>Ga0335069_10003867_pt1 | contig 22451 bp, 20 predicted proteins | sample Lox_Sample_11_FD_206714 | JGI IMG/M metagenome (GOLD analysis project Ga0335069, IMG submission 206714) | Soil microbial communities from Loxahatchee National Wildlife Refuge, Florida, United States - Lox_Sample_1.1 | ecosystem: Environmental > Terrestrial > Soil > Wetlands | place: USA... | reverse complement strand
CGGCCGGCGCGCCCGCTTGCTGCCGCTGGGCCCGCAGCGTCCAGGGATAGGTGACCACCAGGGAGCGGCCGGCACCCGGCGAGGGGAACCGCCAGCCGCCGACGCGGGCGATCATGCACTCCAGCACGTTGCGGTTGCGCAGGGTGGTGCCCGGCTCGTGCACGTGCACGTCGGCGGCGGAGCCGTCGTCCTCGACCACCCAGCGGAGCGCGACCTTGCCCTCGAGCTGCGGGTCCGCCGAGAGCTGGCGCTCGTAGCAGACGCGGATCTCATCGGCGTGTTCCTCGACCACCTTGCCCACGGCGCCCTGTGGGCTGGAGCCCGCCGCCGAGGCCGCCGAGGCCGCCGGGGGCGGTGCCGGCGCCGGGCTGGCCCGGCGCGCGAAGGTGAGGCCGATCTCGACGGAGGCGCCGGCCACCGGGTCCCTGACGGTCCAGCCGGCCGCGCGCCCCCGCAGGCACTCGAGGAAGGCGAACCCGGCGTCGTCCCTGCGCGCGTCGGCGAGCTCGGCGCGGGGGGAGAGGGTCGAGCCGTTGCCCCGGTAGGTGAAGGACAGGGTGACCTCCGTGGTGGGCTCCCCGTCGCCCGAGAGCTCCTGCTCGTAGCAGGCGAGGAGCTCCCCCACCCGCTCCCGGAGCAGCGCCCGGGTCCCCTGGGCGGCCGTCGCCGGGGAGGTGCTCACCTTGGTGACGCTCACGGTGGCCGGGGGAGGCGGGTCCGCGCCGCGCGCCACGGTGGCGACCACCGTGGCGAGAAAGACGGTCCGCCTCATGCGCGCCTCCCGCCGGGGGCGTCAGTGCGCCGCCCGGCGACGAGGGGATCCTATCGCGCCGCCCTCCACCCCGTCCCCGAAGGCGCGCCGGGCTGCGAGGTCGTGGTGGAAGTCGCAGAGCACGCGGACGTTGGCCGCGGTCGGCGGCCCGCCCAGCGCCCGCGGCTCCACCGGATCCAGCGCGCTGCGCCCCTGGGATCCGCAGGTCCCGCCTTCCTCGAGCGGCCACTGGCACATGCCATGGTCTCGTCGCCAGACCTCGCGCCGGACCCGGGCGGGGATGGCGGCCAGCGGCGGCTCGCTCAGGGCCGCGAGCAAGGCCGCGGTGCGGTGCACGCGGGTGGGGAGCGCAGGCCGGCGGGAGGAGCGGTCGCGTGCCTGGGTGTCCATGACGGAGAGTGTCGCGGGCGGGTCTGACATGGCCTCCACGGCCCGTCACCCCGCGGGGGGGTCGGGCCCGGGCCCGGCCCAGGGGTGCGATCGGGCCGCCAGCGGTCGCAAGGCCCGGGAGGGTTCCCGCTCACCCGCGCGAGCGGTTCACCCGGAAGAGCACACGCTTCAGGATCTCGCTCCCCGGGTGCAGCTTGAGCGCGGCCAGGGTCACCTTTCGCGCCTCGGCCGGATCCCCCAGCGCCTCCTCGGCCAACGCCAGCGCGGCGGTGGCCCGGGGGTGGTCGGGCGCGAGCGTCAGGGCCCTGCGGGCCAGCTTGCGCGCCTCCTGGGCGGTGGTGGCCCCGACCGCGGCCGGACCCGCCGGCCCCACCAGCAGCGCGAAGGCCAGCGCGGCCAGGTACTCCGGCTGCCGCGGGCAGCGCTGGACCGCGGCGCGGAGCGGTTCCAGGGCGTCGAAGGGCCGGTGGGCGCGCAGGGCCCTCATGGCGCGCTGGAGCGCCACCTCGGCGTCGACGTCCGCGCCGCCGCGCCGCAGGCCGGCCTGCTCCAGCCGGGAGAGGAGGTAGCCCAGGTAGGCCCGCCGCCGCGCCTCGTCCCCCAGCACCCGGTAGGCGGCGGCGAGCTTGTCCTGGATGGCGTCGAGCAGGTCCGCCACCTCGCCCAGCTCGTAGAGCGCGAAGCCGTCGGGGTGGAAGCGGGCCGCCACCGACTGGTAGGCGCGCTCCACCGCGGCGCCGTCGGCGTCGATCTCCACCCCCAGCGCGTGCAGGTAGGTGCCGGGGAGGATGCGCAAGGCCGCCTGCCGGATGGCCTCGGCACGCTCCGGCGGGAGCGGCCGCCTCCGCCGCGCCGCGGCCCGCCCCGGCTCGGGGTCGGCGGCCCCGGCCGGCGGCTCCTGGAAGACCACCGCCCCGACCAGCGCCAAGAACCAGAGCAGGGAGAGCGCCTCCCGCATTTCCGCCGAGCGGGCCTCGAGCCAGGCCCGGGTGGTGAGCCGGCCGTCGAGGGACAGCGCCATCCGCAGGTCGGCGGCGGCGAGTCCCGCTCCGGGCACGAGCTGCTGGAACTCCGGCGAGCGGGCCGGGCAGGCGTCGGTCACCGCACGGAGCGCCTCGGCCAGGTGGCGGGTGGGGAGGCCGAGCCGCGCCCCCTCGAGGATGGCCTGGAGCGGGGAGACCTCGACCGCCGGCCCGTCGGCCAGGAACTCGTTGCCGGGGTGGAAGCGCCAGCGCCCCTCCCGCGTCCCCACCACCCGGACCAGGAGCGCCTTGGCGTGTGCCGAGAGCGTCTCGCGGAGCGGCTCGCCCGCCTCCACCGCCCCCACCGCCACCAGCGCCGCGCCCGGCGAGAGGCCGCCCGCCGTCTCCGCCAGCGCCGCGTCGTGGGCGGTGGCGTCGATCCTCCCGGCGTTCCTGAGCCAGCGGAGCAGGGACTCCTCGGGGTCGTCGGACTGGGTCGCGACCGGCACGCCGCGGAGGAAGCCGACGCGGCGCTCCGGCCCGGTCCCCTCCAGCACCAGCATCCCCTCCGAGAGGGAGCGCCACACCCGGTGGAGCAGCGCCGGCACCACCCCGGGCTGGACCGCGCCGCGCGCGGTGGGCTCCCGGGCCAGCACCCGGGCCGTGCCCTGCGGGCGCCGGGGCGCGGTCTGGCTGAGGAGCTGCTCGAGCTTGTCCAGGAGCTCGCGCCGGGTCGGGTCGGCCACGTAGGCGTTGGCCTTGAAGGGGAGGAGGGCCGAGAGCCCCAGGGCCCGGCCCAGGTGTTCGCGGTCGGCCAGCACCAGGAGGACGCGCGGATCGGCCTGGCGCAAGCGCAGGGCCAGCGGCGAGAGCTCGGGGTCAGCGCCCAGCACCACCGCGTCGGGGCGGCGTGCGACGTAGAGCTCCCAGGCGCGCAGTCCGTCGGCCGCCGGCACGACCTCGTGGCCCGCCTGCAGGAGGGCCGCGGCGACGAACTCGCGCGTGGGCCCATGGCCCTCGGCGAGGAGTATGCGTGCCACCACCGGCCATTGTAGTCGAGGGGCGGCGGCCATCGCGCCGCGGCACGCTTCCGGGCGCAGCGCGCAGGCCGCCACCCGAGGTATACAGTCACCGACAGCGGTGCCGGGGGAACCCCGAGCGCGCGCCCCTGCCCATGAAGAGCCTCCTCCACCCGCGCCGCCGCGCCGCCCTCGCCCGCCTGGTGGCGCCAGAGGCCGGCCCGGCGCTCCTCGCCTTCGACTACGACGGCGTGCTCGCGCCCATCGTCCGGGATCCGGCGGGTGCGCGGATGCCGAGGCGCACGCGACAGCTGCTCCGCCGGCTCTCCCGGCGCTTCCCGCTGGCGGTGGTGTCGGGCCGCTCGCTCTCCAGGCTGCGGCGGATGGTGGGGGCGGTCGCGCCCTACCTGGTGGGGAACCACGGCGCCGAGTACCTGCGCTCCAGGGAGCCGCCGGCGGCGGTCCTGCGGAAGGTGAGGCGCTGGGAGGCGCAGGTCCGCGCCGAGGTGGGGCGCCTGCGGGGCGTCTCCCTGGAGCACAAGCGCTCCACCTTCGCGGTGCACTACGCCCACGCTCCCGACCCCCGCCGGGCCGGCCGGGCCGTGCTCCGGGCGGCGCGGGGGCTGCGGGGCGCCCGGCTCATCCCCGGCAAGAACCTGGTGAACGTCCTGCCGGCCTCGTTCCCCACCAAGGGAGACGCGGTGGAGCGGCTGCTCCGGCAGCTCCGCTGCCGCCGCGCGCTCTTCGTCGGCGACGACGTCACCGACGAGGACGTGTTCGCCCTCCCGGCGCGGCGGGTGATGGGCGTGCACGTGGGCGACGGCCCCACCGGGGCGCGGTGGCGCCTGGCCACCCGCGACGACGTCGACCTGCTGCTCGAGCGGCTGCTGGAGCTCTCCGGAGACCGGCCCGGCGGGGCGCGGCGGGCAGGGAGGGCCGGACGGTGAGGCCTCCCCGGGCACCTCCGGCGCCGGGCGAGAGCGGCGACCTCTTCGATCGCGCGGCGGCGCTTCCGCGCCCCTACACGGTGAGCGAGCTCACCCGCGCCCTCCGCAACGCCCTCGAGCCCCGCTTCCGCGACGTGTGGGTGGCCGGGGAGGTGGCCAACCTACGCCGCCAGGCCAGCGGCCACCTCTACCTCTCGCTCAAGGACGGCGAGGCGGTGATCAGCGCGGTGCTGTGGGCCACCCAGGCCCGCCGCCTCAAGTTCGCGCTGGCCGAGGGGCAGGAGGTTCTGGCCCGCGGCTTCGTCGAGATCTACCCGCCCCACGGCAAGTACCAGCTCATCCTGCAGGAGGTCGAGCCGCGAGGCGCGGGGGCCCACGCCCTGCTTCTGCAGCAGGTGAAGGAGCGCCTCCAGCAGGACGGCCTGCTCGACCCCGCCCGCAAGCGGCCGCTCCCCTTCCTGCCCGGGCGCATCGGGGTGGCCACCAGCCCCACCGGGGCGGCGCTGCGCGACTTCCTGCGGGTGCTCCACGCCCGCTTCCCGTCCCTGGCGGTCCTGGTCGCGCCCTGCCGCGTCCAGGGCGAGGGCGCAGCCGGCAGCGTGGCCGCGGCGGTGGGGGCGCTGTGCCGGGCCGGGGTCGACCTGGTGGTGGTGACGCGCGGGGGCGGCTCCCAGGAGGAGCTGGCCGCCTTCGACGACGAGCGGCTGGCCCGGGTCCTCGCCGCCTGCCCGGTGCCGGTGGTGTCGGCGGTGGGGCACGAGGTGGACGTCACCGTGGCCGACCTGGTGGCGGACGTGCGCGCGGCCACACCCACCCACGCGGCCCAGCTGGTGGCCCCGGTGCGGGAGGAGCTGCGGGCGTCGCTCTCGGCCCTGCGGGCGCGGCTCGAGCGGGCGGCCGCCTCGGGGGTGGCCAGCCGCCGCCAGCTGCTGAGGGCCCTGCGGGCCGAGATCCTCGATCCCGCGCACGTCCTCTCCCGCGAGAGGCACCGCCTCGACGACCTGACCCATCGGGCCGGGGCCGCGGCCCGGGGGCCGTTCCGCAGGCGCCGCGAGGCCCTCGAGGCGCTGCGGGGCCGGCTTTCCCGGCTCGAGCCCCGCGCCCACCTCCGCGCCCTGCGCCAGCGGGCGGAGGCCGCCGGGCGCCGGCTCGCGGCCTGGCAGGCGGCCTGGTTCCGCCGGGAGGCCCTGAGGGTCGAGCGGCTGGCGGCGAGGCTCGAGCCGGCCAACGTGGCCAAGCTCCTCGCCCGCGGCTTCGCCCTGGTGCTGCGCGACGGCCGCCTCCTGGCCAGGAGCGCCGACGCGGCGCCGGGGGAGGCGGTGCGCATCGCCCTCGGCGCCGGCTGGCTGGACGCGGAGGTCACCGCGCGCGACGCCGGCCCGGACCCGCTGCCCGGCCGCAGCGACGCCGTGTCGCGGGGGCAGGAGGCGGTCTCGGCCGGGGGGGCCGTTGACCCCCCCTCGCGGCATGGCTAGAACGATACCTCTGGAGGGAGCGTGGGCCAGGATAGCGAGCGCCGGGAGGCCGCGACGGGCGGGGAGACCTACGACGGCCTCGTGTCGCGGCTGGAGCTCGTGGTGGGCGAGCTGGAGTCCGGGCAGCTCACGCTGGAGCAGTCGATCGAGCGGTTCGCCGAGGGCATCCGGCTGGCCCGCGAGGCCTCGCGCAAGCTGGACGAGGCGGAGCGGAAGGTCGAGCTGCTGGTCAGGGCCGCCGACGGCGGCGACCAGGCGGTACCGTTCGATCCGGAATCCGGCCGGACGGGTTGATCGAGGGGACCATGTCCACGGAAGCCCGCGCGAGCAAGCCGAAGATCATCATCGTCGACGACGACCGCGACACGCGGGAGATGCTGACCCTGGCGCTGGAGCTGGAGGGCTTCGAGGTCGGCCAGGCGGCCAACGGCCTGCGGCTCATCTCGGCCATGCACGTCGATCGGCCCGATGTCATCCTGCTCGACGTGATGATGAGCTGGATCGACGGCTTCGAGCTGTGCCGGGCCATCAAGAAGAACCCGACCTTCGGGGACATCCCGGTCATCTTCATCTCCGCCCGCAAGAGCGCCGAGGACGAGCGCGCCGGCCTCGACGCGGGCGCGGTGGACTACTTCCCCAAGCCCCTGGACATGGACCGGCTGGTGGGGCGGATCCGCGAGATCCTGGGCCGGAGATCCGCGGAGGTCGGGCAGCCGGCCTAGGCGGGCGGCGCCGGTCGGGGCTCCCGCGCGTCATTCGGGACACGCGGCCGTCTGGCCGTGCCCGTGCTAGAAGGTGCCTGCTTGTCCGCCCCCGCCTCCATCGAGAGCCACCTGAGCGCCCTGGCGGCGCGGGTGGAGGGCTGGCTGGAGGCGCTCCTCGCCGCCCGGGCCCCCGGCGGCCCGCCGCAGCTCTGGGAGGCGGTGCGCTACGCCCTGCTGGGCGGAGGCAAGCGGCTGCGCCCGGCGCTGGTCCTGGCGAGCTGCGAGGCCCGGGGCGGCGACACCTCGGACGGTTCGCTCGCCACCCGCTTCGCCGTGGCCCTGGAGCTCATCCACACCTACTCCCTGGTCCACGATGACCTGCCCTGCATGGACGACGACGACCTCCGCCGGGGCCGACCGACCGTGCACAGGGTCCACGGGGAGGCCGCCGCGGTCCTGGTGGGCGACGGGCTGCAGGCGCTGGCCTTCTCGCACCTGCTCGCCGCCAGGGATCCGCGCGCCCCGGCGCTGGCCCGGATCCTGGCCGACGACGCCTTGCGGATGGTGGAGGGGCAGGCGCGCGACCTGGCCGGCGAGCACGCGGTGCTCAGCGAGGCCGAGGTGATGGCGCTCATGCGCGACAAGACCGGGGCGCTGGTGGCGGCGGCGGTGGCGGGCGGCGCGGCTTGCGCCGGCGCCGACGCCGCCCAGGTCTACCCGGTGGGCCTGAAGCTCGGCCTGGCCTTCCAAATCGCCGACGACCTCCTCGACGTGGCCGGCGACGCCGCCGCGCTGGGCAAGCGCACCGGCAAGGACCAGGCCGCGGGCAAGGCCACCCTGCCTGCGCTGCTCGGGCCGGAGGGGGCGCGGCGGCGGGCGGAGGCGCTCCTCGGCGAGGCGCTCCGGGCGCTCGAGCCGCTGGGGGACCGGGCCGAGACCCTGCGGACGCTGGCCCGGTTCGTGCTCTCGCGAGGGAGGTAGGAGGGACGCGGCGATGCCCAGGCTCCTCGACGCCATCGACGGCCCGGCCGACGTGAAGCGGCTCCCCCCGGAGGATCTGCCCGCGCTCTGCGAGGAGATCCGCGCCGAGATCGTCCGGATCTGCGCCTCGAACGGCGGCCACCTCGGCTCCTCCCTGGGCGCGGTCGAGCTGTGCGTCGCCCTCCACTACGCCTTCGACTCGCCCAGGGACCGCCTGGTCTGGGACGTGGGCCACCAGGCCTACGCCCACAAGATCCTCACCGGTCGGCGCCAGGCCTTCTCCACCATCCGCACGCCCGGCGGGCTGGCCGGGTTCCCGGAGCGGGCGGAGTCACCGCACGACGCCTTCGGGGTGGGGCACGCCTCCACCGCCATCAGCGCCGCCCTGGGCATGCTGGAGGCCCGGCGGCTGGCGGGCGAGCCGGGCAAGGTGGTGGCGGTGGTGGGCGACGGCGCCATGACCGGCGGCATGGCCTTCGAGGGGCTGAACCAGGCCGGCTACCTGGGGCGCGACCTCCTGGTGGTGCTGAACGACAACGAGATGTCCATCTCGCCCAACGTGGGCGCGCTCTCCGAGTGGTTCTCCAAGAAGTTCGCCTCGCGGACCTACAACCGCTGGCGCCGCTCGGTGAAGGAGTTCCTGGCCACCGTGCCCAAGGGACCGCAGGCCATCGAGATGATCCGCCACGGCATCAACGCCACCAAGGCGCTGGTCACGCCGGGCATCCTCTTCGAGGGGCTGGGCTTCCACTACGTCGGCCCGGTCGACGGCCACGACGTGCGCGGCCTGGCCGAGACCTTCCAGCGCCTCTCCAGCTTCGACGGCCCGGTGCTGCTCCACGCCATCACCACCAAGGGCAAGGGCTACCACCCGGCGGAGTCCGACCCGGCCACCCGTGGCCACGGCCTCTCCTTCTTCGACGTGGACACCGGCGAGCCGGTGAAGAAGGCGGCCCAGAAGACCTACACCGACCACTTCGCCCAGGCGCTGTGCGAGGAGATGGAGCGGGATCCCCGGGTGGTGGCCATCACCGCGGCCATGCTGGAGGGGACCGGGCTCATCCAGGCCAAGCGCCGGTTCCCGGAGCGCACCTTCGACGTGGGCATCGCCGAGCAGCACGCGGTCACCTTCGCCGCCGGCCTGGCCTGCGAGGGGGCGCGGCCGGTGGTGGCCGTCTACTCCACCTTCCTGCAGCGGGCCTACGACCAGATCATCCACGATGTGGCCCTGCAGGGGCTGCCGGTCACGTTCGCCCTGGACCGGGCCGGCCTGGTGGGGGCCGACGGGAAGACCCACCAGGGCGCCTTCGACCTCTCCTACCTGCGCTGCGTCCCCAACCTGGTGGTGATGGCGCCCTCGGACGAGGGCGAGCTGCGCCACATGCTCCACACCGCCCTGCGCCTGCCTGGACCGGCGGCGCTCCGGTTCCCGCGGGGCACCGCCGAGGGGGTGGCCCTGGAGCCGGTGCGCCCGCTCGAGGTGGGGAAGGGCCGGGTGGTCAAGGACGTGCCCGGCAAGCCCGACGTCTGCGTGGTGGCGGTGGGGACGAGGGTGAGGGCGGCGGTGGCGGCGGCGGAGCGGCTGGCCCGGGAGGGGATCGCCGTGGTGGTGGTGGACCTGCGCTTCGTGAAGCCGCTCGACGAGGAGCTCGTCTGCGCCCAGGCGCTGCGCTCCGGCCGGCTGGTGACGGTGGAGGAGGGGGCGCTGGCGGGCGGGGCGGGGGCCGCCTGCCTGGAGGCGCTGGCGGCGCGCGGGCTCCTCTCCACCGGGCTCTCGGTCAAGCGGCTGGGGCTCCCCGACCGCTTCATCACCCACGGTGAGGTGGGCGAGCAGCGCGCCGCGCTCACCCTGGACGAGGACGGCGTCGCCGCCGCCTGCCGCGCCCTCCTGGCGGGGCGCGCCGCGCGCGGCGCGGCATGAGCGAGCGCCCGCGGCGGATGCGGCTCGACCTGCTCCTGGTGGAGCGGGGCCTGGCGGAGTCGCGCACCCGGGCCCAGGCCCTGGTCATGGCCGGGGCGGTGGTGGTGGGCGAGGCGCGGGTGGACAAGCCCGGCGCCATGGTCGACCCGGCGCTGCCCTTGCGCCTCAAGGAGGAGGCGGCGCCGCGCCGCTGGGCCTCGCGCGGCGCGCTGAAGCTGCTCCGGGCGCTGGAGGCGTTCCCGACCATCGACCCACGCGGCAAGACCTGCGCCGACCTGGGCGCCTCCACCGGCGGCTTCACCGACGTGCTCCTCGACCGCGGCGCCGCCAAGGTCCACGCCGTGGACGTGGGATACGGGCAGCTCCACCCCCGGCTGCGCGCCGACCCCCGGGTGGTGGTGCGGGAGCGCGAGAACGCCCGGGCGCTCACCGCCGGGGCTCTGGGCGGTCCGGTCGACCTGGTGGTGGGCGACCTCTCCTTCATCTCGCTGCGGCTGGTGTTGCCGGCGGTGTGGGACCTGCTCAGGCCCGGAGGCCAGGCCGCGCTCCTCGTCAAGCCGCAGTTCGAGGTGGGCAGGGGCGAGGTGGGGAAGGGCGGTGTGGTGCGCGATCCGGAGAGGCGGCGCGCCGCCCTGGAGCAGGTGGCGGCGGCGGCCCGGGCGCTGGGGTTCCTGGTGCTGGGAGAGGCCGAGTCGCCAATCGAGGGGCCGGCAGGAAACCGGGAGTGGCTGCTGGGCCTCCGCCGTCCCTGACGCGGTGCCCTTCTCGGGTCGCCGGGTACTCCCCCGAAGGTGGTGTCTTCCCTTGACGCACCGGCCTCGTTCTGTTACCTAACCGCCCGACATTTTCGCCCCCGGCTTGCGCTGGGTCACGAAAGTGGGCCGCGGTCGCCCACTTTTTCGTTTTTTGAGAGGTCGTGTGTCGGCCATCGGGCAGGAGCCCATCGCGGAGCAGGCGCGCCGGCTGCTCGAGCCCGTCCTGGCCAGGGACGGGCTCGAGCTCGTCGACGTGGAGTGGCTGCGCCTGGCCGGCCGCTGGACGCTGCGGCTGCTCGTGGACAAGCCGGGCGGGGTGACCCTCGACGACTGCCAGGCCGCGAGCCGCACCGTCGAGCCGATCCTCGACGTCGAGGACCTCATCGAGCCGGCCTACGACCTGGAGGTCTCCTCCCCCGGGCTCGACCGGCCCCTGAGGAAGCCCGAGCACTTCGAGCGCTACGCCGGCCAGCGGGCGCAGGTGAAGGGCTTCGCGCCGGTGCCGGACACGGCGCCGGGGCAGCCGCCCCGCAAGCACTGGACCGGTCTCTTGCGCGGGTTCCGGGAAGGCGCCGTCGAGATCGAGGTGGACGGCGTCCTCCACCGCATCCCCCTCGACCGGGTCGCCAAGGCGCACCTCGAGTACGACGCCGACGCCGACCTCAGGAGGAAGGACTGACCATGCAACAGAACGTGAACCTGAACCTCATCCTGGACCAGGTCGCGAAGGACAAGGGGATCGACCGCCCCAAGCTGATCGAGATCCTGGAGGAGGCCATCGGGAGCGCCGCCAAGCGCCATTTCGGCATGGAGCGGAACCTCAAGGCCCGGTACGACGAGGAGAAGGGGCAGGTGGACCTGTTCCAGGTGCTCACCATCGTCGCCGATCCCACCGAGGAGGCCCCCATCCCCGACCCGGTGAACATGATCCCGGTGAAGCTGGCGCACGAGAAGGGGATCGAGGTGGAACCGGGCGACGAGCTCGACTTCCCCATCTACTACCGGCCCGAGGACGAGGCCGAGGCCCGGGCCCAGGACGAGCAGTGGGGCGACCTGCTCAAGCTCAAGACCTACCGGCGCTCCTTCGGCCGCATCGCCGCCCAGACCGCCAAGCAGGTGATGATCCAGGGCACTCGCGACGCCGAGCGCGAGAACGTCTACAACGAGTACAAGGACAGGAAGAACGAGGTCATCACCGGCATCGTCCGCCGCTTCGAGCGGGGGAACGTGATCGTCGACCTGGGCCGGGCCGAGGCGGTGCTGCCGGTCCGCGAGCAGGTGCCGCGCGAGAGCTATCGCGCCGGCGACCGGATCCAGGCCTTCGTCATGGACGTCCTGCGCGAGTCCAAGGGGCCGCAGATCATCCTCTCGCGCGCCTCGGGGGACCTCCTGCGCCGGCTCTTCGAGATGGAGGTGCCGGAGATCGCCGAGGGGGTGGTGGTCATCGAGGCGGCCGCGCGCGAGCCGGGCGGCCGGGCCAAGATCGCCGTCTCCTCCCGCGACTCCGACGTGGACCCGGTGGGCGCCTGCGTGGGCATGAAGGGCAGCCGGGTCCAGGCGGTGGTCCAGGAGCTCCGCGGCGAGAAGATCGATATCGTCCCCTGGGACGAGGACCCGGCCCGCTTCGTGTGCAGCGCGCTGGCGCCCGCCGAGGTGTCCCGGGTGCTGCTCGACGACCAGAACCAGGCCATGGAGATCATCGTCCCCGACGATCAGCTCTCCCTGGCCATCGGCCGGCGCGGCCAGAACGTGCGGCTGGCCTCGCAGCTCACCGGCTGGAAGCTCGACATCAACTCCGAGACCCGGGTCAAGGAGATGCACGAGTTCGCCAAGGAGAGCTTCACGGCCATCGAGGTCCCCGAGGCCACCCAGGAGATGCTCTACGCCCACGGCTTCCGGAAGGCGCAGGACATCGCCAACGCCGCACCGGAGATGCTCACCCAGTTCCCGGGCTTCACCATGGACATGATCCCGGACCTGCAGAAGCGGGCCCGCGAGCAGGCCATCGCCGACGCCGAGAAGGAGATCCAGCTCGAGCAGGAGCGCGAGGCGGCCCGGATCGCCGAGGCCCGACGCCACCCGGATGGGCTGACCCAGGAGGAGCGGTTCGCGCGGGTCCGCGGAGTCGGGGAGAAGACCGTGGAGCAATTGAAGCTCGCGGGCTACCCGACCGTCGAAGCGGTGCACAACGAGGCCGACGTGAACAAGCTCGCCGACTCCTCCGGGCTGGGGATCAAGAAGGCGCGCCAGATCAAGCACGCCGTGGGTGTCTACCTCGAGGAGGAGGCCAAGCTTCGCGCCGAGCTCGACGCGGAGAAGGCCCGGCCCGAGGGGACGGAGGGCCGGCCCGCGTGAGCCCCTCGCCCGGCCAGCCCGTGCGCACCTGCGTCGGCTGCGGCCAGCCGGCCGCACGGACGGCGCTCGTGCGCCTCAGGGCGCGGGGCGGGAGCGTGGTGGTGGACGCGGCGCGGAGCGGCGGGCGCGGAGCGTGGCTCCATCCCGCCGGGGCCTGTCTCGACCGTGCGCTCGCGCGCCGCGCCTTCGCGCGCGCGCTACGAGCGGAGGTCCAGGTCGACGCGCAGGCGATCCGTACGGAGTTGACGGTCGGCGTTCGCAGGGACTAGGAGCCTAGGCAATGACGAAGAAGCGGGTCCACGAGCTCGGCAAGCAGCTGAAGGAGCACGGCATCGAGCTCTCCAACCAGGAGCTCGTCGAGAAGCTCCACGCCCTCGGCTACCTCGAGGTGAAGAGCCACTCGTCCTCGCTCGAGGACGACCAGGCGTCGGCGGCCTTCGACAGGATCCTGGCCGAGCGCAAGCCGAAGTCCGCCCCGGCGCGCCACGCCGGCCCCGGGTTCGTGGTCCGCCGCAAGGTCCACCACGAGGAGCCGGCCGCGGTCGCCGAGGCGCCCGCCGAGCCCGCCCCGGCGGCGCTGCCCGAGCCCGAGCCCGAGCCCGTGGCCGAGCAGCCGCTCCAGGCCGCGCCTCCCCCGCCGGCCGAGCCGGCGCCGGAGCTCGCGCCCCCCCAGGTCCAGGCCCCCGTGCCGGCCCCGCCCGCGCTGGCCGCCCAGGCGGCGGCCCCGGCACCGGCCGCCGCGGCCCCGCAGCCGCCGGCCGCTGCGGGGGCGCCCGCCCCCGCCCCGGCGGTCCCGGCGCCCCCGGCCATGGCCGCGAGCCCGGCCGCAGCGGCACCTCACGCCGCCGCCCCGGTCGCTCGTCCGTCCGCGCCGCTGCCGGCGCGCGGCGGGACCACGGTGGAGCACCGCCCCCAGATCGACCCGAAGACCCTGCGCCCCACCGCCACCCAGGCGGTGGTCATCTCCCGCCCGCTGGTGCCGGTGCGGCGGGTCACCCCGCCCACCACCGCCCGCCACAGCTTCCCCCAGGCCCCCGGACCGCGGGCGCTGGGCGAGGTCCGTGAGCTCAAGGTCGTCCCGGGCTCGATGGGGCGCGACCGGGAGTTCATCGACGTCTCGCGCGACAAGCGGCGCGGCAGGGGCGCCGGGCGGCCCCTGTCGGAGGAGGCGGCCAAGAACCTCTCCGGCAAGGAGCTTCTCCAGGCGGCCATCAGCGACCGGTCCTACATCCCCGTCCGCGGGAAGAAGAAGAAGCCAACCAAGAAGGGGGCCAAGACGCAGATCACCGAGCGGGCCGAGCACAAGAAGATCATCCGCATCGAGGAGACCATCTCGGTCTCCGAGCTCTCGCAGGCCATGGGCGTCAAGGCCGCCGACCTCATCCGCAAGCTGATGCAGGGCGGGAAGATGGTCACCATCAACGCCCAGATCGATGCCGACACCGCCGCGGTCCTGGCCATCGAGAACGGCTTCACGGTGGAGAAGAAGGGCTTCGAGGTCGAGGAGTACATCCCCGAGCTGCCCGAGGACGAGTCCAAGCTGGTCATCCGGCCGCCGGTGGTGACGGTGATGGGCCACGTCGACCACGGCAAGACCTCGCTGCTCGACGCCATCCGTCAGGCCGACGTGGCCGCGGGCGAGGCCGGCGGCATCACCCAGCACATCGGGGCCTACTCGGTGAACACGCCCCACGGGCCCATCACCTTCCTCGACACCCCCGGCCACGAGGCCTTCACCTCCATGCGCCAGCGCGGTGCGCAGGTGACCGACCTGGTGGTGCTGGTGGTGGCCGCCGACGACGGGGTGATGCCGCAGACGGTGGAGTCGATCAAGGCCGCCAAGGCGGCCGGGGTCACGATCCTGGTGGCCATCAACAAGGTCGACAAGCCCGGCACCTCGCCGGAGCGGGTGATGCAGCAGCTCACCGAGTACGAGCTGGTGGCGGAGAAGTGGGGCGGCACCACCATCATGCTGCCGGTCTCGGCCCGCACCAAGCAGGGCATCCCCGAGCTCCTGGAGTACATCGCCCTGCAGGCCGAGGTGTTGGAGCTCAAGGCCAACCCGGAGAAGCTGGCCTCGGGCCACGTGGTGGAGGCCAAGCTGGAGAAGGGGCGAGGCCCGGTGGCCACCGTGCTGGTGGAGGAGGGCACGCTGCGGGTGGGCGACGCCATCGTCACCGGCTCGCACTACGGCCGCGTGCGCGCCCTCATGAACGAGCACGGCGAGCAGGTGGACAACGTCGGGCCCGGCTACCCGGTGGAGGTGCTGGGGCTCTCCGGCGTGCCCACCGCCGGCGACGACTTCAACGTGGTGCAGGACGAGAAGGCGGCCAAGGAGGTGGCCGGGCACCGCGAGGAGATCCAGCGCCGCAAGGAGCTGGCCGCCACCACCGGCAAGGCCACCCTGGAGGACCTGTTCGCCAAGTCCAAGGCCAACGCGCAGAAGGTGCTCAACGTGGTGGTCAAGGCCGACGTGCAGGGCTCGGCCGAGGCGGTCAGCCAGGCGCTGGAGAAGGCGGCCACCAAGAAGGTGGGCATCCGGATCCTCGACTCCGGCGTGGGCGCCATCACCGAGTCCGACGTGCTGACCGCCGTGGCCGGCTCCGGCATCATCGTCGGATTCAACACCAAGCCCGAGGCCAAGGTGGCGCAGAGCGCCAGCCAGCAGGGCGTCAAGATCCTCATCTTCGACATCATCTACGAGGCGGTGGACAAGGTCCGGGAGGAGATGGTCGGGCTGCTCGAGCCCATCATCCGGGAGAAGCCCCTGGGCAAGGTGGAGGTGCGGCAGCTCTTCAACATCCCGCGCATCGGCGCCATCGCCGGCTCGGCGGTCACCGAGGGCGTGGTCAAGCGCACCGGCACCGCCCGGGTGCTCCGCGATCGCAAGGTGATCCTCACCGGCAAGATCGCCTCGCTGAAGAGGCTCAAGGACGACGTCCGCGAGGTAGCCTCCGGGTTCGAGTGCGGCATCGCGGTGGAGGGCTACACCGACGTGAAGCCGGGCGACCAGCTCGAGGTGTTCGAGCTCGAGGAGCTGCGCCCGTCGCTCGACTAGCGGTTCCCGGGCCCGCCCGGGTCCGACCCGCGCCCGGGGAGCCCTCGCCCGGGATTGGGCCCGGGCTCGCTCACGGGGAGTGGCCAGATGTTCGTGGGAGTGCTACGGCTGACCCTCCACCTCCCCGAGCCCGGGTCGCTCAAGTCCAAGCGCCACCTGGTCCGCTCGGCCCTGGACCGGGTGCGGGCCCGCTTCAACGTCTCGGTGGCCGAGGTGGCCGACAACGACCTGTGGCAGAGGAGCGTGCTGGGGGTGGCCGCGGTGGGGAACGACCGCGCCTTCGTGAACGAAACCCTGGACAAGGTGGCCGACTTCGTGGCGTCGATGCACGGCGGGCAGATCCTGGTGACCGATCGCGACCTGGAGCTGGTCTCCTACGGCGACGCGATGGGCGAGGGCGAGCTGCGCACGCTGGCGGAGGCGGAAGGCGCGCCGGGATGGGAGGAGCGGGAGCAGGCCCGCTCCCCGGCCGCGCCTCACAGGCCACGGCCGCGGCCCCGGGACGACCCTGGCGAAGGGGAGGAGTGAGCCATGGCCACCCACGACCGCCCGGTCCGCGTCGCCGAGGAGTTCCGTCAGGAGCTCTCCACCCTGCTGGCCCGGGGCATCAAGGACCCCCGCGTCACCGGCTTCGTCACCGTCACCGGCGCCAAGATGTCGCCCGACCTCAAGGAGGTCGCCGTCTACGTGTCGGTGCACGCCGAGGGGGCGGAACGCACGCGGACCATGGAGGGGCTCCAGGCGGCGGCCACCTTCCTGCAGCGCCAGGTGGCGCGCAGCATCGGCCTGCGTCACACGCCCCACCTCCGCTTCGTCTACGACGAGTCGGTGGAGCGGGGTGACCGCATCGATCGGCTCCTGCGCGAGGCACGGGCCAAGGACCGCGAGTCCGCCAGCGCGGGCGAGGCCGGGGCCCCGGCCTCGAAGGGGCAAGCGCCCGAGGATGCGGAGCCCTGAGCGCCCCGGCCGCCCCGCTCTCCGGCGTGCTGGTCGTCGACAAGCCCGCCGGCCCGACCTCCTTCGAGGTGGTGGCCCGGGTCCGCCGCGCCCTGCGCCTTGGCAAGGCGGGGCACGCCGGGACCCTGGATCCGGCCGCGACCGGGGTCCTGGTGGTGTGCCTCGAGGACGCGGTGCGGCTGCAGCAGTTCCTCACCGGGGGGGAGAAGGCGTACCTCGCCACCGTGGCCTTCGGCGCGGCCACCGACACCCAGGACGCCGAGGGGCGGGTCGTGGCGGAGGCCGATGCCTCGGGGATCGCGGAGGAGGCGGTCCGCTCCGCCCTGCGCGGGTTCCTGGGCGAGGTGGAGCAGGTGCCCCCCATGTACTCGGCGGTCCGCGTGGGCGGGCGCCGGCTGCACGAGGCGGCCCGGGCCGGCGAGGAGGTCCCCCGCCCGGCCCGTCGGGTGCGGATCGACGCCCTGGATCTGCTGGAGCTCCTCCCACCAGAGGGCGGGCGCCGGCTGGCCCGCCTCGCCGTCCGGTGCGGGAAGGGTACCTACGTGCGAGCGCTTGCCGCCGACCTGGGAGGGGCGCTGGGGGTCCCGGCGCACCTGGCCGCCCTCCGGCGGACCGCCTCGTGCGGGTTCGGGCTCGACCAGGCGATCCCGCTGGCGGAGCTGGAGGCCGCGGCGCGCGCGGGCGGGCCCGAGGCTCTCCGGCCGCGCCTCGTCCCCATGGCGAGGGCCCTCGGCGCCATGCCGCGGGTGGAGGTCGAGTCCGCGCAGGCCTTGGACCTGGTCCACGGGCGGTCGATCGCGACGGCGTCGTCACACCCGCGGGGAACGCTCGTGGGGGTGGTCGACGGCCAGCTGCGGCTCGTGGCGGTGTGCGCAGCCGAGGAGGGGCGGCTCAAGCCGGTGCGGGTCTTCCTCCTGGCCCCGGCGCTGGCAAGCGGCGCAGATCCGCAAGATCATTGACTCTCGGGCCCCGATCGCTTAATAACGCCCGTCTCACCGGCCCCACTGCCGCCCGCGGCGCGCGCCTTCGCCCCCGCAGCGGTGAGCCGGCAACCCCGAAAAGAGAGGAACAGGTATGGCGCTCGTCCAGGAGAGAAAGCAGGAGCTGGTCCAGAAGTACAAGCGGCACGAGAAGGACACCGGCTCGCCCGAGGTGCAGGTGGCCCTGCTCAGCGAGCGGATCGCCTACCTCACCGAGCACTTCAAGACGCACAAGAAGGACCACCACAGCCGCCGCGGCCTGCTGAAGCTGGTGGGGCAGCGGCGCCGCCTGCTCGACTACCTGAAGACGGTGGACCCGGGCCGCTACAAGGCCCTCATCGAGCAGCTCGGCATCCGCAAGTAGCGGGGCCGGGACGGCGCCTCGGCCCGGTGGCCGGGGCGCTCGCGCACCCCCGAGGCCTTCTCGGGGGGCGCGGAACGGACAACGCCCGCGTGGAAGCGGGCCCGGACGTGGGGACGAAGCGGGACGCTTCCGTTTCCGATTCGACCGCCCCTCCCTGGAGGGGCAGCGGAGTCAGGAACAGAAGCGCCTTCCAGCGTTCCCAAGGCCGGGCCGGCAGCGCGGAGAGCCGGGCGGAGCGCTCTGCGCTCGCCCCGCAGGAAGGTGCACATGGAATCCATCCGCAAGTCGGCCAAGGTCGGCTCCCAGGAAGTCATCCTCGAGACCGGCAAGATCGCCAAGCAGGCCCACGGCGCCGCCTGGGTCCGCCAGGGCGACACGATCGTGCTGGTCACGGTGGTGTCGGCCTCGGAGAAGCGCGAGGGGATCGACTTCTTCCCCCTGACGGTCGACTACCAGGAGAAGATGTCCTCCGCCGGGCGCGTGCCGGGGAGCTACTTCCGCCGCGAGGGGCGCGCCACCGAGAAGGAGACGCTCACCTCCCGCATCGTGGACCGCTCCTGCCGGCCGCTCTTCGCCGAGGGGTACGCCAACGAGACGCAGATCATCGCCACCGTCTACTCCTTCGACCAGGAGAACGACCCCGACGTGCTGGCGCTGACCGGCGCCTCGGCGGCCCTGCACCTCTCCGACGTCCCCTTCAACGGCCCCATCGCCGGCGTCCGCGTCGGCCGCCTCGACGGCCAGTTCGTGGCCAACCCCACCCTGGCCCAGCGCGCCAAGTGCGACCTGGAGGTGGTGATGGCCGCCTCGCGCGAGGCCATCGTCATGGTGGAGGGCGGCGCCCAGGAGGTGTCCGAGGCGGTGATGGTGGACGCGCTGCTCTTCGGACAGGCGGCGGTCAAGGAGCTGCTCGACGCCCAGGATGCGCTCCGGGCGGCCGCCGGCAACAAGCCACGGCGCGCCTTCGACGCGCCCCCCAGCGACGCGGCCATGAAGGCCAAGGTCAAGGCGCTCACCTGGGAGAAGGTGAAGGAGGCCTACGGCCGGCACGAGAAGCACGACCGCTACGGCCGGCTCTCGGAGATCAAGAAGGAGCTCCTCCAGGCCCTGAAGGACGAGGCGGGCGGCGACGCGGCCCGGCTGGCCGGCCTGGCCGCCCGGGAGAAGGAGATCAAGGGCTACTACGAGGACGTGAAGTACGAGTACATGCGGAAGATGATCACCGACGAGGGTCGGCGCATCGGCGGCCGCGGCACCACCGACGTCCGGAAGATCACCTGCGAGGTGGGGATCCTGCCCCGGGCGCACGGCTCGGCCCTCTTCACCCGCGGCGAGACCCAGGCCCTGGTGACCACCACCTTGGGGACCTCCGAGGACGAGCAGCGGGTGGAGCAGCTCATCGGCATGACCTTCAAGAAGTTCCTGCTGCACTACAACTTCCCGCCCTTCTCGGTGGGCGAGGTGAAGCGGATGGGCAGCCCGGGTCGCCGCGAGGTCGGGCACGGCGTCCTGGCCGAGCGGGCGCTGCGGCAGGTGATGCCGCCCGACGACAAGTTCCCCTACACGGTCCGCATCGTCTCCGACATCACCGAGTCCAACGGCTCCTCCTCCATGGCCTCGGTGTGCGGCGGCTCCCTGTCGCTGCTCGACGCCGGCGTGCCCGTCAAGGCGCCGGTGGCCGGCATCGCCATGGGGCTCATCAAGGAGGGGGAGAAGATCGCCATCCTCTCCGACATCCTCGGCGACGAGGACCACCTCGGGGACATGGACTTCAAGGTCTGCGGCACCGCCCAGGGCATCACCTCGATCCAGATGGACATCAAGATCGGCGGCGTGACCCGGGAGATCCTGGAGCGGGCGCTGGCCCAGGCGGCCGAGGGGCGCAAGCACATCCTCTCCGAGATGGCCAAGGCGCTCTCCGCGCCGCGCGCCTCCATCTCCGCCTACGCCCCCCGCATCACCACCATCCGCATCCGGCCCGAGCGGATCAAGGACATCATCGGCCCCGGCGGCAAGACCATCAAGGACATCACCGCCCGCACCGGCACCTCCATCAACATCGAGGACGACGGCTCGGTCTCCATCGCCAGCCCCAACAGCGACAAGGTCGACGAGGCCATCAAGATGATCCGCGGCCTCACCCAGGAGGCGGAGGTGGGCAAGACCTACCTGGGCACGGTCCGCAAGATCGCCGAGTTCGGCGCCTTCGTGGAGATCTTCCCGGGCACCGACGGCCTCATCCACATCTCCGAGCTCTCCGACAAGCGGGTGAAGAGCGTCTCCGACGTCCTCAGCGAGGGCGAGGAGGTGCTGGTGAAGGTCATCTCCGTCGACCGCCAGGGCAAGATCCGCCTCTCGCGCAAGGAGGCGCTGGCCGAAGCGGCCGGGAAGAAGGCGGAGCACGAGCCGGCGAAGTAGGCGCCCGCCTCTCGGACTCCCGCTCGCCCGAGCCCGCGCGACTCGGGCGGGCGGTGCCGTCTCTGGAGGGTGAATGTCGGTCACGCTGAAGGTCCGTCGCGTCGGCAGCCGTGGGCCGCCCCTGGAGTTGCCGCGCTACGAGACCGCCGGCGCAGCCGGGCTGGACCTCCGCGCCGACGAGCCCTTCTCCCTGGCCCCCGGGGAGCGGCGGCTCGTCCCCACCGGCCTGGCGGTGGAGATCCCTCCCGGCCACGAAGGCTCGGTGCGGCCGCGCTCGGGGCTGGCCCTCCGCCACGGGGTGGGGATGGTGAACGCCCCCGGCACGGTGGACTCGGACTACCGGGGCGAGCTCTGCGTCATCCTGGTGAACCACGGGCAGGCTCCGGTCTCCTTCGCCCGCGGCGATCGCATCGCCCAGCTGGTCCTCTCGCCGGTGGTCCGGGCCGAGGTGGTGCTGGCGGAGGGCCTGTCGGAGACCGACCGTGGGCCGGGCGGCTTCGGCTCGACCGGGCACTGACTGGAGGGAACGATGATCCCCCGCTACACCCGCCCCGAGATGGGACGCCTCTGGGCGCCGGAGCGCCGCTACCGCATCTGGCTGGACATCGAGCTGCTGGCCTGCGAGGCCATGGTGGAGCTGGGCGAGGTGCCGGCCGAGGACCTGGCCACGCTCCGGCGGACCTTCGAGGGCTTCGCCTTCGGCCCCGCCGAGGTGGCCCGGGTCGAGGAGATCGAGAGGACGGTCAAGCACGACGTCATCGCCTTCCTCACCTTCCTGGAGGAGCGGGGCGGCCCGGCCGCGCGCCACCTGCACAAGGGCATGACCTCCTCCGACGTGCTCGACACGGCCTTGGCGGTGCAGCTCCAGGAGGCGGCGGGCCTGCTGCTCGCCGACCTCGACCGGGTGATGGCGGCGGTGAGGCGGCGGGCGCTGGAGCACCGCCGCACCCCCATGATCGGGCGGAGCCACGGCATCCACGCCGAGCCCACCAGCTTCGGCCTGAAGCTCTGCGGGTGGTATGCCGCCTGGGCCAGGCGGCGCGAGGCGCTGGAGCGCGCCGCCCGGGGGGTAGCGGTGGGGAAGATCTCCGGCGCGGTGGGCACCTTCGCCTCGCTGGACCCGCGGGTCGAGGCCCTGGTGATGGATCGGCTGGGGCTCAGCGGGGCAGAGCCGGCCGCCACCCAGGTGGTGGCCCGGGACCGACACGCAGAGTTCTTCGCGGCGCTGGCCACGGCCGGTGCAGTGCTGGAGCAGCAGGCCACCGAGGTCCGCCACCTCCAGCGCACCGAGGTGCGCGAGGCCGAGGAGCCGTTCACGCCCGGGCAGAAGGGCTCCTCGGCCATGCCGCACAAGCGGAACCCCATCCTCTCCGAGAACCTCACCGGCCTGTCGCGCCTCCTGCGCGGCTGGGCGGTGGCGGCGCTGGAGGACGTGGCCCTCTGGCACGAGCGGGACATCAGCCACTCCTCGGTGGAGCGTGTCGTGGCCCCGGACGCCACCATCGCCCTGGACTTCGCCCTGCACCGCTTCGCCGGGATGATCGAGGACCTGCGCGTCTACCCCGAGCGGATGCGCGAGAACCTGGAGCTCACCGGCGGCCTCTACGACGCCGGCCGGGTGCTCCTGGCGCTGGTCTCCAAGGGGGTGGCCCGCCAGGAGGCCTACGGCTACGTGCAGCGGAACGCCATGAAGGTCTGGGAGGAGAAGGTCGACTTCCGGACCGCCCTGAAGCGCGACCCCGACGTCCGGCGCCACCTCTCCGAGGCCGAGGTGGAGGCCTGCTTCGACCTGGCGCACCACCTGCGCCACGTGGACGAGATCTTCCGGCGCACGCTGGGGGAGTGAGCGGCACCCGTGGCCGGGTATGCGTTGCTCGTCTCGCCCAACGCCAACCGCGTCTACGCGGGGGCGGCCCCCGCGCTGGCCCGGGCCGAGCTCGGGCTCCTCTGGGAGAGGGTGACGGGCGGCGCGCTCCTCGACCTGCGCGAGGAGCGGATGGGGTCGGTCGAGTACCTGGTCTTCGAGGCCGGGGAGGAGCTCTCGGCGCCTGGCCTGGCGGTGCTCTCCAACCTCTCCTCCACCCTCGCGCTCTTCGCCCGCGCCGGCGGGGCGCTCCGGCCTCTCACGCTCGAGCGGATGGACCGGCTCGACCAGGACCTCCTCACCATCCCCCGCTACGCCGGCAAGACCAACGAGGCCTTCACCAAGCTCCTCCTCAACGTCACCCTGGCCTCGACCGACCGCGCTCCCCGCTTCGGCGCCCACGCCTTCCAGGTGCTGGATCCGCTCTGCGGGCGGGGGACCACGCTCGACCAGGCCCTCACCTACGGCTTCGACGCGGCCGGGGTGGAGATCGACCGCCGCGACTTCGAGGCCTACGCTGCCTTCATCC
>Ga0335069_10003866_pt1 | contig 22452 bp, 21 predicted proteins | sample Lox_Sample_11_FD_206714 | JGI IMG/M metagenome (GOLD analysis project Ga0335069, IMG submission 206714) | Soil microbial communities from Loxahatchee National Wildlife Refuge, Florida, United States - Lox_Sample_1.1 | ecosystem: Environmental > Terrestrial > Soil > Wetlands | place: USA... | reverse complement strand
CTTCGTCAACATCACCAACAATGGTCCTCAATGGTGCTGGTACAACCTGCACGGCGGAGGTCTGTCATGAAAGTTCACGTGATTGTTGAAGCCGGCAAAGTCGTCGGTGTTGCTCCCGCAGCAAGTCCTTCGGCTCCGGGCACACCCGGCCAGTTCCGCGGAGGCCTGCTCGCCGGGCCTAACCAGAAGCTCCACGAGATCGAGGTCGCCGAAGGTTTCCTTCACTCCTCGAATCCCGAGGAACTGTTCGCGCGGGTCTCGTCCCATCTCTCCAAGAAATAGACGAACCCTACATTTAGATACTGCTTCGCCCTCCCCGCTGTTGCCCCGCCCCGCACACTGCGGAGATCTTCGGATCTCCGCAGCCCGTCTTGCCGAGAGCGCACAACGGTGCTTCACCGCGCCGGCTACGGCCATCGTCCCAGACGGCCGATCCCTATGGGTGCTGGCGATCCCAGTCGTCGCGCGGGCTGAAGACGGCGAGAGCCGAAGCTCGGTCGTTCCAGCTCTTGGCCGGGTCTCCGGGCAGCCGGAAGCGCATCAGCGTGTCGACGCTGCGCGCGATGCGCAGGCGCCGTCCACCGTAATTGCTGTTCTCGAAGATCTGGACCAGCGCGCCGCCGAAGACCTGGACCGAGGAGATCTGGTCGTTGAAGCCGCGAGGCAGTTCGGGCCAGCGGTCGCCCGCGCGCATGCAGAAGTAGTCGCCGTTGAAGCCGGCATCTTTATAGAAGCAGGCCCCGGCCCGAGGCGGCTGCGGATGTCCCCACCTTCCCCACTGAGGTTGCTGGGTGAGGGCGGGCAGGGTTGAGAAGCACAACAGCACGGCAGGCAGAGAGAAGCGCAGGTGCATGAGAGTCCTTTCCAGCGGCAAAGTGACTGCGCGGGAATTCTACAATGCGGACATCAAGATTGCGCCGATCCGGCTTTCAGCCGGACGCAATACGCTCGTCGGCCTGGCCGGCTAGTTCTTTGTGGTGTCTCTTTCGCGTGGGGCAAATCTCTGCGCGACGGCGAGGGCGCAGGCGGCAGGGAACCACGTCACAAGCAGGGCGGTCCAGGGCATGCGCGCCCCGCCACCGGCACCGAAGACGGCCTGCACATCGGTATTCGGCCCGAACAGAACGGCCGGAACCCAGATCAACGCCGTGTAGATCCAGAGCTGCGCCGCTTCGGCCCAGGCTGCAGCGCGCGGCAGTACGTTGAAGAGGAGGCCAAGGCCGCTGGCGATCTGGCCGATGCCCGTGAGCCACGCGAAGAGATCTCGATCGGGCAGCCACATGGGAATCAGGTCGATGGTCGCCTCGCGGTAGATGATATGCGAGAGGCCGATGGGAATAATGCAGAGGCCGTAGTAGAGGCGCATCATGCGCAGGCCGTGCTCGGTGGTGAGGAAGTAGAAAGGCGACGTGGCGGGAAGATCGGCAAGGCTGGCAAACAGCGCCCATCCGCCGGCAAGCAGGATAGCCGTCTCGCCCCAGCTTAGATAGGCGCCTTCGTGCGTTCCGCCGAGAACAATCTCCGGGACCTTGAGCAGTTGCCACACGATGAGGCCGGGAAACAGGATACGCACGGCCCAGCGGCTGGTAGCACGGAACACGAGACCGGATGCGATGATGCATTCGAGCATGCCGGTGATATAAGCAAGTGCAGTGCGGCCGGGAATCCAGGGCGCGACCGGCTGCCAGACCATGGCGAAGTCCCCGTAGATCATCCCGAGAATACCCAGGCCTAATAGCCCGATCGCCGCGAGCGCGAGGGCCGGCTGTTCGGCTGTCTCAAACAGGCGGATGCTTGTGACGGGAGCATCTGCAGGACGCGGCATGGTGCGAACCGTATTCATGAGACCTGCACCCTAGCGCGTGCCGCGGTCGAAGCCAACCGAATTGGTGCCCGCCGGACCATGGACAATCCAAACCGGCTTGTCACAGAGTCGGCGGCAGTGTCGAGGGAGCGGGCTATACTGCCCGCATCTCGGAATGGGAGAGGTTCTACGTGATGCGACGGATGCTTGGCGCGGGCGCTTTGCTTGTGGTTTTGGGATCGAATGCCGGAATGCGGGCGGAGGACAAGAAGCCGCCGACCACGTTGCGCGGTGTGCTGATGGAGCAGTTGCGCACGACCCACGATCAGGAGGACTGGTTTGTGCCTGCAAGCCTTGCGGTGGCCGGGCTCACGGCGGACCAGGCCAAGTGGTCGCCCGGTCCCGGCCAGCATTCGGTGGGACAACTGGCCTATCACCTGTGGTTCTGGGACACACAGTCCCTGGCGCGGTTCAAAGGGGAGAAGCCTCCGGCATTCAACGGCAACAACGATGAGACGTTCAACGACTTCACTCCCGCACAGTGGGATGACCTGGTGAAGAAGCTGAACCAGGTGCTGACGAACTGGGAGACCGCGGTCGAGCAAGCCGACGACCAGAAGCTAGCTGAGAACGCCTCGCTGGTTGCGCATGTCGGTGCTCACAACGCGTACCACATCGGGCAGATCCTCTACGTGCGGAAACTGGAAGGGGTGTGGGACCCGGGTAAAGGGGTGAAGTAGAGATGCTCTGGACCTGGACCGGGCGAAGGCGAGGCGAAGATGACTGAACTATCCGTTGTGTCACTCATCAAATTGTTGACGCATCGCAATCTCCTGCATCTAACATGGTGGGCTTGCAGCACCGGAGCTCCGGGTTCGACATGTTCGGTCCAAGCTTAAAGCGGGTTGACTTCGGTGCGGTTGAAGAGCGCATCGAGAGCAGCAGTGTAAGGGAGGGTGCCCTCCGAGGTTGGCGGCGCATCCTCCGTCCGACCTCACTTGGCTGCCTCGGTTTGGCCCTTGCTATTTTGGTGTGGGGCTACAGCTACCGGCTCTCCCGCTACAGCGTTCACCAAGACACGGCCTCGCGGGCACTCACGGCAAAGCTTTGGGTAGACCAGCGAGACCACGCGGAGATCGGCCTCGTCCACACTGGCGCGAGAGTTGACCGGCAGGGATCTTCCGGCACCCCGGATGCCCCCCCGCAGCAGTTGTTCACCTTTGTTCTTCCCAGCACGCCGTCCGCCCGGCCGGCGTTTATCCAGCACGCCTGCTTCACACCACTCCTTCCTTTCCGGTCTCCTCCATCGGACTCCTTCTCAGCGTAGCCGGCGCGGCTGACAACGCATCTTGCGGGTCGGCTGAAAGGTAAGTTCCCCACGGCGGAGGAGCAGATCTCGCATCACGTTTCGGGCCTCTTTCCCCATCGCTACGAGATCCTGTCGAATTAGCTCTACTCCGCTCCAAAGGCTAGCGGGCGACTTCGCCCCAGGGATGGAGAGGTTCATGAACACCACAGACAGCCGCTGGATGCAAGATACCGACGGAATCGTTGCACACTTTTTGCAGGCGGCTTCGGAGCGAAGGCCGCAGTTGCTGCAGGTTGCACGGCGCATCACAAATCGCAATGAGGACGCGGAGGATATCCTGCAGGAGGCCTTTCTCAAGGCTTATCGGGCGCTCCCGAACTTTCGCGGAGAGGCTAAGATGTCCACGTGGCTCACGGCAATCGTGAAGAACACAGCCCGCGAGCATCTGCGCGGGCAGAGAGGCCGTGTCTTCCTCTCGATTGAATACACAACGGGCAACGACAACGAAGTTGTTGCCATGGACTTTCCCGATCCGGGGCACAATCCGGAAGAAAGTTGTGAGCGTCGGGAGATGGACGAACTGCTCCACAGCGAGGTAAGCAAGCTCAACCGTGGGTGCAGGCAAGTGATCGAACGCTGCGTATTGCAGGAACAGTCGCAGCTCGAGGCAGCCGAGGCATTGCAGATTCGTGTGGCAACCGTGAAAGCCCGGGTGTTCCGCGCCAAGCGGATGCTGAACCGGGCTCTCTCGCAGCACGAGAGGAGTTGGCAATCCGTAGGCGCCGCGAACTGAAAATCAAGCGGAGCGAATGCCTTTTCCGAGGGGCGACTATACTTGCGGCATGAAACTGCCGGGAAGCGAGATTGTCGCCCTGCTGATTGCAGTTAGCTTTGCCGCGGGCCTGAACGTATATGCGACGGTGGCCACGCTGGGATTGCTGGCGCATGCAGGCTGGCTCGCCTTGCCGCCTTCGCTGCATCTGCTGGAGAGCTGGTATGTGATTGGCGCCAGCTGCGCGCTGTTCCTGGTGGAGTTCTTCGCCGACAAGGTGCCGGCATTTGACCTGATCTGGAATGCGCTCCACACATTCATCCGCGTGCCGGTGGCGGCACTGCTCGCGTACCAGGCGACTGCTTCGCTCTCGCCGGTCGAGCAGATGCTGGCGACGATCGCCGGCGGCCTGATCGCATTTGCGGCTCATGGAGGCAAGACGGCGGCGCGAGCCGCGGTGACACCCTCGCCTGAGCCCTTCAGCAACATCGCGTTGAGCCTGGGCGAAGACGTGCTGGCGGTGTTTCTCACCTGGATTGCGACCTGGAAGCCGTACGTCGCTGCATCGATTGCGCTGGTGCTGGTGCTGGCGATCGTCCTGCTGGTGCGCTGGGTCTGGCGCGCTCTTTGCGATTTGTTCCGTGGCGCCGAGCGTACCGCAAACGTCTAGTTTGTCGCCTTCTGGCGAGATTCTTCAATTTGGTCGGCTATCCGCGCGTGTAGAATGGCCCCTTGTCGGAGGTCGGCATGGGATACAGGTACGCAAACATTCTGGAGACGGTCGGCAACACCCCTGTGGTCAAGATCAATCGGCTTGCGCCAGAGGGTGTAAATCTCTACGTCAAGGTGGAAGCATTCAATCCGCTGGGTTCAGTGAAAGACCGGCTGGCGTTGGGTGTGATCGAGGACGCAGAGCGCACGGGCAAACTCAAACCCGGGCAGACGGTGATCGAAGCAACCAGCGGCAATACGGGCATCGGTCTTGCCATGGTCTGTGCGGCGAAGGGCTATCCACTCGTGGTGACGATGGCCGAGACATTTAGCGTGGAGCGGCGCAAATTGATGCGCTTTCTGGGAGCGAAGGTCGTGATTACGCCGGCGTCGGCTCGTGCGGTGGGTATGGTGCAAAAGACTGTTGAACTGGCGGAAAAGCACGGCTGGTTCTACACGCGGCAATTCGAGAACGAAGCGAACGCCGACTTCCATTCACGCACAACGGCCAAAGAGATCCTGAGTGACTTCGAAGGGGAAAGGCTCGACTACTGGGTGACAGGCTTCGGTACCGGTGGCACGCTAAAAGGCGTGGCGCGCGTGCTGCAGAAGCAGCGGCCGGAGACCAAGATCGTGGTCTGTGAGCCGGATGAGGCGCCGATGCTCTCAAGCGGCATCGAGCAACAGCGCAATGCAGACGGTTCGGCAGCGGCGGCGCACCCCTCGTGGAAACCGCATCCAATGCAGGGCTGGAGTCCGGATTTCATTGCCAAGCTGGCCGGAGACGCGGTGGCATCGAAGTCGATCAGTGAGGTGTTGCGGATTGAGAACGCTGAAGCGCTGAAGTGGAGCAAGGAACTGGCGAAGAAGGAAGGCATCTTCGTCGGCATCAGTTCCGGGGGAACGTTTGCAGGCGCGATGAAGATCGCGGCCAAAGCCCCAAAAGGGTCGACCATCCTCTGCATGCTGCCTGACACCGGTGAACGCTATCTCAGCACGCCGTTGTTTGGTGAAGTTGGCGTGGATATGAACGAGGATGAGATTGCCATCGCGAAGTCCACGCCGGGCTGCTGGATGCCGGGGATCTGAGCGCGTTCCAGGCGCGTGAGGCGCAGCAGGCCCGGAGACTGTCAATCCTTCTGCGCGAGCAATCGGTTTTCCGCCTGCGCCAGTGTGATGTTCTGCGGAAGCTGCTGGAAGCGCGACTTCACCTCGTCTTCGTTCTGCGAGATGCTTTTGAAGAAGAGGATGCTTCCATGCATATGAACGTGCGTTTCGACAATCTGCCAGATCGTGGGAGCGGTCTCGCGCCGCTCCACATCGAACGTACCTCCGGCGGAGATATTGCCGCAGAGACCGCCGCAGAAGCGGACGGGATTGACCATACGGCCCTCGAGCCGCACGATGCGATGCTGCTGTTTGTTGACGGTGAGCGTTCCCTCCATGGAAGCAAAGACGCGGCTTGCCCAGGTGGGTGGCGAAAAGCCAGGATCTGGCCTGAAGTGCAGGAGCATCGTGGATGAATCCTGCGACACGATGCGCCACTGGAATGCATTGGGCAGTAGCCGAAGCAGCTGCTCCGATTGCTCGTCATCGTGCTCGCCTGACTTGTGCTGGCGGGCCTGCGCGCTTGGATCGTGGATGAATTTGTCCATCGCATCGCGTTGGGCCGCCTGCGAGAGATGCGCACCCTTCTGGATCAGGACTCGATGAAGTGATCCGCTCGCTGTCCCGGCTACCCATTGTTCGACCGTGCCTTCGGGCTTGCGATCAACGTCGTAGTAAATCCAGCGGGAGTGGTCGTTGCGGTCAGCCTGGAGCTCGTCCTGGACGATTTGCCGGACCAGCGTGCGAGGTTCCTGTGCACAAACCAGAAGCGGATGTGCCGGAAGGAGAAGAATGCCGAGATGGAGCGCGCGTTTGACGTGCATCGGAAAGGACTCATCGCGCATAAGCGGGCGAGTCGACGGTTAAGCTCTATGCACTTGGATGCACGAAGAAATCGCGGTGGCTATGGGGGGGCCTTTTTCAGGGCGTTGCAGGTCGCCCGCAGAGTGAATTCCAGCGACTCGCGCGGAACACTCTCAACAAACGGGCGAATGGCCCATGCCAGGCCCGTGGGAATGGACCGCGTAAGTGAAATCGACTCGATCTGCATGTAGAGTCCGCCATCGCGCTCTTCGTAACTCCAGTAAGTATTGAGCCTCCAGAGGAAGCCGTGCTCCTCCGAAGGCGAGAGAGCGCGCTCGTCGCTTGCTCCGGGCGATTGAATCTCGGAGATGCGCTCGCTGCGCGAGATGCTGAAGCCGCGTTGCGTGTCGAGGCGCGCGAAGCTGACATCGTAGGTGGTATCGAGCACAACCGTGATGACATGCTTCTGCCGCACCCGCATCGATGTCTCGAAGCGGTCTCCCTGCTGCCTGAGCACGGCAGCTTTGACAACTTGCGGGGCATAGACCTGCGGGTAACCGGCAAAGTTCTTCATCAATCGTTCGAAGCCGGCGGCCGTGGCTCCCGCAACGAATGCGGTGCCACGCCAGTCGTGGAGCATGGCGCCGGGCATGTTCGGAGCAGGATCCGGCGTAAGGTGCTCGACGATCACCTCTCCGCGGGATAGGCGATCCTTCGGTTCGGAGACCAGGAAGGTCTGCGGCGATGCGTGCTCTCTTGCAATGCGCGCTTCGACCTGGGCAACATAGGCATTGAAGGATGTGACTGCGGCCGGAGACGGTTCGGCGTATGTACAGCCGGGAGCGCCGGCGATGAGCACCAGGGCGCAAAGAGCCTGTGTCGACAGGGTCGCCAGCGATCGAATTCGATTCACACTTTACATCCTGTACCTGTGAGCCTGCGAAATCAATGTGCAACGCTGCGCGTTGCAGCTTCGGCTACTTGGTGGATATGCGCTGGCCTGGTGCGGCAGCAGCCGCCGACGATTTGCGCGCCGGCTGCGAACCACTCCGCGGCTTTTGCCCCGTAGGCTTCAGGGTCGCTGATGCCGGTCCAGCAACGCCTTTGCGCGTCCCAACCCTCACCCGAGTTCGGATACACGAGGATGGGCTTGTTTGATGCCGTGCGGAGCTCTCCAATTAAAGGCGCGATCAGGGAAGGCTGCGTGCAATTCACGCCGATGGCGACCGTTTGCGTGAGCGCGCCAACATACGACGCGCAGTCGCGCAGGAGTTCGCCGTGAGCGACATGCTGTGCATCGCGACAGGTGAAACTGAACCATGCGTGCAGATGCGGCCACGGAGCGAGTGCTTCGCCGATGGCGCGGGCCTCGTCGAGCGATGGCAGCGTTTCGAAGGCGAGAATTTCATCGTGCAGAAGCTCGGCGAGAACCCCAATCCGCTCGCGATGAAAAGCGACCAGATCGGCATGCGTGCAGTTGTAGTCGCCATGATATTCGGCGCCGTTGTGGAGCGCTGCGCCGTAAGGTCCCAGAGAGACGGCGATTCGGACGCGTTTGCCGGCGAACTCCGCAGCAGCCTGGCGCGCCAGCGTCAGTGCTTTGACTAGTGCAGCGTCGGCGCATTCCGGAGCGAGGCCGAACTCCCCGTAACCCATGCGAGAAACCTGGTAGCTGGCGGTCTCGATGCACTGGGCGCCGGTTGCGATGTAGGCGCGATGAACAGCGAGAATCTTATCCGGAGCGTCTTCCAGAACGTGGGCTGACCAGAGCGGCCCACTGATGTCGGCGCCAAGATATTCGAGCTCCGAAGCCAGGCCCCCGTCGAGAACATGGATGCCATCGAGCGTTGAATCGAGATTACGGGACGCGCTCATGGAGGATTCCTAGTCTCAGCTTAGCTGAACACCTTCCAGAAGAAGACAAGATAGACGAGGATGCCGCAAGCAATCGCATTGAAGGCCCACTCCAGCCAGAAGAGCCATCGCCACTGGGGGCGCACGACGGCGATGATACTGACGGCGAGCAGGAGGAGTGCCGCGCCGAACTGCTTTTGATCGCTCTGATAAGTAGCAAGCCCGATCCGCTCCGCGCCTTGAACGAGGTCACGCGCGTACGCGATGCAGGCAAAGCCCGGAAAGACCGCGAGCAGCCAGCAGGCAGGGCGACGATGCCCCGTCAGCTGGAGCGCGGCAGCGAAGAGCAACGCCCCGATGACGAAGACTGCGAGCAAGGCGCCCATAGAGTTGTCGCTTTGAGTATCCTAGATCTTCTGTGTGCGCTGGACGTCGCGCACACCGTTGACGCGACGCAGATTGAGAACCATGCGGTTCAGATGGCGCACATCTTCGGCTTCGACAATGAACTCGATGATGGCCTCGCCGTCGTCGTCGTGGCGGATGTCGATGTTGCGGATATTGGTGTCGTCGTCCGAGATCACAGCAGTGAGCTCTTTCAGCATGCCGGTGCGATCGTTGCAGAAGATTGTGATCTTGACCGGATAGCGCTGCGCACGGCCGCTTGCGTCGCCCACGCGGGCCCACTCGACACTGATGCGGCGGTCGCTCTCATAGAGCAGGTTCTGCACGTTGGGGCAACTGCGCGCGTGTACGGCCACGCCTTTGCCGCGTGTAACATAGCCAACGATCTCTTCACCCCGAATCGGATTACAACAGCGCGCGCGATAGACGAGCAGATCGTTCTGCCCCTCCACCTGCAGTGAATCCGAACCGGTGAGGTGCAGCTTGCGCACCGCATCGGACATGGGTGCTTCGCTCGCGCCGCCAGGCTTGGTTTCAGGGGCTTCCGGTTCGGGCTGAGCAGCATAACCCGGCGCCAGCTTGTTCAGCACCTGGTGTGCGGAGTGCTTGCCTTGGCCGAGGGTAGCGAGCAGATCGGCTGCCGTTGCTACGCCGTACTCGCCGGCGATGCGGCCCAGATCCTGATCCGAGACCTGGGCAAGGGGGATCTTGTATTTGCGGGCCTCGCGTTCAAGCAGCTTGCGGCCTATTTCGACGGCGCGGCGCCGCTGATCTTCATTGAGCCAGTGCTTGATCTTGTTGCGCGCACGCGGGCTCTTGACGAAGGTGAGCCAGTCGCGGCTGGGCTTGTGGTCTTTCTGGGTGACGATCTCGACGATGTCGCCGGTGCGCAGCTTTGTCCGCAGTGGCACCATGCGGCCGTTGACCTTGGCGCCGACGCAGGTATGACCCACCTCGGTGTGAATCGTGTAGGCGAAATCGACGGGTGTGCCGTCGGCCGGGACCACAACGACTTTCCCTTTGGGCGTGAAGGTGTAAACCTCGTCGGGATAGAGGTCCATCTTCAGGCTGGAGAGGAACTCGTTGGGGTCGGTCATCTCCTTCTGCCATTCCACGAGCTGGCGAATCCAGTTGAGGCGCTCCTCGTCGCGCGCCGTTACGCCTTCTTCGCCGGCTTTGTATTTCCAGTGCGCGGCGATGCCTTCTTCGGCGATGCGATGCATCTCTTCGGTGCGGATCTGTACTTCGAATTGATGTCCGCCGTCGCCGATCACGGTGGTGTGCAGGGATTGGTAGCGGTTGGCGCGAGGGATGGCGATGAAGTCTTTGATGCGGCCGGGCACGGGACGCCACAGCGTATGAATCAGACCAAAGACCGCATAACACGAGGCGACATCTTCGGTGATGACGCGGACAGCAAGAAGATCGTAGACCTGATCGAACGTGATCTTGGAGCGCTGAAGCTTCTGGTAGATGGAGTAGAGACGCTTGATGCGCCACTCCACGCGTGCCTCGATGTTGTTTTCGCGCAGCTGGTCGACCAGAACGTCTTCAACATTGCGCAGGAACTGCTCGCCCTCAATCCGGCGCGTCTCCACGGCTTCGGTCAGTTGCTCGTAGCTGACCGGGTCGGTGTAGCGGAAAGCCAGATCCTCAAGCTCGCCGCGCACTTTGCCCATGCCGAGCCGATGCGCGAGCGGCGCATAGATGTCGAGGGTCTCGCGGGCGATTGCTTCCTGGCGCTCAGGCTTCAGGTGCTCCAGGGTACGCATGTTGTGCAGGCGATCGGCCAGCTTGATCAGCACCACGCGCACATCGCTGACCATAGCCAGCAGCATCTTGCGCACGTTCTCGGCCTGACGGTCTTCGCGGTTGGCGAACTGGATCTTGTCGATCTTGGTGACGCCCTCAACGATGTGGGCGACCTGGTCGCCGAAGCTGGCCTCGATCTCTTCCCGGGTTGCAGGCGTGTCTTCAACGGCGTCGTGCAACAGGCCGGCCGCAATGGCCGTGGCGTCGAGCTTCATCTCGGCCAGCACTTCGGCCACTTCGAGAGGATGGATGATGTAGGGCTCACCCGAGGCGCGCATCTGGCCCTTGTGGTGCTGGACACAGAATTCCCAGGCCTTGCGGATGAGGGCGACGTCGTCGCTGGGACGATTGGCCTGGACGTGACGGAGGAGAGCGGCGAATCGCTCTTCGATCGGATCCTGCACGTGCGCAACACCTTCCAGACCAGGCTGGCTGGAGTCAGGGGTGTCGGCACGGATCGATTGCCGGACTGTCGCCATGCTTCATTATAGGCCGATGTTGTGTTGCAGGTATGAATTGGCTGGGTCAAGGTCCCAAGGGGGTGATGGCAGCCGCAGCCGAATGCGGAGAATGGATCAGCGCATTTTGTGCGACGGGACCTGTTGGCCTGCGAGGGCGCGGCGGATTATAGATGTTCCGCCCGCAATCAAATAGATTCCAAGTAAGTTGGATGATATGTCAAAGCTAGACCGTCTGTTAGTCAAGAGCGAATGATCCGGATCGATGTTTATGCGAATCGAACTAATAAGAATCTAAGAAAACAGAGATAAATGATTCGATCAGGACAGGTTCCGTGTGTGTCCCCCATCCGCGATATGAATACGGCTTATGCCTCCAAAGACTAGAGGTTTTCTTCAAGGTACGTCAGTGTTGCCGGGATGCTCTGATTGTGCCCGCGATCACAGCCCACCATCCGAGCCGCGGGAGTAGAGTCGCCTGCGGAGTTAGAGGACCAGATGGGAGGACTTATGCTGAAAAGCCTCTTACTTACAGCCCTGGCTGCGGCGTTTGCCGTAAGTGCCGGGTATGCAGCAGACCAATCCACTGCAAAGGTGATTATTCCGGTTAATAAAACTTCGCCGACTAGCGGTAGGCAGATGTATGCCAGCTATTGCGCGCCGTGTCACGGCGTCGACGGCAGAGGCCATGGACCGGCGTCGGCAGCCCTGACAACGGTTCCGACGGATCTGACGGTACTGAGCAAGAACCACCACGGAACGTTTCCGGACACGCACATTGTTGCTGTGCTTCAGTTCGGTTCGGTGATTCCGGCGCACGGTTCGGCACAGATGCCTGTCTGGGGACCAATCCTGAGCAAGATGGCCAAGCTGAATCCAGAAGAAAGGCAGCTTAGAATCAGTAACTTAAGCCGCTATATTCAAACCATGCAGGTGCAGTAACCGGCTGGGACACGGTCCGGGGGAGACTATGATGCTCCCAGGACCATGACCAGACCGCGCGATCAGCATTCTGCAATAAACAAGAAGGCGCCCAAGGCTCAACCTGAGGCGCCTTCTTTGCATCCTGGCAAACCCAAGAAAGAAAAACAGATGCCGATGGCTCCGCCGGCAGCTTCAGGCCGGACTCCGGTTGGTGCGCAAATCAGCCGGCGCGCGGCGGACCGGCTCAGGAACGGGCAGGTATGGGTGTACGCCTCGGATGTCGAGGCGGTCGAAACCGGCGACGAGAAGAGCCCGGCGCTGCTGCCGGTGGCCGATAGCCGAGGGCTGCTTCTGGGGACGGCTCTCTATAGCCCTTCGTCGCAGATCGCGCTACGGATGGTGAGCCGGGAGGCGATCGGCGAGGCCGAGTGGCTCGGGCTGATGGAAGAGCGGCTGAAGGCGTCGATCGAGCGCCGGCTGCCCCAACTTAAATCGCAGGAGATGGACTCCGATTCGTGCCGCCTCTGCTTCAGCGAGGCCGACGAGATTCCGGGACTGATCGTCGACAAGTATGGCGATCTGGTGGTTGTGCAGCTGCTCGCCAAGGGGCTCGACTCGCTGGCGGTGCGCGAGACCGTCGTGCGAGTGTTACGAGGCGACGAGACTTTGCGTCCGACTGCGATCTGGGAGCGGCCCGATCCGCGCATCCGGGAACTGGAGGGCTTGGCTGCGCCGTCTCTGGAGCCACTGTTTGCCTCCGATCCCAAGCAACCCAAGACAGCCACGGAGTTTCGCCTCAATGGACTGAAGTTCCAATACGACGTGAACGCCGGGCAGAAGACCGGCGCCTTTCTCGATCAACATGCCAACTATAAGGCGGCGCAAGACTACGCGTGGCTGCTTGCTCCTGGAGGTCGCGCCCTCGATGTCTGCACCTATCAGGGCGGGTTTGCACTGCACCTTGCGCGTGTGTGCGAGACCGTCACCGGCATCGACGCATCGCGGGCCTCGCTTGAAGTGGCGGAGCGAAACCTGGCCGCGAACCGCGACACGATCGGCGACAAACAGGTTGACTGGGTCGAAGGCGACGCGTTCGACATCCTGCGCGACTGGTCGGAAGCGGGAGAGACGTTCGACACGATTGTGCTCGATCCGCCCGCTTTCGCGAAGACCAAACGTGCCGTCGAAGGCGCATTGCGCGGCTACAAAGAGCTGAATCTGCGCGCGCTCAAGATGCTGCGGCCTGGCGGGCTGCTGGTGACCTGTTCGTGCAGCCACCATGTGAGCTGGGTCGACCTGGAAGGTGCGGTGGCTGCCGCTGCGGCCGATACGCGCCGTCGTGTGCGGCTCCTCGACCGGAGAGGTGCGGCGCCGGATCATCCCGTCGTCTTAAATCTGCCGGAGACCGAGTATCTGAAGTGCCTGGTGCTCGAAGTCGATTGAGAACCGGGAGACGGCGGTTGGTAGCCACTCTTGCCGACCTATTCCAATGCGAGACGCCGATTTCTGCCAGCAAATAAACGCGCTGCCCAGCCGCGGCCAGTATGCTGCGGAGGCGCAAGCGGGGCGGAAGCTTGCGATTCGGCTGCGTTTGCTGATCGAAGCTGCGAAAGGGCGTCCTTCACCTGAGCGCGCAGAGATTCCACTTCGAAGACGCACGAACGCAGGTAGGCCGAGACGGTGAGACCGGCGTCGGCAGCGCGCTGGCGCAGTTGCGTGCATTCGGCTTGGTTCATGCGAAGGGTGATGCTGGCCGTCTTGCGGCTGGCAGCGAGAGAACCAGGAGCGTCCTCGCCGGCCCATTCACTGATACGTACGGATTGGGGTGGTTTCGGTAAGGAAGGATCCGCCGCTTCGGCGCACGCAGGCGACGGCTCGGGCCGTCGATAGCGTGCATGCGTGCGGAGGGCCTGCTCATAGCTGATGGTCGAGACATCTTCGTCGATGTCGTCGTCCGGCGGAGCGTCGGAACTCCATCGAGGCGTAGTCAGGCTCGCCAGGAGACTGGCAAAGCTGGAGACAGCCGATCCTGGCGACTTGGCGGGGTCGCATGGCATTCAAGAAGCATAGGCAGAGTGGAAGCAAAGATGGCGTGATTCGAGTCACCGGGGCCAATCCGCAGGCCCAAAAAGTTCGTAAGATCGCATGCTATCCCGAAATGGGAAGCGGAAGGCGGGAAGGTGACACTCGTGCGGGCCCCTCTCTACAGAGGGACGCCTACTCATGCGTGGCAGCCGGTTTGACCGAAGGCGGCGTCCCGGTCTCCGTCCAGAGGAAGCCGAGCTGGTCGGCATCGTCCTGGATCTGCTGCTCGACGCTGACTCCGGAGGAATGTCCGCCGGCAAGGCTATAGTGCAGCAGAATCGGACGGTCGCTCTTCGAAGCAGCTTGCACCAGCGCCGTCATCTTGCGGGCATGCAGAGGGTCGACACGGGTGTCGCTGTCGCCGGTGAAGAACATGATCGCGGGGTAGTCCGTACCGTCCTTCACATTCTGATAGGGAGAGTACTTGAGCAGGTACCGAAACTGGGTCTCGTCGTCGGCGGAGCCATATTCGGTGGTCCAATGCGGGCCCTGTTCGAACTTCTGGTAGCGGAGCATGTCGAGCAGCGGGTAGCCGCACCACACCGCCGAAAACAGCTCGGGACGCTGCGTGATGGATGCGCCCATCAACAACCCTCCATTCGACCGGCCGGAGATGGCGAAATGCCGCGGCGAGGTGTACTTCTGTGCGATCAGATATTCCGCCGCCGCGAACCAGTCGTCGAAGACGTTCTGTTTCTTGTCGAACATGCCGGCTTCGTGCCACTGCTCGCCGTACTCTCCACCGCCGCGCAGGTTGGGCAGGGCAAACCAACCGCCCTGCTCGAGCCACCATGCCCAGACCGGCTTCCAGGTCGGCGTCATGCTCAAATTGAAGCCGCCGTAGCCGGTCATCAGCAGGCGTTCTGTGCCGTCCTGTTTCAAGCCTTTCTTGCCGGCGATGAACATCGGAATCTGCGTGCCGTCCTTCGACTTGTAGAAGACCTGCTTGAGTTCGTAGTCGGCGGTGCGGAACGGGACCTTCGGCTGGGCGAAGATCTCGCGCTTTCCGGTGACCGTATCGAGGCGATAGAACGTCGGCGGCTGAATGAATGACTCGAAGCTGAAGAAGCCGTAGCGGTCCGAAGGTCGGCCGAAGACGGTCGAGGCTGTGCCGATGCCGTCGTATTCCATTGTTCCGGCGGACTTGCCGTCAAGTGTGTAGACCTCGGTCTCTGACTTCACGTCTTTCAGGCGTGTCACGTAGACCCTGTCCCCGACGATCGAGAAGTCCTGAATGACGTCCTGCGTCTCCGGCGCAATGACCTTCCACGCAGACGGATCGACTCCCGGATCGGCGCGCAGCACACGGCCCTTAGGCGACTGGTAGTCGGTCTTCACAAACCAGGCGCCTTTGGCATAGACAGCGGAGAAGCGCGACTCAATGCCCCAGACCAGTACGGTGAAGGGCGACGACGGCTGGGTGAGATCGCGGAAGACGATGTCGACGCGTCTGGCCGGTACACCGCGCTCGATCGTCACGACAAGATAGCGGCCATCGTAGGTCACCTGCGACTGGATGAGATCGATGGGCCCGAGTGGTTCATCGTAGAATTCGTGGCCGAAGATGAGCCGGTCATGGGAGTTGAGTGTGCCCAGCGTGTGCAGATAAATCAGCGAGCCCTGCTGATTGGTCCGCGAGTAGTAGAGGCCTTTACCGTCGGGAGCGAAGTCGACCGACCAGTAGATTCCGGCGGGCAGCTCATCCTCGAGCGTCTTTTTGGTTTTCAGGTCGTAAACGCGAATCGTCGTCTCGTCGGCGCCGCCTTGGCGCATGCGATAGGCGAGCAGCGAGCCGTCGCGTGAGACGTCGGCCAGGTCAATGGAGGTGTTGGCATCGCGGCTCAGGACCGCGGGATCGAGCAGGCGTTCGTCTTTGCCGGTCCAGCCGTGGCGGACGTAGATCGAAGCCTGGCCCTCCTCGGAGAGGCGCTTCATGAAGTAGTAGTTATCGCCCCGTTGGATGGGCATGGTCCACTCGGAGACGGCTTCGAGTGCGGTGAGATCGTCGACCGCGTCGGGTCGGATCCGCAGCGACTTGAGATAGCGGGAAGTGTAGGCGTTTTCGGCGTCGATGAAGGCGCGTGTCTCTGGGCTTTTGGCGTTCTCGAGCCAGCGATAGCTGTCGGCGATCTTAATGCCGAAGTAGTTGTCGGTGACCGGAGAGGCGTCAGCGTCTGGCGGAGGGCCGAGGGGCAGTCCGTCGCCGGTACGGACCGACTGAGCGAGAGAAGGGACAGCAAGCGCGCAGAGAAGCAGAGAGGAGAAGAGAGTCCGCGGCATGGAAACAGGATACGCGCCGCCAACACGGCCGTGAGGACCTCCGAGATTACCGCTGAAGGACATCGGACACGGGTTGGGCCTCAATCATTCCTGAGCCCCGATAGAATCATTGCAGTGGCCAACACGCCGACAACTGAGCCAGAACGTCCCTCCGAGCCCCAATCGCGTTGGGTGCGGATCGCGGGTATGCTGCGGCCGTCGCACAAGCACTCGGTGTTTGGCGCGACCGTAATTCTGATGGCATCGACACTCCTGTCGAGTGTCTTCGGGCTGGTGCGCAACCTCTACATCGCCTGGGTCTTCGGGCGCGGCATGGAGGCCGATGCATTCCTGGCGGCCTTCACGCTGCCGGACATGATTGCTTATTTCCTGGTGGGCGGCGCCGCCTCGGTCACGTTTGTCACCATTCTCACGCGCTACCGAGACGCCGGACGCGAAGAGGAGGGGCAGCGCGCACTGTCCGTGATCCTCACCTCGATGTTCCTGGTGCTGGGTGCAGCCGTTGTGGTTGCGGAGTTTCTCGCACCCTGGTATGTCCACTGGTGGTTCAACGGATTCGATCCGCCCAAAGCGGCACTGTGCACGAAGCTGACCCGGATCCTGCTGCCCGCGCAGCTGTTCTTTCTGGCCGGCGGAGTGTTTGGCGCGGTGTTGCTGGTGCGCAAGCAGTTCAACGTGCAGGCCGTGACGCCCCTGATCTACAACCTGGGGACGATTGTTGGCGGCATTCTGCTGGTAAAAACGCTTGGCATCTCGTCTCTGGCGATTGGAACGGTGGCCGGCGCGTTTGTCGGCCCATTTCTCCTCAACGCGGTCTTCGCGCGCCGCGCCGGGGTTCACTACCGGCCCATGCTCGACTGGCACAACGAGGGCCTGCACGAATGGGTGAGGCTGTCGCTGCCCTTGATGATCGGGGTTTCGCTGGTAACGGCCGATAACTGGATCATCGCGCACTTTGCTTCGGGAACCAGCGGCGCCATTGCTTTGATGACCTACGCCAAGCGGCTCTTCATTGCGCCGATGTCGGTGCTGGCGCAGGCTGCGGGTGTGGCTTCGATGCCGTTTTTTGCGAGCCTGTGGGCGAAGGAGAATCATTTCGAGTTCGCCAACGCGGTTGCCGACTCGGTGTCGCGCGTGACGTGCATGGGATTGCTGGCAGCTTCGGCGATGATCGTGCTGGGCGAACCGCTGATCGATGTAGCCTTTGTTGGCGGACGGTTCTCGCAGGCCGACGCGCATCAATGTGCGGTGTACTTCGCCGTTTTCGCCGTGTCGTTGTTTCTGTGGTCGGCGCAGGCGATCTACTCGCGGGCCTTTTATGCGGCAGGGAATACCTTCCTGCCTATGGCTGCAGGGACTGTCGTCACTGTGACCTCTTTACCGTTGTATGCAAGCTTGAATCACGCGTACGGCGCGATGGGGCTGGCGATCGCGTCGGATTTGGGAATCGGGCTGCAGACGCTGACCATCGCTTATCTGTTGCACAAACGGCGCATGGTCTCTCTGGCTAGTCTCGACTACGAAGAGCTGGGCCGTTGCCTGCTGGCGTCGGTCCTTGGCGGCGCCGTAGTGTGGGCGATCTTTGGTTGGTTGTGGACCTGGGCGGCGGCGTGGATTGGGCTCGGCGCACACGCGCACAGCCGGTGGGTGGCGTTGGCCATCCTGCTGCTGGGGAGCGCCACCTGGCTGGTTGTGGCTGACGCTGTCCTGCGCAAGACCGGATCGGCACTGCCGCGTGTCTTCCGCAAGCGCCTCGGACTTGCATGAGCCCGTGGCGCCTGCCGTCAACTCCACTTAAAACATCTTGTGATCCTGCAGATCCTTGTACTGCTCGAGCACCTTCAGGTTCCTGAATTCGTCTTCCACCGCCGCGCCATCCAAGTGCTTCAGCGTCGTGGGTGCGTTGGCGACGGCGTAGGCGGTGAGACCAACCACGGCAACTCCCAGGTTCAGGTCGCGCTCGTCGACTTTGTCGAAGGTGTCACTCGGTTTGTGATGTAAGGCCATATACTTTTCGAACGGTGTCCAGAGGACATAGGACGGAACGCCCTGCACCAGGAACGGCGCCTCGTCGGTCTGGAAGGTGTGCTCGGCGTCGTCGGTGACTCCGTCGGCGTCGAGAGAGCTCAACAGCGGCTTCAGCGGCGCGAGGGCTTCGGATTCATCCTTCCGGCCAAAGACGTACCAGCCTTTCGGCGCTTCGGCCCCGGAATCGGAAACAAAATCGCCGACGCACTTACCCAGTTCGGCAGCGTGGTCGCGCGCATAGTGAACAGACCCGATCAGGCCTTGCTCTTCGCCGCCAAAGAGAATGAAGCGCATAGTGCGGCGGGGCGTAAGCCCGGCGCCTTTGACAGCTGCAGCCACAGCAAGGACAGTCGATGCTCCTGTTCCGTTATCCTGCGCACCGGTGCCCGTATTCCACGAGTCGAGATGTCCGCCGACGATCACATACTCGCCACTGGCATCGCTGCCCGGAATCTCGGCGACGACGTTGTCGACCTTCACATGCTCACGCGTCTTGTTCTTGAAGCTGAACTCGACTTCGACAGGACCCTCTTTCAGCAATCTTTTCAGCAGCAGCGTGTCTTCCCGTCCGAGGTTGCCGCAGGGGATATTCGCCAAGTCTCCCGTGAAGCCGTCGTTGCCAATGAGGCTGGGGGCGTTGTTGGTGGTGCCGAGGCCGAAGATAAGCCCGCGTGCACCCTCTTCGCCGATCAGGCGCAGAGCGTCGAAGAGTTGTCCAAAGAGCAGCGGCTTCTCCTCTCCATCGTCGCCTCGCAGCGATTCTCCGTCGATCAGGACGACCGCATCTTTGATCTGCGCTGCATTTGCCTTTACGGCGTCTGGGGTCAGACCTTTCTGGTAGAAGATGTTCCCGCGTACACCACCTTCCGGCGTGGACGGGCTCCAGCCTTCGCTCTCGAGATGAAGGCGCTGCTCATGCGGCTTGATCATGCGCGCGGTGGCGAGGGTCTCGGGCTCCCAGGTTGCGGGCATCTCCCACGATTCGGTGTGCACATTGCTGAGGCCGAGGCGCTTGAACTCGGATTCGGCCCATGCGGCAGCTTTCCCGTAATTCTCCGAACCAGTCAGACGCGGCCCGATGTCGTCGGCGAGATGTCGGTCGTAGTCGTAGGCTTTGCCCGCAATCAGCAACTGGCCCCCGAGACGAACCAGGTCCGCCTGCTTCTCGGCAGGAAGCGCGTCCTTCGTGTTGGCAGCGGGCTGGGCGGAAGCAGGCAGCAGCGAGAGCAGGAGTACACCGGGCAGGAGAAGTTTCATTCCGACATGCTATCGGATGCAATACGGCCCGGGGAGAATCCCGGGGCAAACCAGCCCAAAAACAGCAGAGGGCAGATGCGTGGGGTCACCACGGCGCTCTGCCCTATCCCATTCGGCGAAGTTGAAGCCTGGTTCTAGACAGCGACCGGCTTGGCGACTTCCGAGGACTTGGAATCACCTTTCTTGATGTCGATACCGCCCTTGAAGAAGGCGCCGTCCTCGATGCTGATGCGGGCAGCGGAGACGTCGCCGGTCAGCGAGCCTTCCGCCCGGATGTCGACGCGATCGGTGGCCGAGACGTTGCCCTTGACCTTGCCCAGCACCACGATCTCGCGGGCGTTAACGGCGGCATTTACCTGGCCGTTCTTGCCGATGGTCAGGCGGTTGCCGGGCAGATTGATGGTGCCTTCGATCTTGCCGTCAATATAGAGAGACTCGGAGCCTGTAATTTCACCTTTGATGAAAAGGCCTTTGCCGATGGTGGCCTGTTCCCCCGACGACGAGGAGGCTGCAGGACGTGCCGGCTCCGCGACTGGAGCGGCTGGGGTCTGGCGAATGGGCTCCGGTGTAGGAGCAGGAGAAGATGGTCCTGATTGGGTGGGTTTCCACATAGCGCTCAAGATGATTCCTTTTCTGTCCGGATGGGACGGGTTACCAAGGCCGGTCTACATTGCGCGACCCAAAACTCTAATTGTGCCGTACCGTATGAACATTGCCCGTACGCCGGCGATTCGGAGCGACTTTCTGCTCGGCGGCCTAAGGTGGCTGTCTGCGGCTATTGTATGCGGTATTTGCACCAATGGAAGCAGGGCGCGAATCTTTGGTACTCGCCGAGAAGCCATTGTATCAAGCACTCACGCGCTGGAGAAACAAGGAATCAGGCGCGACAACGCTATTGAGGGAGAAGAAGAATGCAGAGAAAGATCAGCTGGGGCGCGGCGATTCTGGGATCGGTCCTCGTTGCGATGCAAGCCGCGGGACAGGAGGTTGCGCCGTCGCGAAAGCCGTTCGACGTGGTTATTCTGCACGGCCACATCATCGATGGCACCGGCTCGCCCTGGTATGCAGGCGACATTGGAATCCGCGACGGAAGAATTGCTGCAATCGGCGAGTTATCGGGCGTTGCCGCGAACCGCACCATCGACGCACAAAGCCGGGTGGTCGCGCCGGGATTCATCGACATGCTGGGGCAATCGGAGCTGACCATGCTGGTCGACCCGCGGGTGCCGTCGAAGATCTTTCAGGGAATCACGACGGAGATTACCGGCGAAGGCGACTCGGCTGCGCCGATGAATGACGCGATGATTGCAGCGGATCGGGCTGCGTACGAGCACTACCACCTGACGCCGGACTGGCGCACGCTGGGCCAGTATTTCGCGCGGCTCGAGAAGCAGGGCATGGGGATCAACCTGGCATCCTACGTGGGGGCCACTTCCGTTCGGCGCATGGTACTTGGAGATGCGGATGTGCAGCCGACAGCGACACAGCTCGATCAGATGAAGAGCCTCGTGGCCGAAGCCATGAAGGATGGCGCGGTGGGCCTGTCGACCGCGTTGCAGTATGCGCCCGCACCGTATGCAAGGACCGACGAACTGGTCGCGTTGGCCGGTGTGGCCGGACAGTACGGCGGAATCTATGCCACGCACATGCGCAGCGAGGGCGACGCAGTGCTGGAGTCGATTGATGAAGCAGCGCGGATCGGGCGCGAGGGGCATCTGCCGGTCGAGATCTGGCACCTGAAGGCTGCCGGCAAAGCCAATTGGGGCAAGATGCCGCGGATTGTGGCACGCATCGACGCGGCGCGCGCCGCGGGCATCGACATCACGGCGGATACGTACGCTTACACTGCGTGGTTCAACACGTTCTCGGCGTTCATTCCGCCGTGGGCGCACGATGGCGGCGATGCTCGATTGGTGGCCCGGTTGAAGGATCCGGTTCTGCGCGCGCGAATTCGCAAAGACATGACTTCAGCTGGCAAAGATTCGGCTGGTGAAGATTGGGACAACGAGTGGCAGGAGATTCCTGGACCGGAGGCGATTCTGGTGGCCGTGGTACAGAATCCGGAGCTGGTTCCGCTGCAGGGCAAGCGTCTGTCCGAAGTGGCCGCGCTGTGGCACGAGGATGCGATTGACGCTCTGTGCGATCTCCTGATCAAGGACAGGGCCTTCACTGAGGTTGCGGTCTTTGGCATGGACGAGCCCGATGTGAAGCTGGCACTGCAGCAGCCGTGGGTCTCGGTGGACAACGATTCATCCGGCACCTCGCCCGAGGGCGTATTGGGCGGAGAGCATCCGCACCCCCGCGCCTACGGCACGTTTCCTCGGATTCTTCGCAAATATGTGCGCGAGGAACATGCGCTGACGCTTCCGGATGCGATCCGCAAGTTCTCGGCTCTGCCGGCGCAGCGGCTACGGCTCACCGACCGCGGCGTGCTGAAGCAGGGCATGGCGGCCGATGTGGTCGTATTCGATCCAGAGAAGATCACCGACAAGGCAACCTTCGAGAATCCCAATCAGTTTTCCGTCGGCATGGACTACGTCCTCGTCAACGGAGTGCCCGTGATGGCCGAGGGCAAGATGACAGGAGCACTACCGGGCAAAGTGCTGCGCGGACCGGGATACTTGCCGCACGGTCAGACGCGATAGCCTTGCGGACGAGCGTGCCTGGCATGAATCGGAAGCGCCTTCACTCAGGGTTTTGATTTGTACGATGCGGCAGTGGCGCGGATGCTCTCTGCATACGGCGTCCCGGCAAAACCAAATGACCGCGCATACTTCGACGAGTCGAACAAATACGGCGAGTCGTTCTGGTAGAGCATCTCGTATACCTCGCGCACGATGGT
>Ga0335069_10003865_pt1 | contig 22453 bp, 23 predicted proteins | sample Lox_Sample_11_FD_206714 | JGI IMG/M metagenome (GOLD analysis project Ga0335069, IMG submission 206714) | Soil microbial communities from Loxahatchee National Wildlife Refuge, Florida, United States - Lox_Sample_1.1 | ecosystem: Environmental > Terrestrial > Soil > Wetlands | place: USA... | reverse complement strand
CCTCGGGATACGCCGCTATCGCCCCTACTCCTGTGCGCGAGAGCGTCGGGCGCTTCTTCAACAACGTCAATTTCATCCCGCGCTTCGTGAACAACACTCTACAGTTGAAGTTGCCGCAGGCGGGCGGAGAACTGGCTCGTTTTGGTATCAACAGCACCGTCGGTGTTGCGGGATTCTTTGATCCTGCGGATCACTGGTTTGGACTCAAGCAGAGCGACAACGATCTTGGGCTGACCTTCGGCCGCTGGGGTATCGGCAATGGGCCGTACCTGGTGCTGCCGTTCCTCGGCCCCTTCACGGTTCGTGATGCGGTTGGTTTCGCTGGCGACAGCGCCATGTGGCCGCTGCCCTACTTCGTGCCATGGTACGTTTCGCTCCCGACCGACGCCGGCAAGGCTGTGATGGAAGCTGTGAACTACCGCTCACTGCATCTCGACCTGTTCGAGCAGGTGGATCGCTACGCGGTTGATCTGTACGGCGCGGTGCAGGACGGCTACATGCAGCGTCGTGCCCATGCACTGAAAGAGGTTGAGCAATAACGCCGACTGAATTTGTTGAGCAACAAGCCGCGGGTCGAAAGGCTCGCGGCTTTTTTCTTGTTACAATACGCGGGGTCTTTACGCCTGCTAGGACGGCGTGTTGGAATTCTGATCCCAGCCAAAACCTGTTCGGAGGAAAATATGGAAACGATTCGCTTCGATGATATCGAGAAGCTGCGTGGCAAAATCAGCACTGAGTTCGGCCCCTGGAGTAAGCCGATCGATGTGACGCAACAGAAGATCAACGATTTCGCCGACGTAACCGGCGACCATCAGTGGATCCATATCGATATCGACCGCTGCAAGCGCGAGAGCCCGTTCGGCGGTCCGGTTGCTCACGGCTTCCTGACCTTGAGCATGCTGCCGGCCTTCGAGATGGATAACGGCTGGAAGGTTGAGGGCTACCGTAACGTAGTGAACTACGGGGCCAACAAACTGCGCTTTATCTCCCCCGTCCCTGCCGGTGCCAAGGTCCATGCGCGGCAACGCGTTGTGTCGGTCGAAGCCCGGCCGCAGGGCACTCAGGTAACCACTGAAAGCCAGGTACAGGTGGTCGGATCGGATAAGCCGGCCCTCACCTACGAAGGAATCTTCCTCTACGTTAAGTAGGAAGTAATGCTGGATCCTGATGGCCGGATCGATGAATGGGGCTCATCTGCTGGTCGTCGAGGACGAGGTTAAGCTGTTGAACAACCTGTGCCGCGGACTCGGCGAAGCCGGGTTCGCGGTGCTCAGTGCGGGTAGCGCGGAGACCGCGGAGCGTGCTGTGGCGAACGGCGAGTTCGATGCGATCGTGCTCGACCTGCGACTCCCGGGAAAAAGCGGACTCGAGTTTCTGCGCGAACTCCGCGCCTCGGGAAACACCACTCCCGTACTCATCCTGACGGCTCAAAGCGCCCTCAAGGAGCGCGTCGAAGGTCTCGACAGCGGTGCCGACGACTACCTCGGAAAGCCCTTTGCCTTCCCTGAACTGGTTGCACGCCTCCGGGCCCTGACCCGCCGGCGTGTATCGACTCCGCAGCCCGTCCTGCGAGTGGCCGATCTCGAATTCGACACCGTGAAGCGACGTGCCCGGCGCAGTGGACGCGAACTGAACCTCTCGCAGAAGGAGACGATCCTGCTGGAATTGCTGATGCGGAACGTCGACCAAACGGTGACTCGGGATATGATCGCCGAAGTCGTCTGGGGCACCGGCTACAACGATTTCACGAATCTGATCGAAGTCTTTGTTAATCGCTTGCGTTCCAAGATTGGGAACACAGGCGAAGACCCATTGATTGCAACGGTGCGCGGGGCGGGCTATTCGATGCGCCGCCCGCAGTGATTATCGGCGATGTCGATTCGGCTGCGCCTGACGCTTTATTGGACCGCCGTTCTAACTGCGTTAATCGTTGTCGCGGGTGTAGCCGTATTTATTCTCTTCGAGCGGCAGCAGTGGGGACAGCTCGACAGCGCCCTGATGGAAGAAGCCGACACGGCCGCCGATGCGATTCAACGAAATGGACTGTCGGATGCTGAGGAGGTCGCGCACCATCTGAGCGAAGAACGTGACCTCGGCCCCTCGCGCCGCGTGCTCATCTTCAATGCTGAGCGGGTTTTTGCTGACGCTGGTGACGTCTCTGCCGATATGCCATCGACCGCTAACGTCGGCCATACGGCTATGATCGTCGATGGCCAACACGGGCGCTTCCGGTTTGCGATCGTTCCTGCGACCGTAGCCGACAGACAAATTTTCCTCGCCGACGGTGTCGACACGACACCGATCCGATTGTCAATCGATCGACTCCGACGCAATCTACTCTGGCTGCTACCGCTGATTTGGATAATCGCCAGCTCCGGCGGGTACTGGCTTGCAGGACGGGCCCTCGTGCCGATCAGTGCCCTCATGACAGCTCTTGCCGAAATCGCGCCGCGCGAATTGAGTCGGCGTCTTCCTATGGGCCGGACTGAAGATGAGATCGCGCGTCTCACTCGTGCGATCAATGGATTGCTCGAACGCGTCGAAGCGGCCGCCAATACACAACTGCGCTTCGCCACCGATGCCGCTCATGAACTGCGCACGCCGCTTACGGTTCTCCGGACCGGACTCGAAGTCACCCTGAGTCGCGAGCGACCCGTCGCGGAATATACCGAAGCGCTCGCCCATGCTCTTACCGAAACCGTGGCGCTATGCCGGATGGCTGACGCGCTACTCGCATTGGCGCGGCTCGATCATGAGACCAAAATCGAACGCGAACCCATCGATCTGCGGGCACTCACCCACGAAGTAATCGAGGCGGTCGAGCCCTTGATCCAGGCGAAGCATCTCGAACTGCGTAGCAGTCTCGAAGGTGCTGTCATGGTCAGTGGCAATCGGGACCATCTGCGGCGCGTGATCGTGAATCTTCTCGACAACGCCCTCAAGTTCACGCCCGAGCACGGATGGATCGCAATCGGTCTTTCCCCGCAGGACGGTAGGGCCCAAATGCTGGTTGCGGATAGCGGACCCTCCATTCCGGAAGAAGATCTACCTCGGATCTTCGATCGCTTCTTTCGCGGCAAGGCGCACGGCCAAGCGGGAAGTGGTCTGGGTTTGAGTCTATGCCGCGAGATCGTATGGCTGCACGGCGGCGAGATCGCAGCAGCCAATCTGCCGTCGGGCGGCACTGAATTCGTCGTATCTCTACCTTTGGCTTAACCCTCCAAGGCTTGCGAAAGCGAATCGCCTCGTACTACATCCTCGATTGCAACTTTGCCTGAAGGAGAAACCAGTATGGCCAATGCAGAACAAGTCGTAAGCAGCCTCTTTGCCGCTTGGACCAAGCTCGATCTTGAAGCGATCATGAGCCATTTCGCCGAGGACGCGGTGTGGGATAACGTGCCGATGAGCCCCGCGAAAGGGAAAGCAGCTATCCGCGAGATGACGCAAGGCTTCCTCAAGGACGCGACCAGCTTCGATGCGAAGATCCTCCGCAGTCAGTCGGTCGGCAATGTCGTCTTCAACGAACGTGTCGACACGCTCGGCATGAAGAGCGGCAAGTCCGCAGCGATTCCTGTAGCCGGGATGTTTGAGCTCGACAACAGCGGTAAGATCAAAGTCTGGCGCGACTACTTCGATCTCGGCACCTTCACCAAGCAGATCTCCTGAAGATCCTCTGCGTCGGCTCTCCCATCGGAGAGCCGACCTTTTCGCAGCAGGTTCAAAACGATGAGCGCCAGGCTGCACGAAATTCGGCTCGACTCCTCACAACGGCTCCATACGCAGCCGGGCAAAGGGCACAACCGATGGCATCCCGCGATACCGCCGGTCGTTCGCCTCGATCCTGGCGATGAGGCGCGACTCGACACCATCGATTCTCTCGATTGCCAGATTGATCTGAGCGGTGCACCGCCGGATCCCTCACGATGGAACCTCGGCGCGGCCCATCCACTGACCGGCCCGATCTGGGTCAACGGCGCCGAACCGGGCGATCTACTCGAAGTTGAAATCGTCGATATCGTGCCCGGATCAATCGGCTGGACGATGGAGGTTGCCGGCTTCGGCTTCTTGCGCGATCTCTTCGACGAGCCCTTTCTCGTGCGATGGCAGATGGCGAACGGAATCGCTTACTCGGACGATTTGCCCGGTGTGCGGATTCCCGAAGCCTCCTTTCCCGGCGTCATCGGGGTTGCGCCATCGCTGGAACAGGTCGAATGGATCATCACGCGCGAGCGTGCGACGGTGTTGCGCGGCGGTATCGCTCTGCCACCCGATCCTGACGCTGCCGTGCCTGCGAGTGAGCCAATCGCGTCACGCGGGCTGCGGACGATCCCACCGCGGGAAAACGCAGGCAATCTCGACGTAAAGCAGCTCGTTAAAGGGACCACCATCTATCTCCCTGTATGGACCGAGGGAGCGCTGTTTTCGATCGGCGACGCGCATTTCGCGCAGGGCGACGGCGAGGTTTGCGGTAGTGCTATCGAGATGGCCGCGACGTTCCATCTCCGTTTCGGTCTCCAGAAGCGGGCCGCGCGTGAGCGCAAAATTACGGGCGCACAATTCGCCGGAATGATGGCAGCATGCGCCGCTCGGCCTTATTACGCAACGACCGGACTTTCGATGCGTGGGAACGAAGTGCAGGAATCGGAAGATGCGACACTGGCTGCCCGCAACGCCCTGCTCGCGATGATCGACTACCTGCAGTCGCGCGGCTTCAATCGCCGACAGGCTTATGCGATATGCAGCGTGGCCGTGGACTTGCGGATCAGCGAGGTCGTCGACGTACCAAACTTCGTCGTGACCGCGACCCTACCGCTCGACATCTTCGTATAAAACGTGCGGTTCGGGTTCCGCAGTCGCTGGCCCCACGCCCAAGAGACGAGGATCCACAGCAGGGCCGGTAAGATAAATTAAACGGCCTTCGTCAGCCGTACGCTCTTTGAGCCAGCGCGCGACGATCATCATCGGCTCGAGTTCGTCGCGGGTTACAGCCTTTAGTTTGTAACGCTCGTAATTCGCGGCGACAAAGTCAGTGACGATGCTCGCATCCTCCGACGCCGAGACCTCCTGAGTCAGCGCGAGACGGCCGCTCAGGATCACGTACACAGCAGACGGAGCACCGTCGAAGACGATCACCAGATTGTTCTCCGTAACCACACGACTCAGCTTGTCGACCCGATTCGTAAAAGCGGAGAGCGCTTCAAGATCACGATGGGCCCGGCGGGCCTCTTCGAAGTGCATCGCATCGCGAGCCTGATCGCGCGCTCGCGCGAGATCGCCCAGCAGCGGACCACTGCGACCGCGCAGGAAGGTGATCGCACGACGGACCTGCTCGTTGTATGCGTCTTCCTCCATCGTGAGATTGCACGGCACTGAACAATGACCCATCTGGCCGTACATGCACGGTGAGAAGTCTTCGTCGGGTGTCAGCCGCCCGCTACAGACCCGCAGACCGAGAAGACGTGAGAGGGCTCGTACTGAATGATCGAGATTGCGGCGACCGACGAATGGTCCGATCTGGAGGACGCCAACCCTGGCGCTCATCTTCGTAGCAATCTGCAGCCGCGGAAAGGGATCATTAAGGTCGACCCGCAGGATATACGCCGGCGCGACCGATTTGAGCATCCGATTGTAGGGCGGCTTCAGCTCACGAATCATCCGCGCTTCGGTCAGTGCCGCTTCGAGCGACGAGCGCATCACCTTGGTCTCGATCGACCATACGTGGCTCACCAACTCGACCGTTTTCGCTTTGATCCCGCTGCCGCCGTTGAAGTAGGAGCTGACGCGATCCTTCAGCTTGGTCGCCTTGCCGACGTAAAGGAGATCGCCGCGCTCATTGCGCATCAGATAGACACCAGGTGCGCGCGGCAATGCAGCAATCACCTCGGGTGGAACGTGACGCTCGATACGACGGCCCGCAGCGCCGCGACCATGATGGTCGATCAGGCGATCCAACCGATCGATCCCCATCTTCGTGACCATCTCAAGGAAGATTGAGAGCAACTCGGCGGTCATCCGCGCGTCACCGAGAGCGCGATGGCGCCCCTCCGTGGAAAGGCCAAAGTGCTCAGCCAGAAAATCGAGCCGGCGGCGCTTTACCGAGGGCAGCAGCCGCCGCGCCATCCGTACGGTGCAGAGCACAGGGTTCAGCAGGCCAATTTTGAAGAGGCGACGGAACTCAAAATCGAGATATGAATGATCGAACTGCGCGTTGTGCGCGACCATCACGGCGCCGCCGAGGAAATCCCGGAATGCGGGCAACACCTCCTCAATTGATGGCGCATCGGCGAGCATCTCGTTGGTAATCGAGGTAAGGCGTACGACGAACGGCGAGACCGGCGTACGCGGCCGCAGCAGCGTCTGAAACGAATCCTCGATCCGCCGCCCACGCATCCGATAAGCGCCAATCTCGACTATCTGACCGGGACCGACCGCACCACCGGTGGTCTCGAGATCGACTACGACGAAGGGCGCATCGTCGAGCGGCACCCGCAAGTCAACGTCAGCGCGCAGAGACCATAGACCGGACGAGCGGTCGTGATGGAAGTTCGGATCGTTATCGAGCAGTCCGTGGATGAGACGCGAGCCAAGTTCAGGATCTGTCCCTGCACCGCGGAAGAGCAATCCCGCCAGTTCGCGGCCGTCGGCTCCACCCGGATGATCGCGCAGAAAGGCGTGGATTTTCTCGCGAGCGGTCGCGCGCGAAGGCGACGGCGAAGCGATCGTCAGCTCTTTAACCTCGTTCTCCTCCACGATCCTCGCGGGCCGCGCGTCGCAGACTCCGCCGCCCCCTCCACCTTCGTCACGTATTCGCCCGAGAATCTACGTGATCATACAGTAAAAGTCGCTAAGGTGGGGGCAGGCGTCGGTTGTCATTCCCGCGTATCTGCTTTGTCTGGCGCGCGAGGACCCCCGAAATCCGGGACCCTTCGCGCGGCAGCCGCGCGCGAGAGTGACAGAAGCTGAACGCATTGCACCAAAACCGATCATCAACCGATTCCGCTGGTTCAGAACGCTGGAACTGATGGAGTGAACCCACTAAAATAGAACTTCCGCAGACAGAGGAAAAAGCCAATGGAACGCGCTGAGTTATCTCGCGATTGCGTTGCCGTGCAGATTCCGGCCGGCAACTCCGTCACGCTCGAAAAGGGCGTTGAAGTTTTTATCACCCAGGCCTTGGGCGGCACCTATACTTTGCAGGTTCCCGCGCATGGCGGCCTGTTTCGGATTAGCGCCAAGGATGCTGATGCGATTGGCAAAACCCTCGAAGATGCACCCTCGGCGCTGCCTTCGGGTGACCTCGAAGCAATGGTATGGGAGCAGCTTAAGTCCTGCTTCGACCCGGAGATTCCGGTCAATATCGTCGACCTCGGATTGGTCTACGGTATGGAGCTCACTTCGCTGGACGAGGGGAGCCATCGCGTCGACGTTAAGATGACCCTCACGGCGCAGGGCTGCGGGATGGGGGCCACCATCTCACTCGACGCGAAGCACAAGATTCTGACGATTCCCGGCGTCACGGAGGCCAACGTCGATCTCGTGTGGGATCCGCCCTGGAATCCGCAGATGATTTCGGCGGCAGGCAAAGAGCGCCTCGGTATTGACTAGAAACCGCTCCTGCCCTTCATTGACACAGCAGACCCCATCCGTTAGGTAATGGGGTTCGAGTTTATCCGATGTTCGCAATTGTAAAGACAGGCGGGAAGCAATACCGCGTAAGCGCAGGTGAGCAGGTCACCGTCGAGCGTATCGAGGGTGAAGTTGGCAGCCAGATCGCGCTAAACGAAGTGCTCGCGATTGGTGGCGAAGAAGGCAGCAAGATCGGGAATCCGACCGTTGCCAACGCTTCGGTGACCGCGAAGATCGTGCAGCAGCCGCGCGGTAACAAGGTAATCGTATTCAAGAAAAAGCGGCGCAAGAATTATCGCCGCAAGAACGGTCATCGTCAGGAACTGACCGTGTTGAAGATCGAGGGTATCAGCCATGGCGCATAAAAAAGGTCAGGGCTCCACACGCAATGGGCGCGATTCGCCGGGACAGCGCCGCGGCATCAAGGTGTACGCGGGTCAGACCGTAAAAGCGGGTAACATTCTGGTCCGGCAGCTCGGCACGCGGATCCATCCCGGGCGTAACGTCGGTCTGGGTCGCGATTACACGATCTACGCACTGATCGATGGCGTCACGAAGTACGAGAACTATCGCGGTGACAAGCGCCGCGTGAGCGTCGACCCGCTCCCCAGCGATGCGGCAGCCGCCGCTGGCTGCTAAGCATCAGGTAATCGAGTAAATGCAAAGCCCGATGGAGCAATCCATCGGGCTTTTTTGTTTACCTCTCCTTGCCCAGGGAGAGGTCGCTGGGAGCGTCGCTCGCAGCGGGTGAGAGCATCTCAAATCCTCACCCCATGAACTCGGGCATAATCTTCGTCCCGAACATTTCAATCTGCTTTTTGACCTCATGCAATGGCATGAAGCCCTGGTCACACAGCACCATGAAGTACTCCGGATTGATACGCTCCTGCACGTCCAGCATCTGCTGGCGCACATCGTCGACCGTCCCTGTGAAGGCCAAGCCCGCGTCGATAAAGGGCTCGATCGTCTGCGGAATTTCCTTAATAAATTTCGCGTGGAACTGACGGAAGAGAAAAATCGCGCCGTTTTGCGCTCGCGCCCGCGCCTCTTCGCGGTTCTCGCCGAGATAGACGAGTCGCGCCATCCCGATATTCTGTCCTAACCGCAGTCCCCGGCCGGCTTTGTTGGCCTCGTCGGTATAGAACTGCGCCCCTTTAATCGCCATATCCGGGAACGGCAGAAATATTAGTGGCACCACGCCTTCACGCGCGGACCATCGGATAGTCTCTTCGGAAGTCGTCAGCGCCATGAACAGATCCGGATGCGGTTTCTGATAGGGCTTCGGCACCGGTGAGATTTTGCGCAGGCGATGCTGCGCGTCGAGTTCGCCGTCGGCGCCGTAGCGGGTCGTCGCTTCGTGCGGCAGCCATTCGCTGCCCTCGAACGGCACCGGCACCTTGTAATACTTGCCGTTAAAAGAGAAGGGCTCGTCGGCCCACGATGCCTTCATTACCTTGAAGAGTTCCTGAAAAACTTCGCGATTATGCTGCTCGGCTTGCGGCCCAACGGCTCCCGGCTCGACGCCATAATGCTGGCCAAGCACGTTAACCCATCGTGGGAAGACGCCGCGTGCGAGTCCGACGAGCACGCGCCCGCGGCTCATTTGATCGGCCCAGGCGACGTCGAGCGCCAACCGAATCGGATCCCAGGTCGGGAGCACAAAACCCACGGGTCCGACCTTGATGCGCTTGGTATGGTGCAGCAGATTCATCAGGTGGGGCGTCGGCGTCGAACCAGCCTCTAAACCTTCGGTATAAAAATGGTGCTCCGAGTAGGTTACGGCATGAAAGCCGAGTTCCTCGCCAAGCTGCGCCAGCTCGACCATCTCGTCGATCATCTGCTGGGTCTTGTCGGTCCGATGAGCGATCGGACGCAGACGCTCGCGCTCGATCGGTGAGGCGGGAACCGCCGGGGTAAGATGCAGGATGAACTTCATCGTGACTAACCTCCGTCGCGTCGGGGTTGGACGCGGATTTCCCCCGATTGCTATGCTCGGTCGTAATTCAAAGTTGCCGGTTTGTCGAGAATTCATTCCGGCCAAGCGAGCCAGGGAGGCTGATTCATGGTCGTCGCCGCGAACTTTACCGAAGCAAAGAAGGGGCGGTATCTGCTGCCCGAATACCCCGCAGTATATCTTGAGACGCATATTACCAACCTCGTGGGTGACTTTCGCGACGATGGCGTACCGGAGCATCAGCGCTGCGGCCAGGCCCTCTTCGCGGACTACGGCCCCGGTATCGCGCTCACCCATGCTCATCCGGTGGATCAGTGGCAGATCTATCTCGAAGGTAACGCACGACTGACGCGCAAACCCGTCGCGCCGGTGGTGATCCAGTACACCGACGAATGGGTGCCGTACGGACCTATCGAGGTCGAGCCGGAAGGCTTCTCGCTCCTAGCGCTGTGGCCGAGGCCGAATATCGAAACGTACGAAATGCCGAAGGACGTCGCGCGTATCCGCCAGGAGCTGCGGAAGAAAACTCACAGAGTTCACTTCCACCAAATCGATGTGCTCGATACGGCGCCATCAGAGTTTGCCGCAACGACTCTGATCGAAGATGGCGATATCTGGGCCCGCCGATGGCAACTGCCGCCGGGTGCCAGCTTCGAAACGCCGTCGGCTGCCAACAGCGGCGGCCAATTCTATATCCCGCTGAGTGGAACCTTCGTATACGCCGAACAGGAGTATCCGCGATGGTCCACGATTTATGTCGGCCGTGAGGATCGGCCGATTACGCTGCGCGCGGGAAGCGCCGGGAGTGACGTGATCGGCGTCCAGTTTCGCCCCCAACATTAGATTGAGACCGCGCCGGAGGCGCGGTGCCTGCCGTACAAGGGGCGAGCGAATCTGCGAGCTGCGGCCAAGTTCAAACTTCTGCGGAGCGAGGCATAAAGAAAGGTAAGAACATGCGTCTAGGAATCGTATCGGGCTACTCCGGCCCTCAAATGAACAAAACGATGGAAGTTATCCTCGAAGCCGAGCGCCTCGGGTACGACTCAGTCTGGACGGGCGAGGCATGGGGCTCGGACGTCGTGACCTTTCTTGCCTTCGTTGGCGCGCGCACCTCGAAGATCAAGCTCGGCGCAGGAATCATGCAGATGCAGGCGCGGACTCCTGCGATGACTGCGATGACCGCGATGACTCTCGACGGACTGACCAATGGCCGCTTTCTAATCGGAATCGGACCGTCGAATCCGCAGGTAATCGAGGGATGGCATGGCGTGCCCTACGGCAAGCCGCTGCAGCGCTATCGCGAATATATCCAGATTATTCGCAAGATTCTGAAACGGGAGGAGGCGCTGAGTTTCGACGGCAAGGAGTATCAGATTCCTTATCGTGGGCCCGGCGCCAGCGGCCTGGGCAAGCCACTCAAGAGTATCCTGCACGGCCGTCCCGACATGAAGATCTACACCGCCTCGATCAGCCCCAAGGGAATCGAGCTGGCGGGGGAACTCGCCGACGGAATCCTGCCGGTCTGGATGGCGCCCGAATGGTACGACCAGCTCTTCCGGCCGCATCTCGATGCGGGTTTCGCCAAGGCGGGCCCGAGCAAGAACAAGAGCGACTTTGATTTCTCGCCCTACGTTACCTGCGTGATGGGCAGCGATATCGAGAAGTGCCGCGAACCGGTGAAGGCCAGTCTGGCGCTCTATATCGGCGGGATGGGCGCGCGGAACAAGAATTTCTACAACAGCTACGTGCGCAACTTCGGTTACGAAGACCTCGCGACGCAACTGCAGGATCTTTACCTGTCGGGCAAGAAGAACGAGGCGCAGGCGGCAGTGCCGAACGAACTGGTCGATGCGGTCGCGCTGGTCGGCCCGAAGGAGCATATCCGCGACCAGCTCGCGCGCTGGAAGTCGTCGGCGGTGACGACGATGCTAATCGGCACGAACCAACCCGAGGCGCTTAGGACTCTCGCGGAGTTGTGCCTCTGATTAGTCGATAATCATTCCGCCATACGCTTTATCAACGAGACGCGGTTTGTGCACACCAAGAAGACAGTAGTCGCTAATGGTGACCACCACAGTGCCTAGCATGTAATCGTGAAATCGGTCGGAATTAAACAACTCAAGTCACGGCTGTCGGAGTACCTCCGAATCGTTCGGAGCGGCGAAACCGTATTCGTGACTGACCGTGATGAGGTGGTCGCTGAGTTTCGTCCCACCCGTCGGCGGCTCGGGGAAGCTGACTCCCTTGATGAAATTTTCGACGCATTGGCGGAGCGAGGCGAAATCGGAGATCTGGAGCTACTGACGGTCGACAATCGCATGCGAGAAGCCGTAGAGACCGTTTGACCTCGACCTTGAGTGTTATCGAGCGTTAGCGGGGTCCTGCCTGCTATAATCCTTGCGCGATGCGGTTTATCGACGAGACGCGGGTTTATGTGCACGCCGGCAAGGGAGGTGACGGCGCGATCGCGTTTTTGCGCGAGAAGTTCCGTCCCTTCGGCGGACCCGCGGGGGGCGACGGTGGTCGCGGCGGGAGTGTAATCTTCGAAGTCGATGAAGGCCTCTCGACCCTGCTCGATTTCAAATACAAGCCGCGACTCGTTGCGCGCGATGGTGAACCCGGCCGTGGCAAGCAGCAGTATGGTCATCAGGGAGACGACCTGATCGTTCGCGTCCCGCCCGGCACGATCGTGACCGACGAAGAATCAGGCAAGGTACTCGCCGACCTCGTGGTGCCTGGCGATCGCGCCACGATTGCTCAGGGCGGTACCGGCGGCCTCGGCAACATGCACTTTGTCTCCTCGACGCGACGGGCTCCGCGTATTGCGACGCCCGGAACCAAAGGCGAGGCGATGTGGGTCAAGCTCGAACTGCGGCTGGTCGCGGAAGTCGGACTGGTCGGATTGCCGAACGCGGGCAAATCGACACTGCTCGCGGCGTTGAGCGCGGCGCGACCCAAGATAGCGCCCTACCCTTTCACCACGCTGACCCCGAATCTGGGCCACGTGCAGGTGAGCCTCGAGGAATCGTTCAACGTTGCCGATATCCCCGGATTGATCGAGGGGGCTCATCTCGGGCACGGCCTTGGTATCCGCTTTTTGCGCCATCTGAAGCGGACTCGCGCGCTGGTCTATGTACTGGACCTGACCAGCGAACCCGAAAAGGACTTCGTCACCGTGCGGCGCGAGATGGAAGCCTTCGATCCCGAAATCGTGATGCGCCCTGCCCTAATCGCGCTAAACAAAGTCGACCTCGCCGACCCTGATGAAGCAGCTAACGTAGCCCGCCAGATGGAATCGAGCACCGGGCTCGAAGCGTTCGTGATTTCGGCCGAGGCTCATCAGGGGCTCGATCCCCTGGTCAGCGCTATCGCCCAAGCTTTGAGAAATATTCCTACGGAAACGGAATCCGCTGAATGCCCCAGGTAGATTACAAGGCCGCATTGATCGAACGAGTGCGGCGGCTGGTGGTCAAGGTCGGCAGCGCCGTGCTGTCGGACTTGAATGGCCTGCGGCTGGAGACGATCGATCAGCTCGCTGCGCAAATCGACGCGATTATTCGGAACGGTCGCGAAGTCGTACTGGTGACTTCCGGTGCGATTGCCGCAGGGCGTGCGCGCCTGCGCAATCTCGGCGCCTCAATGGGCGAGCGGCAGGCCGCCGCGGCCACCGGACAGATTGAGCTGATGCGCCAATGGGCCAAGGCTTTCGATTCGCGCGGACGAACCGTCGCACAGCTCCTGCTGACTCATCATGACCTCGCGGAAAAGAAGCGCCGCGACAACGCGATCCATACGATTCAGGCGCTGCTGACGGCGGGCGTAATTCCGGTTATCAACGAGAACGATACCGTCGCCGTTGAAGAGATTCGGATGGGCGACAATGACGTGCTGTCGTCGCAGGTCGCTGCGATGGTGCAGGCACAGCTGCTGATTATCCTGAGCGATGTGCCGGGGGTCCTTACCGGTGATCCGCGTAAACGCCCCGATGCCCATCTGATTCCACTGATTACCGACGCCGAGTCCGGGATGCGCGGGTTGGTCGCCGAGAGTGCCGGACCGCTCGGGAGCGGCGGGATGGCCACCAAGCTCAAGGCCGCGCGGCAGGCCGCGCGCGCCGGTATCAGCGCGATTATCGCGCCGGGTCGTGACCCCGAAACGCTGAATATCGCGCTCGATCCCACGCGCGAAATCGGCACGCTGATCCTGCCGTCGAGCACGCGGCTCAAACGTCGCAAGCAACTTATCGCCTTCGCCATTCGTCCTTCGGGAGCGCTCGCCGTGGATGACGGCGCAGCAGAAGCACTACGGCGCAAAGGACGCAGCCTGCTCGCCTCAGGTATCCGAGAGGTGCGCGGCGAGTTCAGCAGCGGCGATTGCGTCAGCCTGCTCGATCAGGCGGGAGTGGAATTTGGCCGCGGTCTGGTGAATTATCCTTCCTCCGATGTGTCACGCGTAATCGGATGTCGCTCGGCGGAAATCGCACGGGTGCTCGGCTACAAGGTGGCCGACGAGATTATTCATCGCGACAACTTTGTCTTGCTTGAGGAACTAGCTTGAGTCTGGAAGCCGAGATTCTGGAGGGACTCGCCAAGGCGCGAGCGGCCGCCCGTCCATTAGCGTTGGCAACGACCGCGCAAAAGGATGGCGCGCTCAGTGCGCTCGCGAACGATTTGCGAGCTGCCACCGCTGAGATTCTGGCCGCCAACGAGAAGGATCTCGCCAATGCGAAAGCCTCCGGAACAACCGGCGCTTTCCTCGAACGGCTGACGCTTACGCCCGATCGCGTCAATGCGATGGCGCGCGGCGTCGAAGAGGTTATCGCGTTACCTGATCCGGTGGGCGAAGTGATCAGCTCGTGGCAGCGGCCCAACGGACTCGAAATCGCGCAGGTGCGAGTGCCTATCGGTGTGGTCGCGATCGTTTATGAATCGCGGCCTAACGTCACGATCGACGCAGGCGTGCTGTGCCTCAAGGCGGGCAACAGCGTCGTGCTCCGGGGTGGACGCGAAGCCCTCGTAGCTAACGGCGTGCTCGCCAAGCTGATCAAAAAGGCTCTGCAAGGCGCCGGAATCGATCCGGCAGCCGCGATGTTTATCGATAATCCGGACCGGGAAACGATTCAGATCATGAAGCGCCACCCGGAGTTAATCGATCTGATAATCCCGCGCGGGGGTAATGCGCTAAAGGCCGCGCTGCAGGGATCGAACGTGCCGATCCTGCCGCACTTCGACGGCATCTGTCATACCTATGTCGATCGCGACGCCGATCTAAAGATGGCCGAAGAGATCTGCTTCAACGCCAAGTGCAGCCGCCCCTCGGTCTGCAATGCGATGGAGACACTTCTCGTAAATCAGGAAGTCGCGCCCGCTTTCCTTCCCGCAATCGGCAAGCGGCTGACAGCGGCGGGAGTCGAACTACGTGGCGACGATCGTGTTCGAGCTGTCCTGCCGGACGCTAAGGTTGCCTCGGCAGAGGATTGGGACACCGAGTATCTGGATCTGATTCTCGCGATCAAAGTAGTGGATTCGCTCGACCAAGCGATCACCTTTATCAGTAAGCATGGGTCGGGGCTCGCCGATGCGATCGTTACGCGGGATTCAAACGCGGCGGAGCGGTTTCAGCGCGAGGTCGATTCGGCTACGGTATACGTTAACGCATCGACGCGTTTCACTGACGGCTTCGAGTTCGGCTTTGGCGCCGAGACCGGAATATCAACGAATCGGCTCCACGCGCGCGGTCCGATGGGACTGCGCGAACTCACCACTTACAAGTACGTGATTCGTGGCAACGGCCAGGTGCGCAAATAGTTCGCGGCCACTCGAAGTAGTTACCATGCGAATCGGTCTGTTCGGCGGAAGTTATAATCCGATCCATTTCGGCCATCTGCGCGCCGCCGAAGAGGTTCGCGAAGCGCTGAAGCTCGATCTCGTGTATTTCATCCCAGCCGCAGCGCCTCCGCACAAGCCCGCCGGCAGTCTCGCCCCGACGGACCATCGGTACAAGATGGCGCAGCTAGCGATCAAAGGTAATCGTTACTTCATGGTTTCGGATGTGGAGATACGGCGCAGCGGCGCGTCCTATACCATCGACACGTTGCGGCACTTTATCGCCTCGATGCGCGGTGGCCCGCAATTTTACCTGCTTCTCGGCGGCGATCAGTTCGCCGAAATCGATACGTGGAAGGAAGCGAGTGAGCTGATGCGCCTGAGCAATCTCGTCGTGCACACGCGGCAAAACGAGAAAAATGAGCCGCTACGCGTCTCGCTTGCTGCGCTAACGCGCTTCGGCTACGGTAAAAAAGACGACCATTACGTGCATCAGAGTGGGCATACGCTGTCTTTTGTAGAGACTACCTTTCTCCCTATCTCGGCCAGTCTTATCCGGCAGAAAATCGCCGCGCGCGAGTCGATCCGCTATCTGCTCCCGAGTGATGTGGCCGAATATATCCAGCGGCACAACGTTTATTGATTCTTAGTGGAAGCCCTTAACAAGACCTTGGCGATAGTCGAAGCAGCGCTGGAAAAGAAAGCGCTGGATTTGCGAGTGATGCAGGTCGAACATCTGAGTTCGGTCGCCGATTATTTCATTATCGCGACGGGACGATCAGACGTTCAGGTGCAGGCGATCGCCCGCGGAATCGAAGAGCGGATGGCCCAAGAGGGCGTTCGTCCGTTAGCTGTTGAAGGTTTCAATCACGGCCATTGGATCGTGCTCGACTACGATGACGTCGTGATCCACGTCTTCTTCGAACCGGTGCGCGACTTTTATCGGCTCGAGCACAATTGGGCCGACGCGCAGGATGTGCCGCTGCCGGCAGAGCTGCAATCGCAGGTGCGCGACCTGAGCCTCCGCAACGTCGCGTCGGCTCAAAGCGAACTACCGCTCAGGATCGATTCGGCACAGCGATAAGCTCGCCCAAGCGTGCGGGATCGAGCCGGATTCCGACGAAAAACTGACCAAACTCGCCGTAGCGCGCACTCGATTCATCGAAGCGCATCTCGTAGACCAGACGCTTGAAGACCAGCGGATCGTCGGCGAACAGATCGACTCCCCATTCCCAATCGTCGAAACCGATCGACCCAGATATCACCTGATTGACCTGCCCGGCGTAACGGCGACCAATCATCCCATGCTCGTGCATCAGGCGCTGACGCTCCTCGATCGGGAGCATGTACCAATTGTCATCGCCTTGCCGTCGCTTGTTCATCGGATAGAAGCAAACGTAATGGCGCTCAGGAATCTTGCCCCACAGACGCGACGCGAGCTTCTCGCGCTGCGACACCATCTCGGTTTCATTAGCGGCGCGCCATTCCGCCGAGTTTGGCTCGACTCCTCGCTGAGCAAGTTCGGCGTGCAACTTTACGGTCGCTTCGTAGAGACCGATTTCGACGATTGAAACGTACGAATGGGATTGTTCAAGAAAATCGCTTAGCGCGAGGTTCGCGAGGGTCCGCTGTGCCTCCTCAAGTTCGTCGAGCGTTCGACGGAAGTGGATCGCGATCAGGTCGCCTTTATGCCCCAACTGTGCAAAGAGTGCGCTGTCGCCGCCCTCCCGCGCGTGCATCGCAGAGACTGTCGTCTTCGCTTCTTCGACCATCGATGCAATCTCAGATGCGGGTAATCGACGCAATTGGTCGCGCTTGATGCGAAAGAACTGATGAAGAATCGAATAGCCTTCCAGCGTATTCGGCGCAGCGTTGTGGGATACGGTCTTGGCGGTACTCACGCGGTTATCCTACTGCGATCGAAGAAAAACGTCGAACCACGGCTAATTCGCCAACCGCCACTTCGCACACGCATCGACGAAATTCCTGGCGACTTCTGGATTCGATGCCCAGTGGGCATGCACATACGATCCGATCACGTTGGCGCATCGGTAACCTTCGGCGAACGGCGCACCGCCCCATCGCGGTGTCACGCGATAGATCCGCTCTACTGCTTCATCGGGTTCAGGATCGAGGATGGAATAACGAAACTGATGACCACGCAATCGCGTTCCGACAGGCCCCAGAAATGATTCACCGACTGTCTCTACATCGGCATAGCCGATCGCTTGCAGGCTTTCACGCATCACCGCGATTCCGGGGAGCAATCCAGTTTGCCGATGAGTAATACCGTGGAGGGTGCGAATCCCGTCGAATAGATACATCAGCCCCCCGCATTCCGCATAGATTGGACGACCCGATTGCGCGAATCTGCGGATCGAGTCGGTCATCGAGCGATTCTCGGCCAGTTCCTTGGCGTGTGCTTCCGGATAGCCTCCGCCCAGATAGATCCCATCGACTATCGGCAGTTCGCGATCGTGGAGTGGGCTGAAGTGGATAATCTGAGCGCCGAGTCTTTCCAGGCAGGCCAGGTTGTATTCGTAATAGAAATGGAAGGCTTCATCCCGGGCGACTCCGATACTGCAACGAGGATTTTCGGGAGCGAGTCGAGTCGCGGGGCTTCGGGCGTCGCTCTCCAGAGAGGGTACCGATCGGGCTATCCGCAGTACCTGCTCGAGGTCGAACCAATCGGCGCACAGAGATCCCCAGTTCGCGAACGATGCATCATCGACACGGGCATCGCGGGCGCTGATCAATCCCAAATGCCGCTCAGGAAAAGCGCCCTCACTTCGATCTGGCAGACCGCCCACGACCGGAACCTCCGGCGATGCCTCTCGGAGCAGCTCGAGATGGCCCCGGCCACCGACACGATTAGCGACAATCCCGGCTAATCGAACCGATGAATCAAATCGCGCGAACCCTTGAGCAATAGCAGCGATCGTGCGCGCTAACCCGGAGACATCGGTGACCAACAGAACCGGAGCATCCAGCCACTTCGCAATCTCCGCTGTTGAGCCTTCATCGGTAGTTGGGGCAACGGAGTCGAAAAGCCCCATCATCCCCTCGATAATCGCGATGTCGGCGCCCCGGGTCGCGTGCCGGAAAGTCCCGAGGACACCGTCGCGTCCCATCATCCAGCCGTCGAGATTATGCGAGCGGCATCCCGAGGCTTTCTCGTGATAGGTAGGATCGAGATAATCTGGCCCACACTTGAATGCGACAACGCGCAGTCCACGTGTGCGTAGTGCGAGCAAAAGCCCCACCGCGATCGTGGTTTTGCCAACGCCACTGCCCGTGGCAGCAATCACGATTCGCGGGACCATCTATGCACTGTCGCCGCGCGGGCGGCTCAAAAGCGAGAGACTATCTGCTGGCGCGCTGCCGGTTCCGGCGCATCCGACGCTTACGATTTCTGACCTGTCGAACCGAAGTCCGACGCTTGAGCGCAAGTTTACGATTACGCCGATTGCGGGTTTTGGAAGCGGGTGTCATTTCTTCTCCTGAGAAAGCCTTAGCACCAGCCGCTTCCATCGGCTCTGGCCGAGCGAAGCAGCCTCGGGGACGCTATCTTACACTGGAACCGCCACTCACTACCACCGGGTTGCCTGAGGTCGGAGCACCACTCACCACCACAGGATTGATCGAGGTTGGGGCGCCACCCACTGCGACCGGACAAATCGCGTCGACCTTGGCCATAACTTGGGTGCCGTTCAGCGCAATTACCTGGCCTATCGGCTCGCCGCTAGTAACCGGACCCTGCACGACCTGCGGAACGCTATACTGCAGCTTAACGTCCGACACTTCTTTCTTCGGCACGACCAGGGCAATATCGCCCTCCGCTACGGGTTGAATCGTTGGGCCAGATTCAACCTGAACCTGCATGGGCAACGGCTGCCCGCGATTAACCAAATGAACCTTGGTGTAATTGTTGAAGCCCCACTCAAGCAGCTTTGCACTCTGCGAGAAGCGTTGCGGATTCGAAGGTGCTCCAAGAAGCACTGAAATCAGGCGAAGATCATTCCTCTTGGCAGTCGCCGTGAGGTTAAACCCGGCCTGTATCGTGAAGCCGGTTTTGAGTCCATCGCAACCTTCAAGATGACCAACCAGATGGTTGGTGTTGTGCAGCAGAATCCGCCCACCGTCGAAGGGAGCGGTTTCCAGCGAAGACCAGCGGAGAAGATTAGTGTTGTGAATTATCGAGCGGGCAAGAATCGCAAGATCAAAGGCAGTGGTGCGGTCGATATCATGGTCCGGCGTCGGCGGGAGTCCGTCGACGGTGCCATAGCGAGTGTCTTCCATCCGGAGCTCACGTGCCTTCTCGTTCATCATACGAACGCACGCATCAGTGGATCCGGCGATTTTCTCGGCTACCGCGACCGCCGCATCATTGGCCGACTTGACGATCGCGGCTTTCATCAACTCGCCGAGCGTGTAGACGTGGCCTTCGCGAAGGCCGATATGGGAACCCCTGGTCGACGCTGCAAGAGCGGAAATCTGGACGGGATCGTTGTAGCTGACGCGGGCGGCCCGAATTTGGTCCTCGGCAACTAACAGCAACATCATCTTCGCCATCGAAGCCGGCGGCCAAGAGAGTGTTTCGTTCTCGGCGTAGAGAATTTTGCCGCTATCGGCATCCATCAGCAGTTCGGCGTGATGAGACGGTCCACCCAGATAAACGGCATGATGATGCCGCCCGGTCTTGTGACGAGTGGCAGCAGCGTGAACGACAGAGGGTCGCGCGAGCGCAAACGAAGTCATCGCCGCGACTCCCGCAACCCAGATTCGGAGACTCCAATGTTTTTGTATTCCCCTCACAACCTACAACCCCCAACTACAAACTCAGTCGGTGAAACCTGATACTCAAGGCATTTTGGCAAACCCGCCAAGCTGCTTGGTATGCTTAATCTGTCCCTGCTCAATGCGATGCAAAACCTCCAGATTAGCTCGTGCGGGAGCAAAATCGGGGTAGGCTCGCGTGAGGTCTGCCCACTCGTTATAGGCGCGCCGATAATCACCCTCTTCGGCGTAAATAACACCTAAGGTGTTAAGCGCTTCGGCTTGATCAGGCTCGAGTCTCAGCGACAAAAGTATCTCTTGCTCAGCCTTCTGCAAGGCACCGAGCCGCTCGTATACCAAGCCCAGATTGTAATGGGTCTCCGGGTGATATGGACCGACCAACGCGGCCAATCGGAAAGCATTACTCGCCTGATCGAGCTGGTTGTTTTCGAGGTAGAGTCGACCGAGATTCAGAAAGAGTTCCCAATCGCTCAAACCCAGTTCGACCGCCTTCTGATAATCGAACAATTCGCGCTCGTGATTCCCGAGGACCCCATAAGCGAAGCCCAGATGATAATAGGCGAGCGCCTTACCCGGATGCTTTTCAATCAAAGCTTCGTGGAGTTTTACCGCCTTGGGGTAATCCTCCATGCCGAGATAGTAATCGGCAGTTGGATCGCAGATGGGATCATCGCCGCTGGACGGTGCAGACGCAGCCCGACCCACTGACGCAGCACTAGACGAACTGGTCTGGTAGAAAAGGAATGATGCGGCTAGGAGGGCAATCAGGCAAATCGGAGAGCTTTTAGACAAGTTCGCGATATCCTGCTTGCTCTATTCGGCGTTGAACCTACCGAAATCGTAGCAGGAAAGTATCGCGAATAAATAGCCTGCTCGCGCCCGACCGTGAGAAATTTAGATAATTACAACGCCCGATGAGCCGCGCCACCGGATTTGAAGGTGATCACGACTCCATCGGGCGCGATTGTGACTTCCCGAAATCGGTTGTTATTGAGCCGCCGGGGAAGCTGCTGGGGCTGCCTCAGACGGTTCAGCCGCCGGAGCCGACTTGTGCGACTTCGCGTGATGGTGGCGATGATGCTTCTTCGCCTTGGTAGTGCCCGCGGTGTCAGCACCCGAGCCGGCTGGGCTAGGGGCCGCCGCCGTCGACGCCGCCGCCGGGGCGCTCGCCGCCGGTTCCTGCGCCAATGCAGGCATCGCCATCGCGCCGACGAACAACGCGGCAGTCAACATCGAAACGGTACGCTTCATATCCTTCTCCTTTTTCATGAGGTCTTGAGATTAAGCCTCTTGATTCTCTAGTAAGCTATTACTATGCCAACCGCTATTTCTAACGATTTCGAGCAAATTTAAGCAGCCTTCAAGCTTTCTGCTACTTTGGACTGACGAATCGGTGTAATCAATAGACGCTTTGCGTGAATCTGCTGATTTCCTGGACCCCCTTTCCAGGGGCATAATTAGTGGCTGCCACTCTCGCGCGCGGATTTGAGTTCCCTATAGAGGGCGAACAGTTCCTTAAAGGCTCGCGCGATAACCTTAAAATTCGCGCCACTCTGTTCCCCTGCGAGCCGCGGCAGATGTTTCACTTCTACCTCGCAGATACGGGCGTGACGACCTGCCAGGCGCGCCATTAACTCGGTTGTAATCATGGCGCCACGCGCGTGTAACTCCATATCCTCCAGCAGCGCTCGCCGGAAAAGCTTGAAGCCACAGTCCATATCAGTTACACGCAAGCCGAACATCAGCCGGACCAGAATCGTCCAGGCCTTGCCGTTAATCCGGCGCATCAGGTGATCCGCTCGATGAGCCCGCAGACCCACGACCACGTCGTATTCCGGGGTTTTGGCAGCAAGCAATCTGACATCGTTAGGGTCGAACTGCCCGTCACCGTCGCAGAGTAATGCGTATGTCATCGTGGCCGCGCGGATACCGGAGATGACGGCCCCGCCGTAGCCCCGATTCACCTCATGATGAACTACGTGCACGTGTGGATCGGCTGCGGCCAATCGATCGGCGATTGCGCCGGTTTGGTCGCGGCTGCCGTCGTCGACGACGATTACTTCGTATTGATCGGCAATATCGGGTAAGACGCCGAGAAAGCCCTTAACGACCCGTTCGACGTTGCCCTCCTCGTTGTGCGAGGGCAGAAAGACACTGAGCCCGGGCAACCGCCCCATTTCCACGTCCCCCTCTTTCAGCTCCAGTTCAGTGAGTCAGGCACTAGGATAGATGGCGCGCCCGACTACCCAGC
>Ga0335069_10003862_pt1 | contig 22460 bp, 22 predicted proteins | sample Lox_Sample_11_FD_206714 | JGI IMG/M metagenome (GOLD analysis project Ga0335069, IMG submission 206714) | Soil microbial communities from Loxahatchee National Wildlife Refuge, Florida, United States - Lox_Sample_1.1 | ecosystem: Environmental > Terrestrial > Soil > Wetlands | place: USA... | reverse complement strand
AGCTGCGCCGTGAGCTGCGGCGCGCTACGCCGCGTGCCAGCCGCGTGCACCAACGATCGATCGCGTTCATAACCTCGCTTCCTCCTACAGCAGATGCCGTGGGCCTGCGGCCAACGTTGAGGACCCTCTCCCCGTCCGCACTCCAGACCCTTCCGGCGGAGGCGAAGGGTCGCGGCTGGCTACCGAGTCCGACAGGGTGCCACTGACATCGCGTCGCAGATAATCCTGTATCGATCCTACACCCTGCTCCATTGCTTCAAACAGGCTCTCAACGTGCTCGCGCGTGTTTACCAGCCCCTTCGCACGCAGCACACCGTCGGCATCGATGAGTGCGGCGTACGGCAGCTTGCCGACCTGATAGGCCATGCCCAGCTCGTGCGACAGCACGTAGCCGCGCTCGGCTAAAGCATGTGCGCGGACGAACGCATCGTGTTCATCGCGCGGCCCATCACTGGCGAGCACCAACCGCAGTCCGCGCTGTTCCGTGCGCATGACCGAGTCGAGAATGGGCAGCAACGTCTTGCACACCGGACATGTCGGCGAGATGAACACGAGCAGCGTGCTCTTACGCTCCGCATCAGGTCCGCCGACGGTGCGCCGCTGCCCTGACCAGTCAAGGAGATCAAAGCGCGGTGCGGCCTCACCGATGCGCGGCCCCTCGCGCCCGACGAGGGCACCGGCAGGCGCGACGCGCTCGTGCAAGACCCCGATCTGCCTTATCAACGCGACGACGATGGCAGCGAGTGCGACTAACAGCACCCACAAGATGACGTTGGAAATGAGCAGCGCCTCAAGCATGGGTCGTGACTCGTTGCTGGTGGCGGGCGACGCGGGCAAGGGGCGAAATTCGCGGGGCGTTGATCAGGAGACCGTCGACGGCCGTGTACAGCAAGGCGAGGGTGGTGACACTGGCGAAAACGGTGATGTCGTCAACCCACGTCGGTGCCCGTGACGCTGCCGGGAGCGCACTCGCGAGTGCCGCCGCGCCAAGAATGGCGTTGCGCGCCACCAGCGCAGCGCTGAGCGGATGAGGGTGTGCAGTGCCGGCGCAGCCACAGTCGATGTCGCGCCGGCCACGAAGCAGGTTGATGCCGATCGCTCCAGTATAGATCGCAAACAAACCAGCTGCAGTGCACGATGCCAACCCGGCATATCCAGGACGCCAGAGACCAACCGCGACACAGAGCTCTGCAGCGATGAATACTCCCGCCGTCGCACCGAGCCAGCGATCGGGTACGAGTTGATAGCCGGCCAGCGCCGTCCGAAAAGCCTCAACGTCGCGTAGCTTGTGACTGGCGCTCCAGACGAAGAGCACCGACAGTGCTGCACGCAACGTCAAACCCACGGTCGGATCGATCCCGCTCGCGGTCATTGGCGGGCCTTTCCGTCCCACGGCGCGAGCATGACATCGCTCGTCCATCCCGTCGGCCCGACGCGGCGCATGAACGCGCCGGACAGCCCGTTGTAGACGCCGAGCGAGCCGCTGAACTGGGAGGCAGTGAATAGCAGCGGTGCATCGTCCTGCGTCACCTGGATGGAGTTGATAGCGGCCGGGGCGAATGTGTTGAGCATCCAGTCGAAGGTGCGATTGAACGGCCAGGGCCACGCGCGGCCAAACTCGACCGGGAAGCCGTAGATCGTCAGCCCGGGGTTGACGAGCTTGACGCGGTCGATGCGCCGATGCGAGGCCAGATCGTACACCCAGACCTGCGCGCCGTATTCCTTATGGGTGTCGGCACCGCCGCGGTGCATGAGGACATACAATCGCCCGGATTTCTGGTGAACGGCAAGATGTTGGAGCCCGCCGGTGCGCCACGACTCGGCGCGGTCCGCATCGGTGAGCAGCGGCCACGGAGCGCCGAACGTGATCGCCGGGCCGGAAACATCGACGGAATAGACTTGGCCGTCGAACGACACGAAGAGCCATTGGTCGCCGTAACGCACGGCCTTTTCGGTCACCGGATCTTTGCGCGGCTCGAAGAACGGGTCACTGCGCGTTTTGTGCACTTCGTGCCCGTCATCATCGAGGATCACGGTAAACAGCGAGCCGTCCCCACACAGGCTGAAGAAGCGACGCGGACCGGCGGCGTAGACGAGGCTGCACCCCGGCGTCAGGACCTCTTCCGTGAAGGCACGGTTTTCCGCATCGACGATGCTGAGCGACGTGCCGGTTGTCCAGTTGAAGACCGCCACGAAGCGATCGTCATCCGACAAGGCAGCATGACCCAGCGCCACGGCGTTGGTGGCGCGCCGTGGTGGGATGACGACCTCGCCGAGGAGTGCAAGCGTGTGCGTATCGTAGATCTCGACGACGTCGGTGCGTTCGCCGTGCGTGCGTCGCGCGTAGTAGGTCGCCGGCACGTAGATCTCGGCGCGGCGTGAGGAGAAGAGCGGCATGACCGTACCGTAGCCGCCGTTGACGATCCCCAGGAAGCGGCCGTCGTCGAGGTCGATGAACGCCATGCGCGCGAGCACAAGGTCCGCCACTCCCACCCAATGGGCGTGTGGCGGTTGCGGCAGCGATTCGACGGTTCCCGGGCTCTCTGCCTGCACATCAGCGTGGGCAGGAGCGGCAGGCACCACCCTGATGAGCAGTGCCAGAGATACGGCAATGAGGAATCTCGATCTCAACGGGCGTCTCCGGATGAGACGCGAGTAACACGGGCCGCGCCTGACCCGCAAGCGAGTTCAAGCGGGTGCAGCCCATCTTCAAGGCGAGCCGGCGAGGACCTGCGGTCAGCGACCCTTCTATGGCCCACTCCCGTTGGTCGCGGTTGAGTGCAAAGCCCGACGGGCTGTTAGGCGGCTCGCCAACGCTCGGCTTCTTCTTGCAGGCGCAAGCGTTCGGCACGCGATGTGCGCATGACGTGTTCGAGTTCCGCCTCGGACAACTGCGTCAGTTCTGCCGCCGCGTCCTTGAGGGCACCGTGCTCGACGGCGCGGGAGAGAACCTCGTTCTTGGTCGGTCCGCTCTTGTTGCCGAGAAATGGCTTGATGATCAGATACGCCACGTCACGCACCTTCATGTGGCGGATGAAACGGCGCAGCAACCGCAGGGTCTGCATCGGATAGTGCGTGACCTTGTAGCGGAACAAGCGTCGTAGGCCGGCGGCGCGCTCGTCGTTGATGACCGGCCCCGGCAAGCACGTGGGGTCGATCTCCGAGCACTTGAAGTACTTGTACCAATCCTCGGCGTCGTTCACCAAGCCGCGCTGCAGATACTCCTGCCAGAGGGGCGTGCCGCGGTAGACGCACAGGCGATTGAACGCAAAAGTGTCGAGCCGCAGCTTGGATGCGAAATCGAAGGTGGCGCGCATGTCCTCGACGGTCTCGTCCGGATTACCGACGACGAAAAAGCCGTGGACGATCTCGATACCCGCCTGCTTCGCGTTGGTCACGGCCGTCTCGACCTCGTCGAGTTTCTGTTCCTTCTTCAAGCGGTCGAGCACAGCCTGGCTACCACTTTCGACGCCGAACATGATCGTGCGGCAGTGGGCCTTCGCCATCGCCGGAAAGAGGTGCTGCGCCGTCGAATCGACGCGGCCCTCGCAACCCCACTGAATGGTTACACCCGCCTCGGTGATACCGTCGCAAATCGCTTCGATGCGTTTGGGCTGGAGGAGGAAATGATCGTCGACGAAGTAAATTGCGCCGTAGCCGAGCTCTTGGAGATGCTTGAACTCGTCGACGACGTGCTGCGCACTGCGCGAGCGCCATTTGCCTTCGTTGAAAATCGGGATGTCGCAGAACACGCACGGCCACGGACAACCGCGTGACGTTTGCATGGTGGTGAAGCGTTCCATCGAGAGCACCGCCGGTACATCGAGCGGCATCGACTCGACGAAGTCCAAGGGTAAGCTCTCACGGTCCGGGAACGGCCATTGGTCCAGGTTGCGGTCCATCGTGCGGTTGGGATTGCTCACCACCTGTCCGTCCTTGGCCCACGTCAGCCCTGCCACCCGCGCCGGGTTCTCCAAGTGCTCCAACAGGTCGAGGATGAGTTGCTCGCCGTCGCCGCGGCAGACGAAGTCCACCTCGGGACACTGCAACTTGACCAGTGAGGCGTTCAGGGTCGCAAACACGCCGCCGAAGGCGAGTCGCACCTGGGCATCAGCACTACGGATTTGGCGGGCAAGCAGCTTCGCATACGGGTAGCTTGTCGTGCTGAGAAAGCTCAATCCGACGAGATCAGGTTGTTGCCGGCGGATCGCGTCGACGATGACGGTGTCTGGTGTCTCCGGATTAGCTTGGTCGAACATCACGCATTCGTGACCGGCGCGTTTGAGGACCGCCGATAACGACATGATGCCGATAGGCGGGAAGCCCATGACGCGAATGTTGCCATTGGCCGCGCGGGTTGCCGCCGGGAGTGCGTAGAACTGCGGATCACGAACATGAATCAAGAATACGCGCATGCGTCACTTCGCCGCCGCCGCTGTCTTCTTGCGAGCCGCCTTGGCGCGTGTCGCGGCGCGCGCAGGTGGGCAGTGGCAGCGGCCACAGGTGCAGGTGGGTGCATGACAGCGCGCGCAAATGGCCAAATCCGGCGTCAGCGGTGCGCCGCAGCGCGCCGCCTGGCAACGATTCCAGTGCCGGCCGCGGTCGACCTCGGGATGCACGGGCAGCTCGTCGAGCTCGTCATCCGTGACGAACAGGACACCGCGCTTGCGCGAGTGCACGCGGTAGGCAGCCGCGATCGCCGACCATACCTCAACCTTGACGTGCTCGCCGCTGTCGCGAATCGTAACCCAGTGCTCGGGGCCGAAGCGGGGTGACACTTCTTCTTTGCGCATGTGAAACCTCCTTGGTGTGCGATGGTGCAGCCGTAGGGGCAGCATCATGCAGCTGTCGTGGCAGCGGGCCGCCAATGTGACGTTCGATTGCGTGTAGCTGAGCGCGCTCTTCGGGTGCGGCGAAACTTGACGCGTGACCGCTCGCCCCGGCACGCGCGGTGCGCCCGACGCGATGCACGTAGTCCTCGACGGTTTGCGGCAGGTCGTAGTTGATGACGCGTTCAATGCCGGCGACGTCGATCCCACGGGCGGCGATGTCCGTCGCGACCAAGATGCGGTAGCGCCCGCCGCGGAAGCCATCCAACGCCTCCCGGCGTTGCGACTGCGAGCGATCGGCATGCAGGCGTTGGACGGAGTGCCCGGCATTGCGCAGGGTGCGAGCCAGGCGGTCGGTGCGATGCTTGGTGCGGGCGAACACCAACATCGTGCCGGCGTTCTTCGCAACCAACGACAGGAGCAGCGGCGTCTTGTGTGTTCCCTCGACGAGATAGACGTCTTGGGTGGCGTGACGCGGCGGAATCGCCAACCGGCCGACGTCGACCCGTACAGGATTGCGCAGGTGCATCCGTGCCATGGTGCCGAGATCGGGGGGCAGCGTCGCGGAGAACAGCAGCGTCTGGCGCCGCGTCGGTAGTGCCGGTAGGGCGCGCATGATGCGGTCGAGTTGGGGTTTGAAACCCATGTCGAGCATGCGATCGGCTTCGTCGAGCACGAGGATGCGAACGTCCTTCAGCGTCAGCGTGCCACGTTCAAGATGATCGACGAGTCGTCCGGGCGTCGCAACGATGATGGCCGACCGGCTGCGCAGTGCCGCAACTTGCGGTCCATAGGCAACACCGCCGACTACGAGCGCCGCCCGCAGGCCGCAGCCCAGGCGGAGCGCCCACTGGTGTGTTTGCTCCGCGAGCTCGCGCGTCGGTGCAAGGATCAGGGCGCTGCCGTGACTGGCGGTGTCGGTTGCAGCGCGTAGCTGTTCAACGATGGGGATGATGAACGCTGCGGTCTTGCCTGTCCCTGTCTGTGCGGTGCCGATGACGTCGCGCCCGGCGAGCGTGGCTTCAATCGTGTTCGCCTGGATGGGTGTCGGAGCCCGATAACCAACCGCCGCGAGGGCGGCGTGCATCTGCGAAGAGAGGGGAAATTGTTCAAAGTTGGGTGTTTCAGAATACAAGCGATTCACGTACCTTTCGTCTGTCCTGTCGCGCCTGTTGCAGTCGGGCGGCGCTGGAACCGGGTGAGATCATGATGAGCTGCACCGAAGGCGCCGGTCTCACACGGCGCGTGCAGTGCTTGGCGGCTGTCAGCCGCGTGCGACGCGTGGCGTGGGGCGCCGCCGGGTGGCGGCACCGATGGCGATTGGCACTACATGCACGTGGCCGCCACGCGTGCCACTGCGGATGTCGAGTTCTTGCAGCAGCGCCTCGAGCTCTGGCTCATCCGCTTCGGCGACTCCGATGAAGAACAGAATGCTGCTGCGATGGCGCGTGCGGCGCTGCGAAAAAAAAAGCAGGCGTTCGTGACAAGAGCGGCGTCGGAGATCACCGCGCAGGACCGTCTCCCCGTAGGCGATCCTGCCGCGCACAGGACTCACTCGCACGATCTCGGGAATGGGCGCGCTGGCGCGCTTCATGCGGACGCAGGAATACCCGAGCTCCGTCAAATGCGCCTCGAGTTGGCGGCGCAAGTGCAAACGTGCAGCCGATTCAGCCATCGCTTACCGCTGTGCGCTGCGCACCAACGGCTCTTCCACTGGTTCGGCGGCGGCTTGCTTGCGTAGATACTGGGCCCCAATCCACCACTCTTTCCCGTCGGTGGTTCTGCGCACTTGGTAGACCAATCCCTCTCGGGAGCGGGGTCGCCAGGAGAGAATTTCCACCTGTTCACCATCGACCAGGTCGTTCGCTAGCGGTTGACCGTTTGCGTCGATCAGCGGCACGGGCCCGAGGGTTTGTGGTCCGCGCAGCGGCCAGTGCACGAAGGCACGCCACCCGACGCAGAAGACGGGGGCATTCTTTGTGCGCCGGGGTGCCGGTCGCGAGGGGGGCAAATTGTCAAACGTCGCCATATGTCATCCTATCGGACTGGTAATCCACACGGCGCCGGTACAAGGGCCCGAGCAGTTGCTGGCCAGTCATAAGTCCGGGCTGGCGGCACCGAAAGGAGCCGCCGCCCTCAATTGCGTGGCTAATAACGACGGTTCCACCCGCCGCCGCCGCCGCTGCGGCCACCGCCGCCGCCGGGGCCGCGACCGCCGCGACCACCACCGCCGCCTTCGCGCTCACGGGCTTCGTTCACCTTCAGTGCCCGGCCCTTGAGCTCGTGCCCGTCGAACTGCTGAATGGCCTTCTGGGCGTCGGCGGTCGATCCCATTTCGACGAATCCAAAGCCTCGCGATTGCCCGGTGGCGCGATCGGTAATCACGGCTACCGACTCACAGATGCCCGCTTGCGCGAACAGTTCCTCGAGATCCTTGTCGGTAACCTCGAAGGCGAGGTTGCCAACATACAGCTTCTTTCCCATCTCACGTTACTCCTTCTTGGGTCGCCGCAGCGACCACGTTGATAACGAGCCCCCGATTCCCGGGCCCCGGCACAGTGCCAATGCGCTGTGCCTCACGGTCCACGACATCCGTTGCCGTACCGTGTGTGCCTGAGTGCGTGAGCGGGAAAGGCACCAAAGAGGTGGGATTCTCGCCAGACAGCCAGCATCGACACATTAGCAGCCTGGCACGGATGGCACAACCCGAACGCCAACCTCAGGGCGGCGCCGTGAAATCGACGGTCAGGATCCCCCTTTCTTGCGCCCGCGGTAGCGCCGGATGAGGCTGTTCGTCGAACTGTCGTGGCTGAGTGCCGGCTCCTGGGCGCTCTCCAACTCTGGAATGATCCGCTGCGCCAAGGCCTTGCCCAATTCCACGCCCCACTGGTCGAATGAGTCGATGTGCCAGATAGTCCCTTGGGTAAACACGCTGTGCTCGTAGAGTGCCACCAGCGCTCCGAGGGCTTCGGGTGTCAGGCGTTCGGCGATGAGGGTGGTGGTCGGACGGTTGCCCTCGAATACCCGGTGCGGCACGAGCCAGTCGGCAGTCCCTTCCGCCTTCACTTGCTCTGCCGTCTTGCCGAAGGCCAGCGCCTCCGTCTGAGCGAAGACGTTGGCTACGAGAAGGTCATGATGCCGGCCCAGGGTGTTCAGCGTCTGTTGGAAGACGATGAAATCGCATGGGATGACCTTCGTACCTTGGTGGATGAGCTGGTAGAACGAGTGCTGTCCGTTTGTCCCCGGCTCGCCCCAGAAGATCGGACCCGTCTGGTAGGCGACCGGCACGCCGTCGAGCGTGACGCGCTTGCCGTTGGATTCCATCGTCAGTTGCTGCAGGTACGCCGGAAAGCGCTTGAGGTACTGATCGTACGGCAGCACGCCGATCGTCTGCGTACCAAAGAAGTTATTGTACCAGACACCGAGCAGCCCCATCAGCACCGGCAGGTTCCGTTCGAAGGGCGCCGTGCGGAAATGCTCATCCATGGCGTGGAAGCCCGCGAGCATGGCATGGAAGTTCTGCGGTCCAACGGCGAGCATGGTCGACAGCCCGATCGCCGAGTCCATCGAATAGCGCCCGCCGACCCAGTCCCAGAAGCCGAACATGTTTGCGGTGTCGATGCCGAACTTGGTGACCTCCGCGGTGTTGGTCGAGACGGCGACGAAGTGCTTGGCGACCGCCTTGTCGTCGCGCAGCGTGTCCAGGCTCCACTGCCGCGCCGTGCGGGCGTTGGTCATCGTTTCGAGCGTGGTGAATGTCTTCGAAGAGACGATGAAGAGCGTCTCGGCCGGATCGAGGTCACGGGTTGCTTCGGCGAAGTCGTTGCCATCGACATTCGACACGAAGCGGAAACTCATGCTGCGCTCGCTGTAATAACGCAGCGCTTCGTACGCCATGACCGGGCCGAGATCGGAGCCGCCGATGCCGATGTTGACAACGTTACGGATACGCTTGCCGGTATGCCCCTTCCACGCCCCGCTACGCACACGGTTGGCGAAGTCGGTCATCTTGTCGAGTACTTCATGCACCTTCGGCACGACGTTTTCACCGTCGACGATGATCGACTGTCCCTTCGGCGCGCGCAGCGCGACGTGCAACACGGCGCGCTGCTCCGTGACGTTGATTTTCTCGCCGCCGAACATTGCGTCGATGCGGGCACGCAGTCCCGATTCTTCCGCCAAGGCCAACAGCAGTCGCAGGGTCTCGTCGGTCACCCGGTGTTTCGAGTAGTCGAAGTAGAGGCCCACGGCCTCGGTGGCAAGGCGCTCGCCGCGCTTGGGATCATCGGCGAACAGCGTGCGCAGATGTACGTCGCGAACGCGTGCGTAGTGCGCTTCCAGTGCCTTCCAGGCCGGCCGCTGCGTGAGCGGTAGCGTGCTTGCCGTCATGGTCGTCTCCTTTTCGTCGCTCAACCGGCCTTCTTGAGGGTGGTGCTCTTGTCCTCGAGACACGCCAGCATGTCTTCCCATGACTTGACGAATGCCGCGGCGCCGTCGCTTTGCAGGTTGGCCGCAAGCTTGTCGAGATCAACTCCTGCGCTGCTGAATCTGGCGAGTACGTCTTCGGCGTCACCGCCGTTGTGCGGCAGCACGGCGCCGATCTCGCCGTGATCGGCCAGGGCAAGCAACGTCTTCTCGGGCATCGTGTTGATGGTGTGCGGCGCGGCCAGCGACTTCACGTAGAGCACATCTGATGCTCTTGGGTCTTTGGTTCCGGTACTGGCCCACAGCAGGCGCTGCGAACGCGCACCGACGTTCAGCAACCGCAGCCAGCGATCGCCGGCCAGCAGCTCGCGGTAGGCCTTATAGGTCCGCTTGGCGATGGCGATGCCGAGCTGGTTGTTGAGCGCGAGTGGAACCTTGCTCGCCACGGCCGCGTCCCAGCGACTGACGAACACGGACGCTACAGAGCCGACGTGCGGATTCAATCCCGCAGCGACGCGCCGTTCGATCCCGCGGATGTAGGCTTCCGCCGCGGCAAGGTATTGCTCGCGAGAGAAGAGCAGCGTGACATTCACGGCCACGCCCGCGAAGATCGCTTCCTCGATGGCCGGAATGCCGTCCTTGGTGCCGGGAATCTTGATGAACAGGTTGGGGCGCCCGGCGCGGGCAGAGAGATCCTTGGCGGCCGCGATCGTGCTTTTCGTATCGTAGGCAAGCTTAGGCGACACCTCGAGCGACACCCAACCGTCGACCCGGTTGGTGGCGTCGTGCAGCGGCCGAAACAGGTCAGCGGCACGTGTGAGGTCTTCCAGAGCCAGCTCGAAGAACAGCGGCTCACCGGTCTTGCCAGCCGCGGTCTTCTCACGGATGGTGATATCGTAGTCGTTGCTGTTCTTGATCGCCTGGTCGAAAATCGTTGGATTCGACGTCAAGCCGGTGACCGACAACTCTTTGATGTAACGCGCCAAGCCACCGCCGGTGAGTAGCGCGCGAGTGATGTTGTCGAGCCAGATGCTTTGGCCGGCGCCATTCAACAATTGTGTTGCCTTCATGGTGTCTCCCTTCCCCCGCGCCGCACCACGTAGCGCGGGCCGATCATGCTTAGGGCCTCAGCTCGTTGCCTCCTGTCGTTCCAGCACGTCGACGCGGCCATCTGCATGACCGACGAGCACGCGTTCCGTTGTGCCCAGGAAGAGACCGGTGTCGACCACACCCGGGATGGCGAGCGCCGCCGTCTCGAGCTCGCGCGCCGCTCGCGCATCGCGCAGTGGCTCGCGCACGGCACAGTCGAACGTCAAGTTGCCGTTGTCGGTAACGAACGGGTGCGTACCGTCGGCAGCGAGACGCACGGTCGGTGCGAGGCCAAGGGCCTTGAGGCGGCGTGTCACCAAGCCGCGAGCCAGGGGGATCACCTCGATTGGAATGCGACCGCGCTCGCCGAGTGTGCGCACCAGCTTCTCGGTCCCCACGAGGATGACCTGACGACGCGAGGCGGACGCAACGATGCGTTCGCGCACGAGCGCGCCCCCCCAGCCCTTCACCAGGTCCAGATTAGGTGCTACTTCGTCGGCCCCATCGACGGTGACATCGAGGATCACGTCCTCGTCCAGCTCAATGAGTGGAATGCCGAGGTCGCGCGCTGCACGTTCCGAAGCGGACGACGTCGGCACACCGACGACGCGCAAGCCCTGCCGCACACGTGCGCCGAGCTTCGCGATGAACGCGAGGGAGGCGCGGCCAGAGCCCAGCCCTACCCGTGCGCCGTCGACGATTAGATCCAGCGCGCGCGTCGCGACCGCTTGCACGCCCGGATCATCCGATCCACCTGCAGTCTGTGCGTGGCTCGTCACGTCGCCTTCTCCGACTCACATGGGATTGTGCCAGCCACCGACATCGGCGGCCAGACGCTCGGCCTCTGCAGGGCCCCAGGTGCCGGGATCATAGTCGTACACCGGCGTGGCGTTGCCGAGAATCGGCTCGACCACGCCCCAAGCCGCCTCGACGGCGTCTTGGCGCGCAAAGAGCATCGCATCGCCCGCCATGGCATCGCCCAGGAGCCGTTCGTAGGGATCCATCTCATCGCCAGCCGGATAGTGTACCGCGGAGAGCTCGACTGGCATTAGGCTCGGCTGTCCCTCGCCCGGTTTCAAGATGCGCGCACCCACGGCGATCACCACGTCGGGGCTCAAGCGGAAGCGGTAGTAGTTGCCAAAGTCGGGAAAGTTCTTCGCCAGCGGCGGACGCCGCAGCTCCACCATGACTTCCGTGGTGGTCGTCGGGAGATTCTTGCCGGCACGGATGAGAAAGGGCACACCCGCCCAGCGCCACGAGTCGACCTCGAGCCGCACTGCACCGAAGGTTTCCACGGTCGAGTCCGCGGCCACCCCGGGTTCCTTGCGATAGCCGCGGAACTGACCGCGGACCAGATCCTTTGGCTGCAGCGGGCGAATGGCGCGGAAGACCTTCACCTGTTCGTCGCGGATGGCCTCGTGATAGGTGTTCACCGGCGGCTCCATGGCCAGGAAGCCGATGACTTGCAGCATGTGATTCTGGATTACGTCGCGGATCGCGCCGGTTTCCTCGTAGAAGTGGCCGCGTCCTTGGACACCGAAATTCTCCGCCATCGTGATCTGCACGTTCTCGACGTAGTTGCGGTTCCAGATGGGTTCTAAGAACGTGTTGCCGAAGCGGAAGTAGAGGATGTTCTGCACCGGGCTCTTGCCGAGGTAGTGGTCGATGCGGAAGACCGCCGATTCGTCAAAGACGCTGTGCAGCGTTTGGTTGAGTGCCTCCGCAGACTTCAAGTCGTGGCCGAAAGGTTTCTCCACGACCACGCGGGCGTCCTTTGCACAGCCCGTGCGACCGAGCGCCGCCACGACGGTGGGAAACATGCTCGGTGGGATGGCGAGGTAGTGCGTCGGACGTGTGGCGCTGCCGAGCTCCTTGCGGAGCGCGGCGAAGGTCGCGTCGTCGCCGTAGTCACCGTCGACGTAGCGCAGCAGCCCGGAGAGTTCGGCGAGGGCGTTCTCGTCGACTCCGCCTCCATGTTCGGCGAGGCTGGCACGCGCGCGCGCCCGCAGCTGATCGAGATTCCAGCCCGCCTTGGCAACGCCGATGACCGGCACGTTCAACTGGCCGCGGCGCACCATCGCCAGCAGCGCCGGAAAGATTTTTTTGTACGCCAGATCGCCAGTCGCGCCGAAGAAGACGAGTGCGTCAGAATGCGGTGCGTTCATGGTCCAAGTTCCCTCCTCGCGGTGACGCTTCCCTTATGCACCTTTTTCGCGCCGTGGCCATCCCCGCAACTCCTTTCCGCAGGGTACTCACGCCATTGACACCAACCGGCCGGGCCGGCCTTATGTTGTGCCCTCGATGGGAGCAGTGCACGCCGCGACGACGATGACGGATCCGTTCATTCTTTCCCTCTTCTTTGTCTTCGCCGCCGAAATGGGCGACAAGACGCAGCTCGTCGCGTTGGCATTCGCGACGCGTTATGCGGCGCAGACGGTGTTGCTCGGGGTGTTCGGGGCGACGCTGCTGGTCCATTTGTTCTCCGTCGGGCTGGGCGAGATCGTTGGCCTGACTATCCCTGTCTTTTGGGTGCAGGTTGTCGCTGGGCTCGCGTTCATCGTCTTCGGCCTTTGGACCCTCCGAGGTGATGAGCTCGATGATGCCGAGCGGCTGACGGAGCGGCGCTGGGGCCCGCTGATGACGGTTGGCACCGCCTTCTTTCTCGCCGAACTGGGGGACAAGACGATGCTGATGACCATCACCCTGGCGAGTCAGCACCACAGCTTCGTCAGTGTCTGGATCGGCAGTTCACTCGGGATGGTCGTAGCTGACGGGCTCGCGATCATCGTGGGCAGAGTCGTCGGTGCCCAACTGCCGGAGAGGGCAATCAAGTACGGCGCTGCGACGATTTTTCTGATTACCGGGGCGGTCACATTCGTCGAAGCGCTCTGTAGGCTGGCGTAGCGAGGACCGTGGCGGCAGAAGACTCGGTCGGCATCGAGCGCTGGCGGCGGTCCGCCCTGCGAGTACAGTCTCGGGGGGCATGTACGTTCCGCGAAACCTGAGGCATTGCGTCGGAGCTACGGAGGACTGACGGAACGTCAGCAAGGGCCTACGGATGCACCCAAACAGCCGGCTGGCTCGCGGCGCGCGCCGCGCGTTCGCCGGCTGGGTGCATCGTCTCCAGGAACGCGACGATCGCCGTCACCTCCGGCGGGCTGAGGTTCTTGCCGTACGCCGGCATGTTGCCGCCGCCCTGGAGGATCTGGCGGATGAGCTGGTCGTGGGTGAGGCGCGTCGCCGTGTCGTCGAGCGCCGGCCCGCGCCTACCACCCTCGCCGCCCAACGAATGACAGTTGCGGCACTGCTTGCTCTGAATCAGCAATGCACCTTGGAGCTCGAGTGGTGAACGCCCTTTGACGTAATCGACCGGCGTCGGCGCGCCACTCCACGCCTCCATGACCGGTGACCACGGCGAAAACGTACCCAGCCAGGTCAGCGACCCGATGATCAGGAACGTGAGGATGACGATCAGCACCGAGAACGGCCGGCGCCGATAGCTCTTCTCGCCGGTCGCAGAGAGGAACGGCAGTGCGAAGAGTACGCCGATTGCGACGACCGGTCCGCTCAACATGAGAAAGGTCTCCGTCCATGCCGGCAACAGCGCAAAGACGGAGAACAGCCAGAGGAAGAAGAAGTCAGGCCGTGGGACCGTGCGGATGATGGTCGGGTCGGGCTGGCCGTTCGGACCGATCGGCCCGACGAGCGCAGCGACCACGACGAGGCTTACGATGATGAGGCCAGCGAAGATGAGATCCTTTTGTGCGGCGAATGGAAAGAACGGCTCGCCATCTTTGTCGACCAGCGCGTGGTACTGCTCGACGTACGTGTCGCGACGAACGACCCGCCCAGGCATCGGCCATTCGTTGATGCCGAGTCGGAGGACGAGGAAGAGATGAAGGCCGACGAAAGCGAACAGCAGGCCGGGGATGACGAAGACGTGCAGCGCAGAGAAGCGCGACAGTGTTTCGCCGGCAATGATCGGCCCACCGAGCAACAGGTGCACGACCTTGAAGCCGATGACCGGAGTGCGACCCGCGATCGATGCGCCGATGCCGAGCCCCCAATACGCGTCTTGATCGAAACGCATGATCTGACCGGTGAAAGCCATGCCGAGCGTGCCGAGCAGCAGTACTACGCCGGCGAGCCAGGTCAGTTCGCGCGGATACTTGTAGGCACCGAATAGAAACACCTGCGCCATGTGTATCGCCACCAGGGCGACCATGAAGTTGGAGCCCCAACCGTGCAGGGCACGCACAAACCAACCGAGCGGTTGCTGATAGTTCAGGTACAGCAGGCTGTCCCACGCTCCCTCGGCGGACGCTACGTACACCGTAGCCAGGCAGATGCCGGTAACGATCTGCAGCATGAAGACGACGAGCGTCGCGCTGCCGAACACATACCACCAACTCGCCGAACTGCGCGGCACCGGGTGATCGGCGACGTCGGCGAGCGTCTGACCGAGCTGCAGCCGGTGGTCGAGCCACGCGCCGATGGACCGGATGATCCGCAACACCGTTCACACCTCCGGTTGGCCCAGCGTCGGCAGCTGGCCGGCGCGCACCCAGAGTTGGCCCTTCTCGACCTTGTACTCGTATTGATACAGCGAGCGCGGTGGTGGCCCCGAGGCGCGGCGGCCGTCGGCGTAGAACGCCCCGCCATGACACGGACACATGAAGAGCCCCGATTCCTGGAACCAGCGCACCGGGCAGCCGAGATGCGTGCAGTTGATGGCGAACACCTGGAACGACTCGCCACTGAGCCGCCGCACCCAACACGGAATCTTGCCGGTCTCGCCATCCCACGGTTTCACAAACGGGTTCTCGTAGCGGGCCAACCGTGTTTGATTTTCGGGGAAGCTCGTGACCGATCCAAGCGGCATCCACGCCAACCACGCAAGGCGGCGCACCGGCGACAGCAGGAACCCGACAACCGGAATCGCAAAGAGCGCGGCAGCCACGGCGTTGAGCGCGACGCCGAGACCGAAGAGGAAACTCCGCCGCGTCGGTCCATCCGGCACAGGTGCGTGTCCCGCCACACTCATCGCTGGCTCTCCCCTCGCGGACCTTGTGGATAGGGCTGGCCCGGAAACTGCGCCCGCTGCGCGGCGAGCCACGCGACAACATCTGTCACCTGTTGCGCCGTCAGTGGTTGTCCCAGCGGATAGTGACGCCAGTCGGGATGTTCGAGGTCAGAGCGCCCGGCGATCACCAGCGTTCGCAGCGCCTGATCGCTGACCAGAGCCAAGTAGGACGGATCGACGATCGAACCGATCTTAGCGGTGCCGCTGCCGTGTGGTCCGTGGCACGACTTGCAGGATGTCGCATACACGTCGTGGCCACGCGCCGCATCTCCGGGGGAATCGGATTGAAAAGGGGGTAGCGCGGCGTTGCCGACGACCTCAGGCCGCGCCCATCGTTGTCGCATGCCGTTGATCAGGATGTCGATCTGCTCGTCGGTCAATGCCCCGCCGGCGCTGTGTGCGAACGGTGGCATTGCGGTGCCTGGAACTCCCTGAGCAATCACACGGCGCAAGTCCGTGTCGGTGAGCAGCGCTAGGAAGACCGGATTCTGCAGCTGCGCTGCCGCACCGAACGTGCCGTCGCGGCCGTGACAACCGGAGCAGTTGTCGCTGTAGAGCTGCGCGAAGTCCTTCACCTGCGACGGACGCAACGGTCGGTCCGCTTCCTGCGGCTTGCCCGGCAACGCATCGCACCCCGCGATGCACACCAACAGGGACACAATAGTAGCCACGACCATACCGGCACGGAACGATTTCACTTCCGCTCCTCCCGATCGCTGAGGCCCGGCGCCTCGATGCCGGCACGCACGAGGAACGGCAAGGTTTGCACGGTGGCGATGCGCTCCGAGCGCGCCACGACGAGACCCGCAGTCAGTCCAAAGGCGATCTGGCAGAGGATGAACCAACGCCATTCGATGCGCGCATCGAGAACCGGATTGATGACCTCGAGTGTGGCCCACAGCAAGCCCGTCCAGAGGAGCGGGGCAACGAAGCCGCCGAGGAATACCGGGCGGCGTGGGAGCATTGGCAGCAAGACGCCGTAGAGCAAACCCACGAGCAGCGAGACCACGCCGTGAATGACGACTGCCGCGACAAAGGCGCTCGCGTTGAACGCTGAAAGCGTCGTTGCGTCGGCGCTGGCAAGCTTCGCCATGACTGTCGCTGCTAGGATATTGATCGTATACCAGGGGCTGCCGTGCAAAATCATTCCGTGCACCCCGGCCAGCACCGCCATCGCGATACCACCGGCGATCCCACCTTTGATGCCGGCGGAGTACGGATAGCTCTCCAGCGGCAGCTGGGCACGATGGCCTTGCTCACCGATCTGTAGGTGCGCTACGGCAACGTGCGCTGGGGCGACGATCGCAGCGGGATACTCGACGGAGACAAACTCCCGATGCGGTTCGGGAAGCACTTCCCGAAACCAGCCAACGGATCCCGCCACCAGTAACGTCACGCCGACCACGCTTACCGTCACGCTGGTGACCAAGCCCGCGCAGGCCAACACAATCCCGAACGCCGCGATCATCGGCCACGCCGTCGGCGCCGGCAGCTCGATCGTGCGCTTGTCGTTGCCTTCGGACCCGTTTGCCATCGCTGCGTCGACCTCAGCGACCAACAACGTAGACGGTGAGGAACACGACGACCCACACCGCATCGACGAAGTGCCAGTACCACGAGAGGACTTCGGTGCGTTCCGCGTGCCGCGGGGTGAGGTGGCCGAGCGCCGACAGAATCAGCACCAGCGTAAGGGCTATCAACCCTACGACGACGTGCGTCGCGTGCAGCCCGACAAGGGAGTAGTACGTCGTCCCGAACAAGTTGCTACGGATCGTCAAACCGTGTTGGTAGATCAGCCGATGCCACTCCATGCCCGTGCCGATGATGAACTCGATCCCGAGCAGCAGCGTCGCCAGCCACCATAAGGCGAACGTCTGTACCCGTCCCGCGCGCAGCGCGCGCACCGCGAAGACGATGGTCAGGCTGCTGGACAGGAGACACATCGAGCTGAAGATGGGTGCTTCGAGCACGTCCTGCGGCAGTGGCCCGCTGAGGCTCTTGCCGATGTAGAACACATATGCAGCAACGAAGATCGAGAAGAAGGCACTCTCTGTGAGAATGAGGCCGAGAATGGCAACACGCCCACGTGACGGGGCTTCGACGGCCGATTCACTAGCCACGGGCGCGGCGGAACTCATTCGTAAAGCCAATCGGGATCGTCGGGGTGTTTCAGATCCCACAGTGGCCGGCGACTGCGGACGACAGGCGGGGTCGGGAAATTGTATTCCGGCGGTGGTGAACTCGTCGACCACTCGAGAGTCCAGGCGTCCCACGGGTCGTCACCAGCCAACTCGCCTGAACGCAACGAGCGGACGACATTGATGACGAAGCACAGCACACCCGCCGCTTGGAAGATGACGCCAATCGACGCGATCAGGTTGAGTGTCTCCAGCCCGCGACCGGGTTGGTACGTGTAGATGCGCCGCGGCATGCCCATCAGGCCGGCGAAGTGCAGTGTGTCGAAGGTGACGTGGAAGCCGATGACGAAGAGCCAGAAGTGCCACTTGCCGAGCGTCTCGCCCAACATGCGGCCGGTGGCCTTCGGGAACCAGTAATAGATGGCTGCAAAAACGGTGAACAGCAGGCCGCCGATGAGCACGTAGTGGAAATGGGCAACCACGAAATACGTGTCGCTGAGCTGCCAGTCGAAGGGTGCCACCGCCAGATGGATACCGGTGAGCCCCGCGATCAAGAACTGGAAGAGGAAGCCTAGGCAGAACAGCATCGGGACCTTGAAGCGCAGCTTCCCACCCCAGAGGGTGCCGAGCCAGTTGAAGATCTTGATGCCGGTGGGAACGCCGACCAACATCGTCGAGGTCGCGAAGAAGGCATTCCCGGCGGGCGTCATGCCGACGGTGAACATGTGATGCGCCCACACGCCCAGGCTGATGAGCCCGATGGCGCAGCTCGCAGCCACCATGACTTGATAGCCAAAGATCACCTTGCGGGAGAATACCGGGATGATCTCCGACGCAAACGCGAAGCCGGGGATGATCAGAATGTAGACTTCCGGGTGACCGAAGATCCAAAAGAAGTGCTGCCAGAGGAGCGCCGAGCCGCCCGCCTGCGTATCGAAGAAGTGCGCGCCCAGGAAACGGTCGAGCAGCAGCATGACCTGCGCGGCGCCGAGTGGCGGCAACGCCACGAGGATCATGAGCGAGGTGACGATCGCGAGCCATACGAGCACCGGCATCTTGCGCACGGTCATGCCGTCGCAGCGCATGCAGAACGCCGTCGTCATTAGATTGATAGCGGTCGCGATCGATCCGATGCTGGTGATGAAAATGCTCAAGACCCAGTAGTCGGTGCTGTTACCGCGCGAGAACGGGCGCTCGGTCAGCGGCGCGTAGGCGAACCATCCGACGTCAGGTGCGCTGCCCGCCCCGTACAATCCTTCGGCACCGACGTAGCTGAAGTAGAGCAGTAGACTGCCGAACAGCCACAGCCAAAAGCCGAACGCGTTGAGACGCGGGAACGCCAGATCGCGGGCACCGATCATCAGCGGCACGAGGTAGTTGAAGAAACCTGTGAGGATCGGCATGCCGACGAGGAAAACCATCGCTGTACCGTGCATCGTCAAGAGCCGATTGAAGACCTGCGGCGAGACGATGCCGGCATTCGGGAAGGCGAGTTGCAGACGCATAGTGCTCGCCTGCAAGCCGGCGACGACGAAGAAGACTAGCCCGAAGCCGATGTACATCAACCCCAGGCGCTTGTGGTCGACCGTCACGACCCACTCGTGCACCTTGCCGAGCAGCGGCAACGATGCAGCGTCCGACGTGAGCACGATGTCCTGTTCCATCCCTGCCATGGCGGCTAGCCGCTTGTCCGATTTCCTAGCCAACAGCGACCCATCGGGGAGCGGACCATAGGAATAAGGTTCGCCGCAGGTCTAGCGCAGCGTCACCATGTAGGCGACGAGATCATCAAGGTCTTTGTCTGTGAGGTTCATCGCCGGCATCAGCGCGCCCGGCTTCATGACGCTGGGGTTGTTCACCCAGATTTTCAGATGCTCGGGTGTATTGAGTGCGACGCCGGCGCCCAGCGTTTCGCGGCTCATGAGGTGGGTGAGGTCTGGTCCGAACTGCCCGGTAGCCACCGTGCCGCGTACGGTGTGACAATTGATGCAGGCGGTCGACTCGAACACGGCGCGCCCGCGCGCAACTGCAGCGTCCTGCGATGCCGGTTGCCGTTGTGACGCGACCCAGCGTTCCCACTCGTCGCGCCGATGAACGATAACGCGCAGCAACATCAACGCGTGCTCGGTTCCGCAGTATTCCGCGCACTGGCCGAGGTAGGTGCCCGGCTCACGCGGGTCGATCCACATTGCGTTCTTCTTGTTCGGGATGAGGTCCGTTTTCCCGGCGAGCCGCGGCACCCAGAAGCTGTGCGCCACGTCCGCCGACTCGAGATCGAGAAACGTCGGCGTTGGATGGCCTGGATCGCTCACCGGTACGTGTAGTTCGTTCGCCGTCACGATGCCGAGGTCGGGATACTGGAACTCCCACCACCATTGGTGGCCGACGACGTGGACACCGATCGCGTCCGCCGGGCGCGGCGCCGCTTGCACCGTATAGATCGTTCGTGCGGTCGTGAGGATGAGGACGAAGACGATGAGAACCGGCACCGTCGTCCAGGCAAACTCGACCGGGTTGGAGCCGTACACCTGCGGCGGCTCACGACCATCATCTCCGGGTTGGCGGCGGAACCGGACGACGCTGTACGCCAGCAACCCACCCACGATGACGAAGATCACGCCCGTGATTGCCAGGACGAACAATGCGAGGGTGACGACCTCGTCACCCGGCGTTGAGACGGTCGTGAAGATACTGGTCTGCGGAATTTTACGGTTGGCCGCCCCCATCCCCCAATCATTCGCGAGGGCAGGTAGCGTCGTGCTGGTGAAGATAGCGATTGTCGCTGCGACACGCGTCATGTGCCCACCCGGGATCTGTGCGTGTGCTCAAAGGCCACGAGGTCCCTCCCCACCCGCTGCCGAGGCTAGGAGTCTTACCCGAGATCAATGCGAAGTCCAGTAGTGCCGCGTGATTCGCTCAGGGCCACGGACGATGCGGCACCGTTGTTTCTCAGCCGATCACACTGTGACCGAATGCCTCTTCAAGTGCACGTCCTCGCTGGTGATCCGGGCCGCCGGGCGTTCCTCGAGCGCCGGCTGGTGCAGGTGCAGAAACCAGCGGTCCAAGACGACACGCTTGGCAAACCCGGCGCTGCCAAACAAGCGCCCCGCCATCGCTCCGGCCAGCCACGCCGGCAGAACGTCGGTGACACCCCATTTCTTCTGGCGCGGCCCGAACCGAGCGATGACGCGCTGCTCGTAGGCTGCCAGACACTCGCGTGTGTATCGGCCGTCAGCTTCGAGGATGGCTTGCGCGGCGAGCAGGCCCGACTCGACCGCCGGTCGGATGCCTTCCCCACTTCTCGCATAGGCAAGCCCTGCCGCGTCGCCGATCACCACTGCGGCTTCGTCGACGAGCGGTCGCTCCGCTTCACCATAGAGGAGGTAGGGATGACCACGAAACCGTGCCGCAAGCCCTAATGGAATCCTGCCGCGCTGTTCGAGGAATTGCACAAAGTGCGCGACGTGCTCACTGAGATGGTGCGTGTCCTGACGACCGAGGCCAATGTTGATGTACGGGCCCTTACGAACGACCCACCCGTATCCCTTGAGATCGCGCGTGAAGAAAATCTCGGGCATCTCTGGCTCGACCGGGCACTGCCGGCGGTGCTGCGGAGTGAGATCGAACTCTGCTTCCTGCGCGGCAATGATGGGTTCAGCAGCGCCGAGGTGCGCGCCGAGCAGCTGAGCGACTGGGCAGAAGTGTCCGCCGGCACCAACCAGCATCTTGGCGCGCAGCGTGTCGTTGAGCACCCACCCGTCGTCCAGTCGCCGCAGGCTGTTTATCGGTTGCCCCAGGCGCAGCTGCGCTCCGCAACGTCGCAGCAGGTAGTGGTCGAACTCACAGCGCCGAATGGCGTAGCTGATCGGCGAGCCGTAATGGATCCGCGACTCAGCGTCGCCCATCCGACTAATACAGAAGCCGTGGATCGGTTGAATGGTCAGCCCTGCGGCCGCGTACGTTCCAGGATCAAGGTCGAGTTCCGCAAGGATTTGCGGCGTGATCCAACCCGCGCAAATCTTCTCCCGGGGGAATGTGCGCCGGTCCCACACAACGACCTCCACACCAGCGCGGCGCAGCTTCCAGGCACATGCGGAGCCGGCGGGTCCACCACCAACGATCAGAACGTCACAGGTGGTCATCACTCCGTCCGCAGCGCCGTCACTGGTAGAGATGCGCCCGTGTCCACGGAATTGCGTTGTCCTTCGACCGCGCAAAGCTCACCTGAAAGAGCTGCAGGGAGCCGCAAGAGAACGCGGCAATAGATCCCGACAAATAGAGCCGCCAGACGCGAACGAACCGATCGTCAAACATCGCAGCGACGCGCTCGACGGAACGTTCGAAGCGCGTCAGCCAGTGGCGCAGCGTCGCGGCGTAGTGGAGCCGCAGGTTCTCTACATCGAGCACCGAGAAATTGTACGGTTCGAGGATCTCCATCATCTCACGCAACGTCGGCGGGTAGGCGCCAGGAAAAATGTGCCTCTCCGTCCACGCATTGAACGCCAAGGGTTGATTCCGGCCGATGGTGTGAATGAAGCCGCGTCCATGCTCCGGCAGGCAGCGCTGGATGACGCGGCCAAGCTCGCGATAGTGATCCAGACCGACGTGCTCGAGCATGCCAACGGAGACAAAGGCGTCGTAGTGTCCTGAAACGTTGCGGTAGTCATCCTCGATGAACTCAACCCGATCACCGAGCCCTTCCTCCCGTGCTCGCCGACGCGCGTATGCAACCTGTTCGGTCGAGATGTTGAATGCCCGGACGGAGACGCCATGCTGTCGCGCCATATGCAGCGCTAGTGCTCCCCAGCCACAGCCGGCTTCGATGACGCGCGCCCCTGGCCGCAACCCAACCTTGCGGCACACGTGTTCCATCTTGGCGACCTGGGCATCCTCCAG
>Ga0335069_10003861_pt1 | contig 22463 bp, 21 predicted proteins | sample Lox_Sample_11_FD_206714 | JGI IMG/M metagenome (GOLD analysis project Ga0335069, IMG submission 206714) | Soil microbial communities from Loxahatchee National Wildlife Refuge, Florida, United States - Lox_Sample_1.1 | ecosystem: Environmental > Terrestrial > Soil > Wetlands | place: USA... | reverse complement strand
AGCAGGCCCTCATCAGCTCGCAGAGCAACTTGAACTATCAGCAGCTGGTGCTGAAGCAGGCCATCGCGCGTAACCTGAACGATCCGGCACTGGTCGCAGCGCCGATCATTCCCACCGATCGCGTGAACCTCGATCCGCTGCCGGAGGAGAAACAGACTCCGGATGAGCTTGCCCAGATCGCCTTCAAAAACCGTCCGGAGCTGGAGCAGGCGGTGCTCTCAATCAAGAAGGACGAGATCACCCTGCGCGGCGCCAAGAATAACTTGATGCCGACCCTCGATGTGTTCGGCTACTACGGGGCTCAGGGCGTTGGCGGTGCATTCAACCAGGCCTCGTGCCAGCTGGCCATCGCATTTGGCCAAACGTGCACTGCTTTCCCAACGACTGGATACTCGGACACGCTGAGCAACCTGGTCAACAGCAGCTCGCCGGACAAGGGCATCGGTTTCAATTTCAGTCTTAACCTCAGGAACCGCACCGCCCAGGCCGACCAGGCGCGTTCGCTCATCGAGTATCGCCAGGCCGAAATGCATCTGGAGCAGCTCTATACGCAGATTCGCATGCAGGTCGCTGCGCAGCAGTACGCCCTTGCCAACGACCGCGCGCAGGTGCAATCGTCGATCGCAGCAGAGGACTACGCACGCCAGAGCCTGGATGCTGCGCAAAAGAAGCTGAATCTGGGAGCAGCGACAACCGCCGATGTTCTGTTGCAGGAGCGCAACCTCGCCAATGCAGAGAATTCACTGATCACCGCGAACCTGACCTACGCCAAGGACCGTGCGCTGCTGTACCAGGTTCTTGCCGAGACGCTCGAGCACTACGGCATCAATCTGAACGACGCGGCCACCGGCAAAGTAAACTCAGCGCCGGTCATCCCGGGACTGCAGCCTGCCTCAAACACGACGGTCGCGCCCACTGCTCCGCCGTCGAGCAGGTAGCCCTCCCGAAGCAATGCGGCCCGGCCAGGCGCCGGGCCTCTTCTTTTGAAGCGTGCGTCGAAACGGCTTACCGGTCGGCGACCTGTTCGAGCAGATCGAAAAACTCGGGGAAGCTGATTGCTGCGGACTCCGCGCCCTGAACCAGCGTTTCGCCGTTGGCACGCAGAGCGGCAACGCTAAAAGCCATTGCGATGCGATGGTCGCCTCCGGAGTCGATCGTCGCGCCATGCAGCCTCTGGCCGCCGGGCACATCGAGCCCATCTTCGAATTCAGCAACTTCGGCGCCCATGGCCCGCAGGTTCCTGGCAACCAGCGCAATCCGGTCCGACTCTTTGACGCGCAACTCTTTCGCATCGCGAATACGGATTCCGCCGCTCGTGTACGGCCCGATCGCAGCCAGCACCGGAAGCTCATCGATCAACTGCGCAGCCAGCGCTCCGCTGATCTCTGTCGACTTCAGGCCCGGGGGCGGCAGCGTAATCTGCACTGTCCCCACAAGCTCGGCATGTTTCTCCTCGAGCTCCAGCACGGCAATATGGGCTCCCAGAGCGGTCAGCACGTCCAGCAGGGCGGCGCGCGTGGGGTTCAGGCCCAGCCCCTCGATCACCAACGACGATCCCTCGAAGATCGACGCCGCGCAGAGGAAGAACGCCCCCGAAGACAGGTCGCCCGGCACGACTGCGTCGATCCCATGCAGTGCCTGCGGCCCGGCAATCGACACCGAATCGATCGAGCGCTCGACGGTTGCACCAAAGGCCCGCAAGGCCAGCTCGCTGTGATCCCGCGTGCGCACGGCTTCGCGCACCGTGGTCTTTCCGGCCGTCTGGAGCCCGGCAAGCAGGATGCACGTCTTCACCTGCGCGCTCGGTACCGGCGTTGTGTAGTCGATTGCGTGCAGTGGGGCGCCTTCAATCAGGATCGGCGCATGTCCGTCCGTCAGTGTCAGCCCTGCCCCCATCGCTTCCAGGGGCTTCCGAATGCGCTCCATCGGCCGGCGCGAGAGGGACGCATCGCCCACGAGCGTGAATCGACCCTTCTGCGGGGCCAGGAGACCGGAGATCATCCGCATCGTCGATCCCGAGTTGCCGCAGTCCAGCGGCCGGTCACTGGGCGTCACGCGCCCGCCGACTCCGGTCACTTCCAGCGTTCCATCGTCGAGAGTCCGCGCAGTCGCGCCCAGTGCCTGCATGCACGCGAGCGTCGAGGCGCAATCGGCACCCGTCGAAAAGTTCCGGAAGTGCGAGGTCCCCTCGGCAAATGCAGCCAGCATGCCGTAGCGATGGCTGATTGACTTGTCCCCAGGAAGCCGAAGGCTTCCCAGGATGTTCTTGGCGGGACGAATGAGGCGTTCTTGAGTCGTAGTCTCCAAAGGCTCTCCGAAAGGCTTTCCAACTCAAGTTTAGCGGAGGTGATTGAGCCGGACTCGAGCCCAGAAGCAGGTCAAAAACCGGTCAAAAACCGATCAGCGAACCTTCAGCACGATGATCGTCTCGTCGTCGAAGCGGTCCTTGCCGTCCTGGAATCGCGTCACGTCGGCGAGGATCATGTCGGCGATCTGGTTTGCGGTGTGATCGGGATTCGCGACAAGGACCTTCGCCAGGCGTTCCGAGCCGTACATCTCGCCCGGCGCATTTTCTGCGTCGAGAATGCCATCGGAGATGAACACCAGAATGTCCCCGGACTGGGTCACGATCTCGATCTCGTCGTAGTGGACCTCAGGGAACATCCCCAGCGGAAATCCCTCCGTCTTGATGGTCAGGGCCTGGCCGTCCCGGCAGAAAACCGGTTGCACCGCGCCGGAGTTCGACACCTGGAGGGTCTGGTTCTGGTCGTTCCATACCGCAAACAGCATCGTGACGTATTGCGACTCCAGCTTGCGCTCCTGCAGCGCGTCGTTGAGCATACCCAGCATCTGTGAGGGCTTGGGTCGCTGAATGGCAGCGGATCGCATGATGCCGCTCACCAGGGCGGCGAACAGAGCGGCCGGCGCAGCCTTGCCGCTTACATCGCCCAGCATGATGGCCGTCTGTCCGGGCTCATATTCCACAAAGTCGTAGAGGTCGCCGCCAATCGTCCGTGCCGGAAGGAACCGCACTGCCAGGTCGGCGTGTGTGTGCTCGGGCGGGGCCGTCGGCAGCAGCCGCAACTGCACCTCACGTGCCATGGCGATGTCTTTTTCCAGCTGGCGCTCTTGCCGGCTCACAGCCTGGTAGAGCCGCGCGTTCTCAATGGCGATTGCGACCTGTGCCGCCATCGTGGTCAACGTCCGCTCGTGGTCTTCGTTGAAGAATCCCGGCCGCGTGTGTTCCAGGTCGAGGACGCCGATGATGCGGCCCTTGTAAAACAGCGGCACGATCAGCTCCGACCGCGTCTCCTGGTTCATCGCAAGATACCGCGGGTCTTTGCGCACGTCAGGGACATTGATCGGACGCCATTCGCGCACTGCAGTGCCGACCAGCCCGCTGGTAATCGGGATCCGCCGCAAGGGCGCATGCGCGTATCCGAAGCGCCACGCGTAGCGCGTAATCAGCGTCTCGCCCTTCTCGTCGAGCAGCATAATGCTGAACATCTGGTAGTCAATCAGCCGGCGCAGCAGCTGCCCGATGCGCGCCAGAAGCGGGTCAAGTTCCAGAATCGACGTCAGCTCCGCCGAAATCTCGTTCAGCACAGTCAGCGTCTGCGCCTGCCGCGACACGCGCGCATAGAGCCGCGCATTTTCGATTGCCTGTGCAATGCGCGACGCAGTCAACGTGAGCAGGTGCAGGTGCTCGGGCTTGAAGTAGCCGGCTTGCTCGCTCTCCAGATCCATGACGCCGATCAGGCGGTTCTTCGCAATCAACGGTACAGCCAGCTCCGACCGCACATCGGGGTTGGCAGGGATGTAATTTGGGTCAGTCGACACGTCGTTCAGCAGAATCGCCTGCCGCGTCAATGCGACCTGTCCCACGATCCCTTTGCCCAGCGGAAAGCGCATCTTCTCCACTTCCGGCGAATGCCCGATCTGGAAGCGTATGCGCAGATCGTGCGTACGGTCGTTCAACAGCAAGATCGCGAAGATGCGGTAGTGGATGATCGCCCGAACCAGCTCTGAAGTGCGGTTCAGCAGGGTCTGCAGATCGAGCGTCGTATTCAGCGCGTCCGCCATCTGCACCAGATAGGTCAGATCGGCTGGCTCCACGCGCACATTCATGGGGTCGAGATGCGCGTACGGGTTCTCCTGGTCGGCAGGACGATAGTCGCCCTCAAACTCGGGCTCAGGGCGCGGGGGTGTAGGAGAGGCTGTCATCAATGTCGAAACGAATCATATCTGAAGGGAAATGCACAGCGAATAGGGAAAGGGCGGAGGACTCGGAAAAGGGGGTAGAGAATTCGGTACGTGCTGGATCGTGGTCGGTCGATCCTCCGCTTTCCTCACTCCCTCGATTGCTTGCGCTTTACTCCGCTCCGAGCTCGCGCACAATGGCAACCGACGACGAAGCACCAATTCGATTTGCTCCAGCCTCCAGCATGGTGCGCACGTCGGCCAGCTTACGGATACCCCCGGATGCCTTGACGCCGCAGCGTCCTCCTGCAACCCCGCGCAGCAGGGCCACATCGGCAGCCGTAGCGCCGCCGGAGGCAAAGCCCGTGGACGTCTTCAGAAAATCGGCACCAGCATGGATCGCAAGCTCGGCTCCGCGCAGCTTCTCTTCCACGCTCAGCAGGGCCGTTTCCAGGATCACCTTCAGAATCGCTCCGTTATGATGCGCCACGTTGGCTGCCGCCCGGACTGTATGTTCCACGGCTTGATGATTGCCGCTCTTCAGCTGGCCGATCGGGATGACCATGTCCAGCTCGCGGACACCGACCCGTGCCAATGCCGCCGCCTCTTGCCGTAGCGTTGAAACCAGCGAAGCGCCCAACGGAAAACCGATCACCGCACCCACCGGGATGCCTGTGCCCGATAGCATGCCAACCGCAGTCGACGCCCACACCGGATTCACCATCGCGCACGCGAATCGGTAGCGCACGACTTCGTCGCAAAGGCTCTCCACCTGGTCGCGCGTCGTTTCGGGCTTCAGCAGAGTGTGGTCGATCACGGCCGCCAGGGCCTGCCAGTTCGTCATCGCATCCCGTGTGAAGCCGGCGGCATCGAAGCTCCCGTGGTCAAACTCAAGATCGGCTTCTCCAATCGGTGTAGTCGCAGTCATAGGACTCCTTTCTCAGCAAGGCACTTCATTGAGTGCCGGTGGAGGTCCGGGAGAAGAGTATAGTGCCTGCCTGTCGCTGGACCAAGTAACAGGATCACAGTTACCAAAAGAAGCAAAGGAACGGGGAATTTCGACGGGGGCTATTCAATTTCCATGCGCCAGGATATCCATTCGTTGGATGAGCCCATTGGCGAATCGGTATGCATGGTGAACGATCGTATCGACCAGAACTGTTCCTTTCAGATCGCGCACCACCTGGTGGACCTTGATCACCAGACGGCCATCCTCATCTTCCTCGATCTCCAGAGGCTCGACATGAGGATCGAGAATGGCCCACTGGCGCGTCCAGTAGGCACGGACTCCTTCCCGCCCAAAGACGTGCCCGCCTTCCATTCCGTTCGCCCACTCCACGTTGGGATGAAGCCGGGCCAGCACATCCTCCAGCTTGCGCGCGTTGAACTCTCGATAGGCGGATGCCAGAGCTTCGCGATCGCGGGGTAGATCGGCTGTCATCATTGCTCTATTCGGCCTCTATTCGGGATGATCCGGCGACATCAGGCAGATGTCCGGGAGGTTCCGGTACCGCTCGGCGTAATCCATGCCGTACCCGATCACAAACAGGTTCGGAATCGAAAAGCCGACATAGTCTGCGTCGATCCGCTCGATCCGGCGCGAGGGCTTGTCCAGAAGCGTCACGATCCGTAGCGATTTGGGGTGATGCTGCAGGAAGATCTTCCGCAGGTACGAGAGCGTCAATCCTGTGTCGAGGATGTCTTCCACGAGAAGAACGTTCTTGCCCTCGATGGGCTCATCGAGGTCCTTAATAAGCTTCACCGCGCCGGAAGAACGTTGTCCTTTGCCGTAGCTGGAGACCGCGACGAAGTCGAACGTGGTATCGACCTGCACAGCGCGGGCCAGGTCCGAGAGAAAAATCGCCGCGCCCTTCAGCACTCCCACCATCACGGCTTTCTCGCCGTTCAAATCCTTCGTGATCTGGGCGCCCATTTCGGCGACGCGCTCGGCAATCTGCTGCCTCGTGTAGAGGATTTCGAGCCCCTGGTACGTGATGGTTGCCATGGGATTAGTATCTCCTGAATCCACAACTTACGGGATGACCTCCTGTGAAAAATACCAGCTGTCTCTCGGCCCAACCTGTAGTGGCCGTCACGCGTCTATACTCAGGAGAGGATGATTCCGTATCTCCACTTTTTTGGCCTGAGTCTGCCTACGTTCGGCCTCATGCTCTGGTGCGCAGCCGTCGCCGGAGCTTTCCTGATGCACGCCTCCTTCCGCCGCGCCGGCATCGATGCGGACGCCGTCGGTATGGTCGCGGTTGCCGTCGTCGCAGGCATCATTGGAGCGAAGCTGTGGCACGTTCTCGACACTCCAAATGAGTTCCGCGAGATGGGCTGGCATGTCCTCTGGGATTCGGCTGGCTTCGCCTGGTTCGGTGGACTTGTCTTCGGCATCGGCGCGCTTGTCGTCCAAGGCTGGCGGGCGAAGATCGGTCTGCTTCGCGTTCTCGACCTTGCAGCTCCCGCCGCTGCCATCGGTTACGGAATTGGCCGGATCGGTTGCTTCCTCTCCGGCGATGGCTGCTACGGCCTTCCGACCAATCTCCCCTGGGGCATGAGTTTTCCCAACGGCATTGAGCCAGTTTTCGTGCGCGTCCATCCCACGCCCCTCTACGAACTCGCAGCGGGACTCTTGATTGGCGGATGGCTCTGGATGCGTGGCCGGACCCAGAAGCCGACTGGCTGGATTCTTGGCGAGTATCTGATTCTGACCGGAATTGCTCGCTTTCTCGTGGAATTCATTCGCCGCAACCCGAAAGTGTTGTTTGGGTTATCCAACGCGCAACTGGCGAGTTTTGGGTCCGTGATTGTGGGAATCGGTTTGATCGCCTGGGCCGTCACGCACAAAGCTTCGGACCCCAATCGAACCTCGCAGCCTGTCGAAAAAGCCGCCTAGGCTCTTAATTCAATTTGCCTCGAGGGATCGTGTCCTAGTCCTGGTTCGGACTCGACTCGCTGGCCAGATGCGCTGCTGTTCCCGTCGAGGGTTTCGACGCACCGTACGCCGTATAGAGCTTTGACCCTGCCTTGGCTGCTCTTTCTCTCTTCATTTCCCGCCAGCAGCCCCAGACGCGCAACCCGTCGGATCCCTCAATGGGCAGCATGTTGAAGAACGCGAAGCAGAGATTGGCAAGCCCGAACTTATGCGAAAGCGGCCAGAGCGCTAGCAGCACCAGATTGGTGAACGGGCCGGCCAAGGAGACAATCATGTTCTGTGCCGCAGACCCGGGCTCACGCCTCGTGTACAGGCCCTTCCAGCTGAACCCCACGTTCTTGATCTTGACTCCCGTCAGCGGTGCTGCGATCAGGTGGCCGGCTTCGTGCAATGCCATCGCAATCACGCCCAGAAACAGCCCCTGAAAGAAGGGAAAGAACCACGCCAGCACCTGCATCAACCCGCCCCCGTACGTTCGACCTAGACCCTTCGATGCACAAATACTACGCCCGGGGCTCACGTGTGACGAAGACCAAAGGGACGAGCGACCACTGTAACCCGCAATTGGTTACCTGAATGGGCTTCTGTTTCAGAGCGGAACGCAGGCAGGAAAAAGGCGGGGCGCTGCTGTGGCGCCCCAAAGCAACTCCTAAAAGGCGGGCGGAGCCCCCGCAACGGGAAGGGACACAGATCCCTGGTGGGCAAGTGCGGTGGCCAGAGAGTAGCCGGGCCCTGTGGTCGAGGTGAGGAACGGCGTCAGTGCTGCAACCGCCGAATTCGGACCGTTGAAGACCGCGTTGAGCCCATCCGTCTGTTCATAGGCGAGGTTGTTGGCTGGATTGTTGTTGCCGATCACACGGCCCAGGACACGATGCTCGGCCTCAATCCCCATAATCGTCGCCGCGACCTTGGCGAAGTAGTCCAGCTCTTCGCGTGAGTAGCGGGTTCCGTCGCGGTCCCACCACCAGTCATCGCGCACGCTGGCCGATTTCACCGCGAACTCCTGGATGGCATTCAGATAGGCCCCGATGAATGCGTTCTCGAGCGCGTTCAAATGCCCAAGAAAAGGGGCCAGTGAATCGAATGATCCTGCAGGGAAGTAGAACGTCTGCACCGGATCGGAGCCCGGCCCGCCGATGCCCAGCAGTGACCGGAACAGGTTCGCATGGTTGATCTCCTCCGTGAGTGCTGCCTGCACATAATTCACATTTCCTGCGTTGCCCGAACTGGTGACGTTTGTGGCTGAACCGCCTGGCCCGGCAAGGTTCGGGTCCTGGATCACCGAGCCGATCAATCCGTTGTAATAGAACGTGGTCGCCAGGTCCTCGGCAATCAACGCCGCCGTGAAGATCTCTTTTACCGTGTCCTTCGCCTGCTCGGTCTCCTCGGCCTTCTCCGAGGCCGAGTCCTTCTCGCCAAGTGCACGCCGGGAGCTGCCCAACGTGAGCATGGCGGCTGTGCCGAGCCCCAGCCATCCTGTCTTGCCAAGGAAGCTGCGGCGCCCGAACTGTGTCTGTGCAAGTACATCGATCGTTTCCTGATTCTTCATGCGACCTCTCTTCGCCCTGTCGGGCAATGTTGTCGGAATGGGGAGGGCAGCGTTGTTTGCCGCGCAACCTGACCGCATCGGATACTGCTCTGCCTCGGGAACGATCCCTGAGCGCAAATGGATTTCTCCGAGCCCAAGATTTTTGCAGCCTCAAGCCCTAGAATGGGTCTGCTTGCCCCTGATCCCTGTTTGTGTCTGAGACTCCAGCCAATCCGAGCCTTGCTCCAGTCCGTTCTTCTACCGAGGTGCCTGCGAGGGCCGAAGTGAACGACGACGGGCTCCTGATTGTTCGTGTGCAGACGAGAGACCAGGTGGCAATGGGGGCGATCTTCGACCGCTACGCAACCATGGTGTATTCCGTTGCCTTTCGTGTCCTCAAAGACGCGGCGCAAGCCGAAGACGTGATGCAGGAGATCTTTCTTCAGGTGTGGAACAATCCGGAGCGCTTTGCCCAGGGCCGCGGCTCGCTGGGCGCATGGCTGGCTGTCGTCGCGCGCAACCGGTCGATCGACATTCTGCGCCGGCGCCGTCCGACCGAGTCGAGCGATGAAGTCGTCCTCCACGCAGCCACGGATCTCTCATCCGAGGTGGAGCGGAACACTCTGATGGCCAAAGTCCGCGGTGTCCTCAAACGCCTGCCGCAGGAGCAGCAACGGTCGCTTGAATTGGCCTATTTCGAAGGGCTGACACACTCGGAAATCGCCGCACGCACCGGCGATCCGCTGGGCACAGTCAAGACCAGGATTCGTACGGCACTGGCGAGTTTGCGAAAGGGAATGGAAGCATGAACGACATTCGCCACATTTCGCAGGAGGATCTCGCCCTCCACGCAATGCAGGTCCTCTCGGCTGAGGAGTCGGCGGCCGTTCGTGCCCATCTCGACCAGTGTGCCCAATGCCGCGGTGATCTCGCATCTCTCAGCGGGGACCTCGCACTCGTCGCTCTTGGTGCAGACCAGCAACCGCTGCCTGCCGGCGCACGCGAGCGTTTCTTCGCGAAGATCGCCACCGAAGCAAACATGTCGCCGGCGGCTGATCGGCCGTCGGTCGTCTCCATCCAATCAAAGCGACCCAACCCCGCTGCCGTGTGGGTTCCCTGGCTGGCCGTTGCCGCTTTGTTGGTTGTCTCTGTCACTCTGGGGTTCGAGGTCCAGCGTCTGAGACTCGCTCTTGAGGCTGAAACCGAAGCTTCTGGCAGGCAGGCTGCCGCCCACGCCCGCGCGCAGCAGGTTCTCGATGTGCTGTCGGCTCCCGCAGCGCAGCATGTGTTACTCACCGCAGCGAAGACGCCGCCACAGCCCTCCGGCCGCGCCGTTTACCTCGCCTCGCGCGGAGGCCTGATCTTCCAGGGGAACAATCTGGCGCAACTGTCCGAGGACAAAACCTACGAACTTTGGGTGATCCCTGCCAGTGGCGCAGCGCCTATCCCCGCCGGGCTCTTCCGGCCCGATGCATCCGGCAATGCCAGTGTGGTTTTGCCGCCACTCCCGGCCGGAGTGCCCGCGAAGGCTTTGGGGGTCACGATTGAAAAAGCGGGCGGATCGGCGACTCCCACGGCCCCCATCATCCTGGCCGGCGCGGCTCCGACTGCAGGCGAATAGCCCTCGCGGTCTGGGCCTACAGCCTCTTGATGAACGCCATGGCTTCCTTCAGCTGAGGGAACTGCTGCTCCTCGGCCTTGAACGCCGCCGAGTGCACGCAACGGCGCAATCCGCGCATCCGTACCGGGTGTTTCAGGTGCAGCATCTCGTGGTAGAGCAGGTATTCGATGGCATAGCGTGGACTCGAAGGCCGGTCGAAGACGCGGCTGACCACAATCGTGTTGTGCGCCGCGTCGTAGTGGCCCAGCGACCGCTTGGCGTGACTCTCGCTCCAGGTCAGCTCTGGCCGTCCCAGCAGCCCGCCAAAAAACCGGTGGTTCAGCGTATCGAAGACTTCTTCCAGGTTGTAGTAGCGTCCTTCGGGCCCAGAGTACCGTTTGCGCCCGCGCGCTGTGCGGATGAGCTCGGTCTGGCGCGTCACTGCTGCGCTCGACGCAAAACGCTTGAAGCGCAGGTTGTGCAGGGGATCAATCGGCTTGCGATAGAGCTTAGCCAACAAAATGTGCGCAATCGAGCGAATCACGCTCTCTGGCGCACCCTCCAGCAGATCCGAAAGGCTCACAAGAATTCTGCCTTCGCGCAGGCGGATCGTTGTGTTCAGCGAAGTGAAGCGGCGAAAGCGAACTGCGATGTGCGGCATCGGCGCCCGCGGTCGCAAGACGCGATATTGTTCCTGAAAAAGGGGGGCAAAATCGGCACTCACCAACATGGAGGGTAGCACAGCAAGCGGCCACTCTTCGCCCGCCGGAATACTACTCGCGCCGGCAGGGAACTCACACGGCCGGAGGCGCCTCGATGAGAGCTGTCGATGAGATCTGACCCACTGACGCCCGACAACCGGCAACGAATCCAAGCTACTGTGGTTTCGGTTCGGCCCGGTCCTGGCCACGCTCGTCTTTGTGCAGATCGAAATAATCCGTCTGCTCTTTCAGCATCTGTGCTGCCTGGTCGCCCAGGTCCTTTTCGCTTTCGATTGCTTCCTTAAGCGACAGATCGAAGCCTGGCTCACTCGGGACCGCATGCAACACCGCAGACCATTGCGTGCTCTGCTCGGCAAGCGCTTTGAGCGACTTGCGCATATCTGCCTTGCGCTCCCCGTACTGATCGAGGTTGGATCCCAGCTCGTCCATCAGTGCTGTCAGGTCCTGCAGCGCGTCGTCCATCCGCCGGGTCCGAGTCGCCGAGTGAATCCGCGGAGTCAGGCCTTTGATGGTGTCCACATGCTCGCCGACAAACTGGGTGTAGAGCTTGACGCGCAGATCCGGATCGATCCCGGCCTCACGGATCTTGTCGATCTGCACTTCGGTAAGCGGCTGGCGCTGTTGCCTTTGTGCGATCGATGGCATTGCGAGCGCCAACAGCATGCATCCCTGCAGAAGCGACCTTCCTTTCCGCATGGCTTCTCCTCGACGGCAACCATTGAAACACACTCCAACTGCCGGCGAAAAAGTGTGGCGAAATTGCGGACGGAAGGGGAAGGGTTTTGATGACCCGAAAGTCTATTTTTTGAAGACCTGCAGCATGGCTTCGTTTTCGGCCTGGTTGACCTGAGCGAGCGTCTGCTCGACCAGCGGCCGGTCTTCGTAATTGCTGGAGTGGAGCATCTCGGTCAGGCGAAACGCCGTATGCCGCAGAAGGATCTCGGCATTCTTCAGCCGCTTGTTGTCCTCGGCCACCGATAGATGCACGCGATGTGCGAGCGTCTGGACCTGCTTCAGCAAGTCACTCGCCTTGTCGACGTTGCCGGCTGCGTATTGACGCAGGCTGAATTCGGTCATCTGATGAATCAGCTCGGCATAGAGGAAGCACTGCTCGCGGGGTTGAACCTGGGCGATCTTCGCTTCGAGCGCAGCGATGCTCTCCTGGTCGGCAGTCTTATCGTCGGGGGTATAGGCGCGCGCTGGGACTGTGAGGGTTGGTACGAGGATGAGAACCGCCAACGAAACGTGAACGCGCATGAGGGAACCTCCACTGGTTCACTTCACCGGACGGCTCGGCCTCAGCCGCCCTTCCCCACGCCGTAACAATAGGAGTAATTCGGGAAAACTTGCAAGTGCAATGCGCACATCACCCGTTACTACCTGGTCGCCGCGACGCACGAATTCCAAAAAACTTGTGGATTTCCTTCCCGAAAGACATCAATGAATCACTTCTTCTTTTCGAGCACCAGCAAGCGCTGCTTCGCTTGCCACTCCTGATCGGGAAATTTGCCTGCCGAAGATTCAAGAAACTGGTGATAGTACGCGGCGGCCCGATCTTTGTCGTGAATCGTATCGTAAGATGTCGCCCAAAGGAAGTATGTAGACGGCACTTCGGGCAACAACTTTGATCGCATCGTAAGTGCATGGAGCGCAACGGTCGGCTGCCCGGTCTTCGAAGCCGCAAAAGCCAGTGCGCCCCAGGCCTCACCTGCTGACGGATCGATACGCGTTGCCTTGTCGAAGGCAGCAAAGGCCTCAGCGTACTTGAGTTGCCGGATCAGATTCTGTCCGTGCGCGATCAGCAGTTCAGCATCCTGCGGGCTCTTGGCGAGCAGGCTAACGTACAACTTGTCCGACGCGACCGGATCGCCGGCCTCCGCCTCCACCTGCGCCAACATGCGCGTGATCGCTGCGTCTTCGGGGTGCGCGGCGTGCAAATTTTCGAGCAAGGGCAGCGCCTCGGCTTTGTCCTCGGCCGCGAGGACCATGGCCAGCTGGGCATTCAGCACCGGATTGCTCGGCGACTTGGCAAGAGCTGCTCGCAGAAACGTCTCCGCCTCCGGATATCGCTTGCGGTCGATCAACACATGAGCCAGGCCGGCGTTGGCCTGCGTGGAAGCCGGGTCCTTGGCCAGCAGGCGCCGGTACGCGGCTTCGGCTTCGTCGTTTTGACCCGCGGCTTCGGCGAGATTTGCCGCAAGGAGCGTGTCGGCGGGCGTCTCGGGGCTCAGCTTCAGTGCTTCCAGCAGCTCTTGAGAAGCGAGCGCCGCATTTCCCTGGCGATCAGGCGTTGGCTTGTCGATCTCCGCCAGAGCCCGCCAGGCGCGCGCTTTCAACTCCGGGCCGCCTGCCCCCGGATCGAGCTTGGTGGCCGCCTCGAGTTCTGGCCGAGCATCTTCGAGTTTGTTCTGTCGCGCCAGCAGCAATCCCAGCGAGAGGTGCGCCTCAAGAGACTTCGGGTTGGCTTCGGCGGCACGCCGATAGAGTCCTGCTGCGTCGTCGAACCGGTTCTGCGCATCGGCCACATATCCGGCGTCGAACAGTGCGCGCGGGTCATCGGGATGCGTCGCCAACCATGCATCCAATTTCGTTTCAGCAGTCTTCCAATCGGATTTGACAATAGCCGCTTCCGCATCTGCGATTGGCGGAGCGAGTTCCCGGTCTGTTACGCCGTTTGCTGCTGCCGAGGTGGGGGGAACGATCTTCGGTTCGCTCTGGCTCGTGCTCTCGGTCCAGCAGGGAGCGGCGACAGCCGATGCGACAAGAAGAAAAAGAGCGCTGCGTAACACGATCGACATCAACTCCATTCTAGTCTTCGACGTAGCTCGCATCCGGATGTTGCCTGTTTCGCGAAACCACGCGCGTTGCCCCAACATCCAATCTGTAGGCGCTCGGCAAGGGCACAGGTTCTCACGAACGACAGCGAAAAAAGAGGAAACACGAGTGGCGCTTCGAAGATGATGATTTGCCGCGACTTCCTCGTCCCTGACCGAAGAGTAACGGCTTCGTGGTGACTAAACGGGGAACTGATTTTTCCGCAAAGTAACTGATTTTTTTGGCGAAATGGGGAATGGAAATGCACATCCAATTTCGTTAACCTAATTGTCGGAAAGCAGCGGATTCGATACGGAGACTCCGCGAAGCAAAATCTTTCTCGAAGCTGCGGCTGGATCGTTCAGCATTTTGCGTAGCCGCAAAAACAACTCTTTTCCTTCGAGGTCCATCAACCCAAGTAGTTGGGATGTTCGAGTGCTGTAGTGCGCTCTTTTGGTTGCCAATTCCGTTTTAATGAGACAGGTGAAACGATGAATTCCCCAATGCTGCAACACATACCCCTTGAATCAGCTTATCTTTGCCAGGATTGCGATTGCGTTGGAAACTCAGCCACCCACTGCCCGGCCTGCGCCTCGACGGCGTTGATGAACCTGGCGGCGGTGCTGAACCGGAACGAAGTTGAAGCAGACATCACGATGCCTGGCTTCACCTATGCTGCGTCTCGCGCGGCCTCGGCTCTCGCAGCCTAAACGGCGGAAAATCCCTTCTGCAAGGCTCCTGCGCATTGCAGGTGGTGTGTGCCCGGCGAGTCCAGCCTTGCTGGTCCGGTGCTCGCAGAGGTGCCATTCCGTCCGCGCCTATAATAGAAATTGGATGACTTTGCCCAGCTTCCCTCGAGGATGACTGAGGAACGTCAACCGATTTCCATTCGGTGTCTTCCCGTTGACTTCATCGAACGATGCGATCGTGATCCGCGGTGCGCGGACCCACAACCTGAAGAACATCTCCTGCGAAATCCCGCATGGCAAGCTGACCGTCGTCAGCGGCGTCTCGGGATCGGGGAAGTCCTCACTCGCCTTCGACACGATCTACGCCGAGGGACAGCGTCGCTACGTCGAGTCGCTGTCGGCCTACGCACGCCAGTTTCTGGAGAGGATCGAGAAGCCGGACGTCGATGAGATTGAAGGCCTGGCCCCGGCCATTGCGATCAAACAGAAGAACACCACACGGAATCCGCGCTCGACCGTTGCCACGGCAACGGAAATCTACGACTACCTCCGGCTCCTCTATGCCCGTTGCGGTGAGGTCCACTGCATCTACTGCGACGGCATCGTCAAGCGCGACTCCATCGACGAAGTCGCGACTGCCATCCTGGCTTTGGGCGAGGGGACTCGTCTGAACGCACTGTTTCCGGTCCGGCACGAAGAACCCGCGGCAGAGCCTGCAAAAGCGGGGAAGCGAACCGCAAAATCGAGCACGAAGCCGGTTGCCAGGAGCAAGGCCGCTGCCGCTGTTGCCGAGCCCATCAGCGAGTCCATGAAGGCGCGTCTTACCGATCTGCGCAGTTCGGGATTCAACCGCCTCTACCAGGACGGCCAGATCTTCGAGTTCTCCACCCCCGAGTCCCTGCTCGACGTCGACTTTGAACGGCCCGTCTATGTTCTCGTCGACCGCATTGTGGCCGGCGCCGAGAATCGCGCGCGCATCGTCGACGCGGCCGAGATCGCTTATCGCGAAGGGGGCGAGGCCCTCTTCGAAGAAGTTCCGCGCGATGAGTCCCCGCGCACGCAGCACCGATTCTCCGGCGACTACAGGTGCACGAGGTGTCATCGGCCCGGCCGCGAGCCCGAGCCGCGCCTCTTCAGCTTCAACAATCCCTTCGGCGCCTGCCCGCGCTGCCAGGGCTTCGGTAACACCGTCGACTACGACCTCAACCTCGTCATTCCCGATAAAAGCCTCAGCTTGAACGGCGGGGCAATCGATCCCTGGAACCGTCCCAAATACCGCTCGTGGTTCACCGACCTCAAGAAGCAGGCTGCGGAGTTGCGCATTCCCCTCGACACGCCGTGGCGGGAGTTGTCGAATGAAACGCGCGAAGTCATCCTGCACGGGAAGGGAAGTTTCGCCGGCGTCCATGGTTTTTTCGCGCAGATGGAGCGCAAAAAGTACAAGCTTCATGTGCGGGTCATGCTCAGCAAGTATCGTGGCTACGCAGAATGTCCCGACTGTCGCGGCCAGCGTCTCCGCGCCGAAGCCCGCGCCGTACGCATCAACGAGCTGAACATCTGCCAGGCTTCGGCACTCACGATCGCCAGAGCCAAGGACTTTTTTGCAGGGCTCAAACTTTCGCCGATGCAGGAAGAGATTGCCGGATCGATTCTCGAGGAGGTCCGCCAACGGCTTACTTTCCTCGATGCGGTCGGCTTGGAATACCTGACGCTCGATCGCCTTGCGTCGACCCTCTCCGGCGGCGAGGCACAGCGCATCCAACTCGCCACGTCCCTCGGCTCGCGGCTGGTCGGTGCGCTCTATGTTCTCGATGAACCCTCGATCGGCTTGCACACGCGCGATACCGATCGGCTCATCCGCATCCTCAAGGACCTGCGCGACCTCGGCAATACCATCGTTGTGGTTGAACATGATCAGGATGTGCTGCGGGCTGCTGACTATCTGCTCGATCTCGGCCCCGGTGCGGGTGAGTTCGGCGGCAAGGTGCTTGCGGACGGAGTTCTGGCCGAAATCGAGGCCAACCCGCATTCGCTCACCGGAAAATATCTCTCCGGCAAAATCACCATCCCAGTTCCTACGCGCCGCCGTGCTCCGGGCCGCGAGCGGCTCGTACTCAAAGGGGCTGAGGCCAACAACCTCCACGGTCTGAATGTCGAGATCCCGCTCGGCATGCTCGTTGCCATCACCGGCGTCTCCGGCTCGGGCAAATCGACTCTTGTCCACCACGTGCTTTACCGCGCCGTGGCGCGTGCACTGGGCCAGACTGACGGCAGCGATCCATCGGGCGTTTTCAAGTCGCTCTCCGGCGTCGAGCGCCTCAATGACGTTGTGTTGGTCGATCAGACACCCATTGGCCGGACACCGCGCTCGAATCCCATCACCTACATCAAGGGCTTCGACCTCGTCCGCGAACTGTTTGCCGCGCAGCCTGAGGCGAAGCGCCTCTCGCTCACACCGGGCCACTTCTCGTTCAACGTGCCGGGCGGCCGCTGCAACACCTGCGAAGGCGATGGAACTGTGACCGTCGAGATGCAGTTCCTGGCCGATGTCGAGCTGCCGTGCGAGGACTGCAATGGCACTAGGTATCAGGCCAAGATTCTCGAGGTGCAATACAAGGGCAAGAACATTCACGAAGTGCTGCAGATGACCGTGAAGGAGGCGCTTCGGTTTTTCGCCGGGCAGACGCGATTGCTTGAAAAACTCGCCGTCCTCGACGAAGTGGGACTTGGCTATCTGCGCCTCGGCCAGTCGGCCACGACGCTCTCCGGCGGCGAAGCCCAGCGTGTGAAACTCGCCGCGCATCTTGCGCAGGTGCGCACTGCGAACGCAAACGCGAAGCCTTCACAGGCCAGCCGCGTGCTCTACATCCTCGACGAGCCCACAACCGGCCTCCACTTCGATGACGTGTCAAAGCTCCTGACCGCGTTCCGCAAGTTGATCGATGGTGGCGGCTCGCTCATCGTCATCGAGCACAATCTCGACGTCATCAAGAGCGCCGACTGGATCATCGATCTCGGTCCCGAGGGGGGCGATGGCGGAGGCAAGATCGTCGCCGAAGGAACACCGGAACAGATCGCAGGCAACCTGCATTCGCACACCGGCCACTGGCTGGCGCGGGTGCTCTAGGTCTTTCGTCAATCTGATTCAGACACAGATCACCAGCTCGCCGTACACCTTGAGCTGAGTGTCGGCTGTGAGCAGGTGAAGCGCTTCGCATTTTGCCTGAGCGACAAGGAGCCGATCGAACGGATCCGCGTGATGCAGGGGCAAATCGGTTACCTCTGCGGCATGCCGCGACAGAATGGGTAGCTCATCAAACCCTGCTGCCTCGATTCGGCTGATGAGTATGCGCGGATCGCCCTTCATCTTTCCGAGCCGAATTTTGATCGCCATCTCCCAGATCGACGCTGCCGAAATGAAGATCGCGTCCGCACCGTGGATGCATTCCTTGGCGCGCCGTGACAGATGCTTTGTCTCGTAGAAAGCCCAGTAAAGGATGTGCGTGTCCAAGAGGAGCCGCATCATCGGCCCTCAAAGAGTGCCTGCAGGTCTTCGGGAAGGGGAGCATCGAAATCATCGGCCATCCAACCCTGGCCTTCGAGCAGACCCAGCTTGTAGTGGCGCTTTTTTGGCGAATGCAGCGTGGTCAACCGTGCCACTGGCTTGCCATTCCTTGCGATGACCACATCCGTTCCGTCGGCAGCAAGGTCCACCAGCTTCGAAAGCTGCGTTTTTGCTTCGTAGATGTTCACGGTGGGCATGGTTTCGATCCTGACTAGACCAAGTCTAGTCTAACATGAAGCCTGATTATCCAGTAATAGACTTAGAATCTATTGGTTACGATTCCTTCTCTGGTTTCCCATCCACCAGCCGCCGTATCCCAAGCGGGTTGCCGTCCTGCAGTTCCGCCGGCAACAGCGCCTGAGGAAATCCCTGGAAGCACACAGGCCGCGCGAACCGGTAGATTGCCAGGGTCCCGACAGATGTGAACCGCGCATCCGAAGTGGATGGATAAGGACCGCCGTGCACCATCGCATGGCACACCTCGACGCCGGTCGGGAAAGCGTTGAAGATGAGTCGTCCGGCCTTCTCCGCGAGAATCTGGATCAGCTCGCGATTTGCCGCAAGATCCTCCTCGTCGCCGAAGATGGTCGCCGTCAGATGCCCGTCGAGTGCGCGTGCCGCCTCAATGTAATCCTGCGTGCCATCGCAGCGCACCAGCAACGTATCCGGCCCGAAGATCTCGTCTGCCAGCTCGTGCTTGGCCAGGAATTCATCAAGATCTGCAGCAAACAGCTGCGCATTCACACGGCACTGATGCTCGGGATTCGATCGGGCTGCCGTTGCCGCAACCTTTACTTCTGCCGCTCTCTCCAGCGTTGCCCGGCCGTACTCGCGCGCAATGCCCGGAGTGAGCAGCGTGTAGGGCTGCGCCTCGTCGACCAGCTTGCCCAGCTCCTCGACAAACGTTGTCGCCTCTGGAGACTCGGGAAAGAGAACCACGCCCGGTTTGGTGCAGAACTGCCCCGCACCCAATGTGAAGGACCCGAACAAACCGGCCGCCAGCGCTCCTGGCCCCTTGCGGAGCGCCCCTGGAAGTACGAACACCGGGTTGCCGCTCGACATCTCGGTAAAGCAGGGAATCGGGTCGGGCCGGAATGCCGCCAGATCCATCAAAGAGCGTCCGGCGCGGAGTGAGCCTGTAAACGCGACGGCCCGGACGAGTGGATGCTTCACCAACGCCGTCCCCGCCTCCACCCCTCCATCGAACACAAGCGAGAAAGCCCCCGGCGCCAGTCCCTCTGCGGCGACGGCATCCGCGATGATCGTGCCGACCATCTCGCTGGTTCCGGGATGAGCCGGATGGGCTTTCACGATCACGGGACATCCCGCAGCCAGTGCGGATGCGGTGTCGCCGCCAGCCACCGAAAAGGCCAGAGGGAAATTGCTCGCCCCGAAGACGACCACCGGCCCCAGCGGCCGCAACATCGATCGCAGATCAGGCCTCGGCAGAGGCTGCCGGTCAGGCAGGGCGGGATCGATGCGTGCGTTGACCCACGAGCCTTCTTCGACCACACCGGCAAACAAGCGCAGCTGCCCCGACGTCCGACCAACTTCACCGGTCAGCCGCGGGATCGGCAAGGCTGTCTCCTGATGAGCCCGCTCGGCCAGCTCTTCTTTGTGCGCATCGAGGCCGTCGGCGATCCTGCGCAGAAACGCAGCCTTCGCTTTTCCGTCGATCTTGGCGTAGCTCGAAGAAGCCTCTGCTGCCAGCTGAACGGCTGCGTCAACCTCGGCTGGTGTGGCCGAGCAAAAGACAGGATTCAGCTTCGATCCGGTCGAAGGATCGATTGCCTGAAAGCATCCGCCGTCGCCCGTGCTCGGCTTCCCGCCAAGGAGTGATTTACCCAGGAGTTCCATAGTCACTTTGGATTATGCCGCATCGGACCGATCGACCCTGTGGGCAAACTTGCAGAACCGAATGCGGACCGCGGAGAAGCGACCCTACTCAGCAACGACCGGATTCGTCAGCGATCCCAGACCCTCGATGGTCACCGTCACCATTTCGCCCGGCTTGAGCCACCGCTTCGGTGTGCGCCCCAGACCCACGCCCGGCGGCGTCCCAGTCGAAATTACGTCGCCCGGCAGAAGGGGCGTGATCGAGGAAAGATGTTCGATCAGCGCCGGAATCCCAAACACCAGTTCGCGCGTGTTCGAATTCTGCAGCACCTCGCCGTCGATCGAAAGGCCGATCGCCAACTGATGTGGATCAGCAATCTCGTCGGCCGTGACAATCGACGGTCCCATCGGGCAGAACGTGGGGAAGCTCTTGCTCATCGACCACTGCGTTGTTGCAAACTGCACGTCGCGTGCACTTACGTCGTTCACGATGGTGTAGCCGTAGACGTGATCCTGCCAGGCGGCCGCTGGAATCCGGTAGCCGCCTTTGCCGATCACAAACGCAAACTCCGCCTCATAGTCCGGTTGGGTGGAGTTCTTCGGCAGCACGATGTTTTCGCCCGGCCCGACGATCGACGTCGTCAGCTTAAAGAAGACCACGGGCACCTTGGGAATCTCCATGCCCGACTCCTTCGCGTGATCGCGATAGTTCAGCCCGATGGCAAACACGCGCGGCGGATTCGCGATTGGCGCATGCAGCCGAACCTCGCTGAGCCGGTACCCGGGATACGCGTCGGGCCGATCCACAGAACGGACTCCGCTTGTGATCACGTCCAGCGTGTCCGCATATCCGGCCGCCCCAAGATCGGCGACCTGGTTGCCTTCTTCGAGCAGCGCTCCCGGACGTACTTTTCCGTCTGCGGCAGAAAACGAGACAAGCTTCATGTAGGCCCTCCAGGGCAAGATAAATTCCGTTATCTTCGAACGCGACCGGCCTTATGCCGCCGTCCAGCCGCCATCAATGGTGAATGCAGACCCTGAGATAAACGCAGCTTCGTCCGATGCCAGATACCGCACCATCGACGCGATCTCCTCCGGCTGACCAAGCCGCCCAACCGGCTGGCGCGCCCGCAATTGTGCGCGCGTCTCTTCTTTATTGTCCTTGTGGAACTTCTCCAGATATCCCTCCACAAACGGCGTCTCCACCGTACCCGGGCAGATCACATTGACCCGGAGCGCTTTGGGATACTCAACCGCGAGTTGGCGCGTCATCGCAATCACCGCACCCTTCGTCGTGCAGTAGGCGAACCGCTGCTTGATGCCGACCATGCCCGCCACCGAGCCGAGATTCACGATAGAACCCACGTGCCCGGTCCGCTGCTCGGCCGCCAGCAGCAAAGGCAGAAATGCACGTGTGACCAGATAAACAGACCGTACGTTCACGTTCAGCAACCGGTCAAAGTCTGCGGCCTCGGTCGCTTCAATGGACCCTACGTGGCCGATCCCTGCATTGTTGACCAGAATGTCGAGCTGCTTCACGCGCTCCACAGCTGCCACAATCGAATCTGGGTCGGTGACATCCAGGGGAAGAGCAAGTGCCGAGCGAACTGAGGCAGCCAGTGCCTCGGCAGCTCGCAGATTAATGTCCGCGATCCAGACAAATGCGCCTGCGCGGACCAGTTCCTTCACCGTAGCCTCGCCGATGCCGCTCGCTCCACCGGTGACAAGAGCGTATCGGCCATCCAATCGAAACGGGGAATGCGCGTCCAGTGAACCCTTCTCACTCATACAAACCTGATTTCTCCGCGATCAATCTCGTGCTGCGCCTCCTCCAGAATACGCATCGTCGGGTCCGCGGTTGTAACGGCGCGGGTCACAACTCTGTCGATGACGCTGGCGAAGGCAGCCATCGACGGTCCTACCGGCAGTTGCCGCGCGCCAAGCGAGATCTCCTCGATATTTGCGTAGGCCGGGATCTGTGCCCGCAATCCCGCATCGCGCCATGTGGAAAGCCGCACGCCGACCGTGCCGTGCCTGGTCCGGGCCAGGTCAATTTCGGGTTTCGCCAGAAATTGCAAAAACTCCCAGGCGAGTTCCTTTTGCTTCGATCCAGCTCCCATCGCCATCGCCCAAAACACCGACAGTGAGACCGGCGTGGTGCCGGGATCCACCGGGATCGGCGCAATGGCCACCTTCCCGGCGAGCGGAGATCCTTCGCGCTCCGACCGTGCCGCGAATCCGAACCAGTTCACCATCATCGCGACCTCGCCGGCCAGGAACACGTCACCGGACTGCGTCGAGTCCAGCTGCGGCGAATCGGGATGGCAGAGAGAGGAGTCGCGCACAATGCGCCGATAGAAGTCGAGCGCCTGCTCGACTATGCTCGAGTTCAGCTGAGGGCATCGGGTTTCATCCAGAAGCTCGCCGCCCCGGCTCCACACCTGAAGCGCAAAATCGTACAGCGTGTTGTGTCCGTCAGGGAACGCCGCGAAGACCGTTCCATACCGGCCATTTGCGGGGTCGCTGAGAAAGCGGCCTGTCTCCTCGAACTCGGCCCAGGTCGTCGGTGGA
>Ga0335069_10003859_pt1 | contig 22467 bp, 21 predicted proteins | sample Lox_Sample_11_FD_206714 | JGI IMG/M metagenome (GOLD analysis project Ga0335069, IMG submission 206714) | Soil microbial communities from Loxahatchee National Wildlife Refuge, Florida, United States - Lox_Sample_1.1 | ecosystem: Environmental > Terrestrial > Soil > Wetlands | place: USA... | reverse complement strand
TTCTGGGCGACCTGGTGTGAGCCCTGCCGTCGCGAGATCCCGCTGCTCAAGAGCATCAGACGCGAAAATGCATCTAAAAACCTTGAAATAGTCGGTATCGCGATCGATTATGACGAGGTCGTGAGGAGATACGTCTCCGAGCACGGAATCGACTACCCAGTGCTGGCGGGGGAGCGCGAGGGCCTGCAGGCCGCCACCGCCTTCGGCATGGAGACCGTTCTGCCCTTCAGCGTGTTCTCGGACCGGCAAGGCCGGGTGGTGACGCTCAAGGTCGGGGAGCTGCACCGGGACGAGGCGGAGCTGATACTGGACCGAGTGCGCGAGGTCGATGCGGGCCGGCTCGCCCTCGCCTCGGCCCAGATGGAGATCTCCGAAGGGGTCCGTAAGTTGCGGCAGGCGCGCGCCGAGGGGCCCGGTTAGTCCCTCTGGCCCAAATCCTGCACGTTCCTCGCAAATCGCCACAATAAGTACCGCAATGAGCGCCGATTAGGTTACATTCGCCGCCGGTCGCTGTGCGCGGAAGTCGAATCAAGAAGGCCTAGCCGATGGCCCGAGTGCTGTTATTGAACGGCCCGAATCTCAATCTGCTCGGAAGCCGGGAGCCCTCTCTTTACGGTACGGACACCCTGGAGAGCATCGAGCAGCGTGCCGCCGCGGTCGCGCGCGAGAGTGGCCACGAGCTTCTGGCCTTTCAAAGCAACGCCGAGCATGAGCTGATCGAGCGGCTGCATCGGGCGCGGGCGGAGAAGGTCGCGTTCCTCATCATGAACCCCGGGGCTTTCACGCATACGAGCATCGCGTTGCGCGATGCGGTGTTGGCGACCGGGATACCGCTCATCGAGGTCCATCTGTCGAACCCGCACGCCCGCGAGGCGTTCCGTCGGCAGTCGTATTTCTCGGACATCGCCGTGGGTGTGATCAGCGGCCTCGGTGCGTTCGGCTATGAGGCAGCCGTGCGTGCTGCCGCTTTGCGGCTCGGGCAAAGCACCTGAGCCCCGCGTCGGCGCAGGCACATAGACTCTTTCGGGGGGCAGTCCTCGCATGGACATTCGTAAAATCAAAAAGCTGATCGAGCTGCTGGAGGAATCCGGCATTGCGGAGATCGAGATCAAGGAGGGCGAGGAAGCGGTGCGCATCAGCCGCATGCCCGCCGGGGCGAGCGCGCAGCCGCCTCAGGTGACGCACCTCGCTCCGGCGCCGGCCGCCGCCGTTCCTGCATCCGGCAACGAGGCGGAGGCGGGCGAGGCGGCGAAGCCCAAACCGAACGAGCACGTGATCACGGCACCGATGGTCGGCACTTTCTATGCCTCGCCTTCTCCGGGCGCCAAGCCGTTCGTGGAGATCGGCGATGAGATCAAGGTCGGCCAGGTTCTGTGCATCATCGAGGCCATGAAAATGATGAATCAGATCGAGGCCGATCGCGCGGGCCGCATCGCATCCGTCATGGCGCGCAACGGCGACCCGGTGGAATTCGGGCAGCCGCTGTTCGTCGTCGAATAGTCACGCATGATCGAGAAGATCGTCATCGCCAACCGCGGCGAGATCGCGCTGCGGATTCTGCGGGCCTGCCGGGAGCTCGGTATCAAGACCGTCGCGGTTCACTCGACCGCGGACTACAGCCTCAAGCACGTGCTGCTGGCCGACGAATCGGTGTGCATCGGGCCACCGCCCTCCGCACAGAGCTACCTCAACATGCCGGCCATCATCTCCGCCGCCGAGGTCACCGATTCGGTCGCGATTCATCCCGGCTACGGGTTTCTCTCCGAGAACGCGGATTTCGCCGAGCGTGTCGAGAACAGCGGTTTCGTGTTCGTCGGGCCGCGCGCGGAGACCATCCGCATCATGGGCGACAAGGTCTCGGCCATCCGCGTCATGAAGGGGCACGGCGTGCCCTGCGTGCCGGGCTCGGACGGGCCGCTCGGCGAAGATGCGGACGAGAACCTGCGCGTTGCCCGTGATATCGGCTACCCGGTGATCATCAAGGCCTCCGGCGGCGGTGGCGGCCGCGGCATGCGCGTGGTGCACACCGAGGCGTCGCTCCTCAATGCGATCGGCATCACGCGCGCCGAAGCGCGCGCAGCCTTCGGCAACGATCAGGTGTACATGGAGAAATTCCTCGAGCGGCCACGGCACATCGAGTTCCAGGTGCTCGCGGACGGACATGGCAACGTCATTCACCTCGGCGAGCGCGACTGCTCGATGCAGCGCCGCCATCAGAAAGTCATCGAGGAGGCTCCGGCTCCGGGTGTCACCCTGCGGCAGCGCCGCCTCATGGGGGAGCGTTGCGTCGAGGCCTGTCGCGCGGTCAGCTATCGCAGCGCCGGGACCATGGAATTCCTCTATCAGGACGGGGAGTTCTACTTCATCGAGATGAACACGCGTATCCAGGTCGAGCACCCGGTGACCGAGCTCGTCACCGGCATCGATCTGGTGAAGGCACAGCTGCTGATCGCGAGCGGGGAACGATTGCCCTACACACAAAGCGATGTGCAGCTCCGTGGCCACGCCATCGAGTGCCGCATCAATGCCGAGGATCCCAAGAGTTTCATGCCCTCACCGGGTCCGATCCGGCTGTGGCACGCGCCGGGTGGGCCCGGAATCCGCGTCGACAGCCATGTCTATTCCGGCTACAACGTGCCGCCATTTTACGACTCGCTCATCGGCAAGCTCATCGCCCAGGGCGATACCCGCGACACGGCGATCGCCCGGATGAAGAATGCGCTCGCCGAGATGGTGATCGAGGGCATCAAGACCAACGTGCCGCTGCACCAGGAGATCTTCAATCACGCGGCATTCCAGAAAGGCGGCACGGATATCCACTATCTGGAGCGCCGCCTCGGTCTGCGCTGAAGCGCGCGGGCCGCCGGCACCCGCACCCATGCCATCACCCTTCCTCGAGCTCGTCTTCGACCTCGGCAGCCTCGATGCCGGCGCCGTGGAAGCCGCCGCTTTCGGCTGCGGTGCACTCGCGGTGACCTTCGTCGATGCGCAGGACTCGCCGGACTGCCGCCACGCGGTGCTCGAGCCCGCACCCGGCGAGATGCCGCTGTGGCCTGTGACCCGGGTGCGGTGCCTGTTCGCGGACGCCGCACCGGGCGCGCCGCACTCGAGCGCGCTCGCGCGACAGCTGGCAGCCTCACTCCTCATCGAGGTTGACTCCATCGAAGCGCAGGCGGTCGCCGCACGGATCTGGGAGCGCGAATGGCTGAAGGACTTCCATCCGTTGCGCTTCGGCCGGCGCCTGTGGGTCTCACCTCATCACGAGCGGGTCGGCGCGCCCGGCGCGGTCGTGGTATGGCTCGATCCGGGGCTCGCCTTCGGGACCGGCACGCACGCGAGCACCGCGCTGTGCCTGAGCTGGCTCGATGCGCACCCGCCGCTCGGTGCGCGCGCCATCGACTACGGTTGCGGCTCGGGCGTGCTCGGCATTGCCGCCGCTCGGCTCGGTGCCGCCGCCGTGCATGCCTTCGACACCGATCCGCAGGCGTTGATTGCCACCCACGAGAATGCGTGTGCCAACGAGATGCACCCGTGGCTGCAGGTGCACACGAGTGCTGCGACGCTCCCGGCAGGCAGCGACCTGCTGCTCGCGAATATCCTGGCGCAGCCGTTGTGTGCGCTCATGCCCGCGTTCGCGGCACTGGTGCGGCCGGGCGGGCAGGTGGTGCTCGCAGGTCTGATGCTGCGCGAGGAGGCGGAGGTGACAGCGGCTTACGCCGCGTGTTTTGATGTCGCCCGGTTTGCCGAGCGCGACGGCTGGGTGTGTCTCGCCGGGCGGCGTCGCTGACGGCGATGAGGCCTGCCGAAATGTTCACAGTCTGCCCGAAATGCGCCCTGACGCTGGTGGTGACCGCCGCCGACCTGCGCGTCGCACAGGGCTACGTGCGCTGTGGGCGCTGCTCGAGTGTGTTCAATGCGCTCGCCCGGCTCAGCGATGAGCGCCAGGCCGCTGCCACAGCCGCCGAGCCTGAGGCTCCACCGGAGGCGCCCGACACCGATCTCTCCCCGCTCGAAGCCGCATTGAGCGGCGCGGCACCCCCCGCCGCCGAGGAGCCGATTCCCGAGGAAGCGCTGGAGTTCGACGCGGAGAGGACCGATCTGGGTGCGGTCTTCGTCGAGCCGCCGCCGAACCCACAATGGACCGCGGCGACCGGCTCGTTCAGGGCAATGCAGGCCGGGACGCAGCCCGCTGCCGCTGCGGTCGATGTCGAGATCGATGCAGCGCTACTTGCCGAAATGCTGCAGCCTGAGCAGACCACAACCGAGCCGACGCCCGCCGCCGCTTCGCAGCGAGCGGCAACGCCGGGTGCGCCGGCACCCGCGAGCACGAGCACGCGAGCTGCGGCGAGTACCCCGGCGCGTGCCGCCGCGGTAGCCGCCGTGGCACCTGAGCGCCCGCCTGCTGCGAGCGCGGATGAGGAAGAAGAAGAGGAAGAAGAAGATGAGTACGCGATCGGGCAGGTGGCGGCTGCCCCGCGCAGCTGGGAACCGCGGCTCGGAGCGTACGCGTGGGGCGGCGGCGCCGTGCTCGCCCTGCTCGTGCTGCTCGCACAGATCCTCGATCACAACCGCGATGATCTCGCTGCCGATCCGCGCTTCAACTCTGCGCTGACCGCGTTTTACGGCGCACTCGGTGTGCAGCTCGTTCCACGCTGGGACCTGCGCGCCTACGACGTGCGACAGCTCGGTGCATCGGCCGATCCGGCCGGCAGCGGACTCATCACCGTGCGCGCCAGCGTCAAGAACGCCGGGCGGCAGGCGCAACCTCTGCCGCTGTTGCGTGTGACCTTGCAGGATCGCTTCGGCAACCGTATCGCAGCGCGCGACGTTGCGCCGCGCTTCTATGTGCCGCACACGATGCCCGACAGCTCTTACCTCGCCGGTGGCCAGCGCATCGACGCCGAGATGGGCTTCGTCGACCCGGGCACCAATGCGGTGGGATTCGAGATCGATGCCTGCCTGCCCGCCCGTGGGGGCGGTGTCACCTGCGCCAATGACCTCGCCGCGCGCTGAGTCGGCGTCCGCTGCGCGCATCGGACCGTACCTGTTGCCCTCGAGGGTGCTGCTCGCGCCGATGGCCGGCGTGACCGATCGGCCGTTCCGCGTGCTGTGCCGCAGCTTCGGCGCGGGGCTCGCGGCCTCGGAGATGATCAGCTCCGACCAGCGGCTCTGGCACACGCCGAAGTCTCGCCATCGCATGAACCACGACGGCGAGCCCGAGCCGCGCGTGGTGCAGCTCACCGGCGCGGACCCGGCGGCGCTCGCCGAGGCGGCGCGCGCCAACGTGTCGCTCGGTGCTCAGATCATCGATCTGAACATGGGTTGTCCTGCAAAAAAAGTCTGCGGCCGCTCCTGCGGCTCCGCGCTCCTCACCGATGAGCCTCTGGTCGAGCGCATTCTCGCGACGGTCGTGCGCGCGGTGGATGTGCCGGTGACGCTCAAAATCCGCACCGGCTGGGACCGGCAGCACCGCAACGGCGTGAACATTGCATGCATCGCCGAAGCCTGCGGGATCGCCGCGCTCGCGGTGCACGGGCGCACGCGCGCGGACCTGTTCGAGGGCAGCGCGGAGTACGCCACCATTCGCGACATCAAAGCGCGCGTGGCTCTGCCGGTGTTCGCCAACGGCGACATCGACACAGCGCAAAAAGCTCGCGCAGTACTTGATTTCACCGGCGCAGACGGAGTAATGATCGGCCGCGCCAGCCATGGACGTCCGTGGATTTTCAGGACTGTCAACGATCATCTGCGCGGCGGAATTGAGACGCCGGCACTTCTGCGCAGCGAGCTGCGTGATATCATCCTGCGCCATCTCGATGCGCTCTACTCCTTCTACGGTGAGCAGAGCGGTGTCCGGATAGCACGCAAACATCTGGGCTGGTATTGCGAGCAACTACTGGGGAGCCCGGCGCACGTTCGCCGGGAGCTGATGGGCGCTGCGGACACGGCCGCACAGTTCGCACACGCGGTCAAGCATTTCGATGAATGGGCGGGCCGGGCCGTGGCTGCTGCCTGACGCGGTTTTTTCCGGGGGAGTCACAAGATGACCGCAAAAAAAAAGCCTCGGGCGCGTGAGATCATCGTCGCCAAGGTACATGGGCGCGAGATCCCGCTCCGCAATCACGCCGAGCGCGCGCTGAGCGAGTATTTCACGAGCCTGAACGGCCATCGGCCGGCTCATCTGTACGATCTCGTGCTGCGCGAGGTCGAAGAGCCGCTGTTCCGCGTGGTGCTCGATTACGCCGAGGGCAATCAGAGCCGCGCCGCGGGCATCCTCGGCATCAATCGCGGCACGCTGCGCAAGAAGTTGAAGCAGCTCGGGCTCGCCGGATCCTGAGCGGGCCGCGCCCGGCGCCCACGCGCCGCGCCGGCGCGCTTTGCTAGGATGAGCACATGACGCTGCCGGTGCGCCGCGCGCTGCTTTCCGTGTCCGACAAGAGCGGCGTGCTCGAGCTCGCGAACGCCCTGGCTGCACGCGGTATCGAGCTGCTCTCCACCGGCGGAACGGCGCAGCTGCTCCTCGCGCACGGCATCGCGGTTCGCGAGGTGGCCGGTTACACCGGGTTTCCCGAGATCATGGACGGCCGCGTGAAGACGCTCCATCCGAAGATCCACGGGGGGCTGCTCGGTCGGCGCGGGCGCGACGATGCCGTGATGGCGCAGCACGGCATCCTGCCGATCGATCTGCTGGTGGTGAATCTCTATCCATTCGCTGCCGCGGTCGCCCGAGCCGACTGCACCTACGACGATGCCATCGAGAACATCGACATCGGTGGTCCCGCCATGCTGCGCGCCGCCGCCAAGAATCACGCCGCGGTGCTGGTGGTCGTCGATCCGCGCGACTACGGCGATCTGCTCGAGGAGCTGGCGAGGCACGCCGGCGGCAGCAGCGCCGCGACGCGGGCGCGCCTGGCAGCGAAGGCCTTCGCGCACACCGCCCGCTACGACACCATGGTGGCCTCCTACCTCGCCTCGCACGCTCGTCCTGCAGATGAGGTCTTTCCGGATCCGCTCGCGCTGGTATTCGACAAGGTGCAGGACCTGCGCTACGGCGAGAATCCGCACCAGGCCGCGGCTTTTTACCGCGAGGTGCGCACCACCGGGGCGAGCGTCGCTAGCGCGCGGCTGCTGCAGGGCAGGGACCTGTCTTTCAACAACGTCGCCGATGCGGACACCGCCATCGAATGCGTGCGCCAGTTCGAGGAGCCGGCCTGCGTGATCGTCAAGCACGCCAATCCCTGTGGTGCAGCGCTCGCCACCGATGCGCTCGCGGCGTATGAGGCGGCCTATCGCACCGATCCGACCTCGGCTTTTGGAGGCATCATCGCCTTCAACCGCGAGCTCGACGCCGCGACCGCGCGCACCATCAGCGAGCGACAGTTCATCGAGGTGCTGGCGGTTCCGGCCCTGCAGCCGGAAGCCGTGCAGGTGCTCGCCGGCAAGCCGAACGTGCGCGTGCTGCTCACCGGTGCGCTCGCGCCCCACACGCACCACGCGCTCGAGTTCCGCAGCGTGACCGGTGGCCTGCTCGCGCAGTCGCCCGATCGCGGCGATGCACCGCAGGATACCTGGCTCGTGCCGACGCGCCGGCAGCCGACCCCACAGGAGCTTGCCGACCTGCGCTTCGCCTGGCGCGTCGCCCGCTTCGTCAAGTCGAATGCGATCGTGTTCGCGCGCGACGGCGCAACGGTCGGTGTCGGTGCAGGACAGATGAGCCGCGTCTACTCGACCCGCATCGCAGCCATGAAGGCTGTGGACGAGCGGCTCACGATCGCCGGCGCGGTGATGGCCTCCGACGCCTTCCTGCCCTTCCGCGACAACCTCGATGTCGCCGCCGGCTTCGGCATCCGCGCCGCCATCCAGCCCGGCGGCAGCCGGCGCGACGCGGAGGTCATCGCCGCGGCCGACGAGCACGGCATGGCCATGGTGTTCACCGGCATGCGGCACTTCCGGCACTGACGGCGCTGCGCGATGAAGATCCTGATCGTCGGCAGCGGCGGACGTGAGCACGCGCTCGCCTGGAAGTGCGCGGCATCCGCGGGCGTCAGCGAGGTGTTGGTGGCGCCGGGCAACCCCGGCACGGCAGCCGAGCCGCGCGTGCGCAACGTGCCGGTCGCGGCGCAGGACATCGCCGCACTCGTACGGCTCGCGCAGAGCGAGCGCATCGATCTCACCATCGTCGGGCCCGAAGGGCCGCTGGTGGCGGGCATCGTCGACAGCTTCACCGCCGCCGGGCTGCGCTGCTTCGGCCCCGGGCGGGCCGCCGCGCGCCTCGAGGGCTCGAAAGCATTCGCCAAGGAGTTCCTGCGCCGCCACGGGATTGCGACCGCGCGCTCCGCCACCTTCAGCGCCGCGAGCTTCGATGAGGCCTGGGTGCGGGCACAGCCTGCGCCGCTGGTGGTGAAGGCCAGCGGCCTCGCGGCCGGCAAGGGTGTCGTGATCGCCGGCTCGGCGACAGAAGCGGTGACCGCCGCGCGTGGCATGTTCGCCGGCCAGTTCGGCACAGCGGGCCGCGAGGTCGTCATCGAGGAGTTTCTCGCCGGGGAGGAAGTGAGCTTCATCGTGATGGCAGGTGGCGGTCACACGCTGCCGCTCGCGACCTCGCAGGACCACAAGCGCCTGCAGGATGGCGATCAGGGCCCCAACACCGGAGGAATGGGTGCGTACTCACCCGCGCCGCTGGTGACGCCGACGCTGCACGACCGCATCATGCAGCAGGTCATCGAGCCTGCGATCCGCGGCCTGGCGGCCGAGGGCATGCCCTACACCGGCTTCCTGTATGCCGGACTCATGATCGCCCCCGACGGCACGCCCAACGTGCTCGAATTCAACTGCCGACTCGGCGATCCCGAAGCGCAGCCGCTGCTCATGCGCCTGCAGTCGGACCTCGCCGCGTTGTGCGAGGCGGCGGTCGCAGGGCGTCTCGACCGGATGAGCGCCGCATGGGATGCACGCGCGGCGCTCGGCGTCGTCCTCGCCGCCAGCGGTTACCCGGAGAGCCCGCGCCGCGGCGATGTCATCGAGGGACTCGGGCGCGCTGCCGCTCTTCCCGGCAAGGTCTTCCACGCCGGTACGCAGCTCGAATCCGGCAGGGTGATCACCAGCGGCGGCCGCGTGCTGTGCGCCGTCGGCCTCGGCCATGGCATCGCCGCGGCCCAACGCGCCGCCTATGAGCTCGTGGACTGTATCCACTTCGCCGGCATGCACTACCGGCGCGACATCGGCCGCCGTGCGCTGCAGGCGGCGCGCCCGTGAAAGACTCCCTCGACTTTCCCGCGGCGCACCGCATCGAGCTGCGGGTGCGGCCGGAGGACATCGACGCCTACGAGCACGTCAACAACGCGGTGTACCTGGGCTGGCTCGACCGCGTGGCGTGGTCGCACTCGGCGAGCCTCGGTGTGCCACTCGAGCGGTGCCTGGCACTGCGCCGCGGCATGGCCGCACAGCGGATCGAGATCGACTACCTGCGCGCGGCCGTGCGCGGTGATCATATCGAGGCGGCCACGTGGATCGTAGCGACCGATCGACGGCTGCGCGCCGAGCGGCGTTTCCAGATCCGGCGCCTGGCGGATGGCGCAACGCTGGCGCGGGCGCGCGTCGACTACGTCTGCATCAACCTCGACTCCGGCCGAGCGACCCGCATGCCGGAGCTGTTCGTACACGCCTACGTGGTCACTCCGGGCTGACCGTGACTAGAAGCTGAAGCGCAGGAACAGCTCCGGACCCGTGATGGTGAGGTCGACCACCCCCGGGAAACTGCCACCTTCATGAGTCAGGTTGGAGCGGATCGAGGAGTAGCCCGCACCCACCGTGAAATTCTGCAGCCAGCGATACTGCAGGTCCGCGTGCGTGTCCCAGTAGCGGCCGCTGAGGTTGTGGTGGTTGATCCACAGGAACGCCACTCGTCCGGTCGCCGCCCAGCGCTTGGAGATGGCCCAGGCGAGATCGAGCGGCAGCGCCGGGAAAGGCGTGGCGGCGGTGACTTCCTGATACAGGCCCTGGGCCTTGGCCTGGCCGATGACATCGAGCTGCAGGAGATAGGCGGCGAGTCCGCTGCCGAGCTCGAAGTGGCTGTTGCGTATGAATGAATAGGTGTAGTTGATGTGGAACTGCTTCAGCTCGAAAGTCGTCGCCATCATCTGCCCGGCCGGGAAGGTCTCGTTGCCGAACACGATGTCGTGCGTCAGCAGCTCGTTGCCGGAGCGGTTGGTCTCGTAGTAGCCCACCTGCACCTTGTTGCGGTCACGCAGGCGGAACATGAAGTCGACCCGGCCGACCTCCTGTCGATGCGGCAGCCCCAGGTCGTTCTCGCCGCTCACCGGCGTGCCGACGGTGCCCGGCGGGGCGAATGAGGGATCCACCCGGAAGTTGGTCGTGAACCGCGGCGCGTAATAGGCGGCGCTGATGTAGAAGTGATCGGTGATGGGGCTCGCGACCTCGTGCTTCCTCGGCGGCAACGGCGCTCCGGAATACGGATCGATGTCGGCGGCGAGCGCCGGCAGGGCCTGGGCCGTCAGCAACACCGCGGCAAGCGGGCGGAACATACGCATCCGCGTGATCTTACTGACCGGCCGCCTGCTCGAGCCAGCGTCGCACTGCGCCGACGTGACTCGCTTCGCACCTTCGGGAGCGGCAGTCGCCTCAGGCAGACAACAGGATCGCCACCCGCGCTGCCCGCGCCGCCCGCGCCGCCCGCACGGTGCCGGGCCGCCTCAGCGCTTCATCGCCTCGAAGAACTCACCGTTCGACTTGGTGTCCTTCATCTTGTCGAGCAGGAATTCGATCGCCGCCAGCTCGTCCATGGGGTGCAGGAGCTTGCGCAGGATCCACATCTTGGCGAGCTCGCCCTGGTCGGTGATGAGCTCTTCCTTGCGCGTGCCGGAGCGGTTGATGTTGACCGCCGGGAAGACGCGCTTCTCGGAGATGCGCCGGTCGAGATGGATCTCGCTGTTGCCCGTACCCTTGAACTCCTCGTAGATGACATCGTCCATCTTCGAGCCGGTATCGATGAGCGCGGTGGCAAGGATGGTGAGACTGCCGCCCTCCTCGATGTTGCGCGCCGCGCCGAAGAAACGCTTGGGCCGCTGCAGCGCGTTGGCATCGACACCGCCGGTGAGCACCTTGCCCGAGGAGGGCACGACCGTGTTGTAGGCACGGGCGAGACGGGTGATCGAATCGAGCAGGATCACCACGTCCTTCTTGTGCTCGACCAGGCGCTTCGCCTTCTCGATCACCATCTCGGCGACCTGCACGTGGCGCGCGGCCGGCTCGTCGAAGGTGCTCGAGACCACCTCGCCCTTCACGGTGCGCTGCATCTCGGTGACTTCCTCCGGCCGCTCATCGATGAGCAGCACGATGAGGTAGACCTCCGGGTGGTTGGCGGTGATGGAGGTGGCGATGTTCTGCAGCAGCATCGTCTTGCCGGCCTTCGGCGGGGAGACGATCAGCCCGCGCTGCCCCTTGCCGATGGGCGCCACCAGATCGATGGTGCGTGCGGTGAGGTCCTCGGTCGAGCCGTTGCCGCGTTCGAGTTTCAGGCGCTTGGTCGGGTGGAACGGCGTCAGGTTCTCGAACAGCACCTTGTTGCGCGAGCTGTCGGGAGAGTCGAAGTTGATCTCGCCCACCTTGAGCAGTGCGAAATAGCGCTCGCCGTCCTTCGGTGGCCGGATGAGTCCCGAGATGGTGTCGCCGGTGCGCAGGTTGAAGCGCCGGATCTGGCTCGGGCTCACGTAGATGTCGTCGGGGCCGGCGAGGTACGAGCCATCCGCCGAGCGCAGGAAGCCGAAGCCATCCTGGAGGATCTCGAGCACGCCATCTCCGTAGATGTTCTCGCCGTTGCGTGCGTGCGCCTTGAGGATCGAGAAAATGATGTCCTGCTTGCGCGAGCGGGCGAGGTTCTCGAGGCCCATCGACTCGGCCATCTTGACCAGCTCGTGGATGGGCTTCGCCTTCAGCTCCGTCAGGTTCATGGAGCTGCGCGACTGCGTGAGCTCGGCGGGACTGATGATCTCGGAGTCGTCGGCGTCGAACACCTCGGGCTCGTGCATCATCTCATCGGGACGGCCGCCGCCGTTGCCGCGATTGCCGTCACGGTTGCCGTGGCGCGGGCCCTTGTTGGGCCGGTTGCGGCCCTGATTACCGAGGTAGCCTCTCACAGGTTGCTGTCCAGAAATGCTGAAAGTTGGGATTTGGAGACCGCGCCCACCTTCTGCGCCTCGACCGTGCCGTTCTTGAACAGAATCAGCGTCGGGATGCCGCGGATGCCGAACTTGGGTGGGGTTTGCGGGTTCTCGTCGATGTTGATCTTGGCGACCTTGATACGGTCATGGTACTCGCTGGCGATCTCGTCCAGGATCGGCGCGATCATCTTGCACGGACCGCACCATTCGGCCCAGAAATCCAGCAGCACCGGTTTCTCGGACTTGAGGACGTCCTGGGCAAATGTCGCGTCCGTCGTGTGCACAATGTGCGGGCTACTCACGCGTTTCAACCTCCGTCAAAGCAGAGCGTGTGAAAATCCCTTGGAAGGCCAGTGAATCCGCCGCGGGGTCGGCCAGGAACAGGCACAAAAGCGATGCCAGAGACTCCCGGTAAACGGTTACACTAATAACTCGTGACTGAGTATGAGTCCAAAAGGAATTAAGGGTAGGTATGACAGGTGCGGACCTGCCGGCCCGCCGTCTTCATCCACTTTGTAGCGCTTCCCGACTCGTTTTTCAAGTGTGTGAGCGCAATTTTACCCTAACTATTCACCTAACTGATGACCGAATCACGCTCCGATCCAATCAGCTTTGCCTCGCTCGGCCTTAAGCCTGAGGTCATGCAGGGTGTGCGCCAGGCGGGCTTCGTCACCTGCACTCCCATCCAGGCGCAGACGTTGCCGATCGCGCTCGCGGGACGCGATGTCGCGGGACAGGCGCAGACCGGGACCGGCAAGACTGCTGCGTTCCTCGTGGCGCTGTATCAGGCGCTGCTCACGCGCCCGCCGGCGCCGAGCCGCGCGGCGACCTCCGTGCGGGCGCTGGTGGTCGCGCCGACCCGCGAGCTGGCGGTGCAGATCCATCACGATGCGCTGGTCCTCGGCGCTCACACCGGACTTCGGCACACGGTGGTGTTCGGCGGCATCGACTACGAGAAGCAGCGCCAGCAGCTCGCCGCAGGCTGCGACGTGCTGATCGGCACGCCCGGGCGGCTGATCGACTATTTCAAGCAGCACGTCTTCGATCTGCGGTCGGCGCAGGTGCTGGTGCTCGATGAGGCCGACCGCATGTTCGACCTCGGCTTCATTGCCGACATCCGCTACATACTGCGCCGCCTGCCCCCGCCGGGGCGACGTCAGTCGATGCTGTTCTCCGCCACGCTCTCCCACCGGGTGCTGGAGCTCGCTTACGAGCACATGAACAACCCGGAGCTGGTACGCATCGAGCCCGACAAGATGACCGTCGACCGCGTGCGCCAGCTCATGTACTACCCCTCGATGGAGGAGAAAGTGCCGCTGCTCATCGGGCTGCTGCACCAGAGCGAGGCGGTACGGACGATGGTATTCGTCAACACCAAGCGCATGGCCGAGCGGCTCGAGGCGCTGCTGCGGGCGAACGGCTTCGAGGCCCAGGCGCTCTCGGGGGACGTGCCGCAGAACAAGCGGCTGCGATTCCTGCGTGATTTTCACGACGGCAAGCTCGCGGTGCTGATCGCGACCGACGTCGCCTCCCGCGGGCTGCACATTCCCGATGTGAGCCACGTGTTCAATTTCGACCTGCCGCAGGATGCCTCCGACTATGTGCACCGCATCGGCCGCACCGCGCGCGCCGGTGCCGAGGGCGACGCCATCAGCTTCGCCTGCGAGGATACCGCGGTGTCGCTGCCCGAGATCGAGAGTTATATCGGGCACAAGATCCCCTTCGCTCCGATCTCACCCGAGCTCCTGGCGACCGGGCTGGTCAGTGCGCCCCATACTCCTCGTCCGCACGCCGGCGGCCGACGACCGGGCGGGGCTGGACGTCGCGGACAGCGCGGATCGCGCCCGCAGGGCTCGGGCGCACATCGCCGCCGGGGCCGCTAGGACTGCGGATCACCTCACGCCGGCCGGCCGGGCATGGCACTCGGGGCCCGGCTCGGCTAAGCTTTCACACCCCGGCGCTCCCGCCAAAAGCCCCCACGGGGCACGCCTGCGAAATGGCGGAAATCGAAGACAACGTCGATCGTGAGCTGTTCCGCAACGTCGAAAAGCTGCGACAGCTGCGCATCGAGCACCGGGACCTCGATGAGGTCATCGGCCGCCTGTCCCTCGACCTGCATGTCGACCAGCTGCAACTGAAACGCCTGAAGAAGCGCAAGCTCATGCTCAAGGATCAGATCGCCCGCCTCGAGAGCCAGTTGATCCCGGACCTGAACGCCTGATGAACAGCGCCGACAGCGCCGTCCGGGGCGCGCTGCTGCAGCTGTCTGCGCCGCAGGTGCTGTCCGCGCTCCTCGCGAGCACGCTGGCGGCGGTCGCGGCGCTGCTGGTGGCACGCCTGCTCGGCGCGCGAAGGCTGCGCACCGCGCCGCAGACGCCACTCAACCAGCACGGGCTCGCTCATGCGCTCGATGCGCTCGTGATCCTCGCGCCGATCCTGGCTGCGCTCGCCGTGCTCGTGTGCGCGCACGGGCTGCTCGCAGCTCTCGGCACTCCGACCGCCATGGTCGATGTCGCGGCCCGCATCGTCATCGTCCTGCTGCTGGTGCGACTCGGGGTGTTCATTCTCGGCCTGCTGCTCGGGCCGGCCTCGTGGGTGTGGAGCCGCGGCAGCCGCATCACGCTCATCCTGTGGGCGATCGCCGCGGTGGCACTGCTCGGCTGGCTGGACGAGATCGAGAGCGGCTTGAACCGCATCAGCCTGGTTCCGGGCAGGTTCAGCCTGTGGGGCCTGCTCAAGGGCCTGGTGGTGGTGACGGCGTTCGTGGTGGTGGCGAGCCTCATCGCGCGTGCCATCGAGCGGCACGTGATGAAGCTCGATCAGCTGGCCGTCTCGACGCGTGTCGGTGTCTCCAAGTTCACTTACTTCCTGCTGGTGGGCCTCGGGGTGCTGCTCGGCATCAATGCGGCCGGCGTGGATGTGACCACGCTCAACGTGCTCACCGGCGCGATCGGGCTCGGACTCGGCTTCGGCCTGCAGGCGGTCGCGAGCAACTTCGTGAGCGGCTTCGTGCTGCTGATGGACAAGTCCATCAAGCCCGGGGATGTCATCAGCTTCACCACGCACAGCGGTGCCAGCACCGGCAACTTCGGCTGGGTGCAGGAGCTGCGCGGGCGCTACGTGGTGGTGCGCGATCGCGATGGCGTCGACACCCTGGTGCCGAACCAGAACCTCATCACCAGCTCCTTCATCAACTGGAGCTACTCCGACCAGCGGGTGCGCCTGAAGCTGCCGGTGATGGTGAGCTACGAGGACGACCCGGAAGTCGCGCTGAAGCTGCTCGTGGAGGCGACCGAGAATCATCCGCGCATCCTGCGCGACCCGCCGCCCGTCTCACGGCTCATCAGCTTCGAGGACAACGGCATGCGGCTCGAGATCCGCTTCTGGATCGCCGATCCGGTCAATGGCGTCAACAACATCCGCTCGGACGTGAATCGCGCCATCTGGCGCATCTTTCGCGCGCACGGCGTGAAGATTCCCGTACCGCAGCAGGAGACACGTATCCTCGACACGCGTGCGCTGCGCACCTACCCCGGTGCAGCAGCGAGCGGACCCGCCGGCGCAGGGATCGACCAGGCGGCCGACTGAGGCACACCCGGTGGCGCTGTCGATCGCCCCAGGCCTCGAGATCCCGGACCAGGAGCTGTCGCTGTCTTTCGTGCGCGGCTCGGGCCCGGGCGGTCAGAACGTCAACAAGGTGGCCACCGCGGTGCAGCTGCGCTACGACCTCGCGCGCAGTCGTGCCCTCGGTGATGAGGTCAAGCTGCGCCTGCGCGCCCTCAGCGGCCGGCGGCTCACCGCGGACGGCGCCATCCTCATCGTCGCGCGCACTCACCGCACTCAGGAGCGCAACCGTCGCGAGGCCGAGCGGCGCCTGACGGAGCTCATTCGCCGCGCGCTCATTGCACCGAAAGTGCGCAGGCCGACCCGGCCCACGCGCGCTTCCACCGAACGCCGACTCGAGCACAAGGCGCGCAACCGCCGTACCAAGCGTCTGCGCCGTCTGTCGCACTGGGAGGAATGAGTCGCGGCAGCCGTGCAGCGGCAGCTTGACCGCAGGCGCTGCACCGCGACACCTGTCCCAAAGGGCAGTTATTGCCGACGCCCGGCAGCGGCAGAATATCCGCACAAACATGACAGCGTGGGCGGTGTTAAATGGCTTCAGCAGATCCGGTCCTCAAGACGGCGCGGAGATTCTCGGGCTGGCTGATCGTGGCGGCCATCCTGTTCATCGTGCTGGGTGTGTTCGCCATCATCGAGCCTGCGGTGGCCGGGCTCGGCGTGGCACTGCTCATCGGCTGGCTGCTGGTGTTCGGCGGCATCAGTCATCTCCTATCGGCATTCGAAGGCGGCGGGGCGCGGCGTGTGCTCTTCCAGATCCTCGCCGGGATCGTGTTCCTCTTCGGTGGCTACTATCTGCTGACGCACCCGCTGCTGGCGCTCGGCACGCTGACGCTGCTGCTGGCGGGCATCATCGTGGTCGCCGGAGTTTGCGAGCTGGTGACCTACTTTCGCCTGAAGCATGAGCAGGCCTCCGGATGGATGCTGCTGAACGGCATCGTCGCGGTGCTGTTGGGCGCCATGATCTGGCTGCAGTGGCCGTCGAGCTCGGTGTGGGCCATCGGCACACTCGTCGGCGTAAACCTGCTGCTCACCGGTATCACGCGTCTCATGGTGGCCCTCAGCGGGCGCAGGCTCATCAGCAGCGCCATGTAACTCTCTACGCCCGCTGGGCGGGACCGGGCGCATGCCTCAGCGGCGTGGCAGTGAGCGGGCGCGCCTGCCGAGCGGGTGCACCAGCCAGGCCGCGAGCGCCGGCAGCAGCACGATCGCTGCCAGCATGTTCACGAGGAACATGAAGGTCAGCATGATGCCGATGTCCGCCTGGAACTTCAGTGGCGAGAACACCCAGGTCGCCACTCCGATCGCGAGTGTGATACCGGTGAAGATGATGCTGGCGCCGGTGACGCGCAGCGTCCGCTCGTAACAGATGCGCACCGGCAGACCCTGGTGCAGGAACTCCTGCATGCGGCTGAAGAGGTAGATGCCGTAGTCGACGCCGATGCCCGCCCCGAGGGCGACCATGGGAAGCGTCGACACTTTGAGCCCGATGCCGACCAGCGCCATCACCGCGTACACGAGCACCGATACCAGTGCCAGCGGCAACACCACCAGCACCGTGCCGACCGCGGAATGGAAGGTGAGCAGGCACATGACGATCACCGCGGCGAACACACCGGCCAGTATCAGCAGCTGCTTCGCCTCGACGGTCTCGTTGGTGGCCGCCATCACTCCGACGTTGCCGGCCGCGAGCCGCAGCTGCGCGCGCTCGGTGCGGTTGGCGCTGCGCCACTGCTTGACCTCCGCCACGGCGCGCTCGATCGTGCCGGCGCGGTGGTCGGTGAGAAACATCAGCACCGGCACCACGTCGCAGTTCTCGTTCAGCAGCCCGGTGCTGGTCTCGATGTAGCGCGTCGACTGTGTCAGCTGCGTCTGCTCGCGCGGAATGCTGCGCCACTTGAGGCTCCCCTCGTTCCAGCCGGCGATGGCGACCTTGGCGATGAAGGGCAGCGTGATGACGTCCTGCACGCCGCTGAGGTTGCGCATGTGCCAGCCGAAACGGTCCATCCAGGTCATGAGATCGTGGCTGACGCACACCGGCTGCTGCGATTCCACGATCGCCGTCAGCACATCCACACCGATGCTGAACTTGGCGGTGATCACGTCGTTGTCGCGGTTGTAGCGCGAGTCGGCCCGCAGCTCCGGAACGCCCGCCTGTGTGTCCCCGATCGGGGTCTCGCGTCCCTTCCACCAGCCGAGCGCGCCGAGGAGCGCGGCGGCGATGATGACGACGAGCGCGTTGCGGCGCCGGGTGATGCGCGCCAGGCGATGCCACACGAGCCGCAGCCACTGCTGGCGGCGCGCGACCCGCGCATGGTAGCCGCGGTCGAAGTGCACGTAGGACACCAGCACCGGCAGCAGCACCAGGTCGGTGAGGATGACTACTGCCACACCGATGCTGGCGGTGATCGCCATCTCGCGTATCACTTCCACCGGGATGAGCAGGATGGTGACGAAGCCCACCAGGTCCGCGAGCAGCGCCACGATCGCCGGCGCGAGCAGCTGCCGGAACGTGCGGCGCGCCGCCTCCATGCTGCTGAGCCCCGCGAAGGCGCCGTCGCTCACGGCGCTGATCTTCTGCACGCCGTGGCTCACGCCGATGGCGAATATCAGGAACGGCACCAGCAGGCCGAGCGGGTCGATGCCGTAGTGCAGCAGCACCAGCACCCCGAGCTGCCACACCACGGCTATGGCGGCGCACAGCACCGGCACGAACGCGACTCGCCACGACTGGCAGTAGACGCGCACCGCGAGCAGCGTCAGCACCAGGGTGATGATCGCGAACAGCAGCACCGCGGCGGCCCCGTCGGCGATGTCACCGACCACCTTGGCGAAGCCGATGATGTGCACGTCGATGCCGTGACCCTGCAGCGGGGCACGCACACGCCGCTCGAGCTCGTGTGCGATGCGGATCGGGTCGACCGGCTTACCCCGCGCATCGTTGTCGAGCACGATGGCGCTCACCAGCGCCCCGGAGAAATCATTCGCCACCAGGCGGCCGATGATGCCGGCCTTGCGGATGTTGTCGCGCACCCGCGCCATGTTCTCGGGGGTCGGCGCGAAGTCGGCGGGGATCACGTTGCCGGCTTCGATCCCATCCTCGACCACCTCCAGATAGCGCACGTTCGGAGTGAAGATCGACTGCACCTGCGTGCGGTCGATGCCGTCCATGACGATGACCTCATCGGTGGCCTTGCGCAGCGCGGCGAAGAACTCCGGCGTGAACATGTTGCCATTGCGTGCGATCAGTGCGATCAGCACGCGGTCGGCGCCGCGGAACTCGGCGACGCGCGGGTCGAGGTAGGTGCGCATGTACTCGTGCCGCACCGGCAGGGTCTTGTTGAACGAGGTGTCGATGCGCAGCCCGCGCAGCGCGGTCGCGCCGAGCAGCACCGTGCCGAGCGCAAACAGCACCAGGATGATGGTGCGGTGACCGAAGATCAGCCGCTCGAGCCGGCCTACCAGAGTGGGCGAGAGGTGCGGCGCATCGCCGCCGGTCGTCATGGTGCGGCGCTCCCGGCCGCGGCACGCGGCTCGAGCGCGATGGCTCTCGCCCCCGCCTCGCCGACCACGGCGAGCCTCCCGCCGCCGACGCCGAGCACCGCCGACAGACCCGACCGATCGGCCTGCTGCACGAGCGCGAAGCTGCGGCCACCGTCGTGGCTGAGGAGCACCACACCCGCGAGCCCGACGATCGCGATGCTCCCGGAGTCTAAAGCGGCGGCGCCGGTCAGCATGGCGACCGTCGCGGTCTCGATCGGCTGCCAGCTCGCACCCTCGTCCGCCGACCGATAGAGGTGGCCGCGCAGACCAAAGGCGAGGAGCACGCGATCAGCAAGCGGCAGCACCCCGAAGAAGGACCCCTCATAGGGCGAGGCGAGCGTGCGCCAGCTCGCACCGGCATCCTCGGACGCATACAGGTGGCCGGCTTCGCCGGCGATATACAGCCGCTGCCCTCCGCCCGAAACGATGCGATTGAGGTGGTAGCCGCCTGCTGCGCCGGCCTCCTCCTGCTCAGCGACGGCCCCGGCTGCGGCCTGCCGGGCCCGTGGGCCCGGGGAGGCCGGAGTGAACTTCGTCTCGCGCCAGGTCGCGCCGCCGTCACGACTCGTGAGATAAGCGCTGTAGGCGCCCACGGCGATCACGCTGCCATCCGCGCCACACCAGACATCGAGCAGCGGGCGCTGCGCCTGCGGAGCATCGTGCGTGCGCTTCCAGGTGCGACCGGCATCGTCGCTCGTGAGGATCACCTCGTCGTGGCCGACGGCGACGCCGCGCCGCTCATCGAGGAAGCAGACCCCGGTGAGCAGCGCCTGCGTCGGGACGTAGCGGGCCTGCGTCCAGCTCGAGCCGCGATCGTCCGACAGCACGATGACGCCGCGGTCACCGACCGCGACCAGCCGTGGCCCGGCGGCCGCGATCGCAATGAGCAGGCCGTGTGCGGCGAGCCGGGCCGGCTCGGCTGCCCGCACCGGCTCCTGCGCGCTGGCGGTGCACGCGGTCGCGATCGCAGCGAGAACCGCCAGTTCCCCGGCGCGGCGCGCCACAGCCCTCTCCATGGCGGCGGACCTGTCGCTCTGCTCCGGCGGACGCTCAGCGGATGCCGCGCCGCTCCAACACGCTCGGCTGATAGTCCGCCGGGGTGCGCTTGATGTTGAAATCGTAGGAGCCGTGCTCTTCGCTCTGCAGGCCCAGCGCCAGATAACGGCCGTTGGAGAGGTCCATCACCAGCTCCAGCGCGGTCCACAGCGAGGGCAGGTTGTAGTAGTTGATCGCGTGCCCTTCCTGCACGCGATACAGCTGCCCGCGCGCGTCATAGCAGTCGATGACCAGTATCTGCCAGGAATCCTCATCGACGTACAGCGTGCGGCGGCTGTAGATGTGGCTGACTCCGCGCTTGAGCGTCGAGTCCACCACCCAGACCCGGTGCAGCTCGTAGCGGGCGAGATCCTGATTGATGTGGTTCTTCTTCAGAAGGTCGGCGTACCTCAGCTTGCCGTCCTGCAGACGGTAAGCATTGTAGGGAACGTAGATCTCCTTCTTGCCGAGCAGCTTCCAGTCGTAGCGTTGCGGGCTGCCGTTGTACATGTCGAACTGGTCGCTGGTGCGCAGGTTGTCGGCGTTGGTGCCGGGATTGTCGAACGCTACGTTCGGCGCGCGGCGCACCCGCCGCTGGCCGGGGTTGTACACCCAGGCGCGGCGCGATTCGCGAGCCTGATCGAGCGTTTCCTGCACCAGCAGCACCTCCCCGGCGAGGCGCGCCGGCGCGGTAGTCTCCTGGGTGAAGAACAACAGGATGTTGTTGAGCGCCGCTTCGGTCATGCCGGGCTCGTAATACTGGAAGTAGAACTCCTCCTTGAAATTCACCAGCGTGTAGCCGCCGCTGGCGGTCATCGGCGCCTGCCCCACCTGCAACGCCGCTGCCACGCCGCGCCAGCGCGTCACGTGGTTCCAGAACACCTCCACTCCGCTCTGCGGGATCGGGAAAGGCGTGCCGGCGAGCGCGCCGGTAAAGCCGTTGCCGTCGGGCACCAGCTTGGCCGTCGTCGCGTTGCGCTTGGTGGCCTCGTACACGCGCTCGGGGGAGGCCCCGCTGCGATGCGTCGGATAGACGATCATCTTGTAGTCGGGGTACGTCTTGAAAAGCGCCTTGTGCCCCTCGCTGAGCTTGCCGGCATATTGGGCGAGATTGGCAGAGGTGATGGTGAACAGCGGCTTGTCGCTCGCGTACGGATCGGAGTAGTGCTCACCGTTCTTGTAGTTGGGGAAGCCGGCGTCCGCGGGAGACTTCAATCCGCCCGACCAGGCGGGAATGCTGCCGTCGGCATTGCCGGCCTTCTCGCCGCCGAGCGGCGTGAGATCCTGACCGAGGCGCGCGGCCTCCTGCGGACTCACCGCGCCAAGCGCCACCGATGCGAACAGCACTCCTGCGGCGGCAGTCCGAAGCAGCATTTTCATTGCGCCTTCTCCATTGTGCGTTCCGCAGCGCGCGGTGCTACCTTCAAAACGAGACTTTGACGCTGGCGGCGACAAAATCCCGGTCGTTGAGCTGGTTGTACTGGCCGGCGCCGCCGTAAATGGTCCACGAGAGGTCCAGCTCCCAGCGGTTGTGCAGGCTCGCCGTGAGACCCAGGGTCGTGTCCATGCGGCCGTGGCGGAAGGCGCCGCCCGGGCCGGGCGAAACTCCGGTCACATCCTGTTGCCAGGTGAAGTGCGGGATGAGGTTCCACTCGCGGATGGCGTTGTCGTACTCGAGGCGCCCCGCGAGGACGTAGCCCCACGCCCACGTGGTCGCGAACGCGTCGCCGGGCTCGATGCACTGGCCGTGCGGATTTGGAACCGTCGTCGAGACGCACTGGCCACCCGCCGCCGGAAACTCGGGGTAACCGCCGAGATTCGGGTTACCGCTCAGGTTCGTGCCCGGTCCGTCGATGCGCAGGCCGAACCCCTGGGGGCCGCCGCTCAGCTTGTCCGGGAGGCCGGGGACGTAGTCTGCGCCCGCCTCGAAGATCAGCACCGCCTGCGAGGCCTTGAATACATTGGCGAACACCTGCGTGGCGGTGAAATCGAAATGCCAGGTGTCCTTCAACTCGTAGCCGTGAATCGTCTGACCGAGCCCATAGAGTCCGAGCTGGTTGCACCCGGTGATCTGGGTCGCCGAGCCCGG
>Ga0335069_10003858_pt1 | contig 22469 bp, 21 predicted proteins | sample Lox_Sample_11_FD_206714 | JGI IMG/M metagenome (GOLD analysis project Ga0335069, IMG submission 206714) | Soil microbial communities from Loxahatchee National Wildlife Refuge, Florida, United States - Lox_Sample_1.1 | ecosystem: Environmental > Terrestrial > Soil > Wetlands | place: USA... | reverse complement strand
AAACCAGGCGGGGCGTGGGGCGCACGGTCGGACACGCAGACCCGGCCCCGTCGGGTCACGCTGACGCTCGACGGCGCCAGCGGCGCCGTATTGACGCGCCAGAACTTCAATCAGCGCAATTGGGTGGACCAGGCTGTGGGCTATGGCGTGGCCGGGCACGAGGGGCAACTTTTCGGCTGGCCCAACACCCTACTCAGCCTGTTCACCGCCATGGGTTTGGCGACCTCCTGCTTAAGCGCCCTCGTGCTGTGGCTGCGCCGCCGCTCCAGCGGGGTTCTGGGCGCCCCCGCGCCGGCCGCCGCGCCGCGCTTTTCCGCAGGACTTCTGGCAATCGTGGCCGTGTTGGGGGTGCTGCTCCCCCTGTTCGGCGGCTCGGTGGTGATCGTGGCCCTGGCCGAGCGGCTGCTGCTCCGGCGCATTCCACGGCTCAACACATGGCTTGGGCTGAGGCCGCTTGTGACCGCGATTGTCGCGCCGTTAGGCTAGGCAAATCCGTTCGGCGAGGAAGGAGAGATACTGGCATCCGCTCGAACCGATCTGACCGCAGGCACCGGAGTAGAATCCGAAGAGGACAACGGGCATGGCGTCCCTCAGGGCGGAGGCTCGCATGTCGCGATGTCCCCTACGCCTCTTCGCCGGACGTGGCCGCTGTGGCCAGAACCGTTTCAAAGAGAACTCGGGCGTCTATGGGCTTGCTGATGTGTCCGTCCATCCCGCTAGCCCGGTATTGCGAAATTTGATGCGCCATGGCGTTCGCCGTCAGGGCGATGATGGGTGTGCGGGCGCGCCCGGATTTGGCTTCGGCCTCGCGGATAGCCTGCGCCGCGGCGGGGCCGTCCATGACGGGCATCTGGATGTCCATGAGGACCAGATCCCAGCGCCCGTCGCGCCACGCGTTGATCGCTTCGGCGCCGTTCTCAACGATCGTGGGCGTGATGCCGATCTGTTCCAGAAGGGTGCGCAGCACGACCTGGTTGGTTTGGTTATCCTCCGCGGCCAGCACCCGCATGGTCGTCTCGCCAGTGACGCTCGCGGGCTCCGGCTGCGCGGCCGCAGTTGTCGGCGCGTCGCTTACGCGAGGCAGGTAAAGGCTGATCGTGAACGCGGACCCATGGCCCGGCTGGCTCATGGCCTCGATCGACCCGCCCATCAAACTGATCAACTGGCTACAGATCGCCAAGCCAAGTCCCGTCCCGCCGAATTTGCGGGTCGTCGATGAGTCTTCCTGCGAAAATCGTTGGAACACCGCACCCAGTCGCTTCGGTTCGATGCCCATTCCTGTGTCCGACACGGCCAACCGCAGGGCGTCGTGCGCATAGGCGGCGTCGATGCGAATTTCGCCGATCTCGGTAAACTTGATTGCGTTCGAAATCAGGTTCGACAAGACTTGGCGCAGGCGGGTGGGATCCCCCGTGTAGATCCCGTCCGCGCCTGGCTCCATGCAAACGACCAACGCCAATCCCTTTTTCTGGGCCTGCATGGCGTAAGCGGACTGCAATTTGGTAAGCAGATCGCCCAGGGCGAAATCAATAGACTCCAGTTCCAGCTTTCCGGCTTCAATCTTGCTGAGATCAAGCACGTCATTGACGATGGCGAGCACGGCCTGACCAGAGTCGCGAATGATGGTGAGGCGCTCCGCCTGCGACGGCGACAACTCTCCCAACGCCATGGCCTGCGCCATGCCCAGAACCCCATTGAGCGGCGTTCGAATTTCGTGACTCATGTTGGACAGAAAATCTGATTTCGCCTGATTGGCCGCTTGAGCCGCTTGGGCGGCCCGGGCGAGCTCGGCGTTTAGACGCTCCAACTCGATTCTGCTCTGATTGAGCCTAGCGTCCTGTCGGTGCATGATGACGGAATTGAGCACAATCGTCGCGCATGTTCCGATCGTCGCCGTGCTGGCCACCGCGGCCATGAACGGCGTGGCGTGGCCCCATAGATAGGTGATCAGTAGACCCGCCAGGGCCGCAAGCGGCGGCAGCATCAACAGCAGACAAATGGCTCTGCTGTAAAACGCCCCGATCGCCGCGTAGAGCGCAACGGTGAACAGATCCATCACCGCCGCGATTTGTGGCACCTCGCTGCCCGTATTCCAGAGCAGCACGGCATGAATGACCCACCCCAGGGACATGGCGAAGGTCAATATCAGGCTGCTGGCGGCCTTGGCCTTGTTCCCACGGAGCGTTCGCCGGCGAGACAGGGCGCAGAGGATTTCCAGGGACAGCATCGCCGTCAGCCAAATCGACCCGACGATGACTCCCACATAGTTGAACAAAAAAATCGAAACCACGGCCGTAATAACGGCGCGGATCAGCGATCTTCCGTTCTCGATCTTGAGCACCCGGATAAGTTGATCATGATCGATAAACTTGGACATTATGGCGACTTCATGCGGCGTCTCGTAAAGCTTAGCCGCAGTTTACCCGAAACGGCAACTCGGGTTATCGGGGCCCGCGCCGCCGAAGGCTCGCGACCCGTTTCGGCGGCGCCCTCATGTCGAGGTGACGCGGCCTAGAGGTCCTCGGCCAGCAGTTGGCTGACGAAGGGCTTAAGGCCGGGGTTGCGCGCACGCTTGAGGCGTTCGGCGTGGTAGATGTGAGCCAGTTCGGCGTAGGCGCGGTCGAAGTCCTCGTTGACGATCACGTAGTCGTACTGGTCCCACTTGGCGATCTCGCCCTTGGCGCGGCCGAGGCGCCGTTCGATCACGTCGGCGTCGTCCTGCGCGCGCGCGAACAGGCGTCGGCGCAGGTCGGGCATGGACGGCGGCAGGATGAACACTCGCACCACGTCGCTCGGCGCCTGCTCGGCGATGGCCTGGGCCCCCTGCCAGTCGATGTCGAACAGCACGTCCCGCCCCTCGGCCAGGGCCTGCATGATCGGCGCCTTGGGCGAGCCGTAACAGTGCTCGTGCACCTCGAACCACTCCAGGAAGGCCCCGTCGGCGACCATGGCCTTGAACGCCTCGGGCGCGACGAAGTGGTATTCGCGGCCGTCCTTCTCGCCCGGACGCGGCGCGCGGGTGGTGGCCGAGATCGACAACGAAAGGTCGGCGTGGTCGGCCACCAGGCGGCGCGACAGGGAGGTTTTACCCGCGCCAGAGGGGCTGGAGATCACCAGCATCAGGCCGCGCCGGTCGAGATAGGCGGGGTGGACGGCCGGAACCATGGTCAATGCGCTTTCTGCTGATGGGCCGGCGGGGCTTGGGTCTGGGCCTGAGCCGTCTGGCTTTGCGCGGCCTGGCTTTGAGAGGTTTGGGCCTCGATCTGGCGCCAGCGGGCCACGTTCTTCTGGTGCTCCTCGAAGGTCGAGGCGAACACGTGGCCGCCCGCGCCGTCGGCCACGAAATAGAGCTCCTGGGTGTTCGCCGGCTGCAGCGCCGCGGCCAGGGCGGCCGCGCCCGGGTTGGCGATGGGCGTGGGCGGCAGGCCGGGGATGATGTAGGTGTTGTAGGGCGTCTGGGACTGCATTTCCGATACCCGGATGCCGTGGCCCAGCGGTCGCCCGCGGGTCAGGCCATAGATGATGGTCGGGTCGGATTCCAGCCGCATGCCCTTGCGCAGGCGGTTGACGAACAGACCGGCGATGCGCGGGCGTTCGTCGGCCAGGGCGGTTTCCTTCTCGACGATTGAGGCCAGGATCACCGCGTCCTCGGGCGACTGGTAGGGCAGATTGGGGCTGCGGCCGGCCCACAGCTTGGTCAGCAGCTTGTCGCGCGCCGTCATCATCCGCTGCAGCACGGCGGAGCGGTCCTCGCCGCGCTCGACACTGTAAGTCTCGGGCAGGACCGCGCCCTCGGGCGGGGTCGGCACCGGGCCGGTCAGCACCGGATCGCCCATCAGCACCTCGACCACCTCGTCGGAGGTGATGCCCTCGGGCAGGGTCACGTAGTGGTGGACGATCCGGCCATTCTTGAGCTTGTCGAGGATGTCCGCGATCGAGGCGCGGGTGGGAAAGTCGTATTCGCCGGCCTGGAGCCTGCGCCCCGCGCCGGTGACCTCGGTCAGGGCCGCGAAGATCGGCGCGGAGCCGACCACGCCGGCCTGCTCCAGATCCGACGCGATCTCGGGCAGGCGCGCGCCGTGGCGCAGGATGACCGTGGTGTCGGCGCCCTGGCGCGCGCGCGGGCCCGGGGCGCTGTAGAGCCATACGCCCGCCAGCACGCCCACCAGGATCGCGCCGCCCAGGACCGACAGGCCGCTGGCGGACATGATGCGAAGACGGCGGCCAAGGGAAAGCTGGCCAGGCTTGCTGGTCCGGCCGGACCTGGAAGGACCTTTGGGCCCCCGGGTCACGGGGCCCGCTTGAAGATGACGGAGGCGTTGGTGCCGCCGAAGCCGAAGCTGTTGGACATGGCCACATCGATCTTCATCGGCTTGGCCTTGTGCGGCACCAGGTCGATGGGGGTCTCGATATCGGGATTGTCGAGGTTGATCGTCGGCGGCGCGATCTGGTCGCGCAGGGCCAGGACCGAGAAGATCGCCTCGATCGCGCCGGCCGCGCCGAGCAGGTGCCCGGTCATGGACTTGGTCGAGGACATGGCCACATTGGCCGCGTGATCGCCCAGCATGCGCTCCACGGCGCCCAGTTCGATGCCGTCGGCCATGGTCGAGGTGCCGTGGGCGTTGACGTAGTCGATGTCGGACGGCTGCAGGCCCGCGTCCTTGAGCGCCGCCCGCATGGCGCGGTAGCCGCCGTCGCCGTCGTCGGCCGGAGCGGTGATATGATAGGCGTCGCCCGACAGGCCGTAGCCGACCACCTCGGCGTAGATCTTGGCCCCGCGCGCCTTGGCGTGCTCGTACTCTTCCAGCACCAGCACCCCGGCGCCCTCGCCCATGACGAAGCCATCGCGATCCTTGTCATAGGGGCGCGAGGCCTTCTCGGGCGTGTCATTGAAGGTGGTGACCATGGCGCGGCAGGCGATGAAGCCGGCGATGCCGATCTTGCAGATCGCCGCCTCGCACCCGCCGGCGACCATCACGTCGGCGTCGCCGTGCTTGATCAGGCGCATGGCGTCGCCGATGGCGTGGGCGCCGGTGGCGCAGGCCGTCACCACCGCGTGGTTGGGGCCCTTGAAGCCATGGCGGATCGACACCTGGCCCGAGGCCAGGTTAATCAGGGCCGAAGGAATGAAGAACGGGCTGACGCGGCGCGGACCCTTTTCCTCCAGCTCGATCGCGGTGTCGGCGATGGTCGACAGACCGCCGATGCCCGAGCCCAGGATCACGCCGGTGCGCTCGCGGTCTTCCTCGGTGACAGGCTCCCAGCCGGAGTCGCGCACCGCTTCGTCGGCGGCGGCGATGCCGTAGAGGATGAAATCGTCGACCCGCCGCCGGTCCTTGGGCGACATGACCTGATCGGGGTCGAACGAGCCGGGGATGTCCGGGCCGCCGCCGCCGCGCCCGTCAACGCGCGGAACCTCGCACGCCACCTTGCAGGCGTATTCGGCCGGATCGAAGGTGGTGATGGGGCCCGCGCCGGACCGGCCCGCCAGAATGCCCCGCCACGTGACATCGACGCCCCAGCCGAGCGGGGTCAGAAGGCCAATTCCGGTGATGACGACACGGCGCATGCGCGAAGGCTCCCTCGCCAGTGCGGCTCTGGCGATCTTGGTGCGGTCTGGCGCGCCCGGCGCGATTCGGACCCGCCGACCACACTAGCAACTTTTGAATCCGGCCGAATGAGGACCTTCGCCCGGCTTCACATACGACAACGCGACCGGCGCCGGAGAATCGGCGACGGCCGCGCTGGATAGGCACAGCCTGAAATCAGGCTTCCAGACGTTCCTGGATGAATTTCACCGCGTCGCCCACGGTTTGGATGTGTTCGGCGGCGTCGTCAGGAATTTCGATATCGAATTCTTCCTCGAACGCCATAACCAGCTCGACGTTGTCGAGGCTATCCGCGCCCAAGTCGTCGATGAAGCTGGCCTTCTCGGTGACCTTTTCAGGATCAGCATCGAGGTGCTCGATCACGATCTTACGGACGCGTTCGAGGATATCGGACATACGTTCTAAGCCCCTTAGCTTAATTCGGCCGCCGCAGCAGCAATTGCAGAATTGACCCTGGCCGGCTGGCCACCTGAAATGCACGGCGACCCTTCGGTGCGACGCGCGTTCAAATCGGTTCGCGTTTCGCTAGCACGTTCCTTTTGCGGAAACTAGTTGCCTGTCAAGCCGGCGTGTCCGCGCGACCTAGGGCATGGCCATGCCGCCGTTGACGTGCAGGGTCTGGCCGGTGACGTAACTGGCCTCTTCACTGGCGAGGTAAACGCAGGCGGCGGCGATTTCCTCGCCTTGACCCAGGCGGGCCGCGGGAATGCGGCCCAGGATCATCGCCCGCTGCTGCTCGTTCAAAGCGTCCGTCATCGGACTGGCGATGAAGCCCGGCGCCACGCAGTTCACGGTGACGTTACGCGAGGCGGATTCCTGGGCCAGGGCCTTTGAAAAGCCGATCATGCCGGCCTTGGACGCGGCGTAATTGGTCTGCCCCGGATTGCCGGTGACGCCGACCACTGAGGTTATGCCGAGGATGCGGCCCCAGCGGCGCTTCATCATGCCGCGCAGGGCGGCGCGCGACAGGCGGAAATAGGCTTCCAGATTGACCCGCAGCACGATGTCCCAGTCCTCGTCCTTCATGCGCAGGACCAGACCGTCGCGCGTGAGGCCGGCGTTGGACACCAGGATGTCGACCGGGGCGCCCGCGGCCGCCTCGGCCTGGCCGTAGAGGGCGTCGACCGCCGCCGGGTCGCCCAGGTCGCACGGGGCCACGAAGGCGCGTTCGCCCAGCTGCGCGGCCAGGGCGTCCAGGGCCTCGCGCCGGGTGCCCGACAGAACCACCGCCGCGCCCTGGGCGTGCAGCTTGGCGGCGATGGCGCTGCCGATGCCGCCGGACGCGCCGGTCACCAGGGCGGTCTTGCCGGAAAGGTCGAACATGGGAATCTCCTTGTGGCGGCCTGCTTTCGCGGGATTGGGCGCAAAACACAAGCCCGGCGGCCGGCGCGGGCGTCAGAGCGAGGCGGCGAAGGCTTCCAGATCGGCCGGCGCGTTCAGGGACACGGCCTGGGCCTCCGGGGCGCAGCGCTTGGCGATGCCGGTCAGCACCTTGCCCGAGCCCAGTTCGGCGAAGCGGGTCACTCCGCCCTCGCCCGCCAGCCACATCATGCTCTCGCGCCAGCGCACGCGGCCGGTGACCTGTTCGACGAGCAAGGCGCGGATCGCCTCGGGGTCCAGGGTCGGGCGGGCCAGGACGTTGGACACGACGGGGGCGCGGGGCGCGATAATGGTGGTCTGCGCCAGGGCGCGGGCCATTTCCTCGGCGGCGGGGGCCATCAAGGGGCAGTGGAAGGGGGCGGAGACGTTGAGCGGGATCGCCCGCGCGCCGAGCGCCTTGGCCTTTTCTATGGCCAGGGCCACGGCGGCGGCCGCGCCCGAGATCACCACATTGCCGAGGTTGTTGTCGTTGGCCACCACGCACACGCCCTTGGCCGAGCCGGCCTCGGCGGCGGCTTCGGCCAGCGCCAAGTCGGCCTTGGGCCCGATCAGCGAGGCCATGGCGCCCTCGCCCACCGGCACGGCGCGCTGCATCGCCTCGCCCCGCAGACGCAGCAGACGGGCGGTGTCGGCCAGGCCGATCGCGTCGGCGGCCGCCAGGGCCGAATATTCGCCCAGGCTGTGGCCGGCCACGAACGCGGCCTGGGCAATGTCGACGCCGAACTCGGCCTTGAGCGCGCGCACCACCGCCAGGCTGACCGCCATCAGGGCGGGCTGGGCGTTCTGAGTCAGGGTCAGGTCGGCTTCGGGCCCCTCGCGCATCAGGCGCGACAGCTTTTCGCCCAGGGCGTCGTCGACTTCCTCGAACACCAGGCGGGCCGAAGGGAAGGCTTCGGCCAGGGCCGCGCCCATGCCGACGGCCTGGCTGCCCTGGCCGGGAAACAGAAAGGCGAGGCTCATGGTCGATCTGCCCGTCGTTAGCGTTAAACCGGCGCGGAGGGTTAGGGGATAAGCCGCGACGGGGCAAGCACGGCGGCGGCTTGCGGGCGCGCCGCTCCCGTAGCACAGTCGGCTCCAGTGAGGGCTGGCCAACACCGGAAGGCCCGCCCGACGGAGGATATAATGACCGCATCGTCGAAGGCCTTGATCTGCGCCGGCGTGGCGCTCGCCGCCCTGGCGGCCGCGGCGGGCGCCCAGGCGGCGCTGTCGCAGGGCGACATGGCGCCCGACTTCACCGCCCCCGCCTTCCTCGGCGGCGCGCCCTTCACCTTCAAGTTGGCCGACGCGCTGAAGAAGGGACCGGTGGTGGTCTATTTCTTCCCCGCCGCCTACACCAAGGGCTGCCAGATCGAGGCGCACCTGTTCGCCGACGCCGCCGACGACTTCAAGAAGGACGGCGCCACGGTGATCGGCGTGACGGCGGGCAACACCGACAAGCTGCAGGAATTCTCCAAGGACACGCTCTATTGCTCGGGTAAGTTCGCCATGGCGGCGGACACCGACCTGAAGATCGCCACCAGCTACAAAGCGACCTTGGCGCTGAAGCCGGGCTGGTCGGACCGCACCTCCTACGTCATCGCCCCGAGCGGCAAGATCGTGCTGGACTACTCCGACCTCAAGCCGGACGATCACGTCGCCAAGACCCTGGCGGCGGTCCAGCAGCTGCACGACGCCCACTGACGCAGCCCAATGGCCGGGTTGAGCCTTTCTCAACCCTGCCCAGCCACACTGGCGCTTCGATGAAGGGCCAGGACGTGCGCGATCTCCCCAGCTTGACCGGACTGCGCGGTGTGGCCGCCCTGTGGGTGCTGGCCTTTCATCTGGTGAAGATCTGCGGCCAGGGCGGCGCGGCCTGGCCGGCGCACGCGAGTTTCCTGAACTTCGGCTGGACCGGGGTGGATCTGTTCTTCGTGCTGTCCGGCTTCGTGCTGATGTGGACCCACGGCGCGGCGTTGGCGCGCCCGACGCCCGCGGCGATCCGCCAGTTCGCCGTGGCCCGGATCGTCCGGGTCTATCCCCTGAGCCTGGCGGTGCTGGCGCTGATCCTCGCCCTGGCCGCGGCCGACCCGGTCTACGCCGCCTGGTTCAGGGATCAGAGCCCTGGCAATTTCTCCGTGGCCGCCCTGACTCGCACCGCCCTTCTGGCCACCCGGTGGGTTCCCAACGCCCAGGGGGAATGGAACGAGCCGGTTTGGTCGCTCAGCGCCGAACTGATCGGCTACGCCGCTTTTCCGCTGCTGGCCTGGATGATCGCGCGCTGCTCTGAGAAGACCGCCGTCGCCGCCGCCGCCTCCAGCCTGGCGGCCATGGCGGCGTTCATGCTGCTGACCGGGCTGGCGGGCTCCAACCCGATCGACCAGATCCCGGCCCTGATGCGCATGGCCACGGGCCTGATCGCCGGCATGGCCGCCTGCCGCCTGCGACAGACCATCGGTCCCTCCGCCCCGGCGGACGCCGGGCTGGGCGCCCTGGCGACGTGCCTGGCGCTGGGCGTCGCCCTGCGGTTTTCCAAGGGCGTCCTGTTCGCGCCGACGGCGTTCACCCTGCTGATCTTCTGCCTGTCGTTCGGACACGGCGTTCTGCACCGCGCCTTGACGTCCAAACCGGTGATGATGCTCGGGCGCATCTCCTTTCCGCTCTATCTGGTGCACCTGACGCCGCTGGCGTGGCTGGCGAGCCATGTGCGGTTCGGCGATCTGTCGGCGGTCGACACCCTCATTCTGCTGGGCGGCTACCTGGCCTTCTGCCTGGGCCTGGCCGGCCTGCTGCACTATGCGGTGGAGCGCCCCCTGCACCGCTGGGTCCGGCGCGGGGCCGAGTTTTCGTCCGCCCCGGTCTCGGCGGCCCAGGCCGCCTAGCCGTTCGCGCCTTGCCCTGCCGAGGCTTTTCGCGTATGAGCCCCGCTTCCTTGGAAGGCGGTCTGTCGCGGTTCTTCCTTTTGACCTTGGACATGACGTCCTGGGCTCGCGGCATGATCCATCGTCCTGGCCGGACTTCCGCCGGCTCGGGCGCCGCTTTCCGCAACGGAAGAAGGACGCCATGGCGCTTTACGAACACGTGGTCATCGCGCGGCAGGACATCTCGCCGCAACAGGCCGAAGCCCTCAACGACACCCTCAAGGCCCTGATCGAAGCCGGCGGCGGCACCGTCGCCAAGATCGAATACTGGGGTCTGCGCAACCTGACCTACCGGATCAAGAAGAACCGCAAGGGTCACTATTCCCTGCTCGCCATCAACGCCCCGGCCCCGGCCGTGAAGGAGATGGAGCGCCAGCTGTCGATCAATGAAGACGTGCTGCGCTGCCTGACCGTGCGCGTCGAGGAACTGGACCTGGAGCTGTCTCCGGTCCTGGCGCGCCGCGACCGTGAACGCAGCGACCGTCCCGATCGCGGCGGCCGCGGCGGCTACGACGACCTGCAACTCTAGATCGGGAGCGACATCATGACCGACGACATTTCCGCCCCCGCCGCCGGCGGCGCCCGCCGCCCGTTCTTCCGCCGCCGCAAGGTGTGCCCGTTCTCCGGCGCCAACGCCCCGAAGATCGACTACAAGGACGTCAAGCTGCTGCAACGCTACGTTTCCGAACGCGGCAAGATCGTGCCCTCGCGCATCACCGCGGTGTCGGCCAAGAAGCAACGCGAACTGGCCCAGGCCATCAAGCGCGCCCGCTTCCTGGCCCTGCTGCCCTACGTTGTGAAGTAAGGAGGGCGCGATGAAAGTCATTCTGCTCGAACGCGTCGAACGTCTCGGCGGCCTGGGTGAAACCGTCACCGTCAAGGACGGCTTCGCCCGCAACTTCCTTCTGCCCCGGCACAAGGCGCTGCGCGCCTCGGAAGCCAATCTGAAGGTGTTTGAAGGCCAGCGCGCCGAAATCGAAGCGCGCAACGCCAAGGCCAAGGCCGCCGCCGGCTCTGAAGCCGAGAAGCTCGACGGCCAGGTCTATGTCCTGATCCGTCAGGCGGGCGAAAGCGGCCAGTTGTACGGCTCGGTGTCCGGCCGCGATGTGGCCGAGGCGATCGCCGCCAACGGCGGCAAGGTCGACCGGGCGCAGGTCGTGCTCGACAAGCCGATCAAGACCCTGGGCATGCACGAGGTGAAGATCCGCCTGCACGCCGAAGTGACCGCCTCTGTCACGATCAACATCGCCCGCTCGCAGGACGAAGCCGATCGTCAGGCCCGCGGCGAGAACGTGATCAACGCCCAGTTCGAGGAAGACCGTCTGGCCGCCGAAGAGGCCGCCGCGGACATGCTCGAAGGCGGCGCCGGTCAAGCCGACCTCGGCGCTGAATACTGATAAAAAACAGTCTTTTATCGATGACCTGAAAGCAGGCGGCGCGGGCAACCGGGCCGCCTGTTTTTTGTCAGGCGCCAGACTTATCCCCAGGCTGCGCTTTAGCTGTTGAAAGGACCGTCTGACGCATACGCGTCGCCGCACAATGCGTTAACGTTTTGGTCATGACTATCGTCCCCGCCCTCGACCTGCGCGCCGCCGAGCCGCACCCGCAGCACGCGCCCTTCAACATCGAGGCCGAGCAGGCCCTGCTGGGCGCGCTGCTGTTCGACAACGCCGCCTATGAGCGCCTGAGCGACCAATTGCAGGGTCGCCATTTCTACGAGCCCTTCCACCAGCGCCTGTTCGCGGCGATGGAGGAGCACATCCGCAAGGGCCAGCTGGCCGAACCGATCGTGCTGATGGAGCGCTTCCGTCACGACGCCGCGTTCGAGGAGTTGGGCGGCCTGCGCTATCTGGCCGACCTGGTCGATCGCGCGCCGCCCGCGGCCCACGCGGCCGACTTCGGCCGGCTGGTGTACGATCTGGCTCTGCGCCGCGAGCTGATCCGCATCGGCGGCGACATCGCGGCCACGGCCCAGGGCGACGCCGAACTGACGGCCCGCGACCAGATCGAGGCGGCCGAGCAATCGCTCTACACCCTGGCCGAGAGCGGTCAGAGCTCGTCCGGCTTCGTCAGCTTCGCCGACGCCCTGCACGGCGCGGTGGAGATGGCGGCGGAGGCGTACAGCCGCGACGGCGGCCTGTCAGGCATCTCCACCGGCCTGGTCGACCTGGACCGCATGCTGGGCGGGCTGCACCCGTCCGATCTGGTGATCCTGGCCGGGCGTCCCTCGATGGGCAAATCGGCCCTGGCCGCCAACATCGCCTTCCACGTGGCGCGCAACTACGCCTACGACATCCTGCCGGATGGCACGCGCAAGACCTCCTCGGGCGGAGTGGTGGCGTTCTACTCGCTGGAAATGTCAGCCGAACAACTGGCCATGCGTATTCTGGCGGAAGCCTCCGGCGTGCCGTCCGACCGCTTGCGCAAGGGCGAGATCGACGCCTCGGAATTTGGCCGCGTGCGCGACGCGGCGCTGGAGATTCAGGAAGCGCCCCTGCACTTCGACGACACCGGCGGCCTGTCCCTGGCCAAGCTGGCCGCCCGCGCGCGACGCCTCAAACGCCAGGCCGGGCTGGACCTGATCGTGGTGGACTATCTGCAGCTGGTCACCATGGGCGACGGCAACCGCAACGACAACCGGGTGCAGGAAGTGTCGATGATCACTCAGGGCCTCAAGGCCTTGGCCAAGGAACTGCAGGTTCCGGTGATCGCTCTGTCGCAGCTGTCGCGCCAGGTGGAAAGCCGCGAGGACAAGCGGCCGCAGCTGTCGGACCTGCGCGAATCCGGCTCGATCGAGCAGGACGCGGACATGGTGCTGTTCGTCTATCGCGAGGCCTATTACCTGGGCCGGGCCCCACCGCGCGAAAACACGCCCGAGCACCTGACCTGGCAGGAGGAGATGGACAAGATCAGCCACATCGCCGAGGTGATCGTGGGCAAGCAGCGGCACGGCCCGATCGGCACGGTCAAGCTGCACTTCAACTCCGACCTGACCAAGTTCAGCAACCTGGCGCGCGAGGGCCGCTTCGACCCGCGCTGACCCCATCGTGCTCGGGGGCGATTCCGGCTAAGCAGGCCTCATGCCCGCCGCCCGCGCCCGCCTGACCATCGACCTGGACGCCCTGGCGGCGAACTACGACCTGTTCCGGCGCAAGGCGGGCGGGGCCGAGGTGGCGCCCGTGGTCAAGGCCGACGGCTATGGGCTGGGCGCGGGACCGGTCGCGCGGCGCCTGTGGGCCGAGGGGGCCCGAAGCTTCTATGTCGCGCGGCTTGAAGAAGGCGAAGCCTTGCGAGCGGCGTTGGGAACGGCTCGCCCGGCGACGGTCTATGTGCTGGACGGCGCGCCGGCCGGCGCGGCGCCGCGCCTGATCGCAGCAGGTCTCACGCCCATCCTGTCCAGCGCGGCTCAGGTCGACAGCTATGGCGCGGCGGCGCGCCACGGCGCTCCCCTGCCCTGCGGCTTGCACGTGGACACCGGGATGAACCGGCTGGGCCTGCGCCCCGAGGAGATCGTCGCGCTGACGGACGCGCCGGGAAGGCTGGACCGGCTATCTATCGATCTGGTGATCAGCCACCTGGCCTGCGCCGATGACCCAGCGCATCCGTTAAACCCGCGCCAGGCCGAGACGCTCAGGGCGATGTCGGCGCTGTTCCCCGGCGCGCGCGCCAGCCTGGCCAATTCGGCGGGGGTGTGGCTGGGCCAGGACTACCTGTTCGACATGGTGCGGCCCGGCATCGGCCTTTACGGCGGCGGTCCGCAAGGCCGCCCCGATCCGCAGATCCGGCCGGTCGTCAAATTCGAGGCCCCGATCCTGGACGTGCGCGCGGTGGGGCCCGGCGAAACCATCGGCTATGGCGCGACCTTCACGGCCCAGGCGCCCTTGCGCATCGCGGTGGTCGCGGCCGGCTACGCCGACGGCGTGCTGCGCTCGGCCTGGCCCAAGGGCGCAGCGTGGATCGCGGGCAAGCGTTGTGCGCTGCGCGGGCGGGTGTCGATGGATCTGCTGGCCGTGGACGTGACCGGCTGTGACGGCGCCCGGCCCGGCGACATGGCCGAGCTGTTCGGGGCCAACATCCTGCTCGACGACGCGGCCGAAGCGGCCGGCACGGTGTCCTACGAGCTTCTGACCCGGCTGGCCGGCCGGCTGGAGCGGCTGTATCTCGGCGAAGCCTGAGCCGGGCCGGCGGGGTTGCGCGGCGCGGTACACTGGGTGGACGAACAACTGATTCGGGCTTTGTGAACGTGGCCAAGGACGGCGCCGCCTACATCTGCCAGAGCTGCGGAGCCGTTCACGCCAAGTGGGCCGGCCAGTGCGGCGCGTGCGGCGCGTGGAACAGCCTGGCCGAGGAAAGCCAGGCCCGCCCGCCTGGCGCCCTGGCCCCTTCGCGCCCGTCCAAGGCGCGGGGCCTGAACTTCGAGACGCTGAAGGCCGAACACGCCCAGCCGCCGCGCATCGTCACCGGCGTGGCGGAGTTCGACCGCGTGTGCGGCGGCGGGGTGGCCCAGGGCTCGGCGATCCTGCTGGGCGGCGATCCCGGCATCGGCAAGTCGACCCTGTTGCTGCAGGTGTGCGCCCAGGCGGCGATGCGCGGGGCGCGCTGCGCCTACATCTCGGGCGAGGAAGCGGTCGATCAGGTGCGCGACCGCGCGGCGCGCATGGGCGTGTCGGAAACCTCGGTCAAGCTGGCGGCGGAGACCTCGCTGCGCGAGATCGTCGACGGGCTGAAGCGCGAGCCGTTCGACCTGGTGGTGATCGACTCGATCCAAACGATGTGGAGCGACATGCACGAGGCCGGCCCCGGCTCGGTGACCCAGGTGCGCTCGGCGGCGGGCGAACTGGTGCGCCTAGCCAAGCGGCGGGGCGTGGCGGTGATCCTGGTTGGGCACGTGACCAAGGACGGCGCCATCGCCGGTCCGCGCGTGGTCGAGCACATGGTCGATGCGGTGCTGTCGTTCGAGGGTGAGCGCGGCTACCCGTTCCGCATCCTGCGCGCGGCCAAGAACCGCTTCGGGGCGGTCGATGAGATCGGCGTGTTCGAGATGAGCGACGTGGGCCTGCGCGAGGTGATCAATCCCTCGGCCCTGTTCCTCAACGACGGCGGGGAGCGTTCGGCGGGCGCGGCGGTGTTCGCCGGAATCGAGGGATCGCGGCCGGTGCTGGTGGAATTCCAGGCCCTGGTGGCGCCGTCCGCCTACGGAACACCGCGCCGGGCGGTGGTCGGCTGGGATTCCGGACGCCTGGCCATGGTCCTGGCGGTGCTGGAGGCGCGTTGCGGGCTTGGATTCGGGGCCCGCGACGTCTACTTGAACGTGGCGGGCGGGCTGCGCATATCCGAGCCCGCAGCGGACCTGGCGGCTGCGGCGGCGCTGGCGTCATCGGCGCTCGATGTTCCTTTGCCGCAGGACTGCGTTGTATTCGGCGAGATCAGCTTGTCGGGCGATGTGCGGCCGGTGGGCCGGGCGGAAGGTCGCTTGAAGGAGGCCGCCAAGCTGGGGTTCGGGCGCGCGCTCGGACCGGCGGGCATCGACAGCGCGCCCATACCGGTGACGGGGGTCCGTCGCCTGGCTGAAGCAGTCGAGCGGATCGGCGCTGCGGCGTGGCCATGAAGGAAGATGCGGCGACGGTGAGCAAGTTCGACCTGATTGTCATATGCCTGCTGAGCCTTTCGGCCCTGATCGGGTGTGTGCGCGGCGCGGTGCGCGAGGTGATGACCGTGCTAGCCTTCGTGCTGGGCGTGTTCGCCGCCCTGCTGGGGGTGAAGTGGGTCGGACCGGCGTTCCATCACGTGGTGCATCCCGGGTGGGCCGCCAACGGCCTGGCCATGCTGGCGATCTTCCTGGTCGTCTATGTCGGCGTGCGCTTGCTCGTCTCGCGGATGGCCGACGGCGTGCGACATATCGACAGCGTCAGTCTGGTGGACCGGCTGCTGGGCCTGGGCTTCGGCCTGGCGCGGGGCCTGCTGTTGCTGGGCGCCTTCCAACTGCTGATGAACGCCGCCATGCCGGGCGCGCGCAAGCCCGATTGGCTGACCGGCGCGGCGCTCTATCCCTTGGCGGTGGACTCCGGACACACTTTGGCGCTTTTAGCGCCCCAGGGATCGGCCATGGCCAAAAAGCTTGCGCCGACCGTCGAGCGCGCCGTGGCCGAAAGTCCCGATACGAGGCCTTCGGATCAGTATCAGGAGAAGCCCCAGTGACCGCACGAATGACCTCGAACCCCGAAGGCCAGGCGCGCGAAACCCGGTCCGCTCTGCCCTTCCGCGACGCGGACGACGACCGTCCCCGCCTGGAATGCGGCGTGTTCGGCGTGTTCGACACGCCAGAGGCCAGCGCGATCACCGCCCTGGGCCTGCACGCCCTGCAGCATCGCGGCCAGGAGGCCTGCGGCATCGCCGCCTTTGACGGGCACAGGTTCCACTGGGAACGGCACATGGGCTATGTCGGCGACGCCTTCACCGGGGCCGACCTGGTGCAGCGACTGCCGGGGAACATGGCCATCGGCCACACCCGCTATTCCACGGCGGGCGGCTCGAACCTGCGCAACGTACAGCCGATGTTCGCCGATCTGGAAGCCGGCGGCGTGGCCATCGCCCACAACGGCAACCTGACCAACTTCCTGACCCTGCGCGAGCAACTGGTCGGCGAAGGCTCGATCTTCCAGTCGACCTCGGATTCCGAGGTGATCCTGCACCTGATCGCGCGCTCGCGCAAAGCCAAGGTGGTCGACCGCTTCATCGACGCCCTGCGCCAGATCGAGGGCGGCTACGCCCTGGTGGCTCTGACCAATAAGAAGCTGATCGGCGTGCGCGATCCGCTGGGCATCCGCCCGCTGGTCCTGGGCGAACTGAACGGCCAGTACGTGCTGGCTTCGGAAACCTGCGCCCTGGACATGATCGGCGCCCGGTTCGTGCGCGACATCGACCACGGCGAGCTGGTGGTGATCTCCGAGAACGGCATCGAGTCGATGCGGCCCTTCCCCAGCGCGCGCGCCCGGCCGTGCGTGTTCGAGTACGTCTACTTCGCCCGACCCGACAGCGTGGTGAACGGCCGCTCGGTCTATGATGTGCGCAAGCGCATGGGCCGGCGCCTGGCCGAGGAAAGCGCCAAGCCCGCCGACGTGGTGGTGCCGGTGCCCGACTCCGGCGTGCCGGCCGCCCTGGGCTACGCCCAGGCCTCGGGCCTGCCGTTCGAAATGGGCATCATCCGCAATCACTATGTCGGCCGCACCTTCATCCAGCCGACCCAGGGGGTACGCGAACTGGGCGTGCGCATGAAGCACAGCCCCAACCGGGCCGTGCTGGCGGGCAAGCGCGTGGTGCTGATCGACGACTCGGTGGTGCGCGGCACCACCTCGCTCAAGATCGTGCGCATGGTGCGCGAGGCGGGCGCCAAGGAAGTGCACCTGCGATCGGCCTCCCCGCCGATCATGTGGCCGGACTTCTACGGCATCGACATGCCCGAGCGCGATCAGTTGCTGGCCGCCAATCACAGCCTGGCGGAAATGGCCAAGATGCTCGAGGTCGACAGCCTGGGGTTCCTGTCGGTCGAGGGGCTGTACTGGGCGATGGACGCGGGCGAGCGCGACCCGGCCAATCCCCAGTTCACCGACCACTATTTCACCGGGGACTATCCCACGCGCCTGCTCGACCGCGAGATCGCCGAGGGCCGCAACGACTCCTCCGACCGCCAGCTGTCACTGCTGGTCAACGCTTAGGGCTCGACGCGGTACGCCACCACGCTACAAAGCGCGGATGACCCACCCGTCCTTGCCCGAAAAGCCCCTTTCCGGCCTGATCGCCCTGGCGACCGGCGCCACCCGCGGCATAGGCCGCGCCTGCGCCCTAGCCTTGGCCGAGGCCGGCGCCCACGTGATCGCCGTGGGCCGCACCCAGGGCGCGCTGGAGGAACTGGACGACCAAATCCTCGCCGCGACCGGCGCGCGCGCCACGTTGGTTCCGCTGGACCTGGCGCAAGGGGACCAGATCGACGGCCTGGGACGCGCGATCCACGATCGCTGGGGCCGGCTGGACGTGATGGTGCACGCGGCGGGCCTGCTGGGCCTGCTGACCCCCGTGTCGCACCTGGAGCCGAGCGTGTGGGACCGCACGGTCACGGTCAATTTCACGGCGACCTACCGCCTGATCCGGTCGCTGGAGCCGCTGTTCAAGCGCGCGCCGGCCGCACGGGCGATTTTTCTGACCACCGGCGTGGCCTCCCGGCCGCGGGCCTTCTGGGGCGTGTACGCCGCGACCAAGGCGGGGACGGAGTCGCTGGTGGGGTGCTGGGCCGACGAGTTGGAGCATACGCCGGTGCGGGCCGTCCTGCTCAGCCCCGGGGCCATGCGCACCCGCATGCGCGCCCAGGCCTATCCCGGCGAAGATCCGCAAACCCTGCCCGATCCGGCCGAAATCGGACCGCTGGTGGTGGAGTTGGCCCGCCCCGACCTGGCCCCGCCCTTCCGCGCAAGCTTTGCTGACTGGAAGAGCAAAGTCCAGGCCTGACGGGCTAAGGCTTAGCTGGGCCGACCGCTAGCGGCCGATCCCGCCGCCGACAGCGCCGCCTATCCCGCCCGCGCCGCCGAGCGAGCCGCCAGAGCCGCCGAGCGCGCCCCCCGCACCGCCAGCCGAGCCCGCCCCGATCGCACCGGTCCCGGCCGTCCCCGTCGGCGCGCCGCCGATGGTCCCGACCGAGCCCGTGCCCGAATAGCCGCCCGTACCGGTGGCCGACCCGCTGGACGAGCCCGAGCGCGAGCCGCGCCTGGACCCGGTGGCGCCGGCCGAACCGGTCGCGCTGGTCGAACCGCTGGCGGTCGCGCCGGAGGGGCTGGCGCCAGCGTTCAGGCTGGAGTCGATGCCCGACTGGACGCTGCTGGTGGCCGAGCCTGAGCCCGCGCCCGTCGTCCCGCTCGCGGCGGTCCCGACGCCCATGCCGGACTGCGCGCCCGCGCCCGCGGACACGCCTTGAGCCTGGGCGGCGCCGGCCACCATCAGGGCCGCGGCCCCTGCCATAAGAACCTTGGAAAACATCGGTTTTCTCCCTTTCGCTTCATACCCCCGACAAGGGCAACGCGGCGGCCGACAAGGGAGTTGCTGTGGCCAAGCTGCAATAAGCGGCCACGCTTGCCGCGGGTCGGCCGGCTCAGCGCGCGCGCGGAGGAGGCTTGCCGCCCTTGCGCGGGCCGGGTTTGGCCGGCCGCGAGCGGAAGCCGGCGCCTGGGCTTTTGGCCCCGCCGCGGGCGGGAGTCTTGGACTTGGCCGGCGCCCTCGCCTTGACGGCCGGCGACGCCTTGGACTTGGCCGGAGCCCCGGCCTTGACCGCGGGCGAAGCCTTGGCGTCGGGGGATTTCTTCGGCGCGCCCGTTGCGGCCGCGACCGCGGCCTTGGCGGCCTTCATCCAGCGCGGCTTGGCGGTGGTGTTGGTCTTGCGCGCGCTGATGGTTGGGCCGCCGCGCCCCTGATCGGCCAGCCACGGCCGCGCGCCCTCCTCGGCCGCGAACGGATTGGCGCCGGACTTCACGGTCAGACGGATCGGCACGCCCGGAAGGTCAAAGCTCTCGCGGATCGAGTTGATCATGTAGCGGCGATACTGCTCGGGCAGCTGCTCGGCGCGGGTGGCGAACAGCACGAACGTCGGTGGCCGCGCCTTGGTCTGGGCCATGTACTTCGGCTTGATCCGCTTACCGTTGACCGCCGGCGGCGGGTGACGCTGCACCGCCATGTGCAGCCAGTCGTTGAGGTCGCGGGTCTTGACCTTGGTCGACCAGTCCTTGTGCACCTTGACGACCGTAGGCATCAGCCGCTCCAGGCCCCGGCCGGTCTCGGCCGAGAGGGCGACCACGGGGGTTCCGCGCAGCTGGGGCAGCGCCTTATCGGCCTCCTCGATGAAGGCCTTGAGCCGCGCCTGGGGATCGGTGATCAGGTCCCACTTGGCCAGGACGAACACCAGGCCCCGGCCCTCGCGCTCCACCAGGTCGGCGATGCGCAGGTCCTGCACCTCGAATGGATGGGTCGCGTCCATCATCAGCACCACGATCTCGGCGAAGGTGATGGCGCGGATGGAATCGTGGGTCGACAGCTCTTCGAGCTTCTCGTGAATGCGCGCCTTGCGGCGCAGGCCGGCGGTGTCCACCAGGCGGATCTTCTGCCCTTCCCAGTCCCAATCGACCGGAATGGCGTCGCGGGTGATGCCGGCCTCGGGCCCCGTCAGCAGGCGGTCCTCGCCCACCAGTCGGTTGACCAGAGTGGACTTGCCGGCGTTGGGGCGACCGACGATGGCGATGCGAACCGGCTTGTCGGCCTCGTCGTCAACGTCGCGGTCGTCCGCATCGGGCTGCGCCGCCAGCAAGGCGTAGTAGAGATCGCTGATGCCTTCGCCGTGCTCGGCCGACAAGGCGATGGCCTCGCCCAGGCCCAGGTCGTAGGCCTCCAGCACGCCATGATCGCCCTGCTTGCCCTCGGCCTTGTTGGCGGCCAGCACCACCGGCTTGCCCGAGCGGCGCAGAAGGTCGGCAAAGGTGCGGTCGACCGGCGTCAGGCCCTCGCGCGCGTCGATCAGGAACAGGGCCACCTCGGCCTCGGCGATGGCCTTCTCGGTCTGGCCGCGCATGCGCGCCTCGAGGCTTTCATCGGCCACGTCCTCGAAGCCGGCGGTGTCGATCAGTTCCAGGTCCAGGTCGCCGATCCGGCCAGACGCGAAGCGCCGGTCGCGGGTCACGCCCGGCCGGTCGTCCACGATGGCCAGCTTCTTGCCGGCCAAGCGGTTGAACAGGGTCGATTTGCCGACGTTGGGACGGCCGACGATAGCCAGTTTGAGCGCGCGCGGCGCCATGCGGTTCACCCGATGAAAAAGCTGAACCGCCGCAGACTAGCGGATGGCGACCAGTTCGGCGCGCTCATTCACCACATAGAGCAGGCCGCCAGCCGCCATCGGCGACTGCATCATCGGCGCGCCGGTGTGGATGACGCTGATGAAGTCGCCGGTCTTGGCGTCGCGGGCGACGATGTCGCCCTTGCTCGAGGTGAGGATCAAGCGATTGCCGGCCAGGACCGGCCCGAACCAATAGGCCGTCCCCTTGGCCCCCTTGGCGTTCTTGCCGACCGGCGCGTTGAGGTCGACGATCCAGTAGACGCCGCCGCTGTCGCGCGAGGCGCACACCAGCTGGCCGGTCTGGGACACGATATAGACCACGTCGCCCGCGGCCCAAGGGGTGGTGAAGCTGGCGACCGGCAGGGTCCAGCGCGGCGTGCCGGTGCGCAGGTCGATCGCGGCGAACACGCCCGAATGGCTGGCGGCGTAGACGTCGCCCTTATAGATCACCGGCCGGCCGGCGACGTCGCGGATTTCCGACAGGGCGCTGTTGCGGTTGGAGCGAGACAGGGCCTGGTTCCACAGGTCGGCGCCATTGCCGGTGCGCTTGGCGATGACCTCGCCCGAGGCGAAGGTGGTGATGATGGAATCGCCCGAAACAGCTGGGCTGGACGCCGCCAGCATGCGCGCCGGCTCGATGATGGCCTGATAGTTCCAGCCCGGCGCGCCGGTCGCTTCGTCGAAGGTGTAGAGCTGGTCGTCCAGACTGACCACGAACACCTTGCCGTCGGCCACGGTGGGGGCCGCGTGGATCGGCGCATCGGTGTTGGACTTCCACAGGGTGTGGCCGTTGTGCGCGTCCAGCGCCGTCACGAAGCGGTAGCCGGACGAGACGAACAGCTTGCCGTCGGCATAGGCCAGTCCGCCGCCGTAACCGTCGCGGTCACGCCCGGTGCGGATCTGCAGATTGACCCGCCACACCTGCTCGCCGGTCTGGGCGTTGTGGGCCGAGACGCCGGCCTGCCCGTCCATGGCGTAGACCAGGCCCGCCGCCTCGACCGGGGGCGCGGTGACGAAGTGCTGACGGTTCATGGCGCTGACGCCGAGCGAGCGGCGCCAGGCAATGCGGAAATCGGGAGCCGCGTCGACGTTCTCGACCGACTGTTCGAGCGTGCCGCCGGGCAAGGGCCAATCGGCCTGGGGCGCGGCGGGCGGCAGGTAGAAGCTCTGGCCCTTGAGGGCGTCCGACACGTTGAGCTGGTCGTCGGCCTCAAGGATTGGAATACGCTCGCCCGGGCTGGCGACCGACTTGTTGCTCGAGTTCTTCCAGAACTGCAGCTTGGAGAAGGACGCGCACCCGGTCAGGCCGACGGCGGCGACCATGACGGCGGCCAGCACGACGCGGCTCTTGCCCAAGGACATGGAGGTCTCCATCGATCAGTTTCCGGTAGGCGCGGATTGAGGCGCCGGCTGCACCTGGACGTCTGGCCCCTGGCCATCGGCCGCCTGCGGCGCGGGCGTCGGCGGCGGGGCGAGCGCGGGCGCCCGGGCCATGGCCTTGAGCGAACCGGCCGTGCCGGAGTCGATCAGGGTGATCAGGGCGCCGGCCCGCTGGCGCTCGCTGTCGGGCGTGTCGGTCATCAACTGAAGCACGCCCAGATCGCTCTTGGCCTTGGCCAGTTGCCCGGCGCCGACCTCAGCCAGGGCCAAGGCCTCGCGCGCCTGGACGTGGTAGGGCCGATCAGTCGCCGTCAGCGGCGTGAGGCGCTGGGTCAT
>Ga0335069_10003857_pt1 | contig 22474 bp, 13 predicted proteins | sample Lox_Sample_11_FD_206714 | JGI IMG/M metagenome (GOLD analysis project Ga0335069, IMG submission 206714) | Soil microbial communities from Loxahatchee National Wildlife Refuge, Florida, United States - Lox_Sample_1.1 | ecosystem: Environmental > Terrestrial > Soil > Wetlands | place: USA... | reverse complement strand
CGCGTGGGGTATGGACAAGCTGCAGCTTGCTCGGTAAAGCGACCAAGGAAGAGAGACCAAACTTGCACTACGACTTCGTCAACCCAGAAAAAGGTGAACTATATTCGCCAGAGCCTTTGACAGGTTGGATTTGCAGTGCTGATACAATGGCTAAGAAGATCGCCGAAAAGCGCATCCTCTGGCCTAAGAAGCCCGGTGGCCGCCCACGCGAGAAGGTCTTCTTGGACGAGTTGAAATCAGGTTTCCTAGGATATACGAGTATCATAGATGGCATTTTCCTGGTAGGCGGGAGGCTGGAATTCCGTAGGAACCCCCAGTCTCGCCATCGAGACCAGAACCCAGACCCTTCAAGATTCGTTCAAACAAAGAGGAGGATAACTCATGGGGCAAGGGATCACATCACGAGAAATCATGTTGAAGGCGATTTCATGTCAGCGTCCTGAGCGCATCCCTTGTTGCCTCATGAGTTTTCGTATCATGCGGAATCGTTGCCGCGATTGGTATGAAGTTGCTGAGCGCGAGCTGGCGATGGGGCTGGATGCGATGTTATTTATCCCTCCAGCAGAGCGCGATGAGCGCCCGGATCACCCCGACTTGCGGGGGCTTCCCGTTCGATTTCATCCTGACGTGAAGACACGAGAATGGAAAGAGAAATCAACCACCGAGTCTTATCCTGTCTTACATAAGCAGTATGAGACCCCTGGAGGGACCCTGTATACCATAGTTCAGCAGACCGACGACTGGACACACGGTGATCACATTCCCTTCGTGGACGACTACCAAATTGCCCGGTCCCTCAAAGGTCTTGTAGGCAAAGCTCAGGATTTGGACGCTCTGCGCTTTCTGCTGATCCCCCCGCGGACTGGCGACATCGAGGCATTTCGTCAACGCTCCAGGCAGGCACTGGCTTTCACGAGCAAGAATGGCATCCTCTCTTGTGGTGGTTGGGGCGTTGGCGCCGATATGGCCGGATGGCTGTGCGGCCTGGAGAAGATGGTGTATTTGGCAGTAGACGAGCCGGACTTTCTTATTGCGTTGTTGGAATTGATCGCGACCTGGAACCGCCAGCGCATGGCTATCATTCTTGAGGCCGGCGTGGATCTGTACGTGCGCCGGGGTTGGTACGAAAGCTGCCAGTTCTGGTCGCCATCCTTGTATCGCCGATTTATTCTTCCCCACTTGAAGCAAGATGTAGAAATGGCCCATCAGGCGGGTTCCAAGTTTGGCTACATCATGACGACAGCCACCACGCCTTTGCTGGATCTTTTTGTTGAAAGCGGAATTGACGTTCTGATCGGAGTTGACCCTGCCCCCACCGCTCAGAACAACCTGGCCCTCATGAGGGAAAAACTGAGGGGCAGAGTGTGTTTATGGGGAGGGGTGAATGCAGCCTTGACCATCGAACTCGGAACTTCTGAAGAGGTTTGTGCCGGCACCGAGTCTGCAATCCGGAAACTGGGACCAGATGGGTTCATTCTGTCCCCCGTGGACAATATTACTGAAGATACTCCGAGTACCTGGTCTAACATCCAGATGATGATCGATACCTGGCGTCAATGCTCGCGGGGAACTTGAATCCAGACCACGAATGAAAAAGGCGGAGGGCCCCGCTCCGTCGGGGCCATGGTAGCCAGTGCAGATGAAGATACTGGAGGGCCGAGTTCCACGAGGCCGGACGAGAAACGAGGTCATCGCCTCCCAAGAGTTTGGAGACGCCGCGCCACCGCGGCACCCTTTAAGCAGAATGTTTAAAGAAGTGCCCCGTGGCCTGATCAGGAAACCATCATGATGAAGATGGCGGATCGATTAACGAATGTGGGAGCCGCTGTCCCCAGCGGAGATTGTTACGTCAAGAATGTCGCCGCCCGGAGGATGGCTCCCACATTCAAAACCCGATTTTCATGTAAGTCCTAATCTTGGAAGGAGGTTGTTTGAGATGAGAATTCGAAGCGTTCTTTGTTACATGCTGGCTAGTTGCTTGGCTGGGGTCCTGCTCCTCGAAGCCCAGTCAACGAAGACAGAGAAGGGATCATCGCCCACTGCAGTTAAAAGCGTGAAGCCGTTCCTCGGTCGCTGGGATTTGACTTTGAAGGCGCCGGATCGGGAATATGCTTCATGGCTGGAAATCCGCGAAGAGGGCGGAGAGCTGAAAGCCCAAATGGTTGGCCGTTGGGGCAATGCTCGTCCTTTGCCTAGGATTGAGATCAAGGGTGAACAAATCGAGTTTGTGTCCCCTAAGGAAGAAGAAGGACGTTCCGATGACATGGTATTCAAGGGCAAGTATGTTGGTGGTTCGCTTGTGGGTACTACCACCGGTCCGGATGGCGCTCCCTGGCAGTGGACAGGCAAGCGAGCTCCTTCCTTAAGACGAACCACGATTCCTCAGTGGGGAGACCCTATTCAGCTCTTTAACGGAAAGGACACAAACGGATGGACTTTCGACAATCCCAGCCACGCCAACAATTGGGAAGTCCAGAATGGCACACTCGTGACCACTGGAGCCGGGTGCAACATCATCACCACCCGCAAGTTCGACGATTTCAAGCTCCATATTGAATTCAATTGCCCCCGCAATGCGAATAGCGGCGTCTACCTGAGGGGTCGTTACGAGGTTCAAGTTGAAGATGATTCCACCCAGGAGCCGCCCAGCCATCACATGGGAGGTGTCTATGGCTTTCTGGCGCCTTCTCCGGAATTACCGCGGAAGCCGGGGGAATGGCAGAGTTTCGACATTACCTTGATCGGGCGCAAGGTCACAGTCGTGCAAAACAGCCAGACCATTATTGACAACCTGGAAATTCCCGGGATTACAGGCGGTGCCCTGGACAGTCATGAAGGGTTGCCGGGACCTATTTATTTGCAGGGCGATCACGGGGGCATCGCATATCGGAATATTGTTATTACCCCTGCTACGAAGTGAAGGGCTTTTGGTACGGAGCAAGAGGATTCAGATATAGGTCAACATGGTCGGTGAGTGGGCCTTGTTAATCTCGGAGAGGTCGATTGACAATGGCCCAGTGCTGAAGTGCTGGGTGAGTCTGGAGGGCCGAGTTCCACGAGGCCGTTGAGGCGGACGAGAAACGATCGGCCTCGCGGAGTTCGGCCCTCCAAAAAGCGCAATTTCATAAAAGTGCCCCCCATGATCTTTTCAAGCTCACCACCGCGGATGAAAATGGCGGTCTTAGGGGAGTGTGGGAGCCGATCTCCGAGCGGCGACCAGTTTGAGACAACCGCCGCGACGGAGCGCGGCGGCCACCCTCAAGACGCGCAATTTCATTAAAGAGAGGAGGATATGGAATCATGCTAAGGTTGAAACGAAGGCTCGTGTCGCTGGTAGCGTTCGTTCTATCCTGGTTGGGGACAGCAACGCTGGCGCAGGCGCAGAACGCACCTGCGACGGATGACCAGGGGTGGATAACGTTGGCCGATATTCCCCATCCTCAGATTGGATGTTCCGGGGCAGTCCTGAATAATCAATTGCATATCATCGGTGGATGTACCTTGGTCGGCGGGGCGTCTAGTGCCCATCAAGTTTATGACCCGGCAACCAACAGCTGGGCCGATAAAGCTCCACTTCCTGATAAGGCGGGCTGGCCGGCCATCGCGGTCTACAACGGAAAGATTTACATTTTTGGCGGGGACAAAAAGGGGATTGATGCGAAGCAGACTGACCGGTCTTTTGTGTATGATCCTGCCAAAGATTCCTGGACGGAAATTGCACCCTTGCCGGCCCCGAGAAGCTACGCCGCCGCTACGGCGGTGGGTGAGTTCATTTATGTATACGGTGCCAGGACCCTGACGCGTGACAATGCTGACCTCAGCACCTACCGCTACGACCCTGAAGATAACAACTACACCCGTATGGCCGACCTGCCCGAGGGTGCGAGATTCATTACCCAGGGAGTTTATAATGGTAATATCTACGTGCTTCATGGAGAAACCAGCAAAGAAGTCATGGCGGATGGGGTACTGCATTATGACATTGTTCACAATTCCTGGAAGAAGTTGAACATCTCCAGGATCACCAAGAGCAAGTGGACGCTGACGCAGCATTCCACCAGCGTCACCTCAGGGACGAAACTCTTTGTGGCGGGTGGAAAACCACCGGAAGAGAAGCGGACTCCCCTAGTCACCTACTTCGACATGCAGACCAAGAAATTTGGGCAGATTCGCCCCTTGCCTGCAGGACGCTGTTGCGGAGCGGGAGGCTTCATCGAAGGCACTCTGTACCTGGCGGGTGGGTTTTGGGAAGAGGTCGACGACCTGGTCACCTGCAAGGTGACCTGGGGTTACAAGGTTCAATAGTCCATGGCCTATTTTTTCTTAGGAGGATCAATGCGGAAGACAAGTGCGAACTCAAAGGTATCAAGAAGGAATTTCCTGGCCGGAGCAGTGACAGCCACAACCTTTACGATTGTTCCCAGGCATGTATTGGGGGGAATCGGATTCACGGCTCCGAGCGACAAATTGAGCATTGCTTGCGTCGGGGCAGGCGGGCAAGCAGCCTGGGACATCGATCAATTGGAGGAGGCAGGAGCACACATCGCTTTTCTTTGTGATGTGGATTGGAAGCAGGCAGAAGAGACTTTTGCCAAGCATCCGCAGGTGCCTAAGTTTCGGGATTATCGAGAAATGCTCGAGAAAGAAAAAGACAAGATCGACGCAGTGCTAGTGGCCGTGCCCGATCATGCTCATGCACCGGCTTCGATGTATGCGATCAAGAGAGGCAAGCACGTTTATTGTGAGAAACCGCTGACTCGCACAGTGTTCGAAGCTCGAGCTATTGGGAAAGCTGCCCGAGAGGCGAAGGTGGCCACACAGATGGGGAATCAGGGAATGGCCTTCGAAGGGAACCGTTTGATTAACGAATGGATCTGGGACGGTGCTATCGGGCCTGTGCGCGAAGTTCACGTCTGGTCAGACCGGCCCACTCACCTGGGTTGGGCGCAGGGAATTGAGCGACCCCAAGACACTCCGCCCGTGCCTACCACGCTGGCATGGGATCTCTGGCTTGGTTCTGTGCCCGTTCGGCCCTACCATCCCGCTTACGTCCCCTTTGCCTGGCGCGGATGGTGGGACTTCGGCTCCGGCGGCCTGGGCGACATGGGAATTCATAATATTGCCCCGGCCTTTTCGGCCTTGAAACTCACAGCTCCCACCAGTGTCCACGCGAGTTCCACTCCCGTCTTTGAAGAAACCCTTCCCGTTGCATCCATTGTCCATTACGAGTTTCCAGCGCGTGGCGACATGCCGGCGCTAAAAATGCACTGGTACGATGGCGGCCTCCTACCGCCTCGTCCCCCTGAACTGGAGGACAATCGCGAATTGAACCATGAGGACGGATTGATATTCGTGGGGGATAAAGGAACGATATTGGTCGAAGGCTGGGGAGGCGAGAGTCCTCGCCTGATCCCCGAATCTAAGATGCTGGCATATCAGCGGCCTCCAAAGACATTACCCCGTTCTATCGGCCATCATAAGGAGTGGCTTGAAGCCTGTAAGGGTAATGGCTCCACGCGATCTAATTTCCCGGACTTTGCCGGTCCCCTGACAGAAGCCGTTTTGCTTGGAACAATATCAGTTCGTCTCATGGGAGTGAAACTGCGTTGGGACAGCGAAAATTTCACATTTACTAACAGTGAAGAGGCCACCAAGTTGCTGCACTATCGGTACCGGGACGGTTGGAGCCTCTAGGCCGGATTTCTCACCACAAAGGCACTAAGGCACTGAGAATTCGTGCAAGATTCTTGTCTGTTGTAAATCGCCGGCGATGGAACTCGGTGTATTCAACCAGGTTCCCAGGCCATTGACTGGATCGGCATACCCGTTGAGGCCCGGTTTTCCGTGCTGGCACCTGCTGCCGTGGAGGCCGATGTGCGCGCTGCTGCCTTAGCTGAATCGGCATTTGGTGCGGGTCGGCCCTTCAGGCTTTTTGTCTACGTAACCGTGGGAACCGGGATCAGTTCCTGTCCCGTAGTAGACGGGGTGCCATTTACTGGAACTCATGGGAACGCCTTGGTCATGGCAAGTGGACCACTCACCTCGACCTGCCCGGAATGCGGGAATCGTTTCCAATCGGTTTTGGAGGACTTCGCATCAGGACCGGCACTGGTGAAGCGATATGATATGTGTCGGCCTGGTCAAGCTGAAAGCGCCGAGGAGGTGATGTCGGCTGCAGGTGACGGCGATACCGTGGCTGTCCGGGTTGTGGAGTCTGCCAGCGAAGCCTTGGGAAGCAGCTTGGCATTCCTGATCAATGTATTGGACCCGGAGGCAGTGGTTGTGGGAGGTGGGCTGAGGCTGAGCGCGGTCTGCCCATTCTTCAGGCTGGATTGGGTGCCAATGCAGGATTGATCGGTGCGGCCCTGGCGGGTGTCCGACAACCGCGCCCTTAAGGATCCCGCGGTTCGGGGTCGGTGGGCTAGGAGACAGTCAGGGTCCCAAGGTCTTCGTTGCCTTCTTTCAATATCCGAGGTGCAGAAAAATGCGACACAGCTTTCTTCCACATTAACTGTACCAATGGAAACGTCGAACCCGCAGGGTTCGAAGCCATTAGCCGGTGGTGTCGTCCGACAATGGCGGACTCAACCACCGGTGGATTTGTTAATTGCACCAGCCGGATTTTCAGAGGAGTACCAATAGGAGCCGAGCACATGCGCACATTGCTAGGAGTTGACCTGGGCGGAACCAATGTCCGGGTCGGATTGGTGCAGAATGGCAAGGTCAGCCATATTCATTCAAATAGGATCGATGCGAATGCCTCACAAGAGACGGTCCTGGAAGAGATTGAGAAACTCCTGGACAAGATCTTCAGCTCTGAAGTTTCCGGAATTGGGATTGGTGTTCCCTCCGTCGTTGACACCGAGCTGGGCATTGTTTATGACACTCTGAACATTCCTTCCTGGCAAGAGGTGCCGCTGAAGTCCATTTGGGAAGACCACTACCATGTGCCCGTCTTCGTCAACAATGACGCCAATTGTTTTGTCCTGGGGGAAAGCTACTTTGGAAAAGCTAAGGGCTACAGAAATGTGGCGGGGATGGTGGTCGGGACCGGACTGGGAACCGGGCTCATCCTCAATGGACAGCTTTATTCGGGGAGTCATTGCGGAGCCGGAGAGTTCGGGGTCGTTCCTTATCGAGACGGGATTCTGGAAAACTATGCGGGGGGACAGTTTTTCCAGAGAGTGTATGGGGTGACCGGAGAATTGCTCGCCATGCGTGCCTCCCAGGGAGACGTGGAGGCCAAACGGATTTTCGATGAGTTCGGACTCATACTGGGTGATGCGATCCAGTTTGTGATGTATGCAGTCGATCCGGACATCGTCGTCTTGGGAGGGTCTGTAAGCCGGGATTTCCAGTATTTTGAGAATAGCCTCCGCAGCTCACTGGACAAATTCCTTTACCAGCGTGCTGCCCGAGCTCTGAAGATCGTGGTTTCTGATATTGAGCACGCAGCCATCCTCGGCGCCGCAGCCTTGTGCCTGTGACTCGTGTGTTCTCTGCTACAGGGATTATTAAATCCCCAATAACTCAATGTTCCTCATAGTGCGAGACCACAGTTTCCCGTTTCTGGTTGTCCTGAAAGGACGAAATATTCCAGCCCAGGGTTGGACGTCCGCTTCTGGCGGACGGACTACCCTGGGAAAATGGCAATCGTTATTTTGGTTCCCTGGAAGGGAACAATAACCCAGCAACGTAGGGATATTATTGATCCCCTTCAGGGAACCTCCACATTGGACGGCTTGAAGCCTAGGCTATAAAATATTTCGCTTTCAGCGCAAGTTCAATTCGAACCATGTTGAATAGACTTTGCCCACAGTCCTCTGTGCCTGGAGTTCCTCCTTGCGTCCTGGCGTCTTTGCGTTTAGGTTTGGCTTGTCATGTTCGCCTCGTTTGGTCTTGTTGTTTGTCTGAGCGGAATGAAGGCTCTGCAGTTCCACGGAGAGACCCATGATCTGGTTGTTTGTACTAGCAGGCTTGATGTTTACCTCGAATATCGCGGCCCAGTCACTTGAGATCAACAAAGCCCTGGTGACTCGCAATGACACACTGAAGGCCATACTGAATCTTCCTTCTGGACTCAAGGGCGAAGGGACACTCAGGCTGGTTTGGACTGACGGTTATGACCGAACCGTGGCCGTTGAGCAACGGCGGATGGCCGTGGACGGGAACCAGGTGCCTATTTCCCTCCCCTTGAGGCGGGCTGTAGCACTTCAGAATTTTCTGGAGGCCGAACTGGCCCTGGGTTCCACGACGCTGAAGACCCTTCGAACGGAGTTCATTGTGACCCCATCCGAACCTTGGGACGATTACCAGGTCATCATGTATTACCCTTATCGCCCCGATCAACAAGCAGGCTTGCGTGAGCTGGGAGTTACGGCAGGGCAAATTCAAAATGTGGCCAGCCGCACTGCGGACGGAGCCGCCATCTGGTGGAAGAAAGACTACCGTTTCTATTGCGATCAGATGGCCGATGAGTTCTATGCCCCGTACCATACGCCAGACCTGGATCCGAAAGACAAGTTGATGTTAGAAACCAAGGTTGCCTACAAGGCCGACCGGACTCGCAAGGAGCCCTTCTTCCGCAAGCCTTGTTTCCATGATCCTGAAGCTGAATCTCACGCCATAGCCAAAATCCGCCAGGTCGTCTTGGCCCAAATGCGCTTCAAGCCTTTCTTTTATTCCACGGATGAAACCGGAGTCGCTAACCTGATAGAAGCCTGGGATTTCTGCTTCTGCCCTCTGACCCTTAAGGCCATGCGGAAGTGGCTACTCTCTCAGTATGGCTCTTTGCAGGCGATTAACCAGGAGTGGGGCACTCACTTTGCAGACCTGCAGGATGTGACGCCGCTCACCACGGATGAGATGATGAAGCGGGGGGACGAAAATCTGTCTCCTTGGGCAGACCACCGCACGTTCATGAACATCACCTTTTCCGAAGCGGCCGCCAAGGCCAGCAAAACTGTCAAGTCCATTGATCCGGGGGCAATCGCCGGTCTGGTCGGCTGTCAGGCGCCGAGCGCTTTTGGAGGTTACGACTACTGGCTGCTCTCGCAAGCCATCGATGTGGCGGAACCCTACAACATTGGCTGCAATCGGGAGATCTGGCGGTCCTTCGCGCCGCAGAAACCAGCACTTACCACGGGATTCGGGGCCGACAACATGGAGATTTGGCGTCTATGGTATCAGGCTCTGCACGGAGACCGGGGCGTGATTATTTATGACGAAGAGAATCGGTACCTGGATGCTGCCGGCCATCCGACTCCATTAGGTCAGATGGTTGGACCGACCTATCGGGAATTAACCGGCGGCTTGGGTAAACAGCTCTGCTATATGCAGCGTGTCAACGACCCCATCGCGGTCCACTATTCTCAACCTTCCATCACCGCCCATTGGATGATTGAGCACCGGCCACTGGGAGAGGACTGGGTGGATAAGCGCTCCAGATATGAGTATACGGAATCGAAATTCCTTCGGCTGCGTCAGTCGACCATCTACCTGCTCGAGGATAATCTCCGGCAATATACCTTTGTCTCCTACGCACAACTCGAGAACGGTGACTTTGACAAAATGGTTGCCAAAGTGATGATCCTGCCGCAATCAGTCGCCATGTCTGAAACGGAATGTGCCGCGCTCAGGCGATTCGTTGAAAGAGGTGGAACCTTGATCGCCGACTGTCGAACAGCCTTGATGGACAGCCACTGCAAGCGGCTGCCGAAGGGACAGTTGGACGATTTCTTCGGCATTCAACGATTAGACCGGAGTTATGCGCCCGGCCCCCCCGGATTGAAGTATGTCGGGAAAGAGAGGTCTCCGCAATACCCGTTGACTCTGGCAGATGTTTCAACCGCGGAGCCAGGATTGAAAGTACTTTCCGGAGCCACGGTACTTTACCGGGATGCCAACGGCACACCGGCCGTCATTGTCAATCGACACAACAAAGGAACATCAATTTACCTTAATGCTGACACTACGAATTATCACTTATGGAGGGTCCAACCTTCCAAGGGAGAAAACCTGCGTCGACTCATAAATGAACTTTTGAACTCCGCCAACCTACCCGCGAGTTATTCCATCACTCATTCCAACGGTGAGGCGGTGGCTGGCGTTGAAGTTCATCCCTGGCAGTGCGGCAATCTCCGAATACTGGGAATCCACCGGAACTACGGGTTGATGGTCTCAGAGCTGGGCCCGGCAGACTACCAGAAGCAGACAGCCCTGAAGGGACCCTTAGAGTTGAGAATTGATTTCCATAAAGAAGTCGCTCTTTATGACACTCGTCGCGGGATCTTTCTGGGGAGGATGAGAACCTTTCTATTTCCATTGGACCCAATTCAGCCTACGATCCTGGCCATTCTGCCGGAACCTGTGAATGACTTGACGATAAATGCTCCTCGAGAAGCCAAGGGCGGAGAGCTCGTCGAGGTTAATTTGGGACTGAAGGGACCCATGCTGGGTGATACCCATACTTTTAGGGTACAGTTCTTTGACCCGTCTGGCCGGGAACTCTCGATGCTGACGAGCAATCTTGCCGCGCCCGGTGGGAAGGTTCTATGGGAGTTGCCTCTGGCTGTGAATTTGTCCAAGGGGGAATACAGTATAAGAGTTCACGATATCACCACAGGATCTCGAGCCGAGCAACGGCTGGCTGTGAACTAAGGTCTCTGAGGAGACCCTCTCGGAAGCCTTCGTTTATGGGGCCGGTCAAACGGGGAATTCTGGGCTGGAGGGGGAGACTGCTGTCACCCCACAACGCTCCAGAAGACGATGTGGCACAGCGGGCCTCCCTGACCTGAGCTTGGTCCTCCACCGGTAATTGAGGAGGTGCTAGGAGATTCCGGAAGGTGGGATCCGGCCTACACCTTTAGTAATGCCTTTGGATACATTATAGGCCGTGTGCCCTCACACGGAGTTTTCCCGGAATTGCGAAATTTTCCACGCCTTCTGCCCCACGACACCAGCGTGCATTTTTCTCTTGACAACGGTCAATCTGAGGGGTAAATTTCGGCGTAAAGTTGAAGCGTTTCAAAGAGCCGTGGACGGTCGCCTTGCCACTTTGCTCGAACCGGAGAGGCAATCTCACCGGTAGTTCTGTAGGTTTAATTCCCGAATTCAACCAACTATCGCTGCTGGGCAGCTTTAGTCGACATTCTTGAAACCTTTCAGCCAAGGAGTTTGACCCATGGGAAAATACCTGAAATCATCCCTCATTCCGCTTTTGTTCCTGACCCTGGCGAGCGCTCCGGCCCTTGCTCAGGTGACCCTGAGGAGTACGATCCTGGGTACCGTTACAGACACCCAGAAAGCGGTGGTTCCCACCGCAGAAGTTCAGCTGAAGAACCTGGACACCGGTGGGAACTGGAAAGCACAGACCGGACAGGCTGGAGAGTATGTGTTCTCCAATTTGATTGCTGGCAGGTACCAGGTGGACGTGACCAAGCAGGGGTTCAAGAAGTCTATCTCGACACCCACTAGTCTGGAAAACGGCACGACCCAACGAATCGATATCTCTCTGGAGGTGGGTGAAGTCAGTCAGCAAGTGGAAGTCACTGCAGCAGCTCCACTCATTCACACCGACGACGCTAATGTGGACTTGGTAATTGAAAACCGAGTTGTTCAGGACATGCCAATCCAGGGCCGCAACTTCCTTAACTATGCAGTTTTGACGCCCATGTTCAACAGTGGCACCGGCGACAATTCCCGTGCTGATTGGGGATTGGCCAGCGCTACGGCGCCAGGAAGCAAGGTTTACAACCTGGGAGGAACAGAGTATGGAGTTGGCTATTACATTGATGGAATCAATAGCAACGACAACTGGGTGGAAGGTCCAACCACTAATGTCAACATGGATGCTGTCCAGGAGGTCAAGACCGAGGTCGTCAACTACTCCTCTGAGTACGGGCGTGACGTGGGGCAGATGAGTTTGACCACGAAGTCCGGCACGAACAACCTGCATGGCAGTGTCTATGACTACCGGCAGGTGAACGGCCTCAATGCCCGCGATCCTTACAGTAAATATGAAGACCCGACTCGCGGCCGGGATCCTGGTCACCAGGATCAGTACGGATTCACCGCAGGCGGGCCCGTTTACATTCCCAAGGTCTTCAACGGGAAAGACAAGCTGTTCTTCTTTGCCAGCATGGAAAAGTTGCGCCGTCGCGGCCAGACTACCTACCTGACCTATGTCCCGACCGACCGGGAACGGAACGGTGATTTTGGAGAGTGGCTGGAGCGCTTCCCTGGGGAGCCTTCCATGATCCTCTACAACCCCGTCACCTTCGACCCGGCTACGCAAGAGCGTCGCCCTTACCTGAACAATATCATTACCAACGTGAATCCTAAGGCGGCGGCTTATGCCTCGCATTTCCCTCTTCCTAACTACGCCTCAGGCAACCCCGAGGACATCAGAAACTATAAGGGACAGTCCACGACGGGAATTAACAACAACAACTGGAATTTTCGTTTCGATTACTACCTGACCCAGAAAGACCAGATTTTTTTCAAGTATAGCCGGGACAACGGCCAGAATTTGAATGAAAACGGCGTCATTCCCGAGCTGACACTGGGCAGTGGTCCAGTCCACAATGTCAATATCTATAACGGCAACTGGGTGCACACCTTCAGCCCTACCTTCTCCAACGAATTGAAGTTCTCCTATATGCAAGCCAAGAACATGTCGGAGGATTCCAAAGTCATCAACAACTTCATGACGGTGGACTGGTACCGGAACCTGTTCCAGAACATCACTACCCCCGGCGCAGGACTTTCAGATTATGACAAGCAGCAGTTGGGAGTTCAGGATGACGGAGTTTTTGCCACCAACATCGGCACGTATGACACGGGCAAGCTCAGCGATCAGCTCAGCGGCTTGAGCCTAGGTCCCGGCGAGTACTGGTATCAATCCATTCCCCAATGGCAGATCAGTGATAGCGCCATCAAGGTTCACAAGAAGCACACATTTAAAATGGGCTTCCACCATTTCGGCCGTGACGAGCGCGACAACGACATCATTCGCACGGTTGGTTTCACCGGCACTTACACTGGCCGCGGTCCCTTTATCGAGGATGGTTCCGGCTGGAACAACCTGGCAGAGTTCATGACGGGAACGGTCACAGACATGACTCAAAGGACCTATATCAAAAACGGGTCGGATGCCAGTCTCTGGTTTACCATGCCCGAATGGGCTGCGTATTTTAATGACACCTGGCAGTTCAGTCCCAAGTTGACCGTCAACCTGGGAGTCCGCTACGAACTCGCTCCCCAGGCCTGGAGTGTCAACAGCTATTGGGCAGTGCTGGATCAGACATTTCCAGGCTGGCGAATGGTGATGCCGGGAACTACGCCCGGGACCAAGGCCAAGCCCTTCGCGGCCGACAAGAACAACTTTGCCCCGCGTTTCGGGTTTGCTTATCGGGTCAACGACAAGTGGGTCGCCCGCGGCGGCTTCGGGATCTTCTATGAGACCGGGCGCTACAAATTCATGGATCAAATGTTCTTCAACAGCCCGGGCTACGGCGGTTCGTATTATAGTTCGTCTGATTATTCCGCCATCAACGGGAACGATCCCAATGCCGTGTACTTCACGATGGAGAATACCTTCCCTGAGGCCATAGGTGTGGTCAAAGGGGAGTGGCCCATTCCTTTGGGGGATCTGGGTGGAATTCTTTATCCGCGCATGGACACTCCCACCATCGACGCTGATACCCCCACCACGTCTTATCTGCAGCGCTGGAGTCTGGACGTGGAAAGAGAACTCACCCCATCAACGATGGTCTCGCTTGGGTACGTCGGCTCCAAGGGAACCAAGCTGGTCATTGCCGATGACATGAACCTTCCCCAGCAAGGGGTTTATTTAACAGGTGATGACTTTCAGCAGGCCAGGCCCTTGTGCCTTCAGAACGCTGATTACTGCGACCGCTTCGGGTACGTGTGGGGAATTCACAAGAACGGGAATAACGCTTATCACGCCTTCACCGCCAAGTTCGACAAGCGGTTCTCCCATGGCTTGAGTATTCTGTCTCATTACACCTGGTCCAAACAGACCGATATCGTTTTCCTGAATAATGGATACAATAACGTTTCTGTCATTGGCGGTCAGTGGCATCGCGATTGGTCCCACAGCGCCTCGGACACTGACCATCCTCACCGTTTTGTCGCTGCCATCACCTATGAATTGCCTTTTGGCAACACTATGAAAGGCAGTTGGCTCAAACGGCTGGTCGGAGATTGGCAGATCAACTCAATTACTACATTCGAATCGGGAGCGCCGGCCTCTGTTTACAATCTCGACACGACAGCGCACGACTACATGGGTGATGTTCCGTCTCGGCTGGGGGACGGAAACCTCCCCGGAGGCGATCGGACTTTCACGCGTTACTTTGACACCAGCGTTTTTGTGAATCCCCCCGACTTGAACGGAGACGGCATTGCCGACTACAGAGGGAATGCCGGACGTAACGTCATTCGTATGCCGGGGATCAATAATTGGGACATATCGCTGTTTAAAAAGATCCTGATTCGAGAAAACCAGAACATTGAATTCCGTTGGGAGATGTTCAATGCTTTCAACCACACTCAGTGGTCCGGCGTCAACACTTACAATGACACTGCAACGAATCCTCTGAGCACATTTGGTCAAATTAACAGCGGTCGGCCCGGACGCTACATCCAGTTCGCGCTGAAATACCTTTTCTAGACCGCGGCAAGTTGGCGGGTTTAAGCAAGAGGTTCAGCAGCCTGAGTCATTGTTCGGGAGCTTCGGCATCCGGATGTTCACCAGTCTGGCCACCACCAACACCGGGAAGCTCTCCAGCTACCGCAGCAGTCTGGATGTCATCGAGTTTTTTCAGGATCATCTTTTCCCGGGCCACATCCGATGTGCGCTTGGCCCTAACGTAGGCATTGAGCAAAGCCACATGGACCTGAGGGCTTTCAGGCGCCAGTTTCGCAGCCAGTTCCAGCTTGGTGATGGCGTCATCAATATTGGATTGCTGGAGCAGAATTTTCCCTTCGATCAAGTGTCCGGCAAACAGGTCGGGCGCTAGTTCAGTGGCCCGCCTGGCGAAGTGGAGGGCATCTTGAGGATGGTTGCGCTGGATTTCTACTGCGGCCAACTGCAAATGAAAGAAAGGATCCTTGGGAGAAATCTCCAACCCTTCAAGAAAGGCTGAGTAGGCTTCGTCATAGAGACCTTCTTGAGCCAGAAAGCTTCCCTGGGCGTAGCGAAGGCCGGGCAATCCCGGATGAGCACGAGTAAGTTGCTCGAATTGAGCTCGGGCTTGCTCGGGCTTGCGATCAAAGCCCAGGAGGACCACTTGGCCGGTTTCATTGACAACTTGAAGGGTTGCTGGATCAGATTGTCCCGGCAATGCCGGAATCCTCATGGCAGCCAGACCGCAGCTTTCAGTCAAACCACCGGTTTTCATCCCGCGGCGGTAAAGCCATCCCAGGATTTTTTGCGCGGAATCAAAGTCCTGGCGCAGGATCAGGACCAGGGCAAAATGGTACTCAGAAGACTGATGCAGGTCAGCGCTGCGGAAGGGCAGGCTGCGAGCCTTGACGAAATGATTCAAGGCGGGGTTATATTGCTGGAGGCGAAATTCGGAGATGCCCAACAAAGCCCACCCGTCTCCTTGAGTCGGCTGACAGCGCACCAGGTTTTCAAAAGCTGATCGTGCAGCCTGGAAGTCAGCGCGGTCTGCCTGGAGGAGTCCCAAATTCTGCCAACCGGAAGCCCAGTCCCGATTGAGATTCAAGGCTTTGCGGTAGAGATCAAGGGCAGAATCCAAATCCTTTCTGGCCAGTGCTGTGTTGGCTGCCTTGGACAGGGAGGTGAAGTCACCGGGCTCACTAGTGAACTGAGCACCAATTGCAGATTGGGTGATAAAGCAGAAACACAAGACGAGTGATGTTGTACAGAATTGAAGACACCGATGGGCGTGTGACGCAGCCGCAATCATACGCCAATAATAACACCTGCTAGCCACGATTAACTCGTTGTTTGCGTTAATCGTGGGCTTTGCGACATAACAATCATTCCTGCCCACGGTTACTGCAGAGGGCGTATTAACCGTGGCTACCTTTAATGGGTTGGAGTTGGCGATGGGGATCAATTTCAGGAATGCCTATTCTTTCAGCTTCTTGAGGCTTGTCGCTCTCTCATTGACCGTTTGTATCATGGCCACAGAAACCTTCGCCCAGTCCAAACCAGGTGAAACGCGGGTGGACCTGAAGGTCCAATTGGCAGATCCGCGTGAGGTAGTACTTAAGGGCCTCCTGGGTGCAGCCTTAGAGGCGAGCCGGCTCGGCCGCTTACACCATTTCATCAAGGACGAAAACAGCGAGCCCATCGCCTTGTTCAGCAAAGAAGCCATCGCCAAAAACTATGCTGGCGATTGGTATGGTGAACATGCTGGAAAATGGTTAGTAACGGCCGCACGGGCGGCCAAGCGAACCGGGGATGAAGAACTGGCCCGACGAGTCCGAAGGGTAGCGGACTACCTGATCAGCCGACAGGAATTAAGCGGTTACCTGGGCACGTATGCGCCAGATTCGACCTCCCGCATGACAGCAGAGCAGGTAAACGAAAGCCGGACCTGGGATGTTTGGGTGCATGCCTACCTCATTCTGGGTTTCCTGGAATTGAATCGCTACTACCCGGATCCGCGCTACCTTGCTGCTGCATGCAGAATCGGTGACCTATGTGTCGGGCTCTTCGGGTCGGGGAAAAAGAGCCTTGCTAACATGGGTAATCACCTGGGACTTTCTGGAACCATCTTGCTCGAACCCATGGTTCAATTGTACCGAGAAACCGGCCAGGACCAATATCTGCAATTAGCCGAGAGGATCATCCAACAGATGGAAGAGCGGCCTGGACTGCAGGTGGTTTCACGTAGCCTTCGGGGACTGGATCTTGAAGAGATTGGCGACGGGAAGATCTATCAATTGTGTTGGAACTACCTGGGAATAGCCCAATTATTTGAAGCAACTGGAAACCGGGACTACCTCAGGGCTGTAAGTCATGCTTGGGAGAACATTGTCGAATTCCACCTGACGCCAGGAGGTGGACCCTGGGGAGGCATAGCCAAACACAAAGAGGCATTCAACTCTAAGGGCTACTTCAGCCCTTACGGATTAGTAGAGACCTGCAGCACAATGTCCTGGATCCAACTGAACCGTGAACTGCTGCGGATCACCGGAGAAGCCAAGTATGCGGACGAGGTGGAACGATCTGCCTACAATTCTTTGTTGGGGGCACAGGATCCTAACGGCGAAGACTGGTGCTACTTTATCTTCCCGAACGGGAGGAGGACCTCAACCTATTATTGGGCCTGCTGCAAGTCCAGCGGGGCTCTGGCTTTGGAGGAACTCCCCGGCTTGGTGTATGGCAGGATGGGGAACGGTTTGGTCGTCAATCTCTATGAAGAAGGGGAATTCGCCGGCACCCTGCTTTCTGGGGGACGGGTCAGGCTGGTCCAGAAGACCAGTTACCCGTTCGATCCCACAGTGAAACTGACGGTGATACCAGAGAAGCCGGGCTCCTTCCCACTGTACCTGAGGATCCCTTCATGGGCTGATCAGGCCACTCTCAGTCTCAACGGAAAGCCAGTGGAGGTCACCATCACTCCAGGGACATTCTTAGAACTAGTCCGATCTTGGGTAAAGGGTGACGAGTTGGTCTTAACTCTTCCTCTTAGATTGCGTGTCCTTGAAAAGTCCACGACGTTAGATCATCAAGGTCAGGAGATATTCCATCTGGATTACCTGGCCCTGGCTCGAGGACCCGTGCTGTATGCGACCGGCTTGATCGAGGGATACAAATCGGAAGAAACTCTGAAAGTTCCCAAGACCCGCACTGTATCCTGGCTTTCTGCCTGTCCAACTCCCTCGGGCCTGAGAGGGCCATCGTTTTCTCTCAATCTGCCCGGAAGAGATCCTATTGTCTTTTCACCTTATTACGAAGCGGCAGGAAGAGGTAGTGGAACCTGGCGTCTAACCTGGATTCCGGTGGCATGGCAGTGAGAAGTGACTGGAAGGCACATGTGACGGATGGATCACTTGGCAAATAACCGAAGACTGTACTTTCACGGTATCAGTCGTTTGATATCCTCGATCCTGATTCTCAACAGTCATAGGAATTTGCCAATTGCCGAAGAAAGCGGAAGCAGATCTCCCGGGTGAAAAGAGGGCTCAAGGAAAAAGCTGCAGTGGGGAGTCCCATTATAGAAGAAAAATAACCTGGGTGGGCAGCTGGCGAGCCGATCCAAGCACCAGATAAACGCTAACCTATTCGATTGGAGGGCCTATGAGAAAGCACATTACCGGTTTGGCTGTAGTTTTTCTTTTTGTCTCTGGTTTAGCTTATGCACAGGACACCAAATATGCTCCAAAAGGTCAGCAGATCCCCGGGCCGGAGTGCCTCACCATGAAAGGCGCTTGGGAAGGAGGATCATTACCCTGCACGGCCAATGAGCATGAGAAGTGGCTAGCTGACATAACTCATTGGAGGTTTGAGCGCCGAATTCGCATCGGTTACGAAGGATCTCGTTACGAGAGACCGGAATTCAAGTGGACGCAATCCAGCTTCATGCAGCCACAAATGATGGTGGAGGACCGGTACTTCTATGACCCGGTCGCACACCGCTATACGGTTGACCGATATCTGGATGATCTGGAGAAACGCTATGGCGGCATCGACTCTGTGCTCCTCTGGCCAACCTACCCGAACATGGGTATTGATAATAGAAACCAGCATGACATGATCCGCTCAATGCCCGGTGGTGTTGCCGGTGTGCGACAAATGATCGCCGACTTCCACCGCCGCAACGTGCGCGTCCTGTTTCCAATGATGATGTGGGATCAAGGGACACGAGACATTGGCATGCCGTGGACGGATGCCATTGCCCAGCTGATGGCCGAGGTCGGCGCCGACGGCATCAACGGAGATACGCAAGACGGGGTCCCCCTTGCTTTTTCGGTTGCAGCTGACAAGAGCGGCCATCCTTTGGCGTTCGAGCCCGAAGGGGGCCCGCATGACGAGGGAGTCGCCTATAACTTGCTCACCTGGGGGCAGTATCAGTATCCGTTTATCCCGCAGGTGGATCGCTACAAGTGGCTGGAACCGCGGCATATGGTCAATATCTCTGATCGTTGGAACCGGGACAAAACCAACAACCTGCAATTTGCCTTTTTCAATGGTGTCGGCTGGGAGAGCTGGGAAAACATATGGGGCATTTGGAATGGCATCATCCCCCGAGACGCTGAGGCAACGCGACGCGTGGCCACCGTCGAGCGGGCCGTTGCGCCTTTTCTTGTCAGCCAGGACTGGGAGCCCTTCTTCCCCATGCTTCGCTATGGCGTGTTCGCCAGCCGATGGCCTTTGGGTGATCAGACTGTCTGGACCATCGTCAACCGGAATGAATACAACGTCTCGGGTCAACAGATGGAACTTCCTGCCCAAGAGGGAACGCATTTCTTCGATCTCTATCATGGCGTCGAACTTAATCCCGAGCGGCGAGGTGCCCTGGTTGTCCTCAGTTTCGACCTCGAAGCGAAAGGCTTCGGAGCGCTTCTCGCCTCGAAGACCCCTCCTGACAGCAACCTTCAGGCGCTCATGGCAAAAATGAAGGAACTGACGGCGAAGCCGTTGGCCAGCTATTCGCACGAATGGGCCGTCCTGCAACAGAAAATCGTCCCCGTTGCGCCCACCAAGGTTTCGACTCAGGCTCCGGAAGGCATGGTGAAAATTCCCGCCGGAGACTTTCTGTTCAAGATTCGGGGTATCATGGTCGAAGGCTTTAACGACATTGGCGTAGACGTCCAATATCCATGGGAAGATTCACCGCGCCGGTTCCATCAACATCCGATGCACCTGAAATCGTTCTGGATCGACAAGTTTCCGGTCACGAACAGTGATTACAAAAAGTTCTTGGACACCGCTCATTACCACCCGGTCGACGATTTGAATTTCCTGCGCGACTGGAAGGATGGTACCTATCCCTCAGGGTGGGGGAACCGGCCCGTCACCTGGGTAGCTCTCGAAGATGCCCGCGCTTATGCCGCCTGGGCCGGAAAAAGGCTTCCGCATGAATGGGAATGGCAGTATGCCGCCCAGGGAACAGACGGCCGGCTCTACCCCTGGGGCAATAATTGGGATGCCACAGCAGTTCCGACACCGGACAAGAGCCGTACCATGCGCGGACCCGATCCGGTGGATGCCCATCCGGCTGGTGCAAGTCCTTATGGGGTAATAGATCTGGTTGGAAACGTTTGGCAATGGACGGATGAATTCGTTGACGAGCATACCCGTGGCGGCATTCTGAAAGGAGGCAGCTACTACCAACCCCAGGGCTCGATCTGGTATTTCCCGCAAGCATACAGATTGGAAGAGCATGGCAAACTTCTCATGATGGCCCCGAGCAAAGACCGTTCCGGTGCACTGGGCTTTCGCTGTGTGGTGGACGTGGAGTGACGCGCAGAGAGGATCTGGTGGATTTGAAGTTCGGTACTAAAATCCAACCGCGGAGGCGCAAAGGCACAGAGAAAAATCACGCGCTCCGGGGGCCGCAATCGGACCCACATAGACCAGAACAGGAGGTACTGGGGAAGCTGAGGCTATTTCCTCTTAACCCGGATTCCAAAATTGGCCGCGTAGCGGCCACTGAATTTAGGCCGGCCTTTCAAGGCCGGCGTCGGATTCGTTGTCAATGGCGCGTCGCGGAGCGACGATTGAATTCAGCCGTCGCTAGCGCGACGGATTCTCCGTCGGACATTTCAATCCGGGCCTTAAAAGGCCCGGCTAAACTCATCCGGCCGCTACGCGGCCACTGTCCTGAAAGCTAAGGCGGATATTCTCAAGCCTGTGATTCAACTTCGTAATCGAGGCTTAATAATCAAAACGCCAGGAGGCATTCATGTTAAAAGGTCTTGATCCGTTGTTATCCCCCGACTTGCTCTTTGTCCTGGCCGCCATGGGACATGGTGACGAATTGGCCATTGTAGATGCCAACTTCCCAGCCCTCAGTAATGCCCGGCGGTTGATTCGCTTGGACGGAGCCAGTGCGCCGCGGGCACTTCAAGCGGTCTTGTCTCTGATGCCGCTGGATGATTTCGTGGATGCGCCGATGGCAGTAATGGAAGTCGTCGGCGATCCAACCGCAATCCCTGGACCAGTAAAGGAATTCCAAGTAGTTGCAGACAACGCAGAAGGTAGAGCTGTTGCCAGGAAAGCAATTGATCGGTTTGCTTTCTATGACCGCGCCAAAACTGCTTTTGCCATCGTGGCGACGGGCGAAACTCGCCTTTATGGCTGTGTACTGATCAAAAAAGGGGTCATTGGCCCTCAAGAGTAGTGGATTTTGTTAGCACTGGATCTATTGGACGAGTGCCAGAGGGGGCAAGTAAGGCTTGATGTGCCACTATATGTCCGGTCTGTTATCTAATGCTAAGACTTGACGCCCTTTTCTTCCCTACGGATCATGAACGCATACGGCGATGGACCTCGTGCGTGGAGTTCCTCTGAGGGAATAACCTGATATGTTCCATCAAACTGGAAACCTTAAGATGGCTATGCAAAGAACTTGCGAGCTGCTATTTATCGGGATGTTCGTTTTGAACGGTTGGTGTCAATCGCCTCAACCTCCGAGCAACGCGCCCCAAAGGAACCGGCTTTTCGACGGCAAGTGGTGGCTCAGAGCGGATACAGAGGAGCGCTCTGGTTTCATAAACGGTGCAGTGGACTGCTTGACGTGGACCGCGCGCAAAAAGGGTTTTAACGCCACTCCAGAGCAGGTTGCCGACAAAATCAGCAAGTTCTACAAAGCACATCCTGAAGCGGCAAGCCTGACCGTCGTTGACGTATGGGAAAAGCTTGCACCACGGCCAATGCCCACAAAGACCCCAGAAGCTCAAGGGGAAACTTGGAAGAATGCTCACTGGTATCTCAATGGGGATTGGTGGGGCAGCATCAGCCAGTTGCAGGAGCAGGGCTACTTGGAGGGATATCTCTGGTGCATGGATAACCGGGTTGTCCCAAAAACAGACATCTACTCAAATTCCGTGCGTTATTACCAAAAAAAAATCGATGCCTACGTCGAGGCACACCCTAAGTCTGGCAGCGAGGCGGTGGCCCTCATTCTTTCCAGGTTCTGCGACAAACCGAATGGTGGGCAAGCGGATAAAGGTTTTAAAACTGAGTCACAAAGAGGAAAATGACGAAAATGGGTTCACCCATTAGAACCAGGGAAAATGGGTGCCCCCATCGAATCGGACCATCGAGACCCCACCGAACCCCCACACGCCTGAGCCTGTCGAACGCACCGTCGGACCCAATCCCGATACGCAACGGTTGAACCAACAAGATGTTTCCTCCAAGATACCAGCGTCTTGGCTCGTTCTTGCTGCGGCTCTCCAACGCTTACATCCTCAATACAAGGATTTTTCCCTGTTTCTCATCGAAACGGAATGCCTTGCTGCT
>Ga0335069_10003856_pt1 | contig 22474 bp, 20 predicted proteins | sample Lox_Sample_11_FD_206714 | JGI IMG/M metagenome (GOLD analysis project Ga0335069, IMG submission 206714) | Soil microbial communities from Loxahatchee National Wildlife Refuge, Florida, United States - Lox_Sample_1.1 | ecosystem: Environmental > Terrestrial > Soil > Wetlands | place: USA... | reverse complement strand
GCCGGCGTGATGGATGGTGTCGGCTTCGCCAGCCAATGGGAGTTTTTGCAGGAACTAAAGCAGTTTGGCCTGCGGGTGAATCCGCTGTCACGGATCTGCCGTAAAGTCGACGAGGTTATTGATTACTGGAAGGAGCTCACGGAGAGGCGGCACGAACTCGATTACGAAGCCGACGGTGTGGTCGCGAAGGTCAATTCCTTCGAGCTCCAGAATCGGCTCGGCGAGGTTTCGCGCTCCCCGCGATGGGCGATCGCGTTCAAGTTCAAGGCCCAGCAGGCCGAGACTTGCGTCAATGAGATTGCCGTGCAGGTCGGTCGGATCGGGTCACTCACTCCTGTGGCGAAGCTTGAACCCGTTCCGCTCGCTGGCGTGACGATCTCGAATGCTTCCTTGCACAACCTCGATGAGATCCGCCGCAAGGATATCCGCCAGGGCGATACCGTTTTGATTGAACGTGCGGGCGACGTGATTCCCTACGTCGTGCGCGTCACGCGTGAAGCGAAGCCGCGTAGCCCGCAATTCGAGATGCCCGATCATTGTCCCGAATGCGGTGGCTCGATTGTACACGAAGAGGGCGAGGTTGCTTACTTCTGTGTCAATGCGAACTGCCCGGCGCGGATGCGCGAATCGATTCGGCACTTTGCGTCGAAGACCGCGCTCGATATCGAGGGGCTAGGCGACAAGCTGGTCGCTCAACTGGTCGACAAAGGGCTGGTCAAGGAACTCGATGATATCTATCGGATCAAGAAGAGCGATCTGCTCGGGCTCGAGCGGATGGCCGACAGGAGCGCCCAGAATATTCTCGAGGCGATTGATCGATCGCGCGACGCGGCCCTCGAACGGCTGATCAATGGACTCGGCATCCGTCACGTCGGCGAGAGCACGGCGCGACAATTGGCGCTGCGCTTCAAAACGATCGAGGCGCTGATGGACGCGACCGAAGATGATCTGACTGGCGTGCGTGATATTGGCGGCGAAGTCGCGCGCAGTATCCGCGAATATTTCGATGAGCCGCGAAATCGTCACGCCGTCGAACGGCTGGCGCGTGAACTCAAGATCATCGCGCCGCAGGAGCCGGCGCAAGGGCGGGGCGCGCTCCGCGAAAAGAGCTTCGTTCTTACCGGTGGTCTCGCGTCGATGACGCGGGAGGAGGCCGAGCGACGGATCCTCGGCGCTGGAGGTCGTGTCACTTCGTCGGTAAGTCGGAAGACCGATTTCGTCGTGGCGGGGACCGATCCGGGCTCGAAGCTGCGCAAAGCTCAGGAGCTGGGCGTACGGGTGCTGGACGAAGCCGAGTTCGCCGCTCTGTTGGGCGAAGGTGAATGAACGGCTCTACTGATTTGGCGCGGATCGAACTACGCGTTACCGGGCGGGTGCAGGGCGTCTATTTTCGCGCCGCCACCAAGGCCCAAGCCGAGATGCTGGGTCTCACCGGCTATGCGCGTAATCGGCCCGACGGCTCTGTCGAGATCGTCGCGGAGGGTCCTAAAGCCAAGCTTGAGAAGCTCTACCGCTTTGCTCAGCAAGGCCCTCCAGATGCTGCAGTGGGCGAAGTTTTTGTCGCTTGGGGAACATTTGCGTGCGAATTTGACCGCTTCTCTGTACGCTAAGCGGCCAGAGCAACACTTCTGTAACTTCCCTTTTCCTCTATAATTGCATTAGTTATACTTCTGTCGTTTGGGCACAAATTTTGATCCCATTTTGAGGATCCAGACCAGCGCCAGCCCGATTGGCGGCGTAAGGAGTGTTGATCGCAATGGCTCTACCACCTGAAGCGGCCGGAGGCGCCGCTCAGTCGACCGGTCTCGGCGGCCACGCGCACAAGCGCGAACGTCGCGACAGCGTCGTTATTCGCTTCGCCGGCGATTCCGGCGACGGTATGCAATTGGCCGGTATGCAGTTCACTGCTGAATCTGCATTGGCCGGTAACGATATCGCGACGCTGCCCGATTATCCGGCTGAGATACGCGCTCCCGCCGGCACGATCGCCGGTGTCAGCGGCTTTCAGGTTAACTTTTCGAGTGGTGAGGTCTTCACCGCCGGGGATGAGCCAACCGTTTTGGTGGCGATGAACCCTGCGGCGCTCAAGGCTAACCTCGACGACGTGCCGGCCAACGGCGTGATTATCGTCGATAAGGAAGCCTTCAACGAGGCGAACCTCAAGAAGGCGGATTACAAGAGTAACCCTCTTACCGACCACTCGCTCGATAAGTACCAAGTCTTTCAGGTCGACGTTACCAAGCTTACGACCAACGCCTTGCACGATACCGGGCTGAATAATCGCGCGGTGTTCCGCTGCCGCAATCTGTTCGTGCTCGGCATGATCTCGTGGCTCTATCAGCGCCCGATCGAGAGCACGATCAATTGGCTGGAAGGTCGTTTCAAGAAGACGCCGGAACTGCTCGATGCCAACTTGAAGGCACTCCGTGCTGGCTTCAACTACGGTGAAACCACCGAGATGTTCGCCAGCTCGTACGAAGTGCCGCCGGCACGGATCGTCCCGGGCACCTATCGGAATATCACCGGTAACGCCGCTGTAGCGCTCGGTTTTGTGGCCGCCGCGGTCAAGGCGGGCAAGCCGCTGTTCCTCGGCTCCTATCCGATTACTCCCGCCAGCGACGTGCTTCATGAGCTCGCGGCCTTGAAGAATTTCCCCGTCTATACCTTCCAGGCGGAAGACGAAATCGCGGGCGTCTGCTCGGCGATTGGCGCCGCTTTTGGTGGTTCGATCGCGATCACTACTACTTCCGGCCCCGGCATGAATCTGAAGGCCGAAGCGGTTGGCCTCGCCGTCAAGACCGAGTTGCCGATCGTTATCGCCGATATCCAGCGCGCGGGTCCGTCGACCGGTATGCCGACCAAGCCCGAGCAGGCTGATTTGCTCGCGGCGATGTATGGGCGTCATGGTGAGTCGCCCATCCCGGTGATTGCGGCTTCGACCCCGGCCGATTGCTTTGCGGCGGCCTACGAAGCGGTGCGGATCGCGGTTAAGTATATGACGCCGGTAGTCCTGCTTACCGACGGCCAATTGGCCAATGGCGCTGAACCCTGGCTGCTGCCCGATGTCGACAAGCTGCCGGAAATAAAGGTTGAGTACCGCACCGATCCGGTCGGCTTCATGCCCTACATGCGCGATGAAGAGACGCTCGCGCGTCCATGGGCGATCCCGGGCACGCCCGGACTGGAGCATCGTATCGGCGGTCTCTCCGGTGAGGACAAGACCGGTAACATCAGCTACTCGCCCGCCAATAACGAGCTGATGGTACGTATCCGTGCGCGTAAGGTCGCAGGAATTGCGCGTGAAATTCCGCCGACGGAAATCTTCGGCGACGCGAATGGCGGCGATCTGGTCGTCCTCGGATGGGGGTCGACTTTCGGCTCAATCCGCGAGACCGTTAAGCAGCTCCGCGGCAAGGGCAAGAGTGTTTCGCATATCCATCTGCGTTATCTCAATCCGCTCCCGAGTGATCTCGAGGCCCAGCTTCGTAAGTTCAAGAAGGTGATGGTCGCCGAGATGAACATGGGACAACTACTCAAGCTGGTGCGCGCCGACTATCTGATCGACGCGATCGGCTGCAACAAGATCCAGGGCCGTCCGTTCAAGGTCAGCGAACTGACGAACCGGATTACTCGCGTCCTGGAGGGCTGAACACCATGGCAACTGCACTAACTCGTAAAGATTTCGTTTCCGATCAGGAAGTACGCTGGTGTCCCGGATGCGGTGACTACGCGATTCTCGCGCAGGTCCAGAAGCAGATGCCGGAATTCGGCGTGCCGCGCGAGAAGACGGTCTTCATCTCGGGCATCGGATGCTCGAGCCGCTTCCCGTACTACATGAACACCTATGGCTTCCATACGATTCATGGCCGTGCGCCGGCCTTCGCAACTGGTCTGAAGGTCTCGCGCCCGGACCTCGACGTATGGCTCGTCACCGGCGACGGCGACGGTCTTTCTATCGGCGGCAACCATCTGATTCATATCCTGCGCCGTAACGTCGACGTGAATATCCTGCTCTTCAACAACCGTATCTATGGTCTGACGAAGGGGCAGTACTCGCCGACCTCGGAGTTCGGCAAGGTGACCAAGTCCTCGCCGATCGGTTCAGTCGATTCACCGTTCAACCCGATTACCGTTGCTCTCGGCACCAGCGCGACCTTCGTGGCTCGCTCACTCGACGTCGAGCAGAAGCATCTCGGTGAGATGCTCAAACGGGCGCACGATCATCGGGGCGCATCGTTCCTTGAGATCCTGCAGAACTGCAATATTTTCAATGACGGTGCGTTCAACGATCTGACCGATAAAGGCATCAAGGCCGACTACCAGCTCGTGCTCGAACACGGCAAGCCACTTATCTTCGGCAAGAACAAGGATAAGGGTATCCGGATGAACGGCCAGCGGCCGGAAGTAGTCCAGCTCGGCAACGGTGTGACCGAGAAGGATCTTATCGTCCACGATGAGACCAACCTCGCGCTCGCGTTCATGCTGGCCAATTTCCAGGCTCCGCTCCCGACTCCGATCGGGGTCTTCTATGCGACATCGCGTCCCACCTACGACGGCGCGATGAACCAGCAGCTCGAGGATGCCAAGGCGAAGCAAGGCCCCGGCGATCTGAAAGCGCTACTGAATCGCGGCGACGTTTGGACCGTGAAGTAACTCTTTAACTAACTCGTATCGAACAGCGACGGCGCGGGAGTATGATGCTCCCGCGCCGTTTTCTTTGCGAGCTAAGATTTTCTCGCTTCAACTCGATCAGATAACGATTATCGGTTAATTTGGTGTCGCGTGGCGCAAGCTCGATTAACTGTCATCATTCCCGCTTATAACGAAGCAGGCTCTATCAGTCTCGTCGCAGAGCGCGTGCTCGCAACCGGCCTGGCGCGCGAGATCATCGTTGTTGATGATGGCTCGAACGACGGAACCGTGGCGCAGTTGGAGCGTTTCAACGCGATCTCGGCGGTAAAGGTCATTCGCCATCCGCATAATCGTGGCAAAGGGGCCGCCATCCGCACCGGACTCGCGCAAGCTACCTCGGAATTTGTGATCATCCAGGATGCCGACCTCGAACTCGATCCGGCAGATTTCCCGGCCATGATTGCTCCATTGCTTGCGGGCGAGAGTGATGTCGTTTACGGGATGCGCACCTCTGATAACCCGGGACGCGGCATCGCGCTATTTCTTGGCGTCAGGATGCTCACATATTTGACCAATTTTCTCTACGGATCCCGCATTCACGACGAGGCCTGTGGTTACAAGGCCTTTCGACTGAGCCTGTTACGCCGGGTTCGACTCGTATGCGAGCGCTTCGAATTCTGCCCCGAGGTCACTGCCAAGCTGCTGCGCCTCGGCGTGAAGATCGTGGAAGTGCCGGTCTCATACAACCCGCGCAGTAATGAAGCGGGTAAGAAGCTGCGTCTTGGCGACGGGCTCACCGCGATGCTGACGTTGATGCGTTATCGCTTCGTCTCGCGCCGGAGCTTCGATCTCGGCGAGGCATCGGCAATGCCGATCGAAGAAGCGGAACCAGCCACTATCGAAGTCGGCGATTAATCAGAACTCTTATTCGTTTCGTCTCGCAGCGGCTTCCTCAGGATCGCGCAAGCGATTCCTCAACGAGGCCTTCCAGCTTCTTGCCGAAGAGGAGCACCAGCACGATCGTGATTGCCGACATAAGCAGCAGGTAATTGCGCATGCGATTCGATCGGTATTCCGCCGCGACCACATGGATACCGCCGGGCACCCTAGCCCCGATATAGCTTGGCGAGACCATGAAGGCGCGAACCTCTTTTCCGTCCACTTCAACATGCCAATTCGGATGATAGGTCACTTTGAAAATGAGGGTAGCGTCGTTGGATGATCGAGTGACTACTTCGATTCGTCCGGGGGAAATCTTTTCATTGATTACCGTGGCTGCCTTGTCCGCAGGATCGGTTCCAGAGCTCGAATCATTCCCCATGTAGGACCACCGGATAAACTGATTCGCTGCCGGAGCAGAGGAGGTCATCCAGGCGCGATTTTCCTGCAGCAGATCTGCTTGTGAATCGGTGTCTTTGTGGTCCGTGATTTGGCCGAACTGGACGTATCCGCCGCTGTCGATCTGATAGAGGGTGTAACGCGTGGTCTTTTTGATCGGCAGAAAGAACGGCTTGGGCGCTTGGCCGGTGGGTGCGATCACATACCGAACGTTGAATAGTTTGTAGTCGTGCGGATGATTCTCGTCGAAGTACCAGAGCAGATCCGAATTGAGCGAATAGCTTTGCCAAGGTGGCGATAGCGCCGGTATCAACTCATAGGTCAGGCGATCATAGAAGCGTACGTCGCCCCAGTGCATCAGGCGGCCCCAATCCTTGTTCATCCCGGCATAGACACGCCCCGGCGGTAGCGATTTGATCGCTGCGACGATTTCGTTGCTGTCGGTATCAGCTTGAAGAGCCGCCTGCGTATCGCTCATCCATTGTCGGTTCGTGGCGTAAAATTGCTGGCGCTCGCGCAGAGCGGGAATCATCAGAGCGAGGATTATCGCTACCGCAATTAGCGACCCCCAACGCGGCGTCAATTGCTGGCATTGCCGCCAAAGCCATTCGGCCCCGAGACCAGCCAAGAGAATCGCACCGAGATCGACGCCGGCTATAAAGCGATGGAAGAGCAGGCCGTCATGCATCGGAAAGATATCGAGGAGCGGTCCCAGCGTCGGACGGCCAAAATAGAGGATTAGCCACGTTCCGAACATCAGGAGAGCGAGTCGGGCGGGGGCATTGCGCCTGGCCGCCGCCCACGCGACTCCGAGTGTCAGAAGCAGGGTCATTGCCGGGAGCCGACCTTTATCGAACAGATCACCGTTGATGAGCCATCCCAAAATCTGCGCTGCACCATACGAGTCGTATTTGAAGCGCTGCAAGTTGGGTGTGACGTTCATGTATCCCTTGTAGAGAAGGAACGGCGCGATGAAGTAGGCAGTGATCACGCCAGCTGGGATGAAGATGGCGGCGAGCCGCAACGCACTCGGCCACAGGCGAGGACCGGCTTGCGTCGCGAGGAAAAGCATCAGCGCGAAAACGATCACGAGGGGTGTCATGCCGGCTCCTCGCGCCACAGGCTGAAGACGAAGAGGATCGCGACAACGACACCGAGCATGTAGGCGTACATCAGATCCGATAGCACGACCATCGCGCAGGAAAGGATCGCCGTTGTATAGCCGCCTCCGCCCCTCAGCACGCGATATACCGCGGCGGTCGCGATAAAGATGAAGTTCATTGCCCACAGCTGCGTGTACATCCCGAAGCCGCGCCAGACGTAGCTGTGGAAATCGAATCCGTAGAGCCCCCCGGCATCGAGCAGAGGCGCGAACGCTGCGCCCGTCGCGGCTGCGACCGGAAGGAAGCCCATTGTACGCATCGACCACCATACGGTCAGCGGAAACAGCACCATCAGGAGGTACCTGACGAAATTGAAGAGCGTCAGGAGGCTGATATTGTTGAAGACCAACCGATGAAGCGCGACCACCGCTAGATGAGGAACGTGCTGATAGTAGAAGAAATCAGGGAAGCCCATTTCCAGCGTGGGTTCCCAATGGTCGAAAGGATTCTCCCCACCGGCCAACGCCGCATCGGCTCGCTGCACGCACATGAAGTGATACGCATCGTCGTTCAGATTCGGAATCGGGATGGTCAGCTCAGGCAGCAGCGTGACCGCGTTGAAAACGATCACAAGCAGCAGCGGCACCATCTGGATAATGGTGGTCCATCGCGAGGAAGTGGTGGAAGAAGCTTCGGTGGTCAAAGTCAGGAACGAATCAGAGTCAGCGCTATGCGAAAAGGCGGCAGCGTTTACCCGCCACCGCCCTTCGCTTCTGCGAACAACTTATCAAATCGAAAGGTTGTAGAGCGAGCGCAGGTTATTTCCTAATACGTCGTTGCGTTGTTTCTCCGGAATTTTTTCGACCATCCGCTCGAGGTCTTGCAGATAATCGGCAGTGTGATCGGGATGCGGGAAATCGGAGGCCCAGATAAAGCGATCGCTCCCGACCAGATCGACCATCGCCGCAAGCGACTTTTCGTCAGGATCGGCCGAGACCCATACATTACGTTTGAAATAGAAGCTGGGGCGTTCCTTAAGAGGAACCGAGCGGCCCATCACACTGTCATAGACCGCATCCATCCGATCGAGCCAATACTGAACCCATCCGGCGCCGACTTCGAGAATTACGATCTTAAGCTTGGGGAATTTGTCGAAAGTGCCATAGGCCATGAGACTCGCGAGCGCATGGCGGATCGCATCGGAAGCGGTGACGTTAAGGAACCACGGATTCTTGCGGACGTAATCCTTGTCGTAGCGACCGGGCCAGCACCACTGCGGCTCAAGCGAGACGTGGATACCCAAAGGCACGTCGAGTTCCTGGGCCTTGGCGAAAAGAACGTCGTGATCGCTATGGCCGTGCGGTTTGCGCGTCATCGTGAATTGCACGACCCATCCGCCTTTATGGCCGGCTTTGACCGCGCGCTCCAATTCAACCGCCGCTGCCGCCGGATCGCCTAACGAAAGGTGTGCGACGGGAATCAGGCGGCCGGCACTATCGGCGCACCAGTCGGAGATCCAGCGATTATAAGCGCGGCACATCGCATCGGCGTAATCGGCATCATCGCACTCGGTTTCCCAAGTCAGATCGAGGCTGGGATAGATAATGGCTGCGTCGAGTCCTTCCAGATCGAGCCGCTTGAGCCGATCTTTCATATCGCACGCGCCCAGCGGCACACGTTCGCCATAACGGATACGCGGATCAAAATTACCCGAGTTGCGCGTCACCTGACCCATCTGGGCCACTGTGCCGAAGGTGCCCCCGCGACTCACTCGCGATGGGACGCCGTTGATTTCGAGATATTCCAATCCGTCCTTGTCATCCTTGAGCTGGACGGCTCGGTCCCGATACTTCGGTTCGCAGTATTCCTGCCAACAGGTCTTGGCCTCGAGAATATGGCCGTCCGCGTCGACCGCCCTCGGATATTTGAATTTGTAAATCTGTTCCTGCGCCATTTTCGTTTTGCCTCGATTCGATCTTTGGATTTCGTAACCTGGCCAACACTCAATACCGCTGTACGGAAACGCCATCATCGCCCCACACGACGATACGCTCGGCTAGTATTTTCAGGGACGGTGACGGCGTCAAGCGCGAAGCAAAAAATAAAGCCTGCCGCGAACGGCAGGCTTTACTAGGGAATCGGCGAGAGGAGGGTGCTTACGATTTCATTGCGCCACGATTACTTCCGCCGGCTGCACTGAGTAGCGTGCCGGCATTAGCACGACCGCCGCTTGAGACACCGCCGCCAATTCGCGACACCTGTGCCGGCATCTTGGTGACGTTGTCGCGACGACCGTTAATCGGCGACGGACTCGCAACCTCGCGATCGCGACTCTCGCTCACTCCTGCGGTCTGTTTGTGGAGCAGGATATATTGCTTGCCGCGGCGAGCGAGCACGCCTTGTTCAACCATGTCGCTGATTAGGCGCGTGATCATCGGGCGCGAGCTGCCAATCATCTCGGCGAGCTTGGCATGCAACAGTTCTGTAATCAGAATCGTGCCGCGCGAATCCTCTGCACCGAAGCGATTGGCAAGATCTGCCAGCACCAGTTCGAGGCGCTGCCGGTAATCCAGCCCAATGAAGGTCGCCCAGGAACTCGCTACGGACGACCACATCGTATTCAAGTATTCGATCAAACCGATCAGCTGATCGGGCTCAAGCGTCTTGAGCAACTTGTAAATGTGCTCGCGGGTGAGGAGTGCGACTTCGCACTTGGTGCGCGCAAACGCTTCGAAGACCTGTGCGCGACGCTTCTTATGATCGATAAAGTCGACGTGTCCGAGGACTTCACCCGGACCGCAAAGCCGCACGAGCACACGGCTGCCGTCGGATTGCGGGCAGAAGACTTCGACCATCCCCGAGAAGACCCAGAAGAGCATGTCTGCCGGCGCGCCCTGAAGGAACAGGGTCGAACCCTTGGGATAGGTGACGACGGTATGATGACTGATCAGTTCATCGACGATTTCGCGGGGTAGGCCGGAATCAGCGATGAAAGTTTCGAGACGGCGTTGAAGAACTTCGGGAATCTGAACGTTCATTAAGCGGCTCCTCGCATACGGTTCGGGCGAAAGAATAATCCTTCTGCCTTCGAGCTTTTACGAAACCCCGCACAACCTCGTCCTCTTCCCCCTAAGCTAACGGCCAAGTCTTAAGCTACGCCAAGCATTATTGCCAGTACGTCGAACCAGTTAGCCTATTTTTAGCACTGTTACGTCACGTTTAGCAAGAGGCGATTTCATTCGCTTTCGCGCCTTTTTGAGATTAATAGCAAATCTACGGTATTCTGGCTAAGCAATGGTGGCCTCAGCACAATCTAGATGAGGACTCGCTTTGGTACGTGGCGCGACCTCGGCTGAGGAGAGCTTTCACGCCGTTCTGTAGCATCACCTAATAACGAACGGACCCGTCTCATGCTTATTGAAGTGCTCAGTACTTGAGTTGACTTCGTCCGAATCGAGCGAAGAGGATAGTCCGCCGAAACGAATTTGTCGGAGACGATTTCGAAGTAAGGGAGCCGGCCGCTCTAATCGGAATTCGACACGCGACGAGCGCTGGCGAGATAGTTCCGGTTCTCGCCAGGCGCGCCGTGTCCTGGAAAGATAATTACTCGCAGTACGTCTTATCTGGTCAGTTTGTAACCATCGCGTTACACGTCATCGTCAGTGCCCCAAGGCCTTGCTTCGTGGCGCTTTTATGCTCTTGTGCTGCACGTTGTGTTCAATGATGGATCAAAGCCTAAAAGTGAACCTTCTGTGATTGTAGGCGGTCAGAATTAGCCTTGCCGAGAGTTATCGACGTCAGGATATGCATGACGAAAATACGCTCTTTTTTTTAAGTTGTGCCGACGAATGTCTGGAAGTCCGACTGCTAAGAGCAACCGAAATTGGTTCCGACCAGAAAGTGGCAAACATGCGCGCGGAACAACTGCTTCCTTGCCGGCTGCGAGTGAGGCATCCGTAATGGTACGTCGAAATCAAACATCTGAGTCGGAGGCTTCAGGCAAAGAAGCATTCGAACCAAACCTGTTGGCGGGCCAGATGCTCACGGCTCAGGAACTCGCCGCTTATTTGCGCGTGAATCGCTCGACGGTCTATCGGCTGTTGAAGAAGAAGCAACTGCCCGGATTCAGGATCGGAAGTGAGTGGCGCTTCCAGATAGAGGAGGTGAATCGCTGGTTCCGTGAACGTGGACCTGGCGACCTCTAGGTCAAACAGCAGCTTCTGGTTTTGTCTTTGCGCCTGCGTCGGAAAAGCGCCGTGGTCGCACAGATGCCCCATATAGTCCCTCTCAAGCGAAGAGCGTCGTAGATCCGTAGGACCTCGAGTCGGCGCCGCGGTGATTCGGACCAGCACCGTACTTCTGTAAGAAACGCTGATCGGCTTCGCGTAGATAAGGCCGCCGTGCTATGACATCCGGCATCCATGAGCCGGAGGGGCTGCGATGGCAGATCTTCGTATTGAGGGTAGCTGCGATCCGCGTTTCGAGCGGGTGCGTGCGGCCTTCGCTGAAAACTTCGAGAAGCGCAACGAATACGGTGCGTCGGTCGCGATCACGATCGATGGGAAACCCGTCGTCGATTTGTGGGCCGGTCATTCTGACAAGGCGCGAACGCTGCCCTGGAATAGCGATACGATCGTAAACGTATTCTCGACCACGAAGGGGCTGATGTCGATCGCGGCCCATCGCTTGGTCGATCAGGGGATGCTCGACCTTGATGCTCCGGTTGCACGCTATTGGCCGGAGTTCGCCCAAGGCGGCAAGGGCGACGTCCCCGTGCGCCAATTGATGAACCATCGTGCGGGCCTTCCCGCGATCCGCAAGAAGATGGCGGATGACGCTTGCTACGATTGGGTCGCGATGACGGCGGCGCTGGCGGCCGAACAACCGTGGTGGGTGCCGGGCACGAAGCATGGATACCACGCGCTGACGATGGGCTGGCTGGTCGGCGAAGTTATCCGCCGGGCTTCCGGCAAGACGGTCGGACAGTACTTCCGCGACGAGATCGCGGGACCGCTCGGTCTCGATTGTCATATCGGACTGGACGCGCAGCACGACGCGCGCTGTGGTCAGATGATCGCGTCACCGCCGCCTCCACCGGGTCAGGTCAATCTCTATCAGTATTCGCTCGACAATCCGGAATCGGTTACGGCGAAGGCCTTTTTCAATCCCGGAACGGCGATGAAGCTCGGTGCCGTGAATGGGCGCTCGTGGCGTGGTGCTGAAATCCCGGCCGCGAATGGCCATACGAATGCGCATGCGCTGGCGCGATTGTATGGAGCTCTTGCGCGCGGGGGCGAGGTCGACGGCGTGCGAGTGTTGCAGCCTGCTGCGATCACGCGATGCTCAACCGAGGAATCGGCAGGTGTTGATGAGGTGCTGCTGATTCCGACGCGCTTCAGCACGGGCTTTATGCTCACGCAGGCGCATGATCCGATGGGTCCGAACAGCCGACCGTTTGGTCATCCGGGGGCCGGCGGATCGCTCGGGTTTGCCGATCCTGACGCGAAGATTGGCTTCGGTTACACGATGAACAAGATGGGTCCGTACATCCTGATCGACCCGCGCGCACGAGTTTTGATCGACGCACTGTACGCGTCACTGTGAGGCAATAGCGCAGTGGCAGATCTCCTAATCGAGGGTAATTGCGATCCGCGCTTCGCCCGTGTGCGCGAAGCTTTTGCAGAGAACTTCGCGCAGCGTGGCGATGTTGGCGCCGCCGTTGCCGTGACGATCGATGGACGACCAGTGATCGATCTTTGGGGCGGATTCGCCGACAAAGCCCGCACCCGTCCGTGGACGCGAGACACGATCGTTAACGTCTATTCGGCGACCAAGGGCGTTGCAGCGACCTGTATCAATCGGCTCGCCGATCAGGGGCGGATCGATCTCGATGCGCCTGTCGCACGCTACTGGCCTGAATTCGCTCAGGCGGGCAAGGGAAAGATTCTGGTCCGCTGGCTGTTGAGCCATCGCGCGGGTCTGCCGGCGGTCCGCAAGCCGCTGCCGAGTGATGCGCTTCTCCATTGGGATCTGATGGCCACGTCGCTGGCTGAGCAGGAGCCGTGGTGGGAGCCCGGAACGAAACACGGCTATCACGCGTTGACGCTGGGCTATCTGCTCGGTGAGCTTTTGAAGCGACTTACCGGCAAGACGATAGGTGCGTATTGTCGGGAAGAGCTGAGCGGGCCGCTGGCGCTCGATTTTCATATCGGTCTCATTGCGAGCGAGCATAGCCGCTGCGCCGAAGTAATCGCGTCGCCGGTGAGTACGGCTCCTCCGGCTAACATGCCGGCCGGTGCAGACGATCCCGCATCGGTCACGATGAAGGCGGTGAACAATCCACCCGGTGCGCTCAAGCTGAGCATGATCAATTCGCGACCGTGGCGCGCGGCGGAAATTCCGGCTGCCAATGGTCATACCAACGCGCGAGCTTTGGCGCGATTCTACGGAGTGCTGGCCCGCGGCGGTGAACAGGATGGGGTGCGGGTGCTCAGCCCGGCGCAGATCGAACAGTGCTATCAGGAGCAATCCAACGGATCGGACGCGGTGATGTTCGGATTGCCGTCGCGCTTTGGTCTTGGCTACCGCCTCACGCAGCCAGCGGCTAAGTATGGTCCGAATCCGCATACCTTCGGTCATACCGGAGCGGGCGGGTCGCTGGCTTTCGCTGACCCCGATGCCAAGCTAGGATTTGCCTATACAATGAATCAGATGGGACCTCATATTCTGATCGATCCGCGCGCCGTCGCTCTGCTCGACGCGCTGTACGGTTCGCTCTGAGTGATGGTCCATTAGAAGAGAGCCCCGATGGATTCTGGAATCACAACTTGGTTTCCGATTGCGGTGATGGTGGTCGCGGCCGCGGTGGTCGTTGGCGGGATGGTGATGATCAATCGGTTCATCGGTCCACGCGGCGCTCGCACGGCCGTTAAGGGTGAGTCGTTCGAATGCGGCAATCCTTCGAGCGGTAGCGCGTGGGGTCGCTTCTCGGTCCGCTTCTATCTGACTGCGATTCTGTTCCTGGTCTTCGACGTCGAAGTTATTTTTCTTTACCCGTGGGCTGTGGAGCTGCGTCAGCTTGGGATGTTCGGCTTTGTCGAAGCGCTGGTTTTTATCGGGATCCTGCTGGTCGGCCTAGTTTACGCGTGGCAGCGCGGCGCGCTCGATTGGGATTGATCTTCCCGCATCGGTAGCCCGATAGCGCTACATTCTCGAGGCGGGCTTTTTAGTCGATAGTCCTGCCGTTATCATCAGGGGCGGGAAAGTCGCCTCGATGTCTGCAGATATATCCAGCGGCAAAGTGCCTGAGCGAATCCTGATTGTTCTGCTCGGTTCCATCGGCGACGTCGTGCGCGCCCTTCCCTTGGTCGGTCGGATTCGCGAAGCATGGCCGACGACCTATATCGCGTGGGCCATCGAACCTAAGTCCTCCCCGATTCTGGAGGGCCATCCCTGGATCGACGAGTTGATTGTTTATGACCGGCGGCATGCGCCGTGGTCGTTCCTACCTTTTCTCCGATCGGTACGTCGTGGTCGCTTTGATCTAGTGATCGATCTTCAGCGTCATCTCAAGAGCGGCATCATCTCGCGAGTTACCGGCGCCAAGGATCGACTCGGGTTTGCCGCTGAAAACGTAAAAGAGGGCAACGACCGGTTTTCAACACGCCGAATTACGCCGCAACCGCGGATGCGGTTGAAGCTTACGCAGTATCAGGCTTTTGGCGATTTGCTGGAATTGCCCGAGGCTCCGATCCGATTCGGTTTGGAGCCATCCCAAGAAGTGTGCGATAGCGTTGCCAAGGTTATCGGCGGCGCGCCACGACCGCGTCTTGGAGTAATTCTGGGATCGTCCTGGCCGAGCCGGATCTATGACCCAGCGGCGGTCGCATCGGTGATTCGCCAAGCCGCTGAGCCGTCGGGTGGTGGGCTCTTTCCAATCCTGATTGGTGGTCCTGATGAGGCTCCTATCGCTGAGGCCGTGATACGCGAGCTCGGCGATGCGGCCGTCCTCAACCTGGCGGGCCGCACCCGCCTCAACGAACTCCCAGCTATCTTTACCGAATGCGATGTGGCGTTCGGACCCGACAGCGGCCCAATGCATATAGCGGCGGCGGTGGGATGCCCGATCGTGTCCTTATGGGGTGCGACTGCAGCCGAAAGATCGGCTCCTTGGGGCTTCGCTCAATACGCGATCACCGGCCAGATTCCTTGCACGCCGTGCTATCTGCGCCGATGTCCGATCGGCAATGAATGTATGCGCCGCATCACACCGGAGAGCATCGCCGCCGCTGTCAGACAGGCTCTCGCCGAATACCGCGGAAAAGCCACCGGTGGATCGGGCACGACAGATCCTGTTGCCGCGGCCGGTGGACTGGCATGAGCACGGGCGGCGAGACCTCGACGCTCGGAGCCTGGCGGTTCGAGGTGGCGCTACCTGAAGCGATTGCAGAAGCTCGCAACGAAGTCCTTGATCTGGTGCTCAGGATCGCTGACGAGGGTGTGGTCGCACCGCTCCGCAAATCACGTCACGCTGTGACCTATAATCCGCATTTCCGGGTGTCGCTATCACAACCCGGCGATCTTTTCGTAAAGGTGCTCAATCGAGCCACCGGCATCGACCGTATCAAGCATCTGAGGTGTGGCTCGGTTGCCGCTCACGTAAAGCGAATCTCCCGTCGTCTTGCTGATGCCGGCTTCAATGCTCCGCCGCTCTGGGTTCTGGGTTTTAATCGTCAGGATGGACGCGAAATGATTGTTTCGCCACGGGTCGAGGGGCTCGGGCCGCTCCAGACCCTGGCGCGGTTCGGTGGCGATCTACCTAACAAACGGCGGATCTTACGGGATTTGGGAGCGGAAATCGGCCGACTTCATCGGGCGGGCCTCGTTCACGGTGACCTGACGCCCTTCAATATCTTCATCCAGGCTCACCAGCCGACGCGATTTATCTTCTTGGATCATGAGCGGACGCGGAGCAACTATGGATTAGGACGAACGCGCCGAAATCTCCGCAATCTCATTCAGTTGGGCCGCTTCAATTTACCCGGCCTGACCAAAAGCGATCGTTTGCGGGTGATGTTCGCCTATGCCGACGCGATCGGGTGTCCCGATCGAAGAGCGCTGGCGCGGCGAACGCTGAAAATGCTTGCGGTTCGTCTTCAGCGAGATGGCGGTGCGCAGGTTATCGCGCCGCTTGGCGCGGTCAAGCTGTAAGAAAGGCGAGGGGGAAGATGGGTGAGGGGGTAAGCATCTCGGTCGTAATTCCAGCCTACAACGAGGTTGGCACAATCGAGGAAGTGCTGCGTCGCGTGCTCAACTGCGGCTATGACATAGAGGTGATCATCGTTGATGACGCTTCGAAGGACGGTACCCGCCAGGTTCTCGAGAAGATTCAAGATCCCCGAGTACGCTGCTTCTATCACACGGTTAATCGCGGCAAGGGGGCGGCTCTCCGTATGGGTTTCGCGGCAGCGCGAAAGCCGATCGTGATCGTGCAGGATGCAGACCTCGAATATGACCCGCGCGACTACAGCAAGGTCCTTGAACCGATCGTCGATGGTCGCGCCGATATGGTCTACGGGTCGCGCTTCCTAGGCGGACCCCATCGGGTCTTGTTCTTCTGGCACTACCTTGGAAACCGCTTGCTGACACTGATTTCGAACGCGATCAGCGATTTGAATCTCAGCGATATGGAAACCGGGATGAAGGCTTTTCGACGCGAGAAGCTGATTCAGCTCAAGCTTAGCGCTGACCGCTTCACCTTCGAACCGGAGATCACCTGCAAAGCTGCGAGGGCCCGCTGGGTTATTTACGAAGTTCCGATTTCATACTCAGGGCGTACCTACGATCAGGGTAAAAAGATCGGCTGGCGCGACGCCGTTGCTGCGATCGCGGCGATTCTCTACTACCGCTTTGCCGATTGAGGCGGTGGCTGACAAAGCACTATCGATAGTTGGCGTCGATCCGGAGCGTAACTTCGGCGGCGGCGAGACGCAGGTCTTGGGGCTCACCCGCGAGCTTATCCGGATGGGTCATCGGGCTGAGCTTATCTGCGATCCCGAGGGACAGTTGGCCGAGCGTGCGCGAGTTGCCGGTATCACTTGCCATCCCCTGAGGATTCGAAACGCGATCGATGTCATCGCTGGCGTGCGGCTGCGCCGGATAGTCTCGCGCAATCATTACGACGTAATCCATTTTCATACGGCGCGAGCGCACGCGCTGGCTCCCTATGCGGGGGGCTTCGGTGGCGTAAGGGTCGTTACCCGCCGGATGGACTATCCGCCGGGGCGGCTGATGGGGCCGTATCTTTATAATCGCGCGGTCGACGGTGTGGTCGCGATTTCCGGTGGTGTCGCGCAGGCGCTGATTAGTGTGGGCGTGAGGCAGGACCGAATGACGGTAGTCTTTAGCGGAATCGATTGCGATCGCTTTACACCACCTACTGACGCGCAGCGTGAATCGGCACGCAAGCGCTTCAACCTCGGAGCCGATGAGATCGCGATTGGTGCGGTGGGGGCGCTGGTAGCCCGCAAAGGCCATCGCGTGCTGATCGACGCAATCGTCGCGAGCCTAGGGCGGTTGCAGGGGACGGGTTCAAGGGTCCGTTGTCTAATCGCCGGTGATGGGCCGCTCCGCGAAGAGCTCGGAGCGCGGATTCGTGAAGTCGGAGCGACCGAAGCCATCGCGTTAGTTGGGCCGATCGAGGATCCTCGCGAGTTGTTGGCCGCGCTCGACATCTTCGTGATGCCATCGACACAAGAGGGATTGGGGGTTGCGGCTCTGGAAGCGATGGCGACGGGCCTTCCGGTTATCGCCAGCAGGGTGGGTGGCTTGGTTGAGGTGGTTGAGGAAGGCGTCAGTGGCCTGCTCGTAGGCGCCGAGGCGATAGACGCTCTGGCGGGAAGACTGGTTGAGCTCGTACTCAACGAACGTCGAAGAAAAGTGCTGGGCGCTAATGGTCGGCGCCGGGCCTTGGAGCAATTCAGCGTGCAGGCGATGGCGGTAGGTACGCTAAGCGTTTATCAAGAATTGTTGGCGAAACGTTACGCGCGCCAAGAGAAAATGGCAGGATAGTCGCGATGAAGAGCATGACTGGCTTTGGACGGGCTGAGCTGACACGCAATGGCGTGCAGGTAACCGTCGAGGTGCGCGCCTTGAATCAGCGCTTCTTCGAACTCAAATCGAGCCTGCCGCGCGGATGGGGCGAGCACGAGGCCGAGATTCGCAAGCAGGTTCAGGAGCATGTTGAACGTGGGCGGGTCGAGGTCTTTATTCGCTCGATGGTCTTGAAACCGCCGCGTAGCCGCCTCCGCGTGAACGAGGATCTGGCTCGCGATTATGTCGCAGAGCTTAAGCGCCTTGGGAAGAAACTCGGCCTTGAAGACCATCTGAGTATCGAGGCGATGCTCCAGCGGCCCGAGATCTTTCAGGTGGTCGAAGAGGAGATCGACCCGAAAGCCGGGCACGATTTGGCCTTCGAAGCGCTTGGCCGAGCGCTGAAGACGCTCGAGGCCGAAAGGATTCGCGAGGGCAAGGGGCTACGCCGTGACTTTGAAAAACGGCTGAAGCTGCTCGGACAGGCGGTCCCGCGTATCGAGAGTCTGGCGGCGAAGGCGCGGGCGACGATCCAGGCGAACTTCGAAAAGCGGATGCGCGAATTGCTGGCCGAGGCTCCGATCAACGAAAAGCGGCTTTATGAAGATGCGCTCAGCGCGTCACATCATGGCGATATCAGCGAGGAGCTAACCCGGCTGCGAGTTCATCTTAAAGCGATGACGCCTCTGCTAACGCGGACCGGTGGGGTGGGCAAATCGATCGAATTCCTCCTCCAGGAGATTAACCGCGAGATCAATACGATCGGGGCCAAATCGCAGGACGCCCAGATGTCGCAAATCGCGGTCGAAATGAAGGGAGAGGTCGAAAAAATGCGGGAACAGGTCCAGAACGTCGAATGATCGACCCTTTTTGCGCCGTTTCTGCGCTATAGTTATGTCTATGGAGGTGGATCGAAGACCTCGTCGCGGTATCGTGTTTATCCTCTCGGCTCCGTCCGGGGCCGGTAAGACAACGCTGTCGCGAGCCGCTTTGGGCAGAATCGACTCGCTCGAGATGTCCGTATCGCTGACGACGCGATCGCCGCGGGAGGGTGAAGTTCCCGGCCTCGATTACTATTTCGTCAGTGACGCCGAGTTTACCCGCCGCGCTGAAGCGCATGAGTTTGCCGAGCTGGCTACAGTCTTCGATTGCCGCTATGGCACTCCACGAGCGCCGCTGGAAGAAGCTATCGTTGGCGGTCGGGATATCCTGCTCGATATCGACGTTCAGGGGGCGCGGCAGATCCGCTCGCGCTATCGCTCCGACGCGGTGATGATCTTCGTATTGCCGCCGAGTTTCGCCGAACTGGAAGGGCGCTTGCGTGGTCGTGCCACAGACAGTGAGGCAGCTATCGAACGCCGGCTGAAGCGTGCTCACGACGAGGCGTCGGCCTATCCGGATTACGACTATCTGATAATCAACGCCGAAGTAGATGATTCGCTGCGGCGACTCGAAGCGATCGTGCACGCCGAGCGCCTGCGCGTAAGTCGGCTGGCGGAGGGTTTTGACCCATGGAAGGGCTAACCACCGAATATCCTGCCGAACTCGAGGAGGTTATTCGCCGGGCCAGCGAGTATAACCCGCAACTCGATGCGGGATTGATTCGGCGCGCCTACGATTACTCGGCACGGATGCACGTCGGGCAGCTGCGGAAATCCGGCGAGCCCTACGTCATCCATCCGCTGAACGTCGCTCTAATCATCACTCAATTCAAACTCGATCAGGCTTCGATAGTCACGGGTCTGCTGCACGACGTCGTCGAAGACACGGGCGTTTCGCTGGAAGAAATCCAGGGCTTGTTTGGTGCCGAGGTCGCGCGATTGGTTGACGGCGTTACCAAAGTCTCGAAGATCACCTTCTCCAGTCGCGAAGAAAAGCAGGCCGAAAACTTCCGCAAGATGATCATCGCGATGGCGCACGATATCCGCGTCGTGCTGATCAAACTGGCCGATCGGCTTCACAACATGCGCACGCTGGGTCATCTGGAGCCGCGCCAACGCGAAGAGATCGCCCGTGAGACGATCGATATCTATGCCCCGATCGCGCATCGACTCGGGATTTACTGGGTTAAGTCGGAGCTTGAGGATTTCTCGTTCCGCTATCTCAATCCAGCCGCCTACGCCGCACTGAAGGCCCAGGTCGCCAAGACAAGGGCGGAGCGCGAGGACTATATCAAGTCGGTGATTGCGATCCTGCAGGAGCGCCTGGCGGACGCGGGCGTTAAGGGCGAAGTCACTGGCCGCCCGAAGCACTTTTTTTCGATTCACCACAAGATGCAGGAGCAGGAGTTGGCCTTCGACCAGATTTACGACCTGGTCGCGTTCCGCATCATCGTTGGTACTGTGCGCGAATGTTACGAGGCGCTGGGTGTCGTCCACGCCAGTTGGAAACCCGTTCCGGGGCGCTTCAAGGATTACATCGCGCTGCCCAAAGTGAACATGTACCAGTCGCTACATACGACGGTGATTGGACCGCGCGGCCAGCGCATAGAAGTGCAGATTCGGACGCGCGAGATGCACGCCGTTGCTGAGCAGGGTATCGCGGCGCATTGGGGTTACAAGGAAAGCGGTTCGTCTGCACAGATGCGCGACGCGGAAAGATTCGCATGGCTCCGGCGGCTAATCGAATCGCAGCAAAATCTGAAGGACCCTCAGGAATTTCTCTCGACAGTTAAAGAAGACCTCTTCGCCGAAGAGGTCTTCGTTTTTACGCCGAAGGGCGACGTGCTGGATTTTCCGCCCGGCGCAACGGTTATCGACTTCGCTTATCGAATCCATTCCCAGGTCGGCAATCATTTGAGCGGTGCTCGTGTAAATGGCCGGATGGTGCCGCTGCGTTACAAGCTCCAGTCGGGCGACACGGTCGAGGTAATCACTTCCGAACGCCAGACGCCGGGTAAGGACTGGGCAAACCACGTCGTTACGGTGCGAGCAAAGAGCCGTATCCGGCAGTGGCTCCGCCAGCAACAAGCCGAGCGCTCGAAGGAAGTCGCGATTTCTTTGCTCGATCGCGATCTCGCACCGTTGGACCTGACCACCGCTCAGATCATCACGCGTGAGCGCTTCGAGTCAGTGCTGAAGGAGTTCTCGTATAAGGACGCCGACAGTCTGCTCGCCGCTGTTGGCTACGGTATCGTCACGGCTGCTCAACTGCTGGCGAAGGCACTCACGCCTGACGAGCTACGCACCTATCGTGGCGAGCGACCGACGGCTCTGCCCGTCGATGGCGAAGGCGTCCCGCAGCCGCATCGCGAAGGTGGCTCGGGCAAGGCGGTTATCGTCTCTGGTATCGGCGACATGATGGTTCGGTTCGCGCGGTGTTGTAATCCGCTCCCCGGCGAGGCGATTACCGGCTTCATCACGCGTGGGCGCGGCGTCACGGTCCATCTCGCCGGATGTCCTCATGCGCTCAGTTCCGATCCACAGCGGCGGGTGTTGGTGGCGTGGAAGGCGGGAGACGATACACCACGCCCAATCCATCTTGAAGTGCTATGCGCCGATCGTCCGGGACTGCTGGCCGAGACCTCCCGAGTGATCGCGGCGGCCGGCGTGAATATCTCGAATGCGCAGATCAAGCCGACCGGTAATGACGGTCGCTCAATGTCGCTCTTCGAGTTGCATGTGGCGAACGCCAATCAGTTGAAGAGCCTGATGCACGCGATCGCAGCAATTGACGGCGTAATTCGGGTCTCGCGACTCGGGCTCGGCAACGGCGCGCGCAACCGAGCGATCCTTCAAAACTAAAGCGCTAGTTCGAGTCTATTGAAGTGGGTTGTCTCGCGGGGCGCCTTCGTCGCACTTCTTGCATGCGAGTTCGATCCCGAGGTGATCCTTGCGACCCTCTTCGGTAATAACCCAGGGACGCATTTGGAAGGGTGGATCGTGGCGGACGTGTTGCGTATGTCCGCAAGCGAGATCCGCGACCCAGTCTGTATGGATATCCTGGTGAAAACCAATCACCCGCTGAAGCATCAATCAGTCTCCGGCCAGTATCCTAATCGCTTCCCGCGTCAGGAACCGACCTTCGGGATCGAGCTTTTTCGCTGAACGGCGCAGGCGGTTCATGTTCTGGCTCTGTAGCTTGCTATCGAGAGGCGCATCGTAGAATTGCGCCTTGTCGAGATCGAGTAAGACGACCGTCATCCGCTCACCGTTTCGAGTCACGAAAAGATTGTGGAGGTTCAGATCAGCATGGAAGAGGCCACCCCGATGCATCGTCGCGATTGCGCGCCGCGCTTCTTCGATTACCAGGGAGCGAACGGTCGGCTCATCCTCGATTTTCAGAAATTCCCACAGCGTCATCCCGGCCAT
>Ga0335069_10003855_pt1 | contig 22477 bp, 22 predicted proteins | sample Lox_Sample_11_FD_206714 | JGI IMG/M metagenome (GOLD analysis project Ga0335069, IMG submission 206714) | Soil microbial communities from Loxahatchee National Wildlife Refuge, Florida, United States - Lox_Sample_1.1 | ecosystem: Environmental > Terrestrial > Soil > Wetlands | place: USA... | reverse complement strand
GCGCAGAGTCCCGCTGTGCTTGTCATAGCTCCGCTCCCGATCTCGAAAACCGTGGCTGTTGATACGCACGGTCTGCTGGTTCTCGGTGCTGACCACTCCGCTCGCCCCGGGCCTCAGCGTCCAGCCTCTCTCGCGATTCGGTTCGTAGAGCTGTGGCTCAAACTGCGTCCCCGCAATCCGTAGACCCGCCTCCACCAGCAGCGGAAGCGCCAGCAAGACCGCACCTGCCAGAATCAGTTCCTTCCGCGTCGGCTCCATACGCTCAGCACAGTTGAACGAGCACTTGCCGCGCTCGCAACATCGTCGTCGGATACATCTCCGAATCCGCCGCCGACAAATGGCTCAACACATAAATAATCGCCACAAGCACAATCAGCACCACCAGCGGCAATACCCACCAAAGCTTCCACATTCTCGTACGCTTTTCCGTCGACCGACTCTCGTCTCTCATCTATTCGTAATCCCATTGGAACGCGGGATATCTTGGTTGTAGAGTTTGCCGCCGCTCCTCTGCTCGATTTCTGGATCTATTAATTCTTCGGGCAGTCGCCTGAATATGAAGAATGACTCGCGCTGATAGACGGCCCGTTTGTAGAGATAATAGCCGTCCGAAAAGTGGATAAGCTCGTAGCCCTGCTCCCGAAACAGTGGGACTCCTGTATCCATCATCGCCTGCGGATCGACCGAGTAGGCCAGAATGAATTGTGGTTTTATTCTATGTAGCTCGTCCAAGTCCAGATCTTCCCCTCGAATCGGAAGCCCGTGGTGAAAATACGCGGTAGGGATGTTGGCAAAGAGGTTGTGGTCAAAGAATGCCTGCACGGAAACGACCCCAAAGAGGTACCCAAACATGGTGCTCTTGTCCGCACCCAATCCTCTGATAAATCGAGATGCGTCGGGAGCACCACTATATGGATAGAGGAATTCCCTTCTGATCGCGACGGCGGCATCAAAAGCGTTAACGAGAATCAAGCAACAGAGTGCGAAGATCATTCCTTTCTCGACCAACAGGTCCATGGGTGTGAATCGTTCCCTCTCAGCCGGTTCTGGCCAGGCAACCCAGAACGCCACAATTGATGCGATATATACCGTTCCATGATGATGAGGATAACCATGAATAAATGCGTACAAGACGATCAGTAGCACCACAGGAAGCACAAAAACTGAGATACGTCGTCTATAGGCGCTCCAAACGCCCGCGACGACTACGAAAAGAATTGAGGGTCCTATGTAATCCAGAAACGCGCCGGAGATAATAGCCTCCGTTTTTTGGACCGGACCTGGTTGTAGGTTCCTAACGGAATTAGGCTGCTGAATAGACTCCTTCTTGGTTGCAAATTCACCAACATCCGGCGTAGGCCTGAGGATGACAATCAAAAAGCCAAACGTACAGATTAATACCACCATAGATAGTAAGTAGCGCCTCTGCAGCAGAGGATCCAAGCGTGACCATCCCTTGGCAGCGTCAACGGCGTATCCTAATCCAAGGCATCCCGCGAGAATTGCACCATGCAGTGTAAGCATGCACATCAGCACCAGCACAGTAGTAATGCGTCCGGGATGCTTCGCGTCTTTGAAAAAATAGGCCGCCAGAAATGCCAACAGAGGCAGCAGCGTATACGGCCGCGCGATCACCGCATACTGATAGACCATCACATACGTGAACGCCAGTGGCCACCGGATGTAGCGGGGAAACGGCGCGCAGAACAACAGCAACGCTGCCCCTGCAATCGCAAACGCCGCGCCAATGTACCCGATCGCTCCGTATCCGGCGTGAAACACGTGCTGCGCTACCCAGAGAATCGTGTGCCACAGCCCCGGCGAGCCTTCGTATCTCAGCTCATGAAACCAGATCGTTCCCAGGTCCAGGTCGCGCGCAATCAGCCATGCCTGTGCCTCATCCGCCCACTTCTCGTGGTATTGCAGCGTCCACAGCACTACGGCCGAGTAAGCCGCCAAAACCCCGCCATCCCCAAATCGCCACCAATCCCACCTCTGCTGACTCGCTTCTCCGATCACGGTTTGGGCTTCGCTCGCCACACTTATTCCTTTGCATTCTGCAACAGCACTAACGCCACGTCGTCTTCATAGGCCACCGTAAACCACGAGACGTTTCGTAGCCCGCCTCCGAGCACGTTGGACTTTTGCAGCAGCATCGTCCGCGCATCCTTCATGGCGGGCAAGCTCTGATACGGCACATCCGCCTTCATCACCTTGAAATACCCGCTTTCCAGTTCTTCAGGGTACAACCCTCTCCGCCCATCAATTGCCACCGGGTATTCCGGCAAATACCATGTCACGAAGGCTCCCCACTCATAGGCGTTAAACAACGGTTGAGGCAATCGCTCGTTTCGGATGTAGTCGCACGCCTTCACGGGAAACACCTCAGCCACCTTGCTCTTCAGTGCATTCGGGTCGCGCGGAATCAACAGAAAGAACGCCAGTCCCACGGTCGCCAGAGTGAGTGCGGCAATCACTGGCCATCGCCGGCGCAACCGTCGCATCAGACACGCGCTTTCAGGTTCGTCCGATTTCGACAACATGCTTCCAATCACTGCCACCGAACTCACCACGAGCAGCCAATTCTCCCGCTGAGAACGGAAAGCCAGGGCCGCACTCCCGCACAACACGGCAATCAGGAAGACGTCGCGCGATCGCCTCAGGCCCAGCGCCAGAAACGCGCTCATTCCCAGGAGCAGCACCACATAGTCCAGAGCTTGCCGGAAGCCCATCGCACCGTATCCTGGAATGTTCAGATTCGCCGCACTCGTCTCCATCTGCCAGAACGCTGGATAGCTTGCATATCCGTACGGCGTAATGCCACTCACGATCAGACAAATCGCAAACACTACTGCCGCATCGCGAGCAATGTTTCTGTTCTGGCCGCCAGCGATCTGCCTGGCGAATTCGCTCGCGGTGAACACTGCCAGCGCCGTCATGCCGTATACAAATCCAATGTCCGTGTTTGCCCAGATGAGAAATAACGCTGGCAATCCATACTTCACTCGCGAACCCGGCTCTGCCCGCCATTCCAGCAATAGCAACAACTCGAGCGCTAACAGCACCACGGACACTCCGGTCGACGCAGGCCCGATGCCCGACACGGTGTACAGTCCGATCCCCGCCAGTATGATTGCGCCGGCTAGTCTTCGCCGATACGCCAGCAGAAACAGCGCTGCTGTGACCAGCACCCGAAACGTCGCCGCCAAAGCGGGTACAGCCCGCAGTCCGATGCACTTGTACATCACCGCTGCCATCGCATCGTATCCCCAGGAAAAATCGTGCCAGGGCGAGCTCGCCGCCTGCGAATAAATTCCCGTGCGCGGAACACTTCGGTTCGCCAGAATCCACGCCCCGTCTCTCAGATGTCCCCACACAACCGGATTCCGCAGAGACGCCAGTTGCACACACTCCAGGATCGCTCCGGCGCTGCACAGCGCCACGAGTCCTATCACCGTGCACCATGCCTCCATGGGCAGACGGCCAGCGGCGCGGGTTGCTTCTCCGTGGGACATTGGGTTCTCTTCCGATGACTCGGAAATCGCGAATTCGATGCCCTGCACTAGTGGGCGTGATTGTGGCACGTCAACGAACAGGTGCTCGACGCTCGGTTATACGAAATTGGGTTCGCGCCGTTTGGTCCGACCACGTTCAAATCGAAATTGACCAGCCGTTCGCCAGACACGCTTCCATTCAACGCTCCAATACCGTGCGAAGTGTGGCACGCGGAGCAGGAGAAACCGTCCTTAATGTGCAAGCTATGCTGCGGCCAGCTTGTGTTCGCGATGATCTGCGTCAAGTCGTGGCACTTCGCGCACATCGCATACGGCCCCAACTGGCTCAAATCCGGGTTGGGATACAGGTTCGTGATCGTCGTTCCCGGGCTCGCCGCCTGGCTGAACTGATAGTTCCGTTCCAGGATGTGCGCGTTAAGTGACCCGTGCGGCCCGGTCGGTCCCGCCCCGCCGAACTCCCGGTTGTCGTCGCTGTTATGGCAGTCCGTACAGAAGATGCGAGGGCTCACCAGCCTGCCCGACGCCGTGCCGTTGAAATTCGTCATGTACGTCAACAAACTCGGTTGCGGCAGCGGACTCGTCCGGTCATGAAACACCGGGTGACTCGACGTTGCGCTGGTACTGAATTCAGGAATCACGTTCAGCGGGTCCCCGGCGAACACCAGCCGTGTTGGCAGATACCCGAATTTGGTCGCCGCCGTCTGCTTTCCGATACTTGTTCCGTGACAACGCAGGCAGTTTTCATACTGATTGACGGCCGGCGTCAGCACCGTCATCCCATCCAACCCGCTCACGCCAGCCACCGCGTTTTGCGGCGGTCGAATTGCCGGAGCCGCCGGGAACGGCAGTGGTGGCATCGGATTGCTCGCATGCGCGCTATGGCAATCCACGCAGGTCGCGTGCCGGTTGTTGTTCAAGACCGTGCTCTCCGCCGCGTCGTGCCCGTTCGTCCCCGTCGGCAACACATGCGCCCCAACCTTGCCGAATTCCCCATACACATTCGGCGCTGCCGGCGAAACGCTCGAGCCGCCGCTGTGGCACGTGATGCAATCCTGCGTCGTCGCATCGACACTCGGTGCCGCCGGTGTGGCTGGCCGCAGCAAGCGCACAGAACTGTTCGGATTGTGTTGCATGTGGCAAGACGAACACGAGTTCACCGCCACCGTCAGGTACAGGCCCACATTCGCCGTATTGGCCACCTGGTTCGTCGCCACCGCGTGGATGCTGCCAGTCCAGCCCGCCAGCGGGTTCGGCGTACCCGTCATCACCCGGTTCGGATCGTGGCACGCCAAGCACATTTGCCCGTTCGAGCTGTCCCGCACCAGAAAATTCTGCGCCACCTGGTCAATCCCTTGAATGTGTGGGTCGTGGCAACTCGTGCATTCGATATTGCCGTTCACCAACTTGACCGCCCCCGTGGGATCCGCCGTCACTCCCTGCGCCACCAGCGACGCCGCCAGGTCTGGCGCATCTTTGATCGGCAGCACCAGATTGAACGGATGCGATCCCGTCAGGTTTGTCCCCAGCACATCCTTGGGATTCATGCTGCCCTGCACAGGAATCGTTCCGTACGCCGCCGACTGCCCCACTCCCACCGTTCCGTCATGGCAACTCAAACACAAACTGCTGGCCTTCCCCAGAATCGGTGGCACGCCGCTGCTCGTTTCTTTGTACGTGCTGCTGGCGTACGGCGTATACGTCGTGCTCGACAATCGTTGGTTCCACAGTGGCGTCACTCCGCCGATGCCGCTGTGTGGCGCGTGGCAGAACGTGCAGCCCAAGCTCCCCGGCGTGGTCACCGACGACCCGCTCGATATCGTGAAGCTGTGCATTCCCAGCTGATCGCCAACCACCTGCGGTGTCGTCTGGCTGCGTCCCGCTGGCACGCTCAGGCACAGCGCCCCAAGCACCATCCACCGCGCCAGCCTCACGGGCGGCCCTCCTTCGCTCCAACGGTTCCGTAGTAGTGGAACACCTGCACCCGTTTGTTGAACGAATCCACCACGTAAATCCGGTCCTGCCCGTCGATCTTCAATCCCGTCGGCAGTTGGAACGCTCCCGGCGCGTTCCCCAATTGCCCAAAGTAGTACAGCAATTGTCCCTCGCGGTTGAACACCTGCACCACGCTCCACATCCCGTCCACCACGTACAGGTTCCCCTCCGAATCGAACGCCACGCCCTTCGGCCGGAACATCGCCCCAACGTCATCCCCGTTCTTCCCAACCGCATACTGAAACTCGCCATTCTTGTCGAACACCTGCACCCGGAAGTTCAGCGCATCCACCACCGCCAGCTTATCTCCATATAGCCGCAGCTCGGTCGGCAGGTTGAACTCCCCGTTCCCCGTCCCGCGCTTCCCGATCTTCTTCAGCACGCTGCCCTGCATATCCATCATGTAGATCTCGTCCCGCAGCGTGTCCGTCACATAAATATGCCCCGCCGCCGAATCCACCGCGATTCCTGTCGGCCGCTTGAAGAAGCCCTCCCCGTATTTCAGCGCGCCGATCACTCGTTCCATTTTCCCGCTCGGCTCGAACACAAAAATCTTTCCGGAATCTGAATCCGTCACGTAGATCTTGTCCTGCGCGTCCACCGCCACGCATTGTGGCGACACCATCTGGTTCTTGTCCGTATCAAACCGCGTCAGGAACTTGTACTTCTCCTTTGCAAAATCGAAAATGTGCACGCCCCGCGCGCCCGGATCCGTCACGATCACTCGCCCCTTCGAATCCGTCGTGATGCTATAGGGCCGCACCAGGTTGTGGAACTCCGGCGCTCCCGCAATCACATCCACCACTTTGTTCCAGAATCCCCGCTTCGGCTTTACTTCCCTCTCAGAGTGAAACGTCCGCTCAAACAACAGCTTCCGCCCTCCGTCCATCAGCAGGTCGGGGACGTTCACCGGCTCCGCATCCTTCTTTTTGTCTTTGGTCGCCAGCAGCGGGCTCACCATCAGCAGCGCCGCGCATCCCGCCAGGGTCGTGCGCCGGATCGCCCGATGCCCCACTCTGGTTAGAAGAAGTTGATCCATCGCGACACTCCGATGAAATACGAATTCGTCGCCGCTGCCGGAGTGCCCGCTGCGCCGATCGATTGGTAGAACCGCGTGTATCCCGCAAGCACGTTAAGTTGACGGAGCCGGTACTGCAGTTGCGTATAGAAGATGTCCGTCTTGTTGTTTGAGAACACTTGATTGCTCAGCGTGTCGCTCGTCGCATGTGCATACGAGCCGGTGATGTTCAGCCGCGAAGTCGGATTGAATCCAATCGACCCTCCGTAGCCCTTCCCGTTGTACACAATTAACCCTTCTTGCGGCAAGATCGGCGTTGGTGGGATCGGCTGGATTCCCGTGCTCGTCAGCAGCGATTGCCCGCTCGACTGCACATAATTCGCCGTCGCCGTCATCCGCCGCAAAGCCAGGCTCGTGGAAAACGCCTCGCTGGAACTTACGTTCCCTGCATATTGCGAAAAACCGGTGTGGCTTCCATTGAACGCCCCCGTCCACTGCATCCCTCTTCCCAGTCGCTTGTGCAAATTCGCGTTGTAGTTGTAATACGACGTCGTGTACGTCACCAGAATCGTCTGCACATTTTGCGCGTAGTTGAAGCCACCCGAGGCTTCCCAACCCGCCCCAAATCTCCGGAACGCCGTCAGCGTCCCCACGAATCCTAGGGAATTGTTCGCCCATTGATTTGAGCTCTCGACCACCGTCGCGGCAACCATAAACGTGTCCAGAATTCTCTTGTTGTAACCCAGCGTCCCGCTGATATAGCTGCCATTATAAGTGTGGCCGAAATACGTCTGGTCGTAATACGTCACCTGCGCCTGCGTGTACAGGTGCGGCATGATCAGGTAATTCACGCCGCTGCTCACCGTCAGCGAATTCGCGTTCGAATTCGTCTGCGTGATCGGTATGCCGCTGCCGCCGTTGATCAAGTTCTGATAAAAATACCCGTTCAGGTTGTCCGTAAAAGTCTCGTTGGCGAATAGCGTCAATTTCGTTGTCGGGTGAAAATTCAGCAGCGCCGTCTGCGTGTTTGTATCATAGGTCGAGCTGCCCGTGTCTCCGAATACAGTCGAACCAAAATTTCCGGAATAAGACGAATAGTTATACGAAAGCGCGATCGACCCGTTCCACGGCAACTTGTGAAATCCATTCACCCCCGCGCTGTTCCCCGTCGAATGCGAGAAGTCCGTGCCTGTTTCCCCGCTCAGGAAGTACGGAATATCGGATCTTACATTCATGAATGTGTAATAAGCATTCAAGTTCCAGCCCGCCAGCGTGTACGACGATCTGACGTTTAAAGTCTTCGTCGCTGAACTGGATTCTTCGTTCGTCCCGTAGATATTTCCCGACCCATTACCCTGCGAATAACTGACCGACAGCGTCGGCATGTCGGGCACCAGCGCGCTCCACCCTATCCCAAAGCCCTGGCTGTTTCCAATCGTTGTGAAATTCGGTGTACCAATCAGTCCGAAGATCCCCGTGCTGTTCCGTGCATAGCTATAGTCCACATATCCGGGATACCGGCTGCCAGTGAACAAATTTGCAGTGGCGTTTACGCCACTTGCGTCCGTCAAGGATTGAAAACCGGAGTCGTTCCGCGATTGGTTGTAATATGGTGTCACCGAGAAGTTCAGAAAATTGGGATTGTAGTAGGACCCGTTCAATTCCGCGCTGCCTCCAAAGTTCAAACCATGGTTCGACTGAATCTGCTCGCCGTACACTCCGGCATAGCCCGCGTTCAACTCCCCGTTCAGATTCATCTTCAGATCATCGCCAACAGTCACCTGCCCATTGGCTCTCGGCACCATCCCGAGCAGCACCAGCAAACCAGCCAATGTCGCGATCTTTCTCACTGCCCCGCGTCCTCCCTGGCCGCTCACTTCCCAAAACGCTTCTCTACCAAGCCAACATTTTGTGACTGCACAACCCGTGCCAAATGCAAACGTCACATGAATTGTCTAAACTCTGTAAATCGTTGTACTTGGAAATAACTGCCCGTTCGGTTTTCATTCAGATCTCAGGTCCCTGCGGCATCTCGCTCACCCTGCCGTGTTGAATTCCTCAACACCCGCACTTCACCCACCCGAGCGAAAAAAGCCTGTCATTCTGAGTGCATCCGACGAGGATGCGCGAAGAATCTCACGTGCATCTTCGTGGCAGAGCCGTTCCTGGCTGTGCTCTGCTATCTTCTGGTGCCCCATGGGCATCTCTTCAGAATTCCCATCCCGCTGAGAGTCGCGCCTCACAGAATCTCCACCTTCGCGCTCGCCCGTAGTCTCTTATCCAAAGCCACCCGCAACTGCTCGTACTTCGCCTTCTGCATGTCCGTCCGCAGCTTGTCCTTCACTTGATCGAACGCAACTTTCCCTGCCGGTGTGTGCGCATTCAGCCGCACAATCGTGTACGCCTGTTCGATCTGAATTACGTCGCTGACTTGTCCGGGCTTCATCGCCAGGAACGCCTTGACCACCTGTGGCGGCAGTTTGTTTTTGTCTACCGCGTGGTGATCTCCCATGTTTACGCGGAAATCGTCTTCAGAAACCTTCTCGGCCAGTAGCCCAAAATCCTGATAGCTTTTCGTCGCCTTCGCTTCCTTCAGATCTTCTTGCGCCTTCTTCAGCGCTTCTTTCTTCTGCTCGGGCGTCGCATTCTGCGGCGGCATCACTGAAATGGACTGAAATGTGTACGATTCCGCCACCTGAAACTGCTTCGGATTCTTGTCGTAGAATGCCCTAACCTCGGCAGGCGTCACCGCGGACTTGTCTTCCACCTCGACCTTGAGCACCTTCTCGATCAGCAGCGAACGCTTGATCTTCTCGCGCACCGCCTGCTCCGACCCGCCCATCTCCGTCTTCAGATAACTGTTGTATTCCTCAGCGCTGTGGAACTGCCCTTTGAAATCTGCTTCCGCCTGGTTCAATTGCTGCGCCGACACCAAGTACTTGCGTCGCAGCGCTTCCTGGTAAACCAATTCCTCAAAAATAATCATCTGCAGCGCGCCCTGCCGGATCGACGCTTCCTGCCCCTTGGGGAAGCCGCTGTGTTGGCGCGCGTACGGGAAGATTTGCAGCATTTCTCGCAGAAGATCTCGGTCCGTCAGCACCGCGCCATTCACCCGCGCCACGGGCTTGTCGCTGACCTGAAATGGATTCGTTTGGTTTTGGGCTTGCTTGCCTGCTCCGGTCGGAGCGTGAGAGGAAACTTGCGCGTTGCTGCTTGCTACTGCCGCCAGTAGTAGAGCGAAAACTACCAGGTACTTCATGAAACCTCCAGATTCTTTGTCTCGTGGCACAGGCATTCTTGCCTGTGCTGCAACCCTCAACCGTGCCTCGCTTGCTCTGCCCTCTAGCGCCGCTTTCAGGCCGGTATCCGCCTGCCATGTAGCGCCGCCCTTTAGAGCGGCATCTGCTGGGCGGCATCCCTCACTACGAACCAAAAAAAAAGGGGAGAGAGATTCCCTCTCTCCCCTGGTCCTACACTAGTCTCACTGGAATACGGTTGGAATGTTGTTGGTGTTGTTGGCTTCGTTCGCTTCGCCGAAGTGGCACTGACGGCAGAACTGTGTCGTCGAGGCCGCTTGGCCGGCACCGATTTTGCCCTGTAGGTTCGGGTTGTACGGACCGTTGATGAAGAAGTACGTGGCGTAGAATTTGCCGCCGCCGTCTTTTATGATCTGGCTGGCCGCTGTCGAGGCATAAACGGTCATCACGTGCTGGTTGTGGCAGGTCGTGCACACCACATAGGGCTTGCCGGATGGGTTAATTCCCCACGGGCTGCTCCACTTGCCCGGCGCCAGGGCTGGCCAGCCGTAGTTCGTGGTGAACGTGTCAAACGCCGAACCTGGGGTCACAGTGAAGGTGTTATTCGCCCACACCAGGCCGTTGCCCGAGCGGATCGTGGCGTTCAACCCTACCGGGTGATCGTTGGTATAGTTGCCGGCGCCCGTTCCGTCGTTGCCGAGCAGCGTCGGGATCTTCCCGCTGCCGTACGTCGTGTTGGTCAGCAAACCGATCTGTTGTTCATAGGACCAGTTCTGCATCATGTTGGATGGCGTCAGGTTGCCGTCATGGCAGCTCAGGCACAGCAGGATGCCGCCGACCTCTTCAGATCCGCTGGAAATACCGGCGGGAAGGACTTCAACGTAGCTTCCGTTATCACCGAAAGCTACCGTCTTGCCGTACAACGGGCTGGCGTCCTGTCCCCACAAGGCATAGGAACCGGCGTCCGCCGCTCCGGCGTGACCCGAACCGAACGACCCGCTGTGCGGTGCGTGGCAGCCTGCGCAGCCGCGGCCCTGATTCTGGTGCGCGCCGAGCACATCAACCGTGGAAGACCAGTTCTGGCCCATGGCGAAACTGGCTAGGGCCAGTAAAACGAAACTGAGCAATATCGCTCTTTTCATAAAAGTGTAAAACCTCCGTTGGTGTCGCAACCCTTTCCACTTCTGTTGGCCAGAACCTGGAGCGAGCCCAGCCAGTGCTGTCTCAATCTGCACCCGCCATGCCGAACTGACACTGCCGCGTCATTTTCCTCACTCCCCCGCCAAACCCACTGTTTTCTTATCCCTACGGTCCTAGTCCTTGTGATTGCAGTTACAGCCCGTCCGCTTTCACGACTCCGTTTTGGGTGATATGGCCCATCGTGATGCGAAATCACACACGCTAAGGATGTGAAAATAATCATGTTAGGAAATCACACGTAACATGTTTGACGGACACATCTGCGCCGCCTAGCTCACCCATTACTCTCGTCCTTTACCAATCCGTGAATTGAATCGGAGTAAACTACGGCTCTTTGATTCCGTGGGTGCCCCACGGGCCGTCTTTGCACGTGGGCTCTTCGAGGATCTCAACCTCTGCGTCTTGTCTCCCGATAAACCACGACGTTCAATTCGGCTTCGCGGCCTCCGCCGTCGGCTGCGCCGGCGCCTCAGAACTCTTCGCGTCCGCCTTCTTCTGCCGCTCCGCCGCCCGCTTCTCGCGTTCCTGGTCCGCCTGCGCGTCTGTGATGTATTGAAACTCTTGCGCTCGCCCGGGGTAGAGCTCGCTCGTATACACTCGATTGCGCGTGTTATCGATCGTGATCCCTGTCAATCCCTGAAACTGCCCCGGTAGCATCCCGTGTCCACCGAGCGCAATCAGCAACTGCCCTTCTTTGTTAAACACCTGCACGCGGTCCTGCACCCCATCAGCGACCCAGATATGCCCGTCGCTGTCGATTGCCACGCCTTTCGGCCGCGCAAAATAGCCGGGGCCGTCTCCATTCTTCCCAAACGCGCTGACAAACTGCCCGTCCGCATCGAAAATCTCGATCCGGTTGTTCATCGTATCGGCCACATAGAGGTTGCCCTCGGCGTCTACTGCCACGCCGGCCGGTTTCGAAAAATCGCCCGGCGTCGTCAGTTCGTGCTTATGCCCCGTGGTCCCAATCTTACGCAGAGGTTTCAGCGTATCCGCGTCATACACCAGCACCTGATCCAAGTCGATGTCCGCTACATAAAGGAGACGATTCTTGGTATCGATCGCCAGCCCACCAGGACTCGCCAGGCCCTCCGTGATCACGTCCTCCGCTTTGTGGTTCTTATCGAACACAATCACATGCCGCAGGCCCGGATCGGAGACGAACAGCCGGTCGTTGTCATCCATCGCCAGGCCAATGATTCGGGCGAAGTGCGCGTGCACGCTGTTCTTGATCATGTCCACGTCGCGTGTCTCCGTATTGAAAATGAACACCGCGCCCACCTTGGAATCCGCCACGTACAATTGGCCTTTCGAATCCGTCGCCAGCCCATACGGCTGCAGCAATTCGAACGGCCGCTTGAACACCTCATCCGAAGACTGTGTTCCTGCCAAACGGTCCATCCACGCGTTCTTCTTCTGGGCGTTGCCTTTGAGATCTCGGACCGCTTTGTCCGACGAATACCAGTTCACATACTTGATCCGCGCAATCGCCGGAGGATTGGGCCAACAGATGTACGAATAGTCGATGGCCTTGATTTTCGCTTCCGTCTCCGCCTTTTCGTCTTCCTTCTTCTTCTTTTTGTCTTTCTTGTCCGCGTGCGAGGAAGGCGGCATCAGCATCAGGATCGCCGCCGCCATCGCCAACACAATCCCCGCCCGCCAGAGCATTTTCGCCTTCTTGCTTTCGACTCTCATCTCTCTTCTCTCCTACCGCCTTAGCGCCTCGTCAGGTCCTTGTGACAGGTGTTGCAGAATGCCTGGTTGTTCTTTTGGTCGTTCACCAGCAAATCCGGATTCGCCGAACTGTGCGGCTGGTGGCACGTCATGCAATCCATCTTCTGCCGGATCTTCGTGCGGTCTGTGGGATCCATCACGTCAGACACCGGGTGCCCCGCAATTGGGTGCCCCAAACCGTACTTGAGAGGCAGAATTGGCACCTTATTCCGCTTGTAATAGTCGTCTGGAAGCTCTGCTTTGCCCGCAAATATCGTCAAAACGCCCTTTTCTTTGTTCTCTACCGGGGCGGAATCGGGTCCGTGACACTCCAGACACAGCGCATTTCCCTGTGCTCGGAGCAGCTTTTCCCTCTCCCCTCCATGGGGTTCGTGGCACGTTCCGCACGCCTGCCCGAACGCCGGCTGGTGGTGCACCGGCTTCTTCGCAAGTTCTGCGATATCAGCGTGGCAGCCCAGGCAAATTTCCACTCCATTCGTCTTCGGCAGCCCCGGCTGATTGCTCGCATGTGGGCTGTGGCAATCCGTGCAGTCCCCCGCCGCCCCGGGATGCTGCACCTTCGCCGTCTCGATCTGCTTAGCCTTTTCGTCGTGGCAGGTCACGCAAACGGACTTCGCATCCGACTGAGTCAGCACGACTTTCCCGTCCTTTGCCGGTGCGTGGCACATCTCGCATTGCTTATCGGCGAAGGGCGGGTGGGTGTACTTCGCCATCAACTTCGGCAGCTTCGACTGGTGCGGATCGTGGCAGCCAATGCAGTTGGCCGTTGCGAATGGCTGGTTCTGGTGCGCCTTCTGCAGGTCCGCCCCCGACGGGTCATGACAATCGATGCACAGCGCCGGTGGCGCCTTGGTCAGGTGGTAGTCAAACTCGATCTTTCCCGGTTCGCCGGTTTTGTGGGTGATGTGGCATGTCTCACATCCCATGTCCAGCGCGGCGTGCCGGCTCCCCTTCTCCGGAACGTTCAAACCGATGGTGTGGCAACTCAGGCAAAGGTTTTCTTTCGCGTCTCCCGATGTTGCCTTGAGCAGTTGGTTCTTGTTATCGGATTCATGCGGATCGTGGCACTTTACGCAATCCCGTCTCGCTGGAGGATGCACCTTTCCCTTAATCTCCGCCGCATTCTTGTCGGCATGACATGTCAGGCAGAGCCCATACGAAGTGGTCGTGATCAGCTTGACGCGCGTCACATCTCGATTCACGCGGATTTCGTGACAGCTCGTGCATCCCGTGGACACCGCCGTGTGCACGAACTTCCCCTTCGCTTTATCCGCGTGGCACTCCAGACACTTTGCCGAATCCGCATTTTTTTCGAGGGGAACCGGATGGATGTCCGCACGCACGGCCAGTGCGAATACGATCATCGCCGCAACCGCCAGCCAGATATTTTTGTGGAGTCCCGCGCGTCGAACCAGTTCAGGCATTGCACGTCCCCCAGGCACCAACAGTGCTCACGGTGGGGACGGTGTTGGGCTGGAGGGTACTCGTCTTGCTTCCTTCGGGCTTAATCTCGCCTGCTAATACCAGCGCCGTCGTCAGCGCCACAGCAAACACCAGCAGCACGACCAAATAGATCACCCGGTGGGAGCGATTCACTGTTTTCACCGTCATATCCCGTTTCTCCTGCTGACTTCCCGCAACAAAGCCGAATTCGCTGCTAGTGACGATTGGGGTTATCGCACTACTGGCAATGTGCACCTGTTGTGCCGAAACAACACAGATGCGCTGGAACGTGCGATTCGCAGACATTGCACTCATTATCAGCCATTTACGGGCGGCTCGCCCACCCCTCCCCCGCTCCCCCCGCCTCGCTCCCCCTCGATTTTGGGTGATATACCCCAAATGTGATGGGAAATCACACATAAGTTGTTGAGCTTTTCATCGACTGCTATGTTGGCGATTCTCGTAGTTAGCGCTGTGTCACCGCAACCCAAGATAGGGGAACGACGGGCTTAGTACAATCCCTCACTGGTCGCTTCAAGGACTCGTTTGGCGTCTCTGATGCAAATTTCGATGACAGTCAGCGCACAATGCAATTAGGTTCTCCTCGCAGTCGTTCCCCATTTTGCTTCTTGGTTCAACATGATGAACCTGCAAGTCAGCAAGCTTGCCACAAGATTGGCAACGCCACCCGTCGCGGCGCAGGACTGCTGTTCGCAAGATAGCGTATTCTTCACGGCCGAGCCGCCGTCTGCCACGCTTGGGCAACGCTGTTCTCATGTAAGTTCGCTTATCTGTCCTAGGAGCTGATGTTTTTGTTCGGGGTGAAGCATCATGAACAGGCGCTTTACCGACAAGAGCAGGACCTCCGGGTTCGCGACCTCCAGATTCGCTCCCGCTAGGAAATCGGCACAGATCATCTCCAGACAGTAGCCCCGCGACTTGTCCGTCCCCAACATTAGCCCGGCTGTCTCCAGCGCCTGCTCTACGACCTTCAGCTGGCTCTTGTAGAGCTTGAAGTAGAGCAGTTCCCACGCTTCCGTTTCCCGCCCTGTAAGGTGTTTTTCGACCTCCCGCTTGAACTCTTCTTTAGCTAGCGCTTGCGCCCTGTGCACCCAGGTTGCACTTTCAAAACGCTCCCCCTCCCGCCGTGCCACTTTGGCAAGCTCTGTGGCCTTCGACCAGCCGATTTCCCGTAACTGCTGCTTCGGAACTCGGTGCAGGTTCTCGTGGATGGCCATCAGGTAGTAGGCCTTCCTCCTTGAGTCCGGAAACCGTTTTTCCAAAAACTCATCAAACGATCCCATCTTCGCGACCCGCCAGAACTGTCCAGCCCGCACCTCGCAGAGATACCGCCCCAGATCCACGAATCGCAGATCCCGCTCGTGAGATTGCGTCTTGTCCCAGGCTAGAATCTCGTCGATCTTGCCAAGGACGAAGACCGCCCGTTTAACATTGAGCTCGGGGGGCATCATCGACCTGCCGTTAATCCACAAGTTCGTCAAGCCAATCAAGGTCGCTCGCTCCTGCTTTTCGAACCAAATTGGATTTGATCAATTGTTGGTCATCCAGGCAAAGGCCCATATGCGCACAGCTCAGACAGCCATTCTGAGGGAAGCGGATGCCGCTGTGAGGTGAGAACTGCCCGGCTTCGATCAGGCTGATCGTCGTTTCCACTAACCGGCCGAACTCTTGACGTTGTTCTTCAGAAATCGAGGCCTTTAGGTATTGAATTTCCGGTCGCTGTTTCCGGACGAAAGCAACGATGGCGACTTCAGGAATGCCACTGGCCCAGGAATAGGAGGTGAGCTGCGGGTCAAGCGAAAGGATGTCGTGTGGCCCTTCCGGATAGCGGCTTGCCGTGGTTTTCCAGTCTAAGATGCAAGGCAGACCGTCGAGTGTTCCGATGGCGTCGAGATAGGAGATGAACTCGTGTCCGCCCGAGAGATCGCGAACAACCTTCACTTGCAGGTTTTGCCTTGGGCGACGGGCACGGACGCGACCGTCCTGCACGAACCTCTGAAGAAGATGGACTCCCTGGTGCAGCAGTCGGTCCCAGGAATCTCCGTTCTTGTATATGAAGGATGCGTCTTTGTAGGCTCCCCACTCTTGGAAGAGCCGCGCTTCGGGGTCTTCCTTGGAAAACAGGGCAAAGAGCGCCTGTTCGAAACACCGTCCGAAGACCATCCCAGCACACGTGTCCTTCTCTTGCCAGCCATCGAGATAGCGAAGCCGGTAGCTGCGCGGGCAGCGCAAGTAGTTAGCGATCTGTGTGTAGCTGAACATCATGGCGAGCTTCCTCTTCCGATACCTCGCAGTAGAGGGTGTCCCACTCGCTCTCGGGAGCGAATGCCTCAAGGTTTTGATAGGAGTGGCCGTTGACACTGACAGAGCAGGTGCGAACGATGCCACGTAGGTTCAGGAGGGCTTTTTCATCGATCTCATCCTGACGGAAAAGACCCTCGTCGTAGCCGAAGTCGCGGAGAAACCAGCTCAATTTCCAGAGAGCCTTCGGAGTGCAGTACAGCCTTCCGGAAAAAGTCCGGGACTCATGAGACTTAGGCTCCACAATCGAGAACTGCAAGATGAGGAAAGGCTTTTGCGGATGCCAGCGGTAGGAGACCCTGGCCACGCGCACGAGAAAGGCACCAGCCAAGGGACCCTCGCGATGCTGCTGAACGGAATTGAGGCCCGGAATATGCCGTTTCATGACGCAACCTCCACGGGACGGGAAAAAGAATTGAGCTTGCAAACCAACCGATCCCGATCTTCCCGGGCCTCCTGTTCGAGCTTGGTGATGAAGGCTTCGACCAATTCCCTGCTCGCGCCGCGGAGAGTCTCGGTGCCACAGAATTCGGCAGCGTAAGCTTTGACGAGGGTGGAATCGAGGTTGTACTGCCGGATGAGGAGGCAGAGCTTGTCCTTCAGCCGAGGTTGCCCGTTGCCCGAGCCGTTCTGGGAAGGAAAACTGGTCGAAGGTTCGTAACTCCGGGAGAGAGCAGGCGGTGCATTGAAAGCACCCAACTCCTCGACGGAACAGATGCCGATGCCGTAGGCTTTGCGGAGGGCGCGATTGACGGCACGAGTCTCAGCTATACGCATTTCGGCGCCCCGCACTGATAAGGAAACGTTGGAAGGATCAGCGTCTCCGTAGCCGACGAAGCCTCTCGAACCAGCCGATTTATAGACAATAGCCCTAAACACCCATCGAGCAGCAACCGGATCGGAGGGTTGCTCCTGAAGGCTCGTCTCGATCCCACAGCACCCTCTCCGAGAGGCAAGATGAAGCAGGCCTGAATGAGTGATATACCAGCCACCATTTAGCAACTGAAGGTCACCGACGGCCACGGAGAGTGCGTATTTCTCAGTCAGCTGTCTGAGTGCCTCATAAGTGGCCACCGACAGTTGGCCCCAGAGTTGGCGCGCAAGCCTAAGATTAGCCCTGAAAGTGACCCCTTTCGGCTTCATATAGGCTCCTTATGTAGTACGCTTAGCGCATTGATCGCTGGCCGAACTGGACCAACGAGGCTGATTTTGGGCGTCGCCTTAATTTAAATGGTGACGCATCCTAGTCATAATCTACAACTATTGTTATACTATGTCAAGAAGAACTTCTCGATCTAAGCCTGTTGAAATTGACTGGAAGGCTGTTGGACGCAGAGTCAGACAGCTGCGGGGATTTGACGTGAACCAGGAAAATTTTGCTGCGCGCATCGGTATCACGCAGGCTTATTTGTCATTGATAGAGCACGGCAAGAGAGAAATAGGTGGAGGAGTTCTTTTCAGGATCAGCCGCGAATTCGGCAAGTCGATAGAATGGCTCCTCACAGGTGAAGAATAGAGCCTGGGCGGACTGGAGAATTGGGATCGTGCGCAACTTTGCCACACATCAAATAGGTAGCTTCAAACTCGAAGACGTGAGCCTTAATAAGTACCTTTTCGCCAGGATAATCAACGTTTATCTCGGCCCATCTCGTGGTCTTGCATCGACCTTTACAGAGTATTCGCACTAAGCGTTTCCTGTTGGCACTTTGCGCGTAAAGTGGCAAAGAGCCGTTGTACGTAATGTTCTCCGCCATATCCTTCGACAAACCCTCACTTCACCCAACGGGACTTCGCGGGAGCCTGCAAGATTCCACGTGTCATAATATCCGTATGTCTGCGGAAGTGAAGACCATCCCACCGGAAGTGCTTCAGCGCGTAATTTGGATTCAAACGCTAACGCTCATCTGGATGAGTGTGGAAGCGTTGGTGTCGTTGGGCGCGGCTTGGGCTGCCCGCAGTCCAGCCCTTCTTGGTTTTGGTGGCGACAGCGCGGTGGAACTTCTCTCTGCAGCAGTCGTGCTCTGGCACTTCTATTTGCCATCTCGCGGAAACCATGCGGAGCAGCGAGCTGCCAGCATCGCAGGCGGTTTGCTCTTTGTTCTCGCAGCGTTTGTTGCCATCGTTTCTATCCTGACGTTATTAGGCCACGTCGAGGCCCGACCCAGTCCCATCGGAATAGCGCTGCTTATCCTTGCCGCAGTGGTCATGCCTTTGATTGCAAGGAGGAAGCGGCAACTCTCAATTGCGACAGCCAGCGCCGCGTTGAGGGCTGATGCTACCGAATCCTCCATCTGTGGGTTTCTGGCGCTGATCGCTCTGACAGGTCTCGTCATCAATGCGGTCTGGAACGTAAGTTGGGTAGACCCCGTTGCTGCCTTAGCATTGTTGCCGCTGATTGCGAGTGAGGGATGGGAGGCAAGCAAGGGCAAGCCCTGCTGCTAACCCGACTAGCACGTCAGTGGACGTACAGTTGGCAACAACACATTTCCTCCAACCGGACTTCGGGACAGCGAGGAGAGTCTGAATACAGCGAACCGAACCCAGCATCCTGGATAGTTCAACACTCGCCGATTTCTCGTTACCTATCGCATGTCCCGATCTGGTCTGAAGTGTTGGCCGTGGACCTGCAGCTTGCTCCCACACGGACATCGGATAAGCAACTGGATAATGACCAGCCCGAAATCTGGCTACCGACTAACCTGCTCCGCGTTGAGATGCGCCTGAATAGTGAACGTCGTGTTTTTGGTGGTTCCGACTCGGCCACCGAAAACTTATTGGTCAGCTACGTCGACGAGTGCGGGCTTACTTTCGTGGTTTGTCCATGGCAGAACCAGGGAAAGAATGAAAGCCGCGATGCAAACCGCGTCCAATACCAGGAACGTAATCCGAGAAAGCGTAAAAGGGGCGAAAGGATTGAAGAGTACGGCAATCGCCGTGAATCCGGCTGCCCAAAAGTACTTCCGGCCGTACGCGGTTGTGGCCACAAGCACAACGGCACCCAGACAAACGGCGAGTGAATACACCTCCATATAACCTCCGCTTTCCACCGACCATGTGAGATCTTTTGCGGCGAACCACCGACCAAACATCAACAACAATGCACTTATAGAAACCAGTTTGACCGCTTTCGGATTCATAGAAATCTCCCCGAAATCCTGAACTTTCCAATTCTCAATGGGTCTACCGATCTTGTTTGGCCCTGATCCTACTTGGTCGGGCCTCCAGCTCTCTTGATTGAGTCCGTGCGACTACCGTGTGGTAGCGACTGCTTTCGCTTCAGGGACGACGCCGAGCTGCTGCATCAGGCCCAGGGATGAGTTCGATTGCGTACAGAATACCCGCTCTCGAAGCTGGCGTCTGTGCACAATCGAACAGGTCAAATCGCCGTTCTGCCTTTCGCAGTCTCAACTCGGGCACACCGGCCAACAGTTCTGGCTCCTGGTTACCTACCGTTTCAACTCGATGCCCCTACGACCTCCAATGGCGTTCCGACTTCTGAAGAAGCCATAATTGTGTTGGTTTTCACGTATAGTTCGTTCAGCATTTCTTCGAGCGTGAGAATCTTTATCGGATTTCCGCGTAGATTGTCTCTAAAGAGCTGATGCTGTTCCCACGTCGTGGCGTCACCCCGCAATCTCGTGACAGCGGTAACATAGGTAAATTGAGCCGAGCCTGTAAGCCGTTCAATTTCGCCTATCAGAGCATCCGCCCATTTCACCTTGACCAGCTCAGGAAATACACGCCAAGCCCGTATGTGTGAAATAGTTTTGTTCGCCTCGATGGCGGCGATGTTCTCTTTAGGGTCAAAACCAGCATGCCAGTGTTTGCAGCTTACAACCCAGATGCGCTCAACCCCCTCGCGTCTTGGATGAAAGCCAACGATATCTACGTCGCTGGGAATGCAGTCTTCATCTGGAATGAAATCGGACGCTGATTCGGCCGTTCCTTCATTCCGGGCCTTCCGTGCTCGGTCTCGTCGTTAAGCGCAGCGTGTTAAAGATTTGTGCAACTGTTGACTGTTCAATATTGAACACTCTTGGCTACTCCTTGTTTGGCAGTTTTGTTGCCGTGGCTACCTGGACATCTTGGTTGCCACACGATTCGAGGCCGCGCTCAGGCTTTCGAGACTAGCGACCGTACCCCTGAACCGCTCTCTTGTCTAACAGAAAGAGAGTCACCTATGTACGCTCGCAAGATTTCTCTATGCTTGAAGTCAGAGTTCGTCAGACAGTTCCTCAAGAAAATAGAGTATGAGGTCATTCCACTTCTCCGCAAGCAGCGGGGCTTTCTCGACCAACTCATCATCGTTTCAGAAACCGGAAATTTGGTTTACGTCTACACATTCTGGGAAAACGACGAAGCCGCCGAACGATATGACTGCGCGACTCTACCAATGCTGAACCAACTTCTCGCCGAGGTCATCGTCGGGGAGCTGAACATTCACCTCTTCGGAGGTCTGCGTGGGCGCTTGTCGGACGGTTGACGCCGACGATTGCGGAACAAGTGCGAGCTTCACCCGAGTCGGGTAGACCAGGCTTGTTTGACGTTACCTATCTCTGATTCAATTCGTCCGACGAACCTATCGTAACCACAGTTCCTCGAATCGAAGGGAAACTGCCGTTGTGCCGATGTTCAATAGTGAGCAGTCTCGTGACCTCTTACCATGTCATTCTGTTCGCGTGAATAACAAGGAACTCCCACAATTACCAGCGCGTACGAAGCCGCGAACGCCGTATGGCATAGAGATCATCGAGAATTGTCTTTCTTGTCCTTATCGCGGAGAGCGGCTGTTTTGCGATCTGCCGGAGGCCAGCATAACAGCGTTGTCAGCTATCACTTCGTCGGCGCTGTATCCTAAGGGCGCGAGGCTTTTCGTAGAAGGCCAACCGGCCCGGGGCATTTTCATTCTTTGTAGCGGGAGAGTGAAGCTATCGACCTCATCAGCCTTGGGCAAGACACTCATTCTCCGGATTGCAAGACAAGGCGAAGTACTGGGCCTCCCGGCCACTTTGACCGGTACCTGTTACGAGCTCACAGCGGAAGTCATCGAGCCGGCACAATCGAAGTTCATTTTGCGGAGTGCCTTTCTGGCTTTCTTGAAGGAAAACGGTGAGGCTGCACTGCGAGTCGCCCAGCAGTTGGGTGAAGCCTATCATCTGGTCATCGGGGACATGCGCACGATCTTCCTTTCAAACTCCGCAGGAGGAAAGCTAGCGCAATTCCTCTTGGACAGGGCAGAGGCTTTTACGCAAGGGAACGGGGAACTGCGGGTGAAGCTTACCATGACTCACGAAGAGATCGGACAGATGATAGGCTCGGCAAGGGAGACCGTAACGCGCTTGCTCACGAACTTCCGACGGAATCAATTGCTCCAAATTAGGGGCTCCACACTAATCATCAAGGACAAGCCCGGGCTGGAAGCCATCATAAACAGCGTTGGTTGTCTCCCTTTGCCAGCAGAAGAGGAAGATGCTTATGTTCGCTCGCAAGCTGTACATGTATTTGAAGAATGACGGTGCCCTGTCATTCAAACAGAAGATTGAGGGAAGTGATTCCCTTGTTGCGGCAACAGCCGGGATTTCTTGAGCACATTGCATTTCTCTACCTAAATGGCAGAGAGGTTCAGACTTTCAGTCTTTGGGAAACTGCCGAGCACGCGGAAGCGTATAACCGGAAAGCATATCCGAAGGTTCTGAGAATATTGGCTTCGGTTATTGACGGAAGTCCTCAGATGACGACCTTTGAGGTCCTAAGTTCGACCACGCATGCGACCAGACCTATCGCTTCGGTCCAGCCATTAAGGGTGTAAAGTAATGACGAACAAGCTAACCTTGAATCCAGTCGCCAAGTCGCATAACGGTCTATGTTTTTGGGCGCATCTCGTAGCGATAGTTGGCCCACCGTGATTTCCCAGAACGTGACTTCTGGCCCGCGTCGTTGAGAATACGTCCCCGGGCATAACTTCTCCCATAGCCCGTGACCCAGGAATAAGCCCA
>Ga0335069_10003853_pt1 | contig 22480 bp, 16 predicted proteins | sample Lox_Sample_11_FD_206714 | JGI IMG/M metagenome (GOLD analysis project Ga0335069, IMG submission 206714) | Soil microbial communities from Loxahatchee National Wildlife Refuge, Florida, United States - Lox_Sample_1.1 | ecosystem: Environmental > Terrestrial > Soil > Wetlands | place: USA... | reverse complement strand
CGCGAGCCTGCAATGTCGTCGGAGCAGGGCCTCCGATGGTGCCTGCTCGCGAACAAGCTGGCCATGGTGGGAATCTTCGATCCGCTGGCATTCGACAACGATCTGTCCGTGTTCGAGCGCGCGGTGCAGCTCGCGGCGAGGATCGGCGACGAGCAGGCCATCGCCCGGTCGATGTACTGGCTAGGCTACATGTGTTACGGCTTCGGTCGTTTGCGCGCTGGCGTTGATCACGCACGCGATGCGCTCTCAAAGGCACGTGCACTGTCGGATGCGCCTCTTTCGGCGCAGATTTCTGCCGCGCTCGGACAGATGCTCGTGGCCACGTGCGATTACAACGAAGCCATCCCGTTGATCGACGCCGCGGTCACGGCCAAGCGTCGTCGCAGTCGACCCGGTGGCGGCATGGCAGTCGGGTCCGCGTATGCATTGTCCTGCAAGGGGAGCGCGCTGGCAGACCAGGGTGATTTCGCTGTCGCGCACCAGTGCTTCGACGAGGCGATGCTGCTGCTCGGGGAATCCATGCATCCCGTCGGGACGTCGGTCCGCAACTGGATCTGCGTCGCCAACGTCTGGCAGGGGCACTGGGAGCGGGCCGAGTTCATTGCCGTGGAGGGCGGCCGCATCGCGGAGAACACGCGCGGACTCCTCCTTCTGGCGGTTAGCCGTGCGGTTGCCGGCTATTCGCGCTGGGCCGGATCCGGCTTGAGGGCAGGGCTGGACCAGCTTCGGGATGCCGTGCGTTGGATGGAGGCGCGGCGAGGCGATTTCTACGCGTCGCTGTTCTACGGCTGGCTTGTCGAAGCGTGCATCGCCGAGGACCAGATCGACGAAGCGCGTCGGCACGCCGCGCGGCTACTGCGTCGATCGCGCGAAGGAGAACGCCTGGGCGAGGCCGTCGGCTGCCGCGCACTGGCGATCGCGGCGGCCCGTTCCGGGGACACCGCGCGCTGCGAGCAATGGATGGCGCGGGCGGAGCGCTCGACCGACATTCGCCGTTCTCGGCGCGAGTCCGCGCTCAATCTGTTTGCGCGCGCCCAGTGCCTGGAAACGACGGGGAGGGCGGCGGCGATCTCCTATCTCGAGCGCGCCGCGGCAGAATTCGACGCCCTCGAGATGTCGTGGCACGCGGCGCGGGCGCGATCGGCGATCGGTTAGTTGTTCACGCGGGCCCGGATAGCGCTCGCCATGACGTCTCCCAGGAGTTGAAAGCCACGCGCCGTCGGATGTAGCTCGTCGCCCCAGTACGCTTCTTTGTTGTTCTCAAAATCCGGTTGCTTTTCGAGGACTCCCCGAAGGTCGACATGGACTACGCGTCCGGCATAGGGCGCGCTCGCCACGGTTTGTTTGACCATCTCGTTAAGGAGATCGATCAGGCGCCGCATCACGTCTCTGCACTGCGGCAACAGACTCGGATTGTTTTCGAAATCGTACCCACGCGCGGCAAATACCGGCTTGAGCCAGGGACCACCGGCCGTTGCGGATGCGCGGCCGTCCGGGATGGGATAGTCGTAGGCATGGACGAAGACGGGTACCTGGGGGGCACCCGCCGCGGACGTCAGCGTCTTGAGAATGTCGTTGAGAAGTCCTTTCAGTTCGACGTCAATGAATTCCCGGACCTGATCGAGGTCCAATTCATCCCCTTCGGCGCAGGGCCCCGTTTTCAGCATCCGGAAGAGCGCGCAACGCGTGACGTCGGTGGTTAGCGAGTGCGCGACGACATCGTCGCCGCCGCCGCCGAGCAGGATGGCCGTCAGCTTCGGCGCTTGTGGGTCGTTCAGGTCGGCGCGGACCGATTCAAGAAAATCGGGGTCGGCCATGTCCTTCAGTAGGCGGCCCCAAGCACAGCGACTGTCGTCGATCCAATAGCCACTCATGCCACTCATGCCACTCATGAGCGACTGGCTCAAGCTGGGTTGGAATTTTCCGTCGATGGAGTCGCCAACCCACATTCTCAACCAGGAATCGCCGATGGCAAGTATTCGAGGCGCGGCGTCGCTCGCGACCGGCCCCGGTATTGCCGGTGGTGGCGCTGGCGGTTGTGGCAAGGCTGCCGCCGCCGATTGCCCGCCGGCGGCCGGAATTGGGTTTGTCGGTCCGTCGATGCCGACGGTCATTGGCGCGGGGCCCGCGCGCAATCGCCATGGCGAACCCAGAAGCGCCGCGAGGAACCCGAGCATCATCGCGATGGCTGCATCGTATCCGGGACAGGCATGCGTCGGCCGCGGGCCGGCATTATCACTGTCGCCGAAGTTTGGCTTCAGCGTGGTTTTTCCCTCCAGCAGGTTCTGCTGACTCGCGGAACCCAGCGCAGCCACGACAACATCACCTCGCTTGACCTCGATGCGGTGCGCCGAGTCGATTCCGAACATGTGCGATTTTTCTGCTTTCCGCCAAAGCAACCAGGGGACCGTACGCAACTGCATCGTGCGCGTGAACGCAGGAAATATCGTTTCCTTCGCTGCGTCAAGACCCCCCACCCGAAGTTGCTCGGCCAGGATCTGCGCCCGCAGCCTCCAGAATGTCCCATCGGCGAGCCAGTCGTTCATGACGGCACACAGGTTGCCGAAGACCGTCGGCACGAATCCCATGATGGCACCGATCAACGTTCGGGCAGCGAGGTCGGTGGCGGCGCCGCCGGTCGATCGGAGCACTTCCGCGACGATCGGCGGTCGGCTCGAAACCGCCGGCTGACTCAGAAACGCGAGCATCGCCTTACGAAGCGCCTGACCGTGCTCTTCGCCGATCCGCTTGACCTCGGTGCCCGGGCGTGGTTGGAAGAAGTATCGCGAAGGCGCCATGAAGTGGCCCGGATAGAAGGGCGGATCTTCAGGCTTCCAGTCCCAGTGGAAGCCGCCGCGCGCAAAGAATTGCCTTTCGCTATGGCCTTTGTTGTCGAGCCCGAACCACGCCTCGCAGATGTCAGCGAGCATCTCGTTGACGAGTTCGTCGACGCCAAGCGTCAGCTCCCAATGCGATTCGCCGTAGTCGCTCGCCTCCTGGATCGCCTTCCTCTGGAAATTCTCCAGCGCCGTCGCGGTCGCGTCGCGTGCCCGCCGATAGGTGTCTTCCTGGTCGAGCTTGCGAATTGCGGCATTGCACGCCGCCGACTGTCGCTCGTATTCCCCGTTCGTTTTCGCATCGAGACCGAGGTAGATCTCCCCAAAGGATTCCCGCATCCGCTCGAGGTAACCCGTCACGGTGTAATTGCCGTCGGCATTTCGAAGAACGCAGTCGACGCCTTCGCGGCTCGCGACGAGGATGCCGTAAGGGGTCCGAAGCACGCCGCCGTGATGTTCCCTAATTGCCGTCCAGATTGATGCGGTCAAGTAGTTCGCGCTTGCGTCAGGATCTTCGAGCGCGGCTTTCCAAGCTTGGATCGCGTTGGAGTCGTCGGGTTGCGACTCGATCTCCAGCAGGCGCCCGATCGCGCGTTCGCCTTCGTCGCCGGTCCAGACTGCGGCCACCGCGTTTCCGACGGCGCCGGCTCGCGCCTTCAGCCAGTTCCACGTCGCAAGCGACGGCATGAAGGCGTACAGACCCCACTCGAGCCGGACGATCGGATCCGGGTCGGCGCCGTTGCGGTCGGAACCGTCCAATGGCATCCGAAGGGTCTTACCCTCCTGTTCAAAACGGAAATAGCGCTGCCGGCCCGCTTCCGCCACGCCGAGAAACGGATCGCTCTGCCCGGAATAGGATCCGCTGCTGTTGCCGCCGGCAAGCCAGCGCTGCACGACTTCGAACTGCTCCCCGATGCTCGCGTTGTAAGCCATGAAGACGAGCCCGCGTTCTTGCTGCAGGCTTGCCTGCGCGGCGTCGCCTTGTAGTTTGGGGTCGTGCTTCGGCCCATACGACATGCCGCGCCGAACGAGGCGTGGCGGCCTTCCTCCCGGCGCGTCGAGTTCCGCCGGTATTTGCGTGCGCGGATTGGCGCGGCGAATATGCGCGTGAAACGGGCACTTCGATCCGTCGGAGTCGAACTTGTAGCGGAAATCGTTCAATCCATGGGCGGCGACGAGCGGATTCCCACCGAGAGTGGACTTCTTGGTTGGATCATCGGATTGATCCGGCCAGCGCCCCATCATCTTGGCCAGGATGAGGTCGTCGTCCAGGCCGGGCACTGCCGCAGCTTCCTTCATCTTCTCGACGGCATTCTTGAGCCCCGCAATGTCCTGTCGGAGTTTCCGGATGACGAGAAAAGTGCCATTGCGCAGGAAGTTTCTCGTTTCGTCCATCTCCGGCGCCGAATCTGGCGCGGGATCCGCGGCATTGTCATAGCCCAGCAATACCTCGCCGAGCGATGCCCGTGGGTCGTAGACTTGCCCGGCTCGTTTTTCCGAATCGTCAAAAACAGGTTGCGACAAGCCGTCCCGGAAGCCGAAATGTTCTACGACTTTTCCGTCGGCGTTGCGATAGCAGCGCATCCACTGGAGTGACAGGGGGACGATCCCCGGGTCGATCCGGACGACATCCGTCAGGTAAGCATGGAGTTTCGTTCGCGCACCCGCTTCGTCCATTTCAGAACCGGGCAGCACCAGATACCGAAGCTGCAGAACGGCGTGGACGGAACTCATGTCGATGCGTGCCGTCGCGGCGTCCTCCGAAAGATCCTTTGCCTGTGGCCCGTCTTGCCAGTTGCAGGCGGGGAGGCGCCATCGGTGCGGATGGTTTGATCGATAGTCGCCGAGGATGCTCGAGCGGCGTTCCATCCCCTGGACGAATTCCTCCGGCAGTTTCCTGATCTCTTCGTCGCTAAGCCCGGCGGCGCGCAACCCTTGGACGGTAAATCCGACATTGACGGCGATGGCACCCGGCTTCAGATCGTCGCTGTCACGGGTTGGTGCACACCGTTCCATGAACTTCGCCAACGCCGCCGCGCTCGTGAAGGACACCAGGAGCAACACGCCGTAGTCGGCCCTGGAATATTTCCGGACAATGCCGCCCTGGACATCGTTGCGATCGAATTTCGGAAGGGATACCTGTTCGTTTAGTGGCCGGCGCTTCGGCGGAGTCTCCATGACCCCGTTGGCGAAAAACCACTTGACGGGTTCCTTGAAACGGTCGAACTCGCGCACGATCGCGGCTTGGTCCGTTCCGGTGTTGACCATGCGCCAGAATTCCGGCAGCAACTCGTGTGCCGCGCGCAACAACAAGGTGCCGTCGAACGTCCCCGGGGGATAGAAATCGGCGAGCGCGTAGAGCCCGACGAGCGCCTTCAGACCCTGGCGTACTGCAGGTACCGCGGCCTCCTTCGGATTCAGCTGCTCGTTGAACGAGATATTGGTCTGCTTTGCGGTGACCTGGATGTTGGTGAGATCGACGCCGTCCTCGACCATGCGCGCCGCGATCGCTTCCGCGCTCGGTATCGACATGCGGGTCACGCCGATGTCGACGTTCGATTGGCGACGCTCAAGACGCTCTTCCATGCGCAGGTATTGCGTGTCGGCGGCCGTCATTCCCGGCACCGCGTAAAGGAATGACGTTTCGGCCTGGGCCTTCCGCAACCATGCCGCCCATTCTTCGTAGCTGCTGTCCCAGCCGAGGACGTAGTTCTCCGTGTTGCAGAAGATCAAGTCCAGCAGGCGCGATACTTTCTGCCAGATCACGCGAACGTAGGCCTGCCATGAGCCGTCGAACGTGACCGCCAGGAGAACGTGATCCTCCGGCTCCAGGACGGCGATCCGAACCGAATGGATCTGGCCAACCCGCTCGACGGCGTCGGAAAGAATCCGCGCAAGTTCGAACTCGTGCAGCGACGATCGGCCAAGGTGCAGCGTACGAAGAACCTGCTTCGCGCGGGTCTTGTACGTGACGGAATCCTGTGACGGGACGAGTCCCCGACGCAATGGGGCGATCACCGTGAGATCCGACGTCCCGGCCAGGCTGCAGGTCTTGATCTTCAGGTCGCGCTGCATGAGGGTCTCTTTCGTCTTGTGTTCTTGTCGCCCCGGCGAATTCGCTTCAGGCTCTGCCGGCCGATCGTCCCGGGGTCGCTCCCCTCGCGGCCCCGGGTGTCTGACGGCGAAGGCGTTCTCGCCGCGCTACGGTCAGCCAGGCGCTCGCGATGGCGATTTTCGTCTCAACTCGGGGTGCGCGATGCGATAGGCCCGCATGTGTTCCTTGACGTTGCTTTCATACTGCCTGCGGATCGCCATCGGGATGTTTTCTTCGGACCGCTGGGTGATCTGGGCCTGCGGAAGATCCTCCAGCAGCGACCACAACGTGTTGGGAATGATCTCCCGTCGCTCGCCGTTCGTGATCGCGTAGTCGCCGGCCGCATCGATATTCACGCCTCCGGCCTTGAGCACGTCATAGGCGGCTCGGGCGCAGTGCGTTTCAAACGGAGGCTCCGGATCCCAGCACCAGTCGGGTCGGCTTCGATGGTCGTTGGCCGCTGCAGCGAAGGCGGCGGGATCCGGAATGTCGATCGTGTAGACGACGCCGGGCGGGCGGTCCATCTCCGTATTTGTCTGACTGAACGTCAGCGTCGTGTTCGGGCCCCACGGCGTGGGTTCACCGCCAAGCCCATGCGGGAACTGGCTGACGTCGACACTCGTGTCGCTTTCGCTGATCATGACGTGGCCCACGCTTCCCCCGGGCCCGATACCGAGCCCGCGCCAGCCCCAGATCGTGATATTCACGGTAAGTGACATGTCATCCTCGGAGTTTTTTGGCCGAATTTCTACCGCGCACGGTCGCCATTTTCACTTTACGACAGTGGCGTAACGAGGCAGATTGCCGAAAGCAAGGCATAACGGCAATAAAGCCGTGATACTACGACCGCTTCGATATTCGACCCCACCCGGTCGGGTGGGAGCGTGTTCCTGCGGCTCGTTGTGCCGCGCCGGAGGCAGCCTTCGGCAGGCTCGAGTTGGATTCCCGCCCGCATGAAGGGGTTCGGCGACGGTGGATCTGACCAGAATGAGGGCATGTCCGGTCGCGTGCCGTTGACGCGACGGAGTCCGTCCGCCTCGGTTCAGGCCGCGCAGTTCTCGCTACACATGCCGAACCGGCTGACGGCGCGTTGAAAGTTTCATAACAAGGGCTGCGCCGTGTCGAGGGCAATCATCGATCTTTGGGGAAGTTTCCTCCCGGTCGGCGTCGCGCGCGACGCGGGGACCCCTTCCGTCGGCCAAGGCGGACGCGTTTCCTTCTCACCGGGCGACTCCCACCGATACGCGTATCCGTTGATCGAACGACGATGTCGAATCCCCTCGACAAGCGGCAACTGACGCAGTTCGCCGATTCGCTCCGCAGGTTTCGGCAGTTCGTTCGCCACCGCGCGGATAGTGTGGCTCGCGCGGACGACCGGGATCCGGTTGAGCGTCGCGCGATGTTGCTCGAGGAAATCGACGGCCTTGCGAAGTTGATCGACGAATCGGTCGGGGATGCCGACGAGGCGGATTCCGGAACGGAGTGCCATCCAGAGCAAGACGCCGTAGCCGCGCCGCTCCGATGGGCTTCGGTTTCCGAATCGGTCGGGCGGCGGTCCCTCCACGCTGACGCGGGCGAGTCCTTTCCCGGACTCTCGAGGCTCCTTGGAGGCCCGTCCGTGCTGATCCCGTCGACAGCCGCCTCGCTGGCTGTCCATTTCTTGAGCCCGTACCGCGTGATCTGCAACGGCGAGCCGGTTTCCGGCTGGCCAAACTGCCGTGGAAAGCGGATCTTCAATTACTTGATCACACACCGGCATCGCCCAGTTCCGAAGGAAGTCCTGATGGATCGCTTCTGGCCGGATGTCGAACCCGACAATGCGCGCAACAACCTCAACATGGCGATCTACGGTCTGCGCAAGCTGCTCGGGGGCCACGACGGGAATCGTTCGCTCGTCGTCTTCAAGGATGGCTGCTATTCGATTCGACAGGACGTCGAGATCTGGGTGGACGCCGAAGCTTTCATGCAGGACGCCTCGGCGGGGACGGAATTCGATCGACGTGGGGATGTCGCCGCTGCAATCGAAGCCTATCGGCGCGCCGAAGCCATCTATCAGAACGACTACCTCGCGGACGAGCGGGAAGACGACTGGCTACTTGAGGTTCGGCAGAAGTTTCGCAACGTGTTTCTCGCCGTGACTGATCGACTCAGTCGTTACTATTTTGACGATGGACGCTTCGAGGCGTGCCTGTGGACCTCAGCGCGGATGCTGGCTGTGGACCGTTGCGATGAACGCGTGCATTGCCGGATGATTCGCGCATTCGCGCGACTGGGTCAGCATCATCTGGCGGTCCGGCAGTATTTTGCCTGTCGCGATGCCCTGGCGCAGGAACTGGGGACGACGCCCGGCGTGGAGATCGTCCGGCTTTTCGATCGCGTTCGCCGGCGACTGGACGTTTGAGTTCCGCGCCCATGCGGCGTGAATTTCACCGCTTCGATCAGAAACGCCTGCGGAAAAAATTGAGCGCTACTTGATTGGCGAGTGAGTACGCCCGCCGATCATGGGTCCTGTCGGGGCGCTCATGCGATTGGCGCATAACGTCCCCGCACCGGCGGGCGGATCGAGTCCGTGAAAATTCGGACTTTCAACCGCAACACAGCCGGCAATTCAACCTTCCACGGAGCTCATGCCATGCCGCTTCAGTCAAATGCTCTTTTCCAGCCGCACCAGGGGCCGGCGATCGACATCAGCGAGATCACGCCCCTCGCTGTCTCTTCGTCGCTTGCCAACGCGCCTTCGATCAATATCTTTCCGCCGAATACGCCCTTCTCATGGACCATGGGTGTCCGGCTTTCGGGTACGAGCGTGCCGGCGCATGCCATCGCCGACAAGCTGACTTTCACCGGGCAGTTGGAGCCGCTCGTGGGGCCGGGAACCGCGGTTGTCGTCGGCTCGCAAGTCCTTTCGGCGCCGACGAGTTCGAATCTCGCTGGCACGCCGCCGACCGCGGATTACGTCGCCCTGGTGACGTTCACGCCGACGCCGGGCCAGATTCCGCCCGGGGCGTACATGCTCACCGTGGTCGTGACGGCCACGGCCGGTGCCGTGCCGATCGACATTGCCGGCTTCGACCAGGTGATCGTGCAGGTGGCCCCGGGCGCGTAGTTCGATGACGCGGATTACCCGCACAGCACGCGATCCCGGCTCCGGCCGGGATCGCGCGCAGCCCGGGTGAATCACTTTCCTCGGCGGACGAGGGGAGGGACGATCTATGGTCAACGCCAAACGGACCAAGGCAAATACGGGTGCCCGTGCCCCGACGCGCGACGGCTCGCTGATCGCGTCGTTCGTCCTCGAGTATCGCTGGAATTCGGGCGTGGTCGGTGACGTACACAATGCCAGGACGCCGAGAACGTCGATTCACCACATGGAAGGAAATTGCGGCGATTCCTGGGCGGGCATCGCAATCCAGCCACCGGGAGAGTGGATCGCGCAGCGCCTGGAACCCTTGATCCCAGGGACTCCACCCGCGACCACTCGCGACGTCGAGCCCGCCGCGCCTTCGCCGGCTGGAACGCCGAACGACACCGTGGCGACGACCGGCAGTCAGGACGATGGGTCAGGAGGTGACGTGCTCGAACCGTCCCGGCGGTCGCCGGCTGCGTGCAGCGCGCCAGCGATCATCATCGTTGCGCGCGGCGAGGATTCGAGTTGTGCCACGCCGACATTCGTCGCGAAACGAATCCGTCGTGAGGTTCCCACGGACTTCGAAGTCCGGTACATGACGGACGACGACGATTCCGGCGGCACGCCCGCAGCGCCGAACGCTCGGGTACGTTTCGGCGCCCGCAATCTACAGACCGGGTGCCGCATCGATCTCGGGAGTGTCGCCGCGGAGCGCGGAGCCGCGCTCCACGCGTGGGCCGCCCGGCTGCGGAACGTCGAACTGGCCGCAGGCCACTACCGGCTTTATGCCGTCATCCCGGGTCTGAACCGGCGTTCGCCCCCCCGGCTTGTCGAGGTTCCGCTGCTGCAGGTCGCGTAGCCGTGGGGTTGGGGACTAATGCGGCCGGTATCCTGGGGGCAATCGGTCGGCGTCGGCAACGGCGGGACGCGCGGTGACGCTGCGCAGGGTCGACACCCCTGTACGCGACGCCGTGTGCGGTATCTGCGCATCTCCCTCCTCGAGGGCGATGATTCGGGTCGCGGTACCGGCCGCCCCGGCCTGCATCACAACGCGCCTTCCGCAGCGGGGGCACCGCCATTCACAGGCTCCCGTCGGGTAGTCGGCTGACAACTGCATCTCGTGTCGTTCTTCGTCAGTGATCATGCACTTCCCCTGAGAAGTTTCGATCGTATGCAATCCGGCTCAGCTCTTGCCGGACCGCGCGGCCGCGTCAAATTCGTCCAGAATACCGCAATTTTGGGGTGCACAAAGGAAGGTCTGCGCAATCGGTCGAAATCCGACTGAGCGGCGACTCGTGATTCAGAAAATACCGCCGATTTCTACGCGAGAACCGTCCAGGGACGGGGGTAGCGTCACTCGATCAAGAAACACGTCGCGGCGCGGCGGCTTGCAGGTCCGTCCGAACGGAACACCGCCGGCCCGCGTCAGTTGCTTCGGCATTCATCCTCCTCGGTGCACCGCGATTTCATGGGCGGCGCACGAGGTTGTGCCGAGGTCCTAAGGCGCGCTTGGCACCAGCGCCACGCTACAGGATGGAGTCGTCTCCCAGTTGTTTCCTACGTGGACAACCGCTTCGGTAAAGAGGCTGGGATTGTCGCAGCGGAGGCCATGGGTCGCGCCCCGCGAGAGATTGCCCACCACCGATACGGCATTGAATGAATCGGGTGACGCGGCGAGAAAGACACCATCAAGCAGGGTGCTCGCCTGGAGGCGGTTGCCTTCGATCACCACCTGTTCGGCCTTCCGAATGACTGGACGAACCACGATACCGGCGGCGGCGGGCGCAGCGACGGACCAACTTAGCGCATTGCCGGTGATCGATACGAGACGAGGAGATAGGGCCTCGATGCCGCCGCCGGCGGTTGCCTGCCGGATCACGTTGTTCGAGATCAGGACATCCTCCGGGCCCGAGCCGCTGTGGTGCGCGACTCCAATCGCCGGACCGGCGACACCCCGGCGTAAGATCGTGTTTCCGGAAATGACTGTGCGTTCGAGCACGTTCTCGGCGTTGACGACGGCCTTCGCCGATTTCATCGCGGCGACAAACGTGTTTCCCGTGATCGCGACGTCGCTTGCTCGATACAGGGAGACGCCGCGCCCGTCGAAGACGTTGTCGGCGACGACCACGCGCGCCATCGGCCCTCCTATTCCGCCTAGCGTCAGCGAGTAGTCGCCTTGAGCAATGTGAGCGTCGTCGTGGAAGACATTGCCGACGATGGAGATCGAACCGTTCAGGTCGCCAGCGCCTCCGGTCGGCTCGCTGTCTGACCGATTCCTCAAGTCCGTTCACGACTCGGGAGGGTGAGACAATTCCAGGGACGCTCGCCGCCGCATTCGCGCCACCACGACAAGCACCGGAATGCTCGACAATACGGCCGCCCATACACAAACGACAAGGGGCTCTTGCCAGAGCGTCCAGATCGCATTGATCCGCGCGATTTCGGGATTGCTCGCCAGGTACAAGACGCGGGCCCGCTCGCCGCGTCGGAAGATCGAGGCCGGTACGGAAATGTCCACTTTGCCACCGGCCCCGATGTGGCAAGCGGAAGAGTTCAGGCGCGGATCCGCTTCAGCGACATCTCGACGGATCGATTTCTATGGGCGAGTGAATCCAGCATCGACGGTGGTGCCACCTGGACGCGGACCGCCTCGCTTGTTGCCTCCGGGACGCAAGCCGAATCATCCGAATGACTGCTCCTGCGCTGTTCGTGCTGCGCAAAGACAACGACCTCCCGTATGAACATCATCAGCCTTGCAAGGCTCGCTTCACGGAGTGGATGCTGCCTACTCGTCGTCTGGCTAACAGCCTGTCTGTGGATGGTCGGGAGTGCGAACGCGGCGACCGACGTTCCGACTCTGGTTCCCTACGCTGCAAACCTGGACCTGCATATGTTCAGGAGCGGCAACCAGCGCGGCGCCGCTGCCATACTGCTGTTCCACCCCGGTGGGTGGGTCGAAGGCGATCCCAAACTCGTCCACGACGTGGCACGAGCGTTTGCCGCGGAGGGGGTGGTCGCGTTTGCCGTCCAGTATCGCCTGAGCAACGAAGTCCACACGCCTGTGGACGCGTTCGACGATACGTGCGCCGCCCTGCGGTACGTAAGCGACCACGCAGCCGAGTTGCGCATCGATCCGGCGCGGATAGCGGCATACGGTGAGTCTGCAGGCGCTCAGCTCGCCGCGCTGTCGGCGACCCGTGGTTGTGCAGGGAACCCAAATGGAGCGACACGCCCGAAACTCTTGCTGCTGCAGTCTCCGATCCTGGATCCCGCCAGCGTCAGCTGGTTCCCGAGAATCATGAAGGGAGCGCCGCCGGATGAGTTCAGTCCCCGCAAGTTTGCTAGCCACGAGACTCCTGAAACATTGATCATTCAAGGAGACAAGGATGTATTCGCTCCGGTAACGCTGTCCCGACGGTTTTGTGCCGAGGTCACCCGGCCCGGCGTATCCTGCACGGTCATTACGATTCCAAGGGTCGGCCATTACTTCACGCGCACGCTCAATGACCAAGACGGTCAATTCAATCCGTTCAGTGACTCCACGACGCAGTTCGTTCCCGACGACCGGGCACGCAGGGAGGCCATTCGAACCTTTTCCGAATTCCTGAAGCGAAAAGGATTTTGAACCTCCGAAACGGCACTTGCGGGCGCACGACTGCCCAAATCCTCTCTCCTATGACCTCCTTTGTATGACCTCTCTTGTGCCCAAGGATTTCGAGGTTCCCGCCGGTTTCGAGACCCCGGACTTCCGCGTGCGCATGCTGGCCATTTCCGACGTGGTGAAGGACTATGACGCGGTAATGACCAGTGTCGAACGCCTCCAAAAGGTATTCAGTCCAGCCGGGCGTTGGCCCCACGGCCTGACTTTCGAGCAGGACCTGATCGACCTGGGTTGGCACCACAAGGAATTCCAACTACGCCGATCGTTCGCCTATACGGTCATGAGCCTGGATGAGGCCATGTGCCTGGGTTGCCTTTATATCGAGCCGACGACGCTGCCCGGCTATGACGCCGAGGTTCATTGCTGGGTCCGAACCAGCCATGCCGAGGCGCTGGACCCCCGGCTCTACCAGAGCCTGCGAGACTGGATCGCTAGGCGCTGGCCGTTCAAGGCCGTCGCCTATCCAGGCCGGGCGCTGACGTGGGAGCAGGTGGCTGCGCTGCGGCAGGTTGCGTAGCGGCGGGCGGTCGAAATTCCGGTCCGCAGCACTGAGCGGCCCCTCGGCGATTCAAAGACTGATGTGTCGCGCATCGCTGTCGTACCATTCCGTCTGCTGCGGCCGTGGGTGGAAGCCCGCCGTCGGCCAGGTACGGACATCGATAGGGCTTTTTGCCTTCCTGTAGTCGGACACGCGGGAGATCACCGCTCTTGGGAAATGCGAAAGCGTGCTATCGGCCAAAGCCCGTCTTCCGCTTCTGCTTTTTTTTTTCAAGCAACGGACGTCGCCAGTAAAGACTGGCGCCGCCATACATTTAAATCCACGAGGTGCCCATGTCCGGACCAGTGTATGCACTCAACCTCTTCGACGTCTCCGACAAGGATGAGTACTTGGCATATTCGCGCCGGTCTGCAAAGGAGGTTCAGGCGCATGGCGGACGCTTGGTAGCTCTAGGCAAATTCCGGGAATCCGCCGTGGGAAACATCGAGCCTAGAACGGTTCTGATCCTTGTCGAGTGGAAATCAAAGGAAGCCTTTGATAGTTATCGAAACGATCCGGCTCTTTCGGATCTCCACCCACATCGGATCAACGGAACGGCCAACTATGTGTGGCACCTCTTCGACAAATTGGAAGACTTGCGGGCGATTCTAAAGTGACGTCCGTGTATTGCTAATCGATCATGGCGGTGCGATCCGATGCCTTGTTCATGGGGTACGAAACAACTCGGGTCGGCCCGCCAGTCAAAGGCGCGGTTGCGAGACCCAGGCATGCCGGGTGACGCCGTATTCAACGATCATTTCCTTCCCGCGCTGCGGGCGCCGAAATTCAATCTCGTATGCGCCTGACGGCACGGATCTCCATGGAAATCTCCTCATCGTTGGAAATTCCCAAGGCGATGCGGCGGGCGCATCTTCTGTCGCTCGCCTAACCAAAGGCACCGCGATCCTCGTCCTGTGCGCGCTGATGCCGTCGACCGTGCAGGAACTGCAGGCGGGTCCGCTGACGCAGGTGACGCTCGTGCCGGTCGTCTCGGTCGACCACCCGCTGGCCAGTGAAACGCGAACGCTCACGCGCGACATCCTCGCCGACCACGTTCAGTTGATCCTCACCGATCCGCTCCAGCGCCCGGGACCGAGCTTCAGCGTGGTGAGTTCGCGGGTCTGGCGCTTCGTCGACATCGCGCGCCGGCTGCTCGCGCGGCTGCAGCGGCAGCCGTCGTTCACGGCCGCCTGACGTTGCCGCGCGCGGTCCGCCGGCGTTCCATGGCCGGCCAAGCTCGCCGCTTGAGACCGGCAGCAGCAGCGGGCTTCGTTCGACCCATTCATTCACGAAGACACCGTCGAACGCCCGCACGAGGCCCTGGGCACGAAGCGACCCGCTGCCCGGTATAGACCCTCAACGACGTTTCAACACGGTTTGCCGGAGATTGATCACCCGCTGCACGAACGAACATCCATCGTCACGCGCTGCGGCCGCATCGTCTTCGGGCCAAAGAAGGTGAACTTCCACCGATGTTGTGGTGAGCGAGACACGCTGCGGCAATTTGTCGCATCAACCATATCGCAGACCGTGTCTATACTGCGCGCGCTCCATGTGCGCAGGTTCGGCGCGCCGCCCGGCGGCCGGCAACAAAGATAACTATTTCTCAAATGATCCGCTTGATCCTCCGTGTGTTCGCGTTTGTCGCGCTGACTCAAGCCTGTGTCGTCTGCGCGCAGGCACAGGAATCGCCTTCCCTGGCCCCGGTCGTGGTGACGGCGACGAGCCCCTCTACCGACTACAACGTACCGAACGCCGTGTCTGCGACGAAGACCGATACCCCGATTCGGGATACGCCGTTCGCTGTCCAGGTCGTTTCCGAACAAACCATCCGCGACCAGCAGGCCACACGGATTCAGGACGCGATCCTTGGCAACGTAAGCAGTGTCGCCGCGAACGCGAACGGACTCTCCGACAATACCAATTTCACGATACGCGGATTCAACACGGGGCCCAACGTCTATCAGGATGGACTCCTGATGCCGTACTCGATGAACGTCGACACGGCGAACATACGCGTCATCGAGGTCCTGAAAGGGCCCGCCGCGGCCTTGTACGGGCGCATGCCCCCCGGGGGGCTTGTCAACTACGCCACCAAGCAGCCCCAGGACACGCCTTACTACGCGTTGCAGGAGACCGTGGGCTCGTTCGGCACCACGCGAACGGAGGTGGATCTGACCAGTGCCATCGACGAGCGCAAGACGCTTCAGTACCGCCTGGATGCGGACTACACCCGCGCAAACTCGTTTGTGGACTTCGAGAATTCCCGCAACGTCTTTTTCGCACCGTCGATCAGCTATCGACCGACGGATCGCTTCGACGTGACGATCCAGGGCGAATACCAGCACGTTAGCAATGTGGACAGCGATCCGAATTTCCCGGCCGTCGGCAACCGGCCCGCCGCGATTCCGATCAGCACCTACCTCGAAGATCCTGGTGTGACGGTGCCCAACCCGGACACGATGACCAAGAAATTCGTCGCCTACCACTGGACTTACCGGTTGGGGGGAGATTGGCAAATCGTCAACCGGCTGGCGTACAACGACCTGCCGGAACACGTGACCAACATGTACTTCGCATCGGTCTCCAGCACTGGGGATGGCATCAACTCCCTGCAGTACGGCCCGGCGGGCGTGCAAACGCTTTCGACCAACCTGGAACTGACAGGTAGCGTCAGGACGGGCGGAATCGACAACCGGTTGTTGTTTGGGGTGGATCGCCTGCGGTTCAGCGAATTCTTCAATGGGACCTACGATTACGCGGCGCAAAGCATCAATGTCTTCAACGCGCAGGCGGCGTACGACACGGTGGACCTCGCCTCGGCGCTCGATCCGAACATCAACGGTTTCGCCCTGCTGAGCAAGCAGAGTTGGACTGGGGTGTACGCGCAAGACATGATTGCCGGCTTCGGCGACCGGATGCACCTTCTGGTGGGAGGACGATACGACCATTCCGTCACCGGATCAGGGATCGGCTTCGGCAGCACCGCCTGGGCGCAGACGACGGGCGGTTTCGTGCAGGCAAGCGATAGTGGGTTCAGCCCGCGCATTGGTCTGAACGTCCACGTGCTACCTTGGGCAAGCGTCTACGCAAACTATTCCCGCTCCCTCAGCCTTTCGAACGTGGCCGCGGGCGTGACGGTTACCGGGCAACCCCTGAGCCCACAATGGTCGGTGCAGAAGGAAATCGGCTGGAAGAGCGAATTCCTCGACAAGGGACTCGCCGCATCTTTCGCCTATTTCGACATCACGCAGAACGACATTCCCGCCGCCGTGCCGAATACGACGGGCGTGTTCTATCTCATCGGACAGGCGAGAAGCCGAGGCTTCGAATTCGACCTGACCGGCCGGCTGAACGCGAACTGGAGCGTGATCGCGACCCTCAGTCATGACGTCGCGAAGGTGACGCAGGGTTACACCTCCAACTTCGTGAATGTCTCAGCCGGCAGCTACCTGCCGGCAGTTCCCGTCAATATGGCGACCGCATGGGTGCGGTATACGGGAACCTCGAGCCTTCCCGGCTGGAGGCTCGCGTTGGGCGTGAGCGCGGTCAGTCAGGCGCAAGGCGATCCGGTCAACGATATGCAGATCCCGGGGTATGCCGTCTGCCGAGGAATGGTGGGCTATGACTTCACGCTGAAAGGCAAAAAGCTGACGGCCCAACTGAACGTCGACAACGCCTTGAACCAAAGGTATTTCTACGGCAGTACCGCCTACGGCAACGCCTACTCGCTGACTCCCGGAACTCCCAGATCCGTAATGGCAAGTTTGCGTGCAGAGTTGTAGGCACGATTTCCCCAACCGGTTTGCCGCTTTGATCCATGACAGCCCATAGCTTGCCTCGGTACGGACGGGGTGATGGTTGCATGCAGGCTGATGCGGCCCTCTCCCGTGTACCAATTCACGGCGGGATCGGGATACAGGCGCTCCTCCTTATCCTCATCGTCTGCTGGGTGACGTGCGCTTTCGCGATCGACGGCAATTCGGGCGAAAGGGAAGACGGGCGCATCGTCAGCGATGCGCCCTGGCCGGAACTGCCTCCGTGGAAGGATCTGGACGACTTCACGCACGACTACTTCTCCCGGCCGGTTTACGAGCGAGCTCGTGCACAGACGGAATTCGAGATCCGAGACATCCGGTATTTGAGTGACGGACTGCTGATTCGCGGAATGCTCATCCGCCCAAGAAATCCGGGCGGGCACCGATGGCCGGCGATCATCTTCAATCGCGGCGGTAACGGCGACTACGGGCGGATAGGCAATTACGGGGTCCCGTGCAAGCAGGATAGCGATTCCTGTCTTTATCTTGTGGATCTCTTGATGCTGGCGCAAAAAGGCTTCGTCGTGATCGCCTCGGATTACCGCTACCACGGCGAGTCTGCAAAGCGAGACGAGTGGGGAGGACGCGAGGTCAATGATGTCCTCAACCTGGTCCCGGCCCTCGGGTCGCTAGATATCGTCGACCCGGCGCGACTCTACATGCTGGGTCAGTCGCGGGGCGGCATGATGACCTACATCGCCCTCAAGCGCGGCGTAGCCGTCAAGGCGGCCGCGGTGATTGCCGGCCCGTCGCTGCTCAGCGCGGATACGAAGAATTTCATACACGGGGACTGGTTTCTGAAGGGCAATGAGTGGTTCGACGGCGCAACCAAGGTCTGGCCGGACTACGAGCACCTGGCCGCCAAGCACTTCGAGGAACGATCCGCCGCGATGTGGCCCGAAATGATCCACGCCCCGGTGCTCATCTTGCACAGTCGTACGGACCAGCTGGTGCCGGCGACGCAGGCGCTACGCATGGCGGAGGCCTTGCAGTCGCGGAACCGACCGTACGCACTGGTCATCTACGATGACGACAGCCATTCTCTGTCGCGCAACGCCGAAGACCGGACACGCCGTATTGCGGAGTGGTTCGACAAGTTCGGCGCGCATGAGGAAGCAGAAGCCGGCTCCCAACGTCGTTGATCGCCGCGGCGCTGACGGTCTCGTTCATCGACGAGCACCGGGCGCAATTAGGGGGCGAGCCGATCTGCGAGCAATTGCCGATCGCCCCGTCGGGCTACTACCATGTGAAAGCGCGGCAGGAAGATCCCGCCCTCCGGCCGAAACACCGCCAGCCATTCGTATTTCCTGGCGCGCAACAATCCAAGGCTCGCAATCTTGGAGTCCGGTTCCTGTAAAGCGCGATCAACTACGCAGCGCGATTTGAGCAGCGCGCTCGTCGCTAAGCGCAGCGCCCTCTTTCAGCAACGATTCCAGTTCCTGCGATTGAAAATGCAGCTGCAGGGATTCCAGCAGCTTCTTCCGTGCACGGTCTTGATCCGGCTCGATTTTCGTCTTGTGTTCGTCGTGCATCGCCGCAGCCCGGCCGAGCACACGCGCGGCATCGGAGGCGCGTCCTCGTTTGAAAGCAAGAAGAGCCAGCGAATGGAGCAGGACTTCTTCTCCGGAGCGAGTGAGCTCGGGAACCACCTCGCGGGCAAGTTCGATCGCCTCATCGATCTGGCCGGAGTCGGTGAGCACCGCGCTCAAGTTGCTGACAGCCTGATACACATTGTTCCGATTGGAGCCCGCGCGCCTAGCCAAGGCGACGAGTTCGCGGCCATGGGCTATGGCCTCGCTATGCCGCCCAAGCATGGTTGCAGATAAGAGCAGCGAGTTGAGAACATCGTGCAGGAAATGGGCATCGCCCGAATCGCGAGCCGCCTCCAGGTTGCTGTCGGCTTCGGCATGTACTTCCTCGTGTCGACCCTGCATGAAGAGGACGAAGCAGCGAGAACCGACCGCGAGTCGACGCAGCCCGATGGGCCAGGTGCCGTCGCAGCCGGCGCTGGCTTCGTCGATGGCGCGAACGGCCTCGTCGAAGTCGCCGGATCTCGCGAGACGCTCGCCGGAAAGGAACAGTTGAGCGGCAAGGCGGATTCGATCGCCGAGCGTTCGATAGATTTCGATCGCCCGAACGCTCGCTGAGCGCTCCCGCGGCCCGATCTGCGGGTAGGCGGTGAACCTCCATGCGCCCAGCAGTCTGGCCTCGAACAACGGGGGCGTGTCCGGTCCAATTCGCCGGAGCGCCTGCTCGCAGCGTCGCAAACCTTCGCGCCGCTGTCCAATCCTTATCCAGACCCAGGCACTCGCTCCCGCCAGCGCGGTCTGGACTACGCTCTCTGTGGGCTGCCTTTCCGCCCAGTCCATTGCGGCGCGCAGATTCTCGAGATCCGGAAGATAGCGCTTGAGCAGGACTTCCGTAGGGACGGACCATTGCTCGGTGTCCGACCGCTCGAAGACGTCGAGGATCGCCCGGGCATGACGCCGTAGAACGGCGTCCGTTTCGCCGACCTCGGCGAGCTTCGCCAGCGCGAATGCGCGTATCGTCTCAAGGACGCGATAGCGCGGCGTCTCACCCGGTTCGATGCTGACCAGCGATTTGTCGACCAGCGTGGCCAAGTGGTCGAGCACCTGCCAGTCGTCGGCGCTCTCGTCGCCGGCCACGGTCTGCGCGGCCTCGAGCGAGAAGGTGCCGACGAACACCGCTAAGCGCCAGAGCACCTGCCGTTCGGCGTCGGCGAGCAACCCGTGGCTCCACTCCACCGAGGCCAGCAGTGTCTGGTGGCGCGCCAGTGCGAAGCGCGACCCGCCTGACAGCATCCGGAAACGTTCGTCGAGCCCGTCGCGCAGCCGCTGCAATCCGAGCAGCGGTAGGCGGGCGGCGGCCAGTTCGAGTGCCAGCGCAATCCCGTCCAGTCTCCGACAGATGTCGCATACCGCTGTGGCTGTGTCGTCGCCGAGTACGAAGTCGTGTGCCGCCGCCTGGGCGCGGGCGACGAACAACTGGACCGCGCCGCTGTCGCGCGCTTCGCGCAGCATGGGGCCGGTCGGCAGCGACAGCGGAGCCAAGCGCTCGACGTGCTCGAAAGGCAGCCGCAGCGCCTCCTGGGAGGTGGTCAACAGCGTCAGGTGCTCGCCGGCGGCGAGCAGCCGCGGTGCCAGCGCCGCCACGCCCTCCAGCAGATGCTCGCAGTTGTCCAGCACCAGCAGCAGGTGCCGCGTCGACAAGGCCAGCGCGATCGCGTCGGCGGTCCGCGCGGCGTCTTCGACCTTCACGTTGAACACCTGGGCAACGGCCGTCGCGACCGCGTCGGACGTTGTGACGGTGGCGAGGTCGACAACCCAGACGCCGTCGGGATACTCCGTACGCAAAGTGTCGGCGGCGGCGTAGGCCAGGCGCGTCTTGCCGATGCCGCCGGCGCCGACGACGCTGACTAGGCGGTGCGTTCGGAGCGCTTCGGACAGCGCCGCGAGATCGTCCGCCCGACCAATCAACGGCCCCACGGCCGGCAGCAAGTTGCCGGCGGGTTGCGGCAGGTCGTCCGATCCGTTTGGCGTCTCCACGCCGGTTGACGCCGTATCGGTATCGATGACGACAGTCCAGCGATAGCCGCGCCCCGGAATCGTGGAGATCGCCTTCGCACCGAAAATCTTGCGCAACGTGTTGACCTGTACCTGCAAGTTGTTTTCCTCGACCACCAGGCCGGGCCAGACAAGATCCATGAGTTCGCGCTTCGGGACAAGCCGGTCACGCCGCTCAATAAGTACCAGCAATGTGTCGAAGGCGCGTGAGCCGAGCTTGACCAGACCGCCGCGCTGCAGCAGCCGTCGCTGGTCAGCGTGAAGTTCGAATTCGCCGAACCGGACGGACATCATCGCTGACGCTACCTCCACCTGGCCTCCTGCGACGAATGTACTCTCTCACCGCGCCCCAATCAGTAAATTTTCGCGATTCCCTCGAGTGCGCTCAACGCGCTGACGCGCGCTCTCCTCGGCACGGCCGACCGGGTGCATGCTGAGGCCGATCGGCCGATAGACCCCATAGCGCACCAGGTGGACCTGCTGAACTGGGTGTGCCACGCGCTCAAGTTCGCGCGTGCGATCGCAGTCGACAACAACAGCGGTCGTCGAGCCGTCGGCCGCGGCGTTCGTTCGGTGATCGAGTTTCCCCCGCGTAGCCTGCAGGACATTCGTCATCTCGTGCATGATCACCGAGGCGGCTAGCAGATCGTCTAGCGGATCGAGACGAGCGTCGATGGAGAGTAAGTTGCCACCAGCGTTCCAATCCCATACCTTGCAGTCGCGGCTGCCGCCGGCATGCTCAACAACAACCGCGTGCGGAGCCGACACGACGGTCGGCACCTTCGCCGGCAACGGGTAGCCCGAAAGCAGGGCGGTCCAGCCCAGAAGAATGGAAGTCAATTCGTTTATTCGGGAGGCGCGCTGGTGCAGTTAATTGGCACTCTGCACGGCACGAAGCGGTGTGTCCTTTGGAAACCTGGGGGCAGGCCTTAAAAGTTCTTAAATCGCGCGCGCGGCGCTCGGCTTCCGGTTAGTCTGCGCTCCTGCGCTCATTACGACCTGGGTGACGTGAAGCGAGAAAACGAGCGTTGAATTGCAAAATGTTATGCGTTTGCAACGCGACTGCCGTCGCTCTTCGGATCAGTCGACGACTGATCAAGAAGAGGAGACCGATCCATGAAGCACGATTCCCGGAAGCTCGCGACGCTTGTCGCACTGGCATCGACTCTTGGCATTGCCGCCCAACCAGCCCTTGGCGAGCGCTATACAGTCACCGACCTCGGCACGCTCCCGGGGTATGCCAACAGCTTCGTCTGGGAACTGACGCTCAACAACAACGGCGGCGTCGGCGTCTATGCCAACAACCCACTGAATCCCAACGCCTTCTCCGGGGACGCGTCCTTCCTGTGGCACGCCGGCAAGGCCACCCGCCTGCCGGCATTGCCGGGCGCCACCGACACGCTGGTGACTGCGCTCAATGACCGCTTCGAGGCGGTCGGCTTTTCGGGCGCGGATGGCCTGCTTGTACATGCCGTTCTTTGGAAGAATGGCAAGGTGCGGGACCTTGGCACATTGCCAGGAGATGGATACAGCATCGCGATCAACCTGAACAACCGTGATCAGGTCGTCGGGGATTCATTCGTGGCGGATGATCCAAAGAACAATTTCTTTGGGGGACATCATGCCGTGGTCTGGACCCATGGCGACATTCGCCTACTGCCTTCGCTGCCCGGTGGGGGTGCGGACGACATCGCATTTGCCATCAATGACAACGGGCAGATCGTCGGCCAGTCCGGACCAGACGACGGGCACATCCACGCTGTCCTCTGGGACGAAGACGGGCAGGTCGAGGATCTGGGAACGTTGGGCGGGGATTCAAGT
>Ga0335069_10003852_pt1 | contig 22481 bp, 19 predicted proteins | sample Lox_Sample_11_FD_206714 | JGI IMG/M metagenome (GOLD analysis project Ga0335069, IMG submission 206714) | Soil microbial communities from Loxahatchee National Wildlife Refuge, Florida, United States - Lox_Sample_1.1 | ecosystem: Environmental > Terrestrial > Soil > Wetlands | place: USA... | reverse complement strand
CCCGATGGTCACATACCCCATGTCCTGAGTGACCTCGAGTGGGCGCACCTGATCGGCAGTGTCAGGTTCCTGATCGATGGAATATGGGGGCCGGAAGAGAATCGTACGGATACCCAGGCGGCTGGCAAGCAGCCGCTCGGTCAGATTCAATTCGACCTTCATGTAACTGTGCGAGATATTGCTGATGTCTGGATGCGTAAAGGTGTGATTGCCGATCTCATGGCCCTCCTCGTAAATGCGCTTGGTAAGCGCCGCGTACTTATCGGCTTGGATCCCGATCAGGAAGAAGGTCGCGGGTGCATGCTCGCGCTTCAATACATCGAGAATCTTCGGGGTCCATTCGGGATCAGGGCCATCATCGAACGTGATCGCTACCTGCTTCGGTAATGCACCGTATCGGGCTATTCGGTAAGGTTCCGGCAGGCTGTCGAAACTTTGATCGACAACCAGGTGAGTCTTGGGATCGACCGTAATCGCCCGCACACCATCCGCGGGACGAGCCTCAATACGCAGGATCTCTCCCTGCCCTTCCATGTCGACGTCTTGGCCAGGCGGAACGTCCTTGAGTTTGTCCGGAGCACTGGCGTCGCCGGGAACATCCCAAATCTTCCATAACGAACGATCTTCGGACCCCAGCCGCCACAACGCGAAGGTCTTGATGCCGAGTGAACGCGCGGCGCGCATCTGGTTCAGCGCCGTCACACCATCCAGGAACCAAACCTCATGGTTGAGGTTGCGTTCATCTTTGTAGCTGAAGTGCGGGTTGAGGCTGTCGGAATCAAAATCGATATCCTGCTCGGAGTCGCGCGCCGCCAGCCAGGCTTCCTGCACGCTCACGTTGATGTTCTTCAAACCTGTTGGCGGGTTCTTCTTCGGTTTTTCGACCCAGTCGTAGCCGTAATTTCCAATGGCACAAATCAGTTTGTCTTGCGGAATCTGCTTGAGGGCAAGCTCCAGATTCTTGGTGAACCAATCCTGCGAAGCAACCGGTCCCGGATCGTTGTCGCTTTCGTTCTCGTCATAGTTCATGAGGACGACGCCGTCCACCTGGGCCGCGATTGCGGAATAATCGAAGTCCTTGTCGCGGGCCGGGACACTGACGTAGAGCTTCAGTCCGCGAGCGTGAAAATCCTGGGCCAGTTCGGTGAGCAGGGCAAGATAACCCGGTTGAGCCTTCTTCGGGAAATCCTCGAAATCGATCATCAGGCCGTGATAATTGTCGGAGGCAAGGAAGGCATCGATCTGCCGACGGAAGGATGCCCGCGCGTCCGGATTCATCAGAAAGTCGCCGACCTCGGGCTTCCACTCGGTTTCATCGAAGTTGTTGACGAGAGGGAAAACCTCCATGTCGGTGTCTTCGGTTTTGAGAAACGGCATGATCTTGTCGTCCACCGGATGGACCTTGCCGTTCTGCACCACGTCGAAGTATTTGTAGGTCTCCTGATCAAGGCCCTGGACCGTGCCGTCGGGAGAGAGGACGTGGAGCCACTCGGGATAGAGCAGGTCAATCTGCCGCGCATACTCGCGAAGCGATGAGAAGCTGCCGGCGTCCCACGGTACGTAGAAGGCGGCACGAATACCTTCGTCGGCATTCAGCGTGACCTGCGACGCAGCTTTCTTTGTCTTCCGATGGGTGCGCACGATAGCTTGGCGACGCTTCTCTTTCGCCCGTTCTTTTTCTTTGTCCGACAGGCTATGAAAAGGCCGCTTCACCTGCGGCAACAGCAGATCAGGAAGGTGCTCGTCGCGTAGTGCGGTATAGACGAAGAAGCCTACCAGCAGCGTAATGGATACACCGAGGAGGTCGAACAGGCGCCGCAGCCGCCGCCAGCGGGACTGGCGCGGATCATAGAAGACAGGTTTCACCATGGATACGCTTTCCTATCGTATGATGCGATTTTCGACGGGTCAAACACAGCAGAACAGGACTGGTGCCCGCTTTTGCTGACAGAAGCCTGCGAAATCCGGGCAAGCACGGTATAGTGACAGGCGTGCGCAACCTGGTGCGCGAAAATCTACGTTTCTTCGTCTGGGCCACGCTGGCCGGTCTCGCTCTCCGTTTAACGTTTTTCTTCCTGCTCCCGAGAGTGACCGACGACTCCCACCTTTACGCCGATATTGCCAGGAACTGGCTACAGCACGGCATTTACGGGATTACCGACAGCAACCAGATTGTGGCGACGTTCTCCCGGTTGCCCGGATACCCGGCTTTCCTGGCGGCTATCTTTGCGGTATTTGGAATCGGAAACTACAACGCAGTGCTGCTGATCCAGATCGCAATCGATCTGGCAACGTGCTTCTTGATCGGCGACCTGGCACGACGCACGATCTCCGACCGCAGCGCGAAAGCAGCCTTCCTGCTCTCTGCTTTATGCCCGTTTTTGGCGAACTATGCCTCAGCAGCCTTGACGGAGACGCTTGAGATCTTCTTCACGGCTCTGGCCCTCAACCTCGCTGTGGCCGCGCTCGACAGCAAGATGGAGCGAAACAGGTATTGGGCCGGTTGCGGCTTCGCGATCGCTGCCTGCATCCTGCTTCGACCGGACGGCGGCCTTCTGCTCGCAGCCGTCGGAGTCTATCTCGGAATTCGCGTATTAGGAGGCATTCGAGCCAGCGTGCCCCCACAGGCATTCGTGCGTGCCGGACTATTGGTGGCTTTCTGCGCCCTCGCTCCGCTGTCTCCCTGGGGATGGCGCAACTGGCATACGCTTCATCAAGTACAGTTCCTGGCCCCGCGCTACGCCAACCAGCAGGACGAATTCGTGCCGATGGGATTCAATCGCTGGGTACGCACCTGGATCGCCGACTATGTTTCCACGGAGGAGATCTATTGGAACGTCCCCGGGGAGAGCGTGGATCCGGGCAAGCTGCCGGATCGAGCGTTTGATTCTGCTGAGCAGCGCGCCCAGACCGTCGCAGCTTTCGACGCGTACAACAAGGAAAACCAAATCACGCCCACGATTGATGCCCAATTCGACGGACTTGCAGCTCGCCGAATTCGCGCGCATCCGTTCCGATATTACGTTCAGTTGCCATTGCTGAAAATCATTGATATGTGGATGCGCCCGCGAACCGAATTGTTACCGCCAGACTCACGATGGTATGAGTTCAACGATGACCTGCGATGGCAGGTGCTGGCGATTTCACTCGGCCTCATCAATCTGGGCTACGTGCTTGCCGCCTGCGCAGGGCTGCTGCTGCGATGCCGCCAAATCGCCTGGGTTGGCTTACCCCTGGTGTTTGTCGTGCTGCGCTCGTTGTTTCTTGGATCGCTTGAGAACCCGGAATCGCGCTACACGCTCGAATGTTACCCGGCGATCATCTGGTTCGCGGCATCGCTGTGGACTTTGGGCTCCCAAAGAGTGCTGCAATCCGGGCAAGACTCCACCTAACGCTCATGCGGGGCTTGGCCGGCTCGATCGATCAGTTTTGTCCAGCTTCAGCGCGCTCCCGGGCCGCATCCATCGGGCGTCCGAGCTGCTCAAACGCATCGGCAAGAAACAGGTGGGCCTCCCGCGATTGAGGCTGCAACTCGACCGCCCGCTGTAAGTTGGCCAAGGCTTCGTCCGGTTTCCCTTGCAGCGAGAGAATTCGACCGCGCAGCAAGTTTGCGTTGTAATGGTCAGGATTCAACTCCAGCGTAGTCTGCAGTTCTTCGAGAGCCTCGGGCACCCGGTCGATACGCGCGTAGACCGCTGCCAGCGAAAAGTGCGCATCAGCCCATCGCGGCGCGCGATCCACCGCCGCTTCAAACTCCGGCGCCGCGCTCTTCCAATCTCCGGTTTCGAACAACGCCAGGCCCAATTCGTAATGGCCCATGCCATTATCCGGCTGAAGCTTGACCGCCTTTTGCAAAGGCCCCAGCGCCTTGGAATAGTTTTTGAGCCGCCCCTCCGCCATTCCGTATTGCATGTTTGCAATCGGCATATCGGGATCCTGCTGTAAGACTTTTTCTAACAATGGAACGGCGTCCTGGTAGCGCGCATCTTCAACGTCGAACATGGCGTCGTGCAGCAGGTTGGCAATCTGGATCTTGCTCTTCGGGTCGATCCCGGCGATCGTGCCCTCGTCGCGACTCGTGCTCTCGGAACCGACATAGCCTAGCGCTTGCAGCTTCTTCATCCGTTCCGGATCAGGTTTCGCGAGCTGCACAAGGCTCTGACTGGTTTTCTGGCGGAAATCGTCGAGCCGAAACGCCAGCGTGTCAGCAACGGCTTTTGAAGATGAAGCGAGGTTATGCGCGGCATCCGGGTCGGCGGCCTGATCGTACAATTCGGCTTGCGGAGCACGGATATAGAGATATTTTTCCGTTCGCAAAGCGCGCAGCGAACTCCAGCCGAAGGCGCGATGCGGGTAATCCGTCTCGGCATAGGCCGGACGATCCGTTAGTTCATCGCTCGCTCTCGAACCTGATGTTTTCGATTCAGCCTTGCTTGCCGCCGCTCCGCTCGCGTTTATGAATTCCAGAAGAGACTTGCCTTGCATCTCCGCCGGAATCGGAACGCCGGCTTCCTGTAGAAGCGTGGGGGCAACATCGACCAGACCCGCGCGAGTCTCGACTCTGGCACCAGCCGCGCGATTCAACGGCAGCTTGATCATCAATGGGACGTGCAAAGTCTCGTCGTAAAGGAAAATGCCGTGCGTGTTCTCGCCATGGGCGCCAAGGGACTCGCCATGATCAGCCGCCACCGCGATCATGGTTTCGTTGAGCAGGCCGTGCTTGTTGAGTTCGCCGAACAGGCGGCCGAGTACGGAATCCACGTAGGCGATCTCGCCGTTATAGGGCTGAGACTTATATCGCTGTTTGAACGGCTCAGGCGGATCGTATGGATCGTGCGCGTCATATAGATGGATCCACACAAAAAACGGCGGTGCCTGGAGCTGGCTGATCCATGCGAGAGCGTGGTCTACCACCACCTCGGCTCGTCTTTCCACGGATTGATAGCGATCCGCACCATGCTTACGCAGATGAAAGCCCGCATTGTAGATATCGAACCCGCGATCAAAGCCCGGCGCCGTTCCATCCAGCGGATCCAGGATGAGTGAACCTACAAACGCGCCGGTGTGATAGCCGCTCTTGTGCAAAAGGTCCGGCAGATAAGGCAGCAGCCCGGAAAGCGGCACGCCAAAATCATTTACGTGATTGAACTGGGGGTAGGTGCCAGTCAACAGACTGGCGTGCGAGGCCGTCGTCAGGGGCACATGCGAGTAGGCGTGTGTAAACACAACTCCTGCGCGCGCAATCGCGTCGAGATTCGGCGTAAGGCCGAGAGAGGAACCCAGAAATCCCATGCGGTCGGCGCGAGTCGTATCGAGCGTGATCAGGATGATGTTCGGTTGAAATTTGAGAGGGCGCTTCGAAGATTGCGCAGTTGTATTGGGAGTCTTGTGCGCGACCGGCGGCTTGGATTGAGAATATGCCGCTCCGGCAAATTGCACACCGCACAGGAGGAAGGCCCAGAAAAACCGCATAGAAAAAGGGAGTCTACCATAGGCAGACTCCCAAGACTTTCGCGGCACGACGCTCAACGAACCGGTCTTTGCAGCCTTCAGAAAATGAACTTCAAACTAAAGTTCATGTTGCGCGGCCCGCCCTGGGCAATGACGGGATTGCCCGCCGCGGTGTCGGAAGTTTCGGTAATGGTGCCGAAGTTGCCGGCATTGGCGGCGGTACAAACACCGCCCGATACCGAACCGCAGGAAGTGAGCGTGTTATTGGGAAGGTAATAGAAGTTACCTCGATTCAGCACGTTGAAAACTTCCCATCGGACCTGGACGTTGAGGCGCTCGGTGATCTTTGTTTCTTTGATCAGCGAAACATCCCACTGCGCTAGTCCGGGGCCTATCAATTGGTTACGGCGAGAATTGCCTACGTTGCCTGGACACGGAGTGTAAAACGGAGACAGAGGTAAGCCCCCACTGTTGTCGAGTCCACAAGGTTCAAACTGTCCCGGAACTGTATAGGTTTCCATCACATACTGGTCAGGATTGCGGGTGTTGTACTTGATCGGCGTTCCGTCCCAAGCAGCTCGCACTGAAAGACCATCCATTCCCTGCCCGCTGGGATCGCTGGAACCGGCCACTAATGGACCGAAGGGCCGCCCGCTGATAGCCGTAAAGATGGTGCTGAGCTGCCAGCCGTTCCCCATACGCTTACCCAGGAACGGAATCGTGGGTGCAAAGTAAACACCGCCGACATTGAAATTCAAACGCACGTCGTGATCGCAAAGTCCTCGGGAGTCATTAAAGTTTGCTGCACCAAGCGCGGCACTCCCGACAGGGTTGGCATTGTTGATTTGCGGATAGTCACCCGCTCCCCCGCGGTTTGAAGAACTATCGTCGTAACACTTGCTCCATGTCAGGTTGTAATTAAAATCGAAGCCGTGCCAATCCCGCTGATTGAAGCTCACCTGCATGCTGTCGTATTGCGACGTCGCGCCGTTCGTTGCCTGGATCAGGTGCCGGAGGTTGAGCGATGGGTCAATAGTGCTGTAGGGACGGAATGGATCACAACCGCTCTGACTGCTACATACGACGAACTGTCCGTTCTGGACCGAACCGCTGCCGATTGGCGAGGCATTCAAATCCTGATAGATCACGAGGTCCCGTCCGCGTTGTCCCGAATAGGCGAGTGTCAAGACGCTGTTGCGGAACAGTTCCTGCTGAATACTCAGGTTCATGTTGTGGTAGCGCGGCGTCTTGAAATTTTGCACGACTGAGAATGCGTTGATCGGGCCCGTTCCTGTAGGATTCGGTCCGAACAACGAACTTCCTAGCCGTTTCGAATCGAAACAGATGTAGTCGCCGACCTGTGCCACCGGATCATAACAACCCTGACCCAGCACGTAATTCGTCAAGGCAGGCGGGAGTTGCGATCCTATGCCGTTCGCTATGTCGCCGTAGTTCGAGACGTTGAAAAAGCCTAGATTGGCTTGCGTGAAGACGCCAGTGTGCGAGTGCGCAAATCCATACGGCGAAGCCAGCGCTCCGAAGTTTGCTACATCATAGGTGAGCGCGTATCCCGCGCGGAGTGCGGTTTTACCGTTGCCAAAAATGTCCCACGCGAATCCCAAGCGCGGCCCAAAGTCGTGATAATCGACGTTGTGAATCCCGCTGATACCCTGCCCAACCTGCACCAACCCCCGGCCTGGAATGAAATTAGCTTCTAGATCGTTCGTATCGCGCACCGTCCCGTTCAAGTCGTAACGGAGCCCATACGTGAGCGTGAAGCGTGGCTTGATCTTCCAGTCGTCCTGCACGTAGAAGCCGACGGAATTCTGCGTGATATGACGATGGGTATTGCCAAAACTACGGTCGGCAAGATCTGCTTTGCCCAGCAACAATTGTTCAACGTCGTTCTGGACGATGTCGATCGCGTTGGGAATATATGCGTAGTAACCGGCGAAATATCCCACGGTTAACCCGCTGCGTGCATCGTTGCGCGTGCTGTTCGTATAGGCACGCTGGAAGTTGCCGCCAATCTTGATAGTGTGATTGCCTTTCACCCAAGAGAAGTGTTCCGCCCAATCCCAAGTCGCGTCGGGGGTGGTGACGAGCGGGTATCCTTGGACACCGCCAATGTAGCCACCGTAACCCAGGTGGTACATGTAGACGTAAGGAATACCGAAGTCATTTGGGCTGAGCGGGCCCGTATCGATACCGAGACTCTGCGGATTGATCTTGTTGTTGATGCCTAGCGTTTGCGAGAAACGCGTATAGCCCAGCCGGCTCTCGAGAACTTTGTTGTTCGAGAATTGCGAGGTCCAGCTCACGCCGGCCAATTGCGCACGAGAAGGCGCCACTGAGTTGAACAGATCGGGCTGACTGCCGGCGGCCGGTAATCCTGCAAACGGCGGGGCGCTTTGATAGCTGTCGCCAAAAAGGTATCGAACCGTGATCGAGTTCTTGGAGTTGATCTTGAAGTCAAATTTTGTTCCGAATGAATTCTGGGTGGCGCTGGTGGGAGTGTTGGCGGTGAAACGGCCGCTTGGCGAACTTGGGAAGTAATTTAAGAGTGCCTGGCCGACCGGATCGATCGAAGCTCCGTTGGCGGCAATGTCGGCCTTGGCCGCGGCAATATCGGCTGTGCTGGGCACCGCCCGGTTGCTAACGGCCAGCGATTTCAGGCGTTGGCCTTCGTAGTAGACGAAGAAAAACGCTTTGTCCTTGATGATCGGACCGCCGAGCGTGCCATTCATCTGGTTGTTATGGATGTTCGTCTTTTGGCACGCGCCCGGGTCGCTGCAACTGTCGGTGTGGTTGGAGAAGTAATTGACCGCGTCCCCGATGCCGCTGTGATTCACCCAGGTTCCGGAACCGTGAAACGAGTTGGTCCCGCTCTTCATGTTCAGCAGGATCGGCGCGCCGCCTTTGACGCCGAACTCAGCGCCGGGTGTCTCCTGCACGCTCAACTCTTCGATTGCTTCCGGCGGGAACGAGACGGCGGGAATGCCTACGATGCCCGTCTCACCGATGGCCGAGTCGCCGTAATAGCGGTCGTTGTTGTAAAGCCCGTCGATGAAGTAGTTGTTCGAGGTGGTGCGGGCGCCGTTGATGCTGATGGCAAGAAAGCCGCCGCCCGGGGCACGTTGTACACCGGGAGTCGTCGCGATCAGTGAGTTGAAATCGCGGCCATTGATGGGGAGGGCTGCGATCTTCGTCTCGTCGACGTAATTGTTTTCGTTGGGGGAGAGCTCAACCAGCGGCGCGGCGCCTTCGACCTGCACTGTTTCCGTGCGCTGCCCGACGGTCAGCGGGAAATCGGCGTGAGTAACCGCACCTGCCAGAATGGTTGCGGTACGGACCACCGTCTTGAATCCCGCCGCTTCCGCCGTGACCTTGTAATTGCCAATGGCAAGATCGGTGATGCGATAGTTCCCGCTGCCGCTAGTCGTGGCTGTGCGCGTTTGCCCAGTATCGACGCTCAAAGCTGTGACGGTCGCGCCGGGGACGACAGCACCGCTGCTATCGGTGACGTTGCCTTCGATGTCTCCGGTGATCTTCTGCGCGAACAGCGTGGTTCCCGCGAACAGGCAGGTCAGCAAAGACACGGACACCCAGCGTGCTGCTCGCGCTCGGCCCATGCGATTCCCCCTCAGCCGTGTGATGTACGTCACACCCTACAGTGATTAGCGCCTAAGTGTAATGAGGTTCGCTTCGAAGTCAAGTTCAATTCATGAATTCGACATATTTCCTTCATGACTGCAAGTCAAAGCAGCCAAGGGAAATACGGGATTTCACAGGAGTACGGATTGTTGAATTTTTCATCTGTGGAGTTTGGGAGAAAGATGCTCGATTCTGCCCGACCGGTCGGTTGAACCCCGTAAACGAACTACTACACAACCGTGTAGGACTGTTATCGAGAAACTATACAGTTGGGGATTCGAGCGGAGAGTCGCTCATCCGGAAGCGCGTCCGGACATGCTCAGAGATCCATTCGATCGCGGCCCGGTTGTGGACCGGATCCGTCTGGGTGAGGTAACGCATGGCATCCACCAGCATGCGCTGGCCGTCCACGTAGCGCGGATCGGTGGTTCGAGTGGTTCTCGGGCGACCTAGCTTCGGCGCCACCGGAATCGTAAAGACTTTCGCCATGTACTGATCCCCACGAGCCTTTCGTTTGCAGTATATCTGCCCGGAGTGCAAATTTCAGCCAATATTCTTGTAGGGATGACGAAAGAAAGGGTGTAAACGAGGCCTACTTGCCTGAGGAGATCTTCCTGGCCGGGTAATTGGGGAGCTTGAATACGGTGTCATCCAATTTTTGCTTCAGTTCAATATTTGTATACGTGGCCAGCCGGTAATTGCCCGAATTCGGTTCGAAGAATTCCTGCTGGAGCGAGATGCCACGCGCGGGGTCGATCCAGAGCACGATCTTGTCGAAGACCTTCTTGACGCCTTCCGACTTGGGAGTGAGTTCGAGCTTTGCGGTTTTCACACCTTCGATGGTTTCGTCGCCTGCATACTTGACGTCAAACTGTCGCTGCAGATCGTGGCCGCTGCCCCCAAATCCAAGAACCAGAAAGCTCTCAACCGCCTCTCGATTTTTGCCAGGATCGTAGGGCGTAACTCCAACATTCGGCTGCGCGACCTGCACCTTGCCATCCCGGTAAAGAACGGCTTTCGGGCTGGGGTCCGCGATGTCAGCCATCATCTCTATGCCTTTGCCCTGCTTGCGGTAGTAGATCGTTCCCTTCTGGTAGTCCTTCTCATCGACGACCTTGGTGTACTGCAGCCATACAAAATTCGCCTGCAGAGCACGGAAGTTCGCCGCCGCCGTATCCATCGAGCTCAGAACCTTTTCAAGCGCTGTTGAGTTGGCGCCAAGGCCAGCAGCCTGTCGAATCGGAACCGACTTCACGAGCAATGGAGCAAGCCTGATACAGCCGCCAGCAGCCCAAGCGGTCGTGGCAGGAATCGTCAGGGTGCCAAGTAGAATCAGGGCACAAGCCCTGAACGCGCGCGAGAGGCGAGTCATCACTCTTTTTCCACCCAGACTTTGTAGCTTTGCAGGTGGCCCTTCACGTCACGGACTTCTTCTACGCGGGATATCGCGACCGCACCCGAGATTGGTTCGATGATTCGCTCCAACTGATCGTGGGTCGCATCGTCTTTGCCGGTCACGGCCGACGCATCGATTTGGTAAACGAAGCCGCCCTTACCATCTGGAGTAATCAACACGCCGGTCTGATGCGGTACGCGCTCGATGGGTTTGTCTTTGAAGTTGATCTTGAGCGGCGAAAGGAACACAAATGCCAGGATCAACGTCACCATAATGTCGTAATGGAGAGTACCGCGCTCATACGACCACAACACATAGCCACGGATTGTGTGCCAGATAGAGGTCATCGGCAGCGTGGGGACGGGAACCGCCGGACTCGCCTTCGCTCGTTCCAAGTCTATTGACTGCTCCTCATCTTGGCAATTCTATGCCTGACCACTCAAGGCAGGCTTAGAACTTCTTCGGAGTAATGCGGTCGGTTCCAACGTACGGCCGCAACGCCTCTGGAATGACGACGCTGCCATCGACCTGCTGGTAGTTTTCGACGATTGCCACCCAGGTTCGTCCGACGGCGAGGCCGCTGCCATTCAACGTATGTACGAACTCGGATTTACCCTTGCCATCAGGCCGGAAACGGATATTCGCGCGCCGCGCCTGAAATGCTTCAAAGTTCGAACAGGACGAAATCTCGCGGAACAGATTCTGTCCCGGCAGCCAGACTTCGAGGTCGTAGGTCTTCGCCGAAGAGAATCCCATGTCCGCGGTGCACAAGGCCATCACCCGGTAGTGCAGGCCCAATTTTTGCAGAACCGTTTCGGCGTTATGCGTAAGCTTCTCCAACTCGTTATACGACTCGTTCGGATGGGCGAACTTGACGAGTTCTACCTTCTGAAACTGATGCTGCCGGATAATGCCGCGCACGTCCTTTCCGTAGGAACCCGCTTCGCTGCGAAAGCAGGGCGTGTATGCGGTCAATGAGACAGGCAGGCGGTTGCCGTCGATGACTTCGTCCCGATACAGGTTCGTAACTGGAACCTCGGCCGTGGGAATGAGCCACAAGTCCTTTTCGCCGTGCGGCACCCTGAACAAGTCCGCGGCAAATTTCGGCAACTGCCCAGTGCCATACATCGATTCAGAATTCACGAGGTAAGGGGGCAGAATTTCGGTGTATCCATGCTCACGTGTGTGCAGATCCAGCATGAAATTCGCCAGCGCTCTTTCCAGCCTGGCGCCAAGATCCCAGTAGACCGCGAAGCGCGCGCCCGCCAACTTCGCACCGCGTTCCAGATCGAGGATGCCCAACTGCTCTCCCAACTCCCAATGAGGCTTAGCCGCAAAATCGAAGCTAGGCGGTGCGCCCCAGCGCCGAACCTCCACGTTGTCGTGCTCACTTTTGCCGACCGGGACGGTCTCGCTTGGCAGGTTGGGGATGCCCGCCAGCAAATCTCGCAGCTTGGTCTCCAGGTCGGTCGCGGTCTTCTCCAGGTCGGCGATCCGGTCGCGCAAGCTCTTGCTCTCTTCCATCTGCGCGGATGCGTCCTGTCCGGATTTTTTCAGCTTGGCAATTTCCTCGGACGCGCGGTTACGCTGGGCTTTCAGCGTTTCGACCTCGGTGATGGCTTGCCGCCGGGCGGCATCGATCGTCTGAAAAGCTCCGAGAACGTCGGCGGGATTCATCCCGCGCTGCCGCAGCTTCTCCTCGACCAGGGGTAGGTTTGTACGTACGAAGTTAAGGTCCAGCATGGAATCTATTAGTGTAACGGAAATCGCGCGATTGCATTGTGCGCCGGACGTCTCCTGGAGTCGTAATCAGCAACACCGAGGGGATCGGCATCTCGCAACCCTGTCGACTCCTGATGTAAGCGATATACTCACTTCGAACGCGGGGAGTGGCCCTTGCTGTCCAAAACCCTGGAGTGCGAGTTAGCGCGCTATGCCATCGGAGAAAAGATGCGCGCACTCCGCCGCCAACTGAATCTGCGATTGGCAGAAGTCGCGAAGAGATCCGGCGTGTCAACTTCTTTGCTTTCCAAGATCGAACGCGGGCGCTCGGTGCCGTCCTTGCCCACTCTGCAGGCCATCGCGCTCGCTCTGGAAGTGAAGCTGGCCTATTTTTTCCCCAAGCCGAGCGGCGCCACGCCCGCATTGACACGACTGAATCTTCGGATTTTTCTCCCCGAGTCTCCGCGAGAAAAGAATCCCGCTTTTGACTTTGAGTGCTTGAACTACACCGCGAATGAGCCGCGTCTGCAGTGCTATCGGGCCCGTTTTCGAAAGGGCGTGCGTTCTCGTCCGCACGCGCATGCCGGCAGCGAATTTCTTTTTCTTCTCAGCGGGGCGCTGGAGATCACCATAGTCGACGAACACCATCTGCTGAAAGAGGGAGACTCGATCTATTTTGACTCGGGCCTCACGCATAGCTACCTGAGCGCTTTGGATCAGGCCTCGAGCGCGTTGGTTATCACTCTGCCCAACCTCTCGGCCGTCGCGGATCTCGACGAAAGCGCGACAGGAAACAACGTTCGCGTGCGGGAGAATCACATCCTTTGGCGCCAAGCGGGCTAGTGGCGCGCATTCTCTGTATTTGAAATCGTCACACGCTATTTCAAAGATTTGAGATAGGCGACGATCGCCTTGGCGTCCGCTTCATTGAAGCGATACGTCGGCATCGGCGGGCGTGCCGGTTTCCCGTCCGCGAGCGTACCTGTCATCAGAAAGTGAACGGCTTCTTTCTCATCCAGCATGCGCAATCCCGCAATCGCAGGAGCTTGATCCGCCCACACTGGCATCGGCACCGTGGGTTTGAAGGCGAGGACGGCGCCCTTGAGATATTTCGTCTGGTCGGGCTCACCTTTTTCAGTAAAAGGCGTGTGGCAGTCGCCACACTTTCCCGCGTCATCTACCAGATACTTCCCCCTCGTAATCAAGGAAGCATCACCCGCAGGTGCGCTCATTGCGAACAGCGGTAGTAGGAATGCCCCCGCGAGGGCAATCGGCCATAGTTTCATGGCATCTCCTTTCACAACTTCTGCGACGTTATACACGAAATTCGCCGTCAGTCGAGCCATGTTACGCAACGAAGTGCTGGTTGGTTCCCGTGAATGCTCCTTGTACACTAGCAACGCCATGCGAACCCTTCCCCGTCTGTTCGCGCTCCTACTCATCGTCGGACTGGTGTTGACTCCCACAAGGCGCGCGTCAGGCTCGGCTTACAACGGACACCCGCGGTTGATCGTGGTCATCGTCATCGATCAGTTTCGCGCCGATTATCTGGAACGCTTCCGCGAACAATTTGGCGAAGGCGGGTTTCGGCTGCTGCTCGACAAAGGCGCCAATTTTACCGACTGCGCTTACAACTACGCGAATACTCGGACTGCGCCTGGCCACGCCACACTCTTCACCGGAACTTATTCCAACGGTCACGGTATCCTCGCCAATGAGTGGTGGGACGCGCAGAAGAAGAAAATCGTCACCTCCGTCGAGGACGACACAACTCATCTGGTAGGTGCTGACGAAAAGAGCGTCGGTGCCTCACCCCACAATCTTCTGGCCAGTACGTTGGGCGATCAGATGAAGCTGGCGTCGCAAGGAAAATCGCGCGTATACGGCATCGCCCTGAAAGATCGTGCTGCGATCCTGCCCGCCGGTTATGCCGCCGACGGCGCCTACTGGATAGAACATCAGAGTGGCGCCTGGGTCACTTCGAGCTACTACCGCGACGCGCTGCCTAAATGGATCTCGGATTTCAATTCCGGCAATCACGCGGCGAAATATTGGGATCGCGAGTGGAAGGACGCGGAAGGTACTGTTCTCCGCAGCACTGCGCACAGAAAGAACAAGAAAGGCGAAGAAGCCGGCTTTTACGAGGTCGTCGGTTCCACTCCCTTCGCCAACGATTATGAATTCGAGTTTGCCAAAGAGCTTGTACTGTACGAGCAGATCGGAATGGGACCTGCCACGGATTTGCTTTCGATCAGCTTGTCGGCCAACGACATTCTCGGTCACCAGGCGGGCCCAGATTCTCCCGAAATGCGCGCCATGGCACTCGCCCAGGATCGCCAACTGGCTGACTTCTTCGACTTCCTTGGCCACCAGGTCGGCCTCGCGAACGTGTGGATCGCACTCTCTGCGGATCATGGGATTGCGCCCATCCCTGCGGTCGCCGCAAAACTTCGGTTGCCTGCAAAAGCCGTGAACGATGACGACCTGCGTGCCGAAGTCAACAAAACCCTGGCTGCCAAGCTGCCACCAGGACACACAACGGAATTCGTCAAATCGATGGATTATCCCGTGGCATGGCTGAATGAAGAGGCATTCGGAGCCGCGAAGGTCAAAGAAGAAGACGCCGAGCGCTTGGTCGGCGAAGCGCTCCGAAAAGCCGGGATGCGCGGTTACTTCACGAAATCCCAGCTCGCCGCGGGTTCCGTGCCTGCAACGCCTTTCGGGCGCCAATATCTCAACAGCTATTCTTCGGAGGCTGGCTGGTACGTGCTGGGCGTACCGCCGCCGTTCTTTGTGGCGAGCGGAAATGGGACAAATCATGCCACGCCGTACTCCTACGACACTCATGTGCCACTCGCGTTCTACGGGTTGGCATTCAATGCAGGAACCTATCGCAGCCACGCCGAACCCGTCGACATGGTGATGACCTTTGCTTCACTGCTTGGAATCATTCCTCCCACGCACGCGGTCGGCCGCGTGCTGACCGAGGCGCTGAGTGCTCCGCACCGCGACGCCTCAGTCCCGGAGAAGTCCAAGCCTGCCGGGTCCCCCGGCGAGTTTCGTCCCGCAGTCTTGCCCGCGAGCAGGCTGGTGCATGAGGTTTCCCGACAATGAGCTCAACCCCGATTCGCGCGACACCAGACCTGAGCGTCACTATCGCCGGAATTCCTCTCAAGAATCCGGTGATCGCGGCGAGCGGTACGTTCGGGTACGGTCTCGAATTTGAAGATATCGTCCATCTCGACCGGCTCGGTGGCTTCGTAGTCAAAGGCCTTTCGCGCGAGCCGATGACCGGCAATCCCCCGCCTCGTCTCTATGAAACCTCAGCCGGGATGCTGAATGCGATCGGCTTGCAGAACATCGGCGCACGCGCTTTCCTCGACGAAAAGCTGCCCAAACTGCGCGAGATCCGAAACACCGTCGTGATCGCGAATGTATTCGGGTATACACGCGAAGATTACGAGCGCACGATTCAAATCCTGAATGAAGGCGAAGGCATCGCTGCCTATGAACTCAATGTTTCCTGCCCCAACACGCAGCATGGCGGGATTCAATTCGGCAGCGATCCGCGACTGCTCGACGAAGTGGTTCGGACTGCCAAACGCATGGCGGAGCGGCCGCTGATCGTGAAGCTCTCTCCGAACGTTACCAGCATCGCGCAGATGGCGCATGTCGCTCAGGAGGCCGGCGCTGATGCGCTCTCACTTATTAACACATTTCTCGCCATGGCCATCGACCCCGAGACGCGCAAGCCTCGAATTGCCAATGTCACCGCCGGGCTTTCAGGTCCTGCTATCAAGCCGATTGCGTTGCGCATGGTCTATGACGCTTCCCACGCTGTGAACATTCCAATCATTGGTATGGGCGGCATCTCGCAGGCTTCCGACATTATTGAGTTTCTTCTCGCGGGAGCCTCCGCAGTGCAGATTGGCACCGCCAGCTATTGGGATCCGTGCGCGACCGAGAAGATTGTCGAGGAATTAAAGCTTTACTGCGAAGATCACAACGTTGAGAAACTTGCGGACCTTACCGGCGGGTTGCAGACGGAATAGACTGCTTCGAAAGCGTTTGCCAAATCCGGAGGGCTTACGCGCCCGCCCACTTGCCGAGAATAGCTCCCATCACTACATAAGCGGCCAGCTGATAGCCGGTGTTGATCAAAAACAATTTAAACGGCCGATGCCCGAACATCTGATCCGTTAACTGAACCGTTAATACAAACGCAGCCCAAACAGCAATTGCGATCTTCATTCCGTAAAGAGCCGAATCGATCGTCATGTGATATGTGATCTTGCCGAGCACAAACGCCGCCAGCAGGCTCCCCAGCAACGTGATGGCGTACATGCCGGCTGCGCCTTTGCGCATCTGTTCCAGCTTGCTTTTGTCCTCAGGGTCGTAACCCATGGCAAGCATCCAAGGCCGCGCAAACAGCAGCGGGGAATACCATAAGAAACCAATCACCATCGCCGCCACACCGGCCGCCAGCACCGCCCAGACGTTTACCTGCAAAAGCAACATGGCCCTCTCCTTGATGCGAGCAAAGGATGCCGATCCGCAATTGTGTGGCGACCATGGAACGCCAACCCTGCGTCAACGGCAAAAACGTGCCGCGCCCGTCTCTCTCGTTCAAGGATGCACCAAGGTGCGCGGGTAAACCAGATGGAACTAGGTAACTCCTGGGTTAACCCTTCGACGCCCAGCTTGTATGCCTGCGAGAGGCCGGCTCGACGAGTCCCGAACCAGGCATTCGAGGGCTTATGGACGAAATAAAGACTTCGGGAAATGTCGGTTGGATACTTCTCGGCAGAATTTCAGGCCCGGGCAGCACTCACCGGGCGCCGAGGACCAAAAAATAGCAACAACGTAAATCCGGCAACGTAAAAGGGCACTACCTGGGAGAAAGTGAAACCGGTGAGTCGCAGCACTACGCCAAATAACGCGATCGCTTCCGATAACGCATAGGTCATGATGTACCCCGCCCGCCAACGTCCTAATGTAGGTGCGTCTGCCGGCCGCAGCGCCAAGGCGTTTGCCGATTGTGTCACCAAGGTACGCCGAACGACCAGAATCACCCCAACGATCGTGACCGTAACCATCGACAACACGTAAAACATCGTCATGTTGTTAATGTGGGACACCGATCCAACCGCTTCGCCGACCCCCACGAAAAGAAGGATTGCCCCCAACATGGCGATTTGCAGGACTCGAACCAGTTTGACAGAGCCGTCCATCTGTAGTCGATTCTGCCCTACCCGCTAACAGTGCGACGCAATTTCGTTCCGCGCAAGTTCCAAGTTCGCCAACACGCTAGTGGTGACTCTGACTGCCGACTGCCCGTAATCGTAAGAAGACGCGAAACGAAACCGGGTTGCTTCCATAGCTTGCGTCTAGGATGGGCGGCTTCGAATAGAAGGTGAAGTCGCCACCGATGCCAAGCCGCCAATGCTGACGGGCAAATACATCGTGCGTCGCACCCAGGGTGTAGGCTCCGATGCGGTACGCAGGGTGCGTCGGAGCTTCCGGAAAGAGTTCGTCCTTGTCGACCAGTTCGAGGCGCGTAAAGACGTAATTGCGCTCCAGAAAATTCAATGTTGACTCGAACAGGTAGCTGTTCAGCACTGTGTTTTCCGGGATCTTTCTCTTTCGTCCCCAAACCACTGTGGACGCCCAATTGCCTCGAGCAAGAGGCCGGTTGTATGCGATCGAGGCAGTCTGGCGGCGCTGATCCCCCGCTTCCAACGCTTCCGGATGAAGAAGCAAGCCGTAACTGTACTGAGCGACCCAATTTCGGGTGGGTGCGAAGCTGACTCGCGCCGACCAGGAGTCGAGCGGGTTCAACTGAATGCTCCAGCGCTCCTCATCCGGCTCGCGGCCGTTGAATACCGAGCCTTCCAGCTTGAAATGCGAAACCACGAAACCCGTCGTGACCACTCCGAAGCTGGTGTGTGTCGAATCCTGCAGATGATGGCTGAGTGGAGCCTCGGGCAACTCCGAGGCCGACGTGCGATGGATGTACGTGACCGGTCCCAATGCTGGCTCGGCGGACGGTCCACCATAGACGAACCAGGACACTCGCTCCTGTAGAGGCAGAGAATACAGCATCGACAGCTCGCCAAAAACATTGTGCGGATGCTGATGATCGACCAGAGGCTCGCCGTGATAAGTCTCCCCGGTCTGGAACAGCTGGGGAAATCCGGGATGCGGCGAAGTCAAAGATTCCGCCGAGAGCATCTGCCGGAACATCAGCGTTCCATTCCACAACCGATGCTCCTCCATCAACATGGCGTAGTTTACGGACTCAGCCTTGCCCACGCCCCGCGGGCCACCCTGCTGGTTGTAGTCAACAAAGATCGTCCCATGCGCCATCAGATTCCAGCCGCCATGCGAGATCATCCACATGGGGACGGGCGCCGACGCCGGCTCCCACGCTGTGCCTGAGCCCGCATGCAGCGATGGCATCCAACTCCCGTGTTCTTCATTCATGCCCATGCCGGGCATATCTTCCATGGCGATCGAAGCCGCAGCCTGGTGGCTCGTCGCGCCCATGTTCATCTCCTGAGCACACGACCAGCGCATGAAAGAAATAGTCAGGAAACCCCAAATCAGTAACCTACAAACTGCGAGTCGCACTTCCCTCACCTCAGGATTGGCCACACGGCTTGAACAGCAATCCGCAGGTGCGCACACGTCTGCGCTACCGGCGTTCCGAATCAAGAGGGAAAGGGATCAGATGCGAAGGGGAAAAAGACCTGGTGGCTCGCCGCTGTCGGAACTGACCGCAGGCCGCGGGTTCGAGACTGCTCCATGGGGCGAAAAGTCGGCTACGACGAACTGTGGGCGAGACCCGTTGAGTTCTTGCGTTCCGCGCTCTGCCGCGCGCACCAGCACGGAGCCGTGACCCATTTGGCAACAGGCATAGCTCACCGGACCGCTGGGCGCCGGCTGTTCGTGCTCATGGCATTTCGCGTGCCGAACGGGTTCGGGTGCATGAACGGAGGCGCTCCCGTCGGCCAACGTGCCGAAAGCCACTGCCGCCAACACAAGAAGCACATGGATTTTTGCGAGATGCCGCATCTTAATTCTGAGATGCGCGAGAGGGAGGAAAGTCACGCCTCGCAACGATTCTAGCCGAACCGGGCGGCCGGCAAAAGAGTGAGGTTTTCTGCAGGGTCGCTTCAGGAGCCGGTTATCTTCAGCCGAAGGTCCTCAGGCAACCGTTCCCGGATCTCGGCGGGCAACTTGTCATGCACCCGGCGGGCGCCAATCCGGGCAACGTCGACTACCGCCATCGGAGCCGGGGTGGCCACAGCGACCGCCAGCCATAACAGCGCCGACAGCCCAAACCCAGCCAGGGCACCCAACTCGAAGAGCAGCGCGTGGCTGGGCCCAAAATGCCGGATCACGCCAAACGCCAGAAGAAAAACACCCGCGGAAAGCGACGCTAAAACAATCAGGGCAATATCGATGGTGCGGTGCAGGCGCTGCCGACTGCGGCAGTGCTCACACTCGAGAAAGTGCTGCTCGTAGTCGGCACGCATCTCAAGCGCCAGGCCGGAAATGTCGTACCGCCAGCCAGCCAGAATTTTACCGACGAGTGGATCGACACACTGGCTCATAGAAAAACAGAACTACAGCCGGATCGGCTCCATGGCCTCGCTCTGAGTGGCCAGCATAAGACGGTTCTTGAACAAGGTCTGGCGTTGCCCCAAAGCTTTTTCCGCCGCCCCCCGCGCAAGCTCGGGAATGTTGTTTTGCTCGGAAAGATGCGCCAACACGATATAAGATGCCCTTCCATCATAATCGCTGCGGAAAAAATCTGCGAGCGCATCATTCGACAGGTGCCCGACCCGGCTCATCACCCTCTGCTTCACCGACCATGGATACGGCCCGTTGCGCAACTGCTCCAGGTCATGGTTCGACTCGACGATCAGCACATCGCAGCCCTGCAGGTGGTCGCGCACGCTCATCGGCAGGTAGCCTAAGTCGGTGGCGAACCCGATCTTTACGCCTTGCGCCCGAAACGCAAAGCCCACCGGATCGGCCGCATCGTGCGGGATGGTGAACGGAGCCACCGCGATGTCGCCGATCTGAAACCCCTTGCCCGGAGAAAACACTTCCAGCCGCAGAAAGTTGCAGCGAGCGTCTCCCCGATCGCGCAGGCTCTTGGCCCATGCCTGGTGGGTCGCGCCGGTCATGAAGACGGGAATCTTAAGTTTCTTGGCCAGCGTTGCCAGGCCATACACATGGTCCGCATGTTCGTGGGTGATGACGACGGCAGAGAGGGTGTGTGGATCCTCGCCTAGGCACTTCAGGCGCTTGAAGATCTCGCGGCACGAGATGCCGGCGTCGATCAGAACCTTCGTGCGCTCGGTCTGGACTACGGCGCTGTTGCCGCGGCTCCCCGAGGCCAGCACCGACACAGAAATTGCCATCGTGCGCCCAGCATACCCGTTAAGTCTGTGGATTCACTAGTATCTTTTGCGGAAAGCAGGACCTTCGTGCAGGGGAGAGTAAGAATGAATTTGGAAGATGCTTTTCGCGGTCATGTTCCATGTACTCCGCGAAGAACCGCTGCAAGTCTTTAGGCAGAGAAGAAGATGTCGCTGCGCAGTGCCGAACTCTAGTTCCCCTTCAAAATATTGTCGATGGCCTGCCGCATCAGCGCGCCGCCGTACGCTCCCGCAATCCCGGGGAAAAATGCCAAGAACGATTCCCACACTTGCGCGCGGTCCGGACGCTCAACCAATACGAAATATCCGAGAACAACTGAAATCGGGACACACACGCCGATGATCGCCACCCAGCGCCACGGCCTTGCTGGCCGCAATACGCCAAGCAGCATGCAAAACGACGCGACCAGCAACGCGGTAAACAGCAGATCATGCACTCGCAGGTCTACCCAGCCGGTGAACAAGCCCGCCGCCGCGGCCAGCGCGTAAATCAGCGTATCGCGCTTGCTGCCCGGCGCGCCCTCCGGCAATACTTCTCCCCATACTGTGGTCATCGTGAGCTGTTTCGACTCCTCCTCTTACGGGTGCCCCACTCAAGCCGCACTTTGGCGTGAGGGGGGGTAGTTCCGGTATCTATCCTTTTCCCCCGTCGTACACATAGAATCCGCGGCCGCTCTTGCGTCCCAGCCAGCCCGCATCCACCATCTTGATCAGCAGCGGACAAGGCCGGTACTTCGGATCGCCCAGCCCATCGAGCAAGACGCGCATGATGTCGAGGCAAACATCGAGCCCGATAAAATCCGCAAGCGTGAGCGGACCCATCGGGTGCGCCATGCCCAGCTTGAAGACTTCGTCGACGGCCTCGGGCGTCGCGACGCCCTCCATCACCGCATACATGGCTTCGTTCAGCAGTGGCATCAGCACCCGGTTCGAAACAAATCCGGGCGCGTCGTTGACTTCGACCGGCGTCTTTTCCACCGACTTCGCCAGGTCGCGGACCGTTTCAAACGTCGCCTGCGACGTCGCCAGCCCGCGAATCACTTCCACCAGTTTCATCACCGGCACCGGATTGAAGAAGTGCATGCCGATCACGCGCTCCGGCCGCTTGGTCAGTGCCCCGAGCTTGGTGATCGAAATCGAAGACGTATTCGAAGCCAGAATGACCTCCGGCTTCATGATCCGGTCGAGATCGCGAAAAATCTCCGACTTGATGTCGAGCTTTTCCGTCGCCGCTTCAATCACGAAATCGCAATCTGCAAGCGCTTTGCGATCGAGCGCCGGGCGAATGCGTTCGAGCGCCGCCTTCTCCTGCTCGGCGGTGATTTTGCCTTTGCTGGTTTCTCGCGCCAGGTTCTTGGCAATCGTGTCGAGCCCGCGCTCCAGAAATCTCTGCTCGACATCGCACAGCACTACTCGGTATCCACTGCGCGCAAACACATGGGCTATGCCGTTGCCCATCGTCCCCGCGCCAATCACGCCGACTCGCTCGATCGCCATACCAGAGTGCTCCCTGACGGTAAGCAAACTCTAGAGGATATCAGAGTGTTCTGGTGGCGCCGAACTCCTGCCCGCAGATTCCCGACCGAACTCCTCAAATGCAAGCATCCCGGGGAAACGTAAATCTTTGTAATCTCTCTTCTCCGAGCCTGCCTACCCTGGCGTTAGCTGAAAGCGTGGGATCTCGATACGGACGACAGCAAGGCCTGCAGCCTGCGCGCAACTCTCCCCGCCCGTACGTGTTTCCACCACTGTACGGGGTGAACCGGGAGGGACCTATGAAGCGGCAAACCAAAGGGATGTCGGCTCTG
>Ga0335069_10003851_pt1 | contig 22487 bp, 13 predicted proteins | sample Lox_Sample_11_FD_206714 | JGI IMG/M metagenome (GOLD analysis project Ga0335069, IMG submission 206714) | Soil microbial communities from Loxahatchee National Wildlife Refuge, Florida, United States - Lox_Sample_1.1 | ecosystem: Environmental > Terrestrial > Soil > Wetlands | place: USA... | reverse complement strand
GGGAGGCGTGAGGGAGCTTGCCGTCAACGGCGTTCCGGTCAGGATCGGCGCCGACAGCAGTTTCTGGAGCGAAATCGCGCCGAAGAAAGGTCCCGATTCGGTGACGATCGTGGCGGTCGATAACAGCGGCCACACCGCATCGAAGGTCATCCTCCTGTCGCCGGAGAGGACGGCGCACACGCCTGATTTTCTGGCATCGAAGAACTATGGCCTCGTCATCGGCATCGACGAGTACAAGGGCCGCTGGCCCGTTCTCGAAAACGCCGTCCGTGACGCGAAGGCGGTGGCCGGCATCCTGTCGGATACATTCAATTTCGAGAAAGTGCAGACACTGTATAACCAGGACGCGACTAGAGACAACATCCTGGGAGCACTCGAAAACTTTGCAAAGTCGCTTACCGCCGATGACAACCTGCTCATTTTCTTTTCCGGACACGGACGGAAGGAGCCGCCGCTGAACAGGGGATACTGGGTGCCGGTGGATGTGACCGATAAATCGGTCGGCCGGTACATTTCGAACCGGGAAATTCAGGATTACCTCGCGTCGATGAATGCCCGGCACGTCCTTCTCATCGCCGACGCCTGTTTCGCGGGGGATATTTTCAAGAGCTCGACGCTGAAGTACGAATACCAGGACAATGAGGCATACTATAGGAAGGTAGCGGAAAAAAAGTCGCGCGACGGCATGACCTCCGGCGGGGACGAGCCGGTGCTGGACGGCGGCGGAAGCGGGCATTCGGTGTTTGCCAATTATCTGCTGAAGGCTCTCGGGACGATCAGGAAACCCTACTTTACCGCGGAAGAAGTGTATCAGGAATTGAAAATTCCGGTTGCGAACAATTCGGATCAGACCCCCGCCTTCCTGCCGATCAAGAGTACGGAGGATGAGGGGGGGCAGTTCATCTTCGTGCGCCGCTGATACGGCGGCGGCCGGAAGGGCGTCGGGCGATCGGGTTTTTTCATTCACATTTTCGGGGGAGCATGATGCGGCGCAAGATCTCGGTTTTCCTGCTGTTGCTGTGCATCCCGGCGACCGGCGATGCCCAGGTGTTCGGCCTCCGCAGGCCGAACGTCTGGTATCTCACCACACAGCCCGCTCTCGGATTTTTCCTCGGCCACTCGGGTATGGACCTTTCTTCGGGAACCACCGTCAGCGATGTGTTCCGCTGGGGCGCCGGGCTCGATATGAAGTTCGGCGCGAATATGCGGAAACTCTCGTTCAACAACAGCCTGCGCCTGCAGTACGTGGAGAGTCACACCACCGATCAGCAGACGGTGAGAGGTCCGAGTGTGTTCGAATTTGCCACGCGGCCGGTGTACGGTCTTCTGCGGGACACGGCCGTCACCCTCGGCGCGGCGTTCCAGGGTGGGTGCAATACCGCGCTGGCCCAGGAGACCGACGGCTCCGGCCGGACGACCAGAAAATTCTTCGATCCCGCTTCGGTGTATGAGGGGTTATTCCTCTCCACCGACGCCGTCTTCGGCGACCGGCATGAACTGCAGATGAGCGTTCAGCTCGGCTACAGCCTCCAACAGCTTGTCTACCAGACAGCGGGTGAAAATACCGGCGGGGATCTGAATCAGTCGGGTAACTGGTCGGGAGGCGGTTCGACGGCATTTTTCACCGTTGCGTACAACCGAAAAGATCAGCTTTCCGCGAATCAGACGGATCAGATCTCGTTCTTTACCGACCTGTCCGTAAAAATCTTCCGGAAAGAAACCGGTTTCCAGGACCTTACGAATTCCCGTGTGGAGGGGACGATGCGCATGGGATTTGCGCTCCTTCAATTTCTTGATTTCCTCACCACTGCCGATCTCATCTACGACAGCAATATTTCGCCGCGGCGTGAGCTGAGAACAAGCGTCTCGCTCAACTTCACGTATAATATCGATCTCGGGGGAGGTTTGTAATATGCCCATGATGAAGGGGAACGAATGGTCGGGATGTCTCCTCCTGCTCTTGTGTTTCTGCGCGGTTTTGCCGGCGCAGGACCGGAGCGGTCCCGTGCGCCGAAAGGGATTTTCGGTTTCCCGGGAGAGATACGACAGGGTTCCCCTTGCGGAACCGCTCACGAGGGGTCCGTCTTCCGGTCCGATGCCCGCCGAGTGTTCGCTCAAAGATTATGTTCCGAAGCCCGGCGATCAGGGCGATCGTCCGACGAACGCGGCATGGGCGGTGGTCTACGGCGCCTATACCTGCCTGAAGGCTCTTCAGACGGAGACCTCCCGTCCCGCGACGGGCGACGTTCCCGCTTTTTCACCCGGCTATCTCTATGCCGTCGCTGTCCGGGATTCCGCCCTGAAATGCGAGCAGGGGATAAACGTCACCGAAGCGCTCGATGCCCTTGCCACCCGGGGGACGGTCGCGTTGAAGGATTACCCGGCGGATTGCGGGAAAATTCCACCCCCGGAATTGGAGGCGAAGGCCGCCCGCAACCGGATCTCCGCCTACCGGAAGCTGTTCGGTGACAGGGTGGAGAGGAAGGAACTTCCCGTCAGGAAAAGCCTTGCCGAGAAAAAGCCCGTCGTGGGCGTCTTCTGGTACGTCAGTTCCTTCGACGATGCCGGGGAATCGTGGTCGCCGACGAAGGAGGAATCGATGCGCTATTTCAACGACCGGGACACCGGCGTGGCTGTCACGATCGTCGGGTACGACGATAGCCGGTTCGGCGGTGCGTTCGAGGTGATGAACTCCGAGGGAACGGGTTGGGGGAAGGATGGATTCTCCTGGATTTCCTACAGGGTCTTCAATCAGTTCTGCGCGCAGGCGTTTCAGATGATCGTCGATTCGTCGATCGGTCTGGACCAGTCGATAAAAGTGCCCGATATTGTCGCCGCCCCGACGCCGGCGGATGCGACGATCGGGGGGGCGGTGAAATTCTTCGATTTGTCTCAGCGCGAATTTCCGGCCGTGCGGGACAGCGCGGGCTTCCGGTTGAGCGATCCGCTTCCCGCGGGAGCGAAGTTCAAGATGCAGATCGCGGTACAAAGGGAAGCGTACGTCTATGTCCTGACCGCCGATGACCGATCGGCCAAAACCTCGGTTCTCTTTCCGTATCTGTGGGTCCACGGCACGGCCCGGATGGAACCGGACAGTCAGCTCGTCATTCCTCCGCCCGGTATGGGATATCTCGAGCTGGATTCATCCGCAATGAAAGATTACTTCTGCGTCATCTATTCGAGGGCGCCGATTGAAATATCCGCCGAACCCACCCGGATCGACAGGGGGGAAGGGACCTTCATAGAAAAGTGCAGGCGTCATTTCGCGGATACCATGGTGGATCCCGGGAAGATAACGTTTTCCGAATACGGCGACATGTCGTTCTGGACTGCGGAGAGCGATAAAAGCGCCATTGCCGTTTTTATCACGATAGAACACAAACAATAAGGGCATGAGCGGAGCACGGAGATGACCATGAGGCGGGAAGCCGGCCGCCAAAGAAAAGGGGATATTCTCATTCATTCTTTCATGGAGGAGACCTGAAATGAATAATAAACTGTGTTCTTCAGGGAGATGCATTCTGATAGTGATGATGCTGTTTTTCGCCGGGGGGCTTGTCTGGCCGCAGGCGTCGCTCACGCGCACGACGGCGACGCGGGTGAAAAAATCCAATTACACAGAGACCCTCACGCCGCTTCCCCCGCGCGCGGCGATCCCATATGTCCCGATAACGCTCGACGAGGTGCGGAGAGCTGTACCAAGCGTTCCTGCGGCGGGAACTGTCACCATTCCCGGCTATGGCACCATTGAGGTCGGCAAACTGGTGCAGGAACTGAACAAGCAGGAGAAGAAACTGAATGCGGAGGGATATACCCTCCGGCACCCGGAAACGATCCGCCGTCGATTCGTTGACAACGGAAACAAAGTTCAGAACAGCGTGAATACTGCGAGAGCATTGCTCAAAACGACCGCCGCGCCCATTTCCGTCATGTCAATGACGTCGACTCAGCAGTTGAGCGCGCTTCAGCAGAGCAAGTCTCAGCAGGGAAAGGATCGGGCCATTGTCAAGGCCCATATCGTGCAGCCGCCCCCTCCGCCGAAGTCCCTGCCGGCAAGAAGTTTATCCGGCAACGGAAGCGCCTTTGTCGGCCTGGGTGACAACACCCGATGGGGCGCCGGTTTTACGGGAACCACAACGGTAAGCGGTAAGGAGCAGGCCGGTTCGACCTCGAACGCCAATACGCTTACTCTTGCCAGCGGAAATATCAATGATCAGGTTTCCCTCGATGTCACGATGTTCGGGATCGATGTCCCGATCCTCGCCGGAGGCGGTACGTTGGTGTACGATGCTACTTCCGGCGGCACCTACACACCGACAGCGAAAATATTCGGCGCGGATATTCCGGGAATTTTACCCGTGCAGAACAATCTGACCGATCCGTTTATGGATAATCCCGATCCGATCCAATATTCCTGGGGATATGGATACTCGGTCCCGGTGTTCGATGGCGTGGCGGCGGATGTTTCGGTCGGCCTTGATGTGGAAGGCCACTGGCTCGCATCCGGGGAACCAGGGCCCAACTGTCTCTACATGTATGTCTACCCGAGCGCGAGCGCAACATTGACGTTCGGTGTCGGCGCGAGTCTGGCCGATCTCGCCGGGCTTACGGTGACCGGCACCATCAATCTCCTCACGGTCGGAATCTATGTCGGCGGACAGATCGGTGAGGAGTGGAATGTTCAGGACGCATTTGCCCGCCGCCTCCACCTGGAAACCGACATCTCGAGCTGTGGGTCTGCGCTCGGAGGCTATGTATCGCTGGAAGCGTGGGTCGGGTACTGCCCCTTCTGTGAAACGTATGATTTAACCCTGTGGAATTGGGACGGGATCACGATGGGGGGGGAACTCGATTATAAAACAAGCGACACGCCGTGGCAGGACCTCACAGGGGAAACACAGGATGTATCCTCGACAAGCGCCAGATATGCAGGGATAGTGAAAAGTCCGGTCGGCGCCCGGTCCGGCTCCTGGACGGCGCTGAAACCGTACGCCGGCAAGGTCATGAAAACACCGATTCCAAAATGATCTCAGCGCACTTCGGCGCGGGGGGATTTCTTCCGACATCATACAGCCGGGGGAAATCCCATCCCCACGCGGTCATGACAGCGCTGAGTGCGGTCGTTCTGCTCCCGGTGCTTCTTATCGGTCTGCAGGTGCCGGGTCTCGCACGAGCCCATCGTCTTCAGCCGGGGGGATTCTTTGATCCGGATGATCTCCATAAAGAGGAATCCCCTTCTTTTTTTATGAAGAGAGGCAGGTACGAGGTGAAATGGCAGATGTCGGGAACGACATACATGAATTCGATCTTCACGACGACGAAGAATGCGCCGTCTCCCGATCAGCGGGATTCCATCTTCTTCAGCTTCAGCGCATATATGGATCTCCTTCCGTCTCCTCCGGCGAACAAGGAATCTCCCGATGTCCTTATCTCCTTCACGAAAGAGGCCGTTGTGTTTTCGAGAAACGGCGCCGGATCTGATTCTCTGGAGCGAATGTTTTCCGGAGACGCGAAATATCCGGTCACCGCATCCATTGATGATTCAGGGAGGATATGCCGCGTATGGTACCGGAAGGAATCTTCTCTTTTCTTCCAGAATGCCGTTCGTGAATTTCTCTCCTTGTACCAATTTTATATCCCTCCGGGAAAAATCAGTCCGGGAAGCGGTTGGGAAGTATCCGAAAAGCATCCTAATGGGGAATATCGCGCCCGCTATACGGTCATTCCCGGCGCGGAACCGGCGTGCGGCGCCGGGAGGGGTTTCGTCACCGTCGGAAAAACGCGATCGGGGGTTCGGCTCCCTCCCTGGAGCCCGATCTGCGGAGGGACGATCGTTCCGATGAAGACGAGGTGGGGAGGGGAAGCCGTTGCCTGTATCGATACGGCCGGCGGGCGGATGGCCCGTCTGCACGGAAAATTCTCCGATCAGGTAAGGATCGGCAAAGAGATCGTCTCGGCGTCGCAGAGCACCTTCAGCGCGCGTCTCCTCGAGCCGGGGATATCCGCACCGGAGGAGGATCCGCATCGGATATTTTCAGTATCCGACTCCGCGGGAAAAGGTGTCTCACGATCCATATATGAGGAGAAACCACCAGCACCGGCTCCGGACACGGCACAATATTCATCCTCACTGAATGAAACCTTTTTTTTTCACCAGTGCGATTCTCTCGGAGTGCGGAAGGATTCCGCGCTGAGCGCCTCGATCCTGAGGGACGGGAAACTGCTGGCTGTCCGGAATCCGCTGTTTTGCCGGCATATCGGGGAGTACCTGAGCAGGAACAGCATATCCGCGGTTGTCTTCGGCGTGCTGTGCCGTGTCCTCGGCGAGGCGCAGACGGACGAGGCACAAAAGAACCTGGTGGCACTCATAGAACGCCACAGGCAGGATGCGCAGAAGCTTCTCACGCTGATCAACGCGATCGTAAAAGCGCGCCATCTTGCAGATTCAACGGAAACGGCGTTGTGGCGATTGGCGGATGCCGATACCGGCACCATTCGTTCAGCGGCGGAGTCGGCGCTTTCTCTCCTGGCACACTGCCTTCCGGCGGAGGAACGTTCGCGAAAACAAGGAATCGTTGAAAATCTGTTACAGCGCATGGAACACGCGGGGTCGCCGTCGCGGCTCGGCGCGCTGATCTCGCTCCTCGGAAATACCGGTGCCGAAGAAGCGATGGCGGTCGCCGTTCGATATATGAACGATCGGTCGCCGGAAATCAGGCGTTCCTCCGCCTCCGCCCTCCGATGGGTGGTCAGCGCCCGGGCGGATTCCCTGCTCGCGGCGATTGTGCGCACAGACCCGGAGTCCGGGGTTCGTCTGGAGGCGGTGAACTCGCTGATATGGCGGGAGCCCGAACCGGTTGCGGTAAAGGCTGAAATTGCCGCCGCCCTCGGTGACAGCGCCCCGTCCGTCCGGATGAATGTCCTGAGAAACCTGTCGAACATCGACCTCGATTTCCCCGAAGTCGTGAAGGCGATCCGGAATGTCGCCCGGAACGATCCGGACGAACATATCCGGGGAATGGCACAATCCCTTCTCGGCAATCGACAATAAGATAGCGCTCCGCAGCCGTGCAGATGAGACTTTTGAAATACCGCCGCCGGCACCTGACTGTGTGACGGCGAGTGTGGGGGCGGGTTACCGATGACAGATTTGCAGGAACGGTTTCCCCAGCTCCGGGTCATATTCCTCCCTTTTGTCAAAGTATATTTCTGTTCAGCGCTCTTCCCGGTTGTAAGTGCTTGGTTTTTCTTTCCGCATTTGGTACAATAGAGCGCCGACACTTGACTGGAGAACGACGCATGCCAACCTCCCGCGGTACTGATCACGCACCTGTTCCATACCGTTCGTCCGCTCCCTCACTCCTCGCGGGGGGATTTCTCCTGATCCTGTCTCTGCATTGCGCCCTTTTCGCACAGACTGCCGGTCAATCCCCTGTTCCGCCCTACCTGGATCTGCGACGTCCGCTTGACGAACGGGTGGCCGACCTTGTCGGCCGGATGACGCTCGACGAAAAAGTGAAACAGATGCTCTACGACGCACCGGCCATCGAACGCCTCGGAATTCCCGCCTACAACTGGTGGAATGAAGGACTCCATGGCGTCGCCCGCGCAGGCAGGGCCACCGTCTTCCCCCAGGCGATCGGCCTCGCCGCCGCCTGGGATGCGGACCTCCTCCTCAGGGTCGCCACCGTCATCAGCGACGAAGCCCGGGCCAAATATCACGAATCCCTCCGGAAGGGACGGCACGGAATTTACGAGGGACTCACATTCTGGTCCCCGAATATCAACCTCTTCCGCGATCCGCGATGGGGGAGGGGAATGGAAACGTACGGCGAGGATCCGTACCTCAGCGGCCGGCTCGCCGTCGCCTTCGTGAAAGGGATGCAGGGCGAGGATCCGCGCTACCTTAAAACCATCGCCACCCCGAAACACTTCGCTGTCCACAGCGGTCCGGAACCGGATCGGCATGTCTTCGACGCGGTGGTCGATGAACGGGATCTCCGGGAGACCTATCTGCCCCAGTTCCGGGCCGCGGTCGTCGAGGGCGGGGCACAATCGGTCATGTGCGCCTATAACAGGTTCCGGGGCACACCCTGCTGCGGCAGTAATCTCCTTCTGCAAAACATTCTCCGGGAGGAATGGGGATTCGACGGATATGTCGTTTCCGACTGCTGGGCCCTGATGGATTTTTATACGACCCACAAAGCGGTCGGATCCGCACCGGAAGCGGCGGCGATGGCGCTTCGCGCGGGAGTCGACCTCAATTGCGGTGTCACGTACGACAGTCTCGGAGTTGCGGTCAGAAAAGGCCTGGTCGGCGAACCGCTCGTCGATCAGGCGGTGCGCCGCCTGTTCCGCGCCCGGTTCCGCCTCGGGATGTTCGATCCGCCCGGCGAGGTGCACTATTCCCGGATCCCCGCCGACGTTATCGACGCTCCGGAAAACCGGGAGCTGGCGCGCGAGGCCGCCCGCAGATCGATTGTGCTTCTGAAAAATAAGAATGGCGTTTTGCCGCTGAGCAAAAACCTGCACCGGATCGCGGTTATCGGTCCCAATGCTGACGATCCGGAGATTCTGCCCGGGAATTACAACGGCATTCCGTCCGCTGCGGTCACGCCGCTCGAAGGGATCAGACGCGCCGTCGGGCCCGGGACGGAAGTGATCTATGCCCGCGGCTGTGATGTCGCGGAGAACGTTCCTTCCCTCGTTGTGGTGCCGGCGGAAGCGCTGGCCGCGGGGCAAAGCGATGACCGGCGCTCCGGATTGACCGGTGAGTATTTTGCGAACAACCGGCTCTCCGGGTCGGCTGTCCTCAGCCGGATCGATACTGCCGTTGATTTCACCTGGTGGGACGGTCCGGCGTCGCCGGGACTCCCCGACAGCTTCAGCGTCCGGTGGACCGGGTCGGTGGTTCCGCCGGTTTCCGGAACCTATGACGTCGGTCTGAGCGTCCTCGGGGCGGCGCGCCTGTACCTGGATGATTCCCTCCTGCTGGAAGCGGATGGAAGTCACGAGGTAGCGACCCGGTGGAAACAGGTCCGCTGTACGGCGGGAGAACTCCGCCGCATAAGGCTCGAATACCTGCATCGGAGGCCCGATGCGATCGTCCGACTTCTCTGGTCGGCGCCCGATCCGGATCTGAAACGACGCGCGCTGGATGCGGTGAAGGAGGCCGACGTCATCGTCATGTGCATGGGGCTTTCGCCCCGGCTCGAGGGGGAGGAGATGAATGTGCATGTGCCCGGGTTCTCCGGCGGCGACAGGGTCTCCATCGGCCTTCCCGCTCCGCAGGAGGATCTCATCCGCGAGGTTGCCGCCTCCGGGAAGCCGCTTGTGCTGGTGCTTCTCAACGGGAGCGCGCTCGGCATTGCGTGGGAGGCGGAGCATCTCGAGGGGATTCTCGAGGCGTGGTACCCCGGCGAGGCGGGCGGTGATGCGATCGCCGATGTCCTGTTCGGCGACTGCAGTCCATCCGGCAGGCTTCCCGTGACATTCTATGCGTCCGCCGATGACCTTCCGCCGTTCACCGACTATGCCATGAAGGGGAGGACTTACCGGTATTTCCGCGGCACACCGGTCTACCCGTTCGGGTTCGGATTAAGTTATACGAAATTCCGGTACAGCAATCTGCACAGGCCCGCCGCGCCCGTCAGGGCGTCGGATACCGTGCACATCTCGGCGGATGTCGAGAATGTCGGAGCGGTGGCGGGTGAGGAATCGATCCAGCTTTATGTGAAGCGGCGCGCCGGCGGTGACTGGTCGCCGCTCCGTTCACTCGCCGGATTCCGGCATATCATTCTGAAGCCCGGAGAGAAGAAAAAGGTCGAATTCGCGCTGGAACCCCGGCAACTTTCCTTCCTTGACGATCAGAACCGGCGGGTGGTGGAAGGGGGAGAAATCCAGGTGAGCGTAGGAGGTATCCAGCCCGACGACGTCTCGGTCCGGCTGGCCAGAGGGTGGGACAGCATTGTTCAGGGGAGGTTTTTCATCGGCGGTTCTGCGTATTACATCGATGAGAAATAACGGATCCCGATGACCGTGCGGATCCGTTTTTGAAGCGGGAGATGAGGGAACGACGCGCCGGTCGTATCGTTTCCCCGGCCGGTGTTACCGGGCACCGGCGGGAAGGAGTGTGACTGTCAGCTCGGACGACATCAGGATTCCGTTTTCGTCCGGCCAGTCGACCACAATTCTGATGCTCCCGGGCTTTTTCCCGTCGGCCAGATTGCCGGTGACGACGATCGATCTCACCTCGTTCTTCTGCCACGGGGTGAGATCTCCGGCCGAACCGGCGGCGTCCGGAACGGGGTGGACCCGGCCGATGCGGGGGCCGTTCATTTCATACGCCGGAAGCGTCGACGCGATTTCGTATCCTGCCCTCCTGACGTTCTCGCCGGTGACGAGTCTGATTTTGTAATTTTCCGGCGGGGAGAGGTTTTTGGCGTATATCGTGCAGGTAAACCGGCCGTCGCTTCCGCAGACGACTTTTTTCGGGCTGTCGGCGGTGAAAATGATGACGGCAGAGGCGCGTGTGATGCACAGTGCCGCAAGGAGCACGCCCGAGAGCATGCTTACCGGAAGTTTCCTCATCGATCCCTCCTGAACGTCGGGGTACGCCGGATGTTGACGCGCCGGTTGCCCGGGCACATCCTGGCAGGAACGAACCTCCCGTGATGCCGTAATGTACTCAGGGCCGGCGCCATTATCAAGGCGCTTTCATCCGGATCCCGGAAAATGCGTTCAGCAACGCGCGGGGAGGGCAAAAAAAATCGGTTGAAGGAAGTTCAACCGATTTTCGTCGTTCCGCCGGACGATACCTGTCCGGCCGTCATACCCGCGGAAAAGCGGGCTGTTTCAGTTCGTTCGCCGGAAGACCGCCGTGTAGACCCATCCGGAGTAGGAGAGATAGGGGATGTGGATTTTCCGGAACAGGCTTTCGCAGAACAGCTCCAGGCGGTCGACCATACTACCGGGGATCCCGATCTTCCGCAGGAGCCGGAACTCGAAGCCGTAAGTCATCGAATCAACCTTCACGAACTTCCCGTCCTGCACCAGTTTTTCGTATTTCCAGAGGTTGTACGATTTGAAGTGAAATTTCCGCGCCTTGAGGACGTAATCGCTCTGCATGGCGTAAGGCGGATTTTCGACGTCGGGCACCGGGATCGATTTCGGGAAGAACCAGCCCTTGATCTTACGACGGAGGAGATAGTCGAGATCGCTCAGCGGATACATGTTCGTGAGATTCAGGAGGAGATAGCCGCCCGGTTTCACGACCCGTTTGAGTTCCGCCAGCGCCTTTTCGTCCCGTAAAAGGTAACCGAGCACGCCGATGCAGATCACCAGGTCGAACATGTTGTCCTTGAAGGGGAGATGCTCCACTTCCCCGGGGCCGAGATGGAGACGGCCGGCGTCGAGCTCGGTTTTCATCCGTTTCTCGCACGCATCGACCATCTCGCGGGAGAGGTCGACGCCGCTGCATTCAAACCCCATCTTGAGAAGTTCTTCGATGTAGACGCCCGAACCGAACCCCACATCGAGCGCGTGGCCGATCTTAAGATCGGGGATTTTCCGGATCATCTCGAAGGCATAGGCCTTTCTGCGGATGATGACCCGGCCGAAGTAGGAATTGTCGGCGTCATAGACGGTGCCGCGCCATTCCTTGCTTTCGTCGAAGAATGTGGTGACCTTGTTTTTTTGTTCGTGAACGTCCATGCAGTCTGTCCGTGATGATGTGATGATGGCGGCGTGCCGCCTGTTTATTCCTGCGGGGCTGCGCCGGAGACGATTTTCCGGCGGAACCGCCGCCGCATGATGTACCACGTTTCCATGAGGGCAGGCTTCGGATCCTGCAGGGACCAGAGATGATGAACGGTCGGGCCCCGCAGGGAGGAGAGCCAGGCGCCGAGCGTCATCTCGCCCGCGCGGCGGTAGGCGAGAAAGGCCTTCACATCCTTGGAGATGTCGAGCCACTTCACGCCGGTTTCGTACCGGTCGGGGAGCGGGCACTTCTGCCCGATCATGTCGTAGTAGGCGATGCCGGTGATGTTCCGTCCCGCCGCCGTGGAGAGATGGCACCACGTGCTGTTCCGGGCGTGGATCTCGAGCACCTTCAGCGCCTTCGTGTCCGGATCCTGCTTGAACTGGATGTTGAGATGGCCGGTGATGTTGAGCTTGCGCGCGATATCGACGGCCAGATCGCGGATGCCGGGATCGTCGACGGTCACGGCAAGGGTGGCGACCCCCGCATGGATCGGAAAGATCCTGAGCTTGTGCCCGATGAAGTAGGCGAGCATCTCCTGCTTGCGGTTGAAGTACATGTTGATGCTGTAGAGATGTGCGTCGTTGCCCGCCACGTACTCCTGAACGATGATGTCGTTGTTGATCTGGACCACTTTCTTGTACCAGTGGATCAGCTCGTCCTTCGAATCGCACCGGATGGCTTTCTGATAGGGGCCCACGATCTCATGGAATTTGGGATGCCACCAGTCGTGCTTGTTCGCCGGCTTGATGACGCAGGGGAAGGGGATCTTGTCGATGATCTTCTGGAGCTCTTCGAGCGACGAGGGGGTGAACATGACCGGGGCGGGGATGTTCCGCTCCCGGGCGAGCGTGGCGAACTCGCGCTTGTCGAGGACCGCCTTCACCATCGAATGCTCGGGAAGATTGTAGTAATAGTACTTGCCGAGCTCCTCGCGGTGCTCGGAAAAATTCATGACGGCCCGGTCGTCGTCGCTGAAAAAAACGATCTTTTCCCCGTGCGCCTTGCCGAACTCGATCAGATCGCGCGCAAAACCCTCGGAACTCGTGCGGGCGACGTGAACGGGGCGTCTGCAGTACCGGGAATGGAATCCGATGTTCTCCTCGTAATGTGAACAGACAAACAGCGGGATACCCGCCTGGCCGACACTGCGCACCAGATCAATGTCGCCCACGACGAGGGCATAAGGCATGGTGGATTTGCTCACGTTGTGCTCTCGGTTGGTTGAGAATTCCCCTCTTGGACTCCGGGGTTTATAATAAACAACTTTTTATCGCCGGTATGTGATCTGGGTCTCATGCGGGATGGAATGTCCCTGATTCGGTGAATCGGTTCTGTGGTGAATGTCCAGCGGAATGTGTTCCTGTCCGTACAATTCCCGCCGGAGGAGGATCTGTTGCGGAAATCAACGAAACGAGCGGCATACCCGGCATTCCTTCTCTGATCTTTTTTCATCCGCACGAAACAGGGCCCGGATAGGAGATTCCCGTCCCTCCCATCCCCCGTACATGCCCGACGCGTAAAATCGTGCCGTTTGAATGAAGAAGATCAGGAGCGGGTGATGGGGCCCGCTGAACACCGGAATCAAAAATAGGGAATTAATTCAAGAAAACCAAGCACGATACCCGGTTCTCTCTCCCGCCGGTTTCGCATATCGTTTCCGGGCCCTGGAAACAATCGCAAACCTGTATCCACTCCGAAACGTCACTGTCATGGAGCCCGCGACCGACCTTTCCGGCGGACGCTCTCCAGCCATTTCATCACCTCCGGCGGGGTATCGTATTCAATCCCCCCGGCCTGTATCCTTTTCAGATCTGCATATACGTGCAGAACTGTTCTTTCAGACATGAGAAGACCCGGAATGAGAATATCATTTTTGGATGAATAACGATGAAAATGGTGCGGCATTTGACGGGACGGATGGCATATATATTGTTTTATTCAGAAGAGGTTGGAGGAAGTTCAGGAAAGGGCCGGTATGTGCAAAGGCGGTCGACCGGCCGTGCAGTGAGACGCGGTGACGTGCAGAGAGGATGGAGATGCTGAATATTCTGATCGTGGACGACGAACCGGATTTCAGGAACCTGCTGTTCGATTATATCACTGAGAATTCTGAAAACAACGTCGTGTGCGCGGAAAGCGGCGCGCAGGGTATCGAAATCCTGAAGGAACACGTCAGAAACCGCAGGCCTATCCATTTCATCATCTCCGACGTTTTCATGCCCGGCATGAACGGATACGGATTTTACGAACATGTCCGCGGCATCCCCGAATATAAGTACACGCCGTTTCTCTATCTCTCCGCCTACGATGATACGACCGTCCGGGGAGCCATCCATGAACCGTATATCGAAGGTTTCCTGAAGAAATCCGATACGAGGGAAAAGCTTCTTGCGTGGATTGAATTCCTTTCGACCCCCCTCACCAAACGGGCACAGCTCGTCCGCCCCTGATCACGCCACAGCCTGCGTCCGGTCCGCAGGGCGCGATCCCATTCCGCGCCGTCGACTCCATCCTCGCTTTCGCAATCGGCATCCCGACTGGAGCGCCGCCGGTCTATTCAAATGAGTATTTCCCTCTCCGGCTTGCTTTCGTCCCCGAAATTGTCAACATTTCCCCGATCGAACGAACTATCCGCGGAGAGGGTCGTCTCTATGAAATTATGTGCCGCAGGTGTCATACTTCTGTCGCTCTTGTTCACCCTCAATCCCGCCCTCGGCGGTCAGCCGGGCGGGGACATCGTCATCAACGTGACGACCGCCGCGCCGTCGTCCCCGGCGCCCGGGGGAAATCTGCTGAACGGATTCCGGCAGGCGCTCAAGGGTCAGACGATCGTGTACCACTCCTCCCATCCCGACGCGGAAGAGGCCCTGATCGTCCGCGCCAACAGCGAGGCGAACTCCGCCTCGTGGGAAACGGATACCGTTCCGTCCGGCTACCGCGGAGATACCATCAGGTTTATCTGGATCGCCGGACTGGAGCGGTCGGGCTGGGGAGAAAGCAAAACCGGTCACCCCTTCCGTCTCTATATCGACGGGCGATTGCGGCTCACGTTCAGAAATTTCAAGGACTCCACCGCGTCGCACTGGTCGGTCTCCTCCGCCGACGGGACGAGGCTCTCGTTCTCCGCCCGGATAGCCGACAGGTTCGGTGATCAGTTCGGCTACATGTATCTCTCCCTTCCGAGGAAGGATGCGGCTCCCGGGAAACCGCTTGTTCTCTCGGTCGTCGGCGAAGAAGCCGGCAGTCTGGAATGGTACATGACGTTTCAATACAGATTCAGCTTTACCCCGTCTGTGCGGGCGGAACCGGCCCTTTTCCGGGACGGCGACGGAGCCCGGCAGGTTCTCCGTGTCAGCCTCGATAATCTTCAGCCCGGAAGTTTCGCCGAAATATCGGCCGGGGGCTCGCTCCTGAAAAAGGATACGCTCCGGATCGGCGCAAACATCTATTCGCTTCCGATTCCGGCTGTCTCCTCCCCCTCCGGGCGGACCCTCCTCTACAGGGTGAACGGTATCACTGTCTGCACCACGGCCTTCACCGTGCGTCCCGTTCAGCGGAGAGATATCTATCTCCTTTCCCACTCCCATAACGACATCGGGTATACCGATATTCAGACGGTGGTCGAGCAGAAGCAGTGGCGCAACATTGACGAAGCCCTCCGGCTGATCGATGCGACGCGCGATTATCCCCCCGATGCCCGGTACCGCTGGAACATCGAAGTTCTCTGGCCGCTCGAGAGCTATCTCCGGCAGGCGGATGAGACGCGAAAAGCGAAGCTTCTCGATGCGATCCGGGAGGGAAGCATCGGGATCAACGCATTGTACGGGAATGAGCTGACAGGTCTGGCAACGTCCGTCGAAATGAGTCATTTCACCGATTATGCGAGAAGCTTTTCGCGGGAATATGGGATTCCGGTCACGACGGCGCTCGTCTCGGATATTCCCGGATTCACGTGGGGTATCGTTCCCGCCCTTGCTCAGAGCGGCATCAGATATTTTGCAAGCGGTCCGAACTCGGGCGACCGGATCGGATTCGTTCTCTCGCAATGGGGCGACCGGCCCTTTTACTGGACTTCGCAGTCGGGCGGCGAGAAAGTACTCTTCTGGGTCGCCGGCGCCGGCTATTCGAGCTTCCATGAGGGGACCCTCGCGAAACTGGGCGACGAAAAGCTGATGAAGATGATGCGGCGTCTGGATGAGACCGGGTATCCGTATTCGATCGTCCAGATGCCCTACACGCTGGGCGATAACGGTCCTCCCGATTCCACGCTCTCCGATTATGTCAGACGATGGAATGCGACTTACCTCTCACCGAGGCTGATCATCGCCACGCACCGGCAGATGTTCGAGGAGTTCGAACGGCGGCATGGAAGGGACCTGCCGGTCTTTGCGGGAGATTTTACCCCGTACTGGGAGGATGGCGCACAGTCCACGGCATTCGAGACCGCGCTCTGCCGCCGCGCCGTCGGCCGGCTGGTGGAGGCCGAGGCGCTCTGGTCGATGCGGGCCCCCGGGCGGTTTCCTGCCGGGGAGGATGCGGAGGCGTGGCGAAACGTCGTCCTCTACGACGAACATACATGGGGCGCCGGAAACAGCGTCGAACAGCCCGACGATCCGGAAGTGAAAAAGCAGTGGGAGATAAAGCGTGGTTTCGCCCTCACTGCCGACTCTCTCTCGCACAGACTCCTCGACACCGCGTTCGGGTATCGTGCAGGCCCGGCCGTGAACGGGTCCCGTGTCGCGATCTTCAATCCCACGGGCTGGAGCCGGTCGGATGTGACGATGGTGCCTGCCTCCCTGAGCGCCGGCGGCGATGAGGTAATCGATTCCGGTGGCAGGAGCGTTCCTGCACAGAGGCTTGCGGACGGTGACCTGGCCGTCAAAGTCGATAACCTTCCCCCGTTCTCCTCCGAAATTCTTGAAATCCGGAAAGGGGGACGAAAACCTGCCGCCCGGCGTTCCGCTTCCGGAACCGTTCTGGAAAACGGAAACCTCCGGCTCTCGGTCGACCCGCGGACTGGCTCTGTGAGTGAATTGTACTGGAAATCGGGCGGCAAACAGTTTGTCTCCGGCACCGCGGAGCTGAATAAATATCTCTATGTCCCCGGGACCGATCCCGACAGCGCCCGTTCTCTTTTGCATGTGACCGTGACCCCGGGCGAGTGGGGAAAACTGATCAAATCGCTCATTGTCGCAGGCGATGCACCGGGGTGCCGGAACTACCGGACGGAGATCCGGATTACGGAGGGAACCAGCCGGGTCGATATTGTGACGGTATTCGACAAGCTCGCGGTCCGTGAAAAGGAGGGAATGCACGTCGCATTCCCCTTCGCCGTACCGGATGCGGCGATCCGGTACGACGTGGCGAACGGCATCGTCCGTCCCGAAAAAGATCAGCTCGCCGGCTCGTGCAGGAATTTCTTTTCGGTGCAGTCGTGGGTCGATGTTTCGAACGCCGGGTACGGCATCACGCTCGCAACCCCCGACGTCCCGCTGATCGAGCTCGGGCGGATCACGGCGGAAAAGCCCTGGATGACATCCGCGGATACCACGCCCCCGGTCTATTCGTATGTCATGAACAATTACTGGCACACCAATTACAAGGCCGATCAGGAAGGGATCACGGAGATCCGGTACGCCCTGATGCCCCATGCGGCATTTCACCCTGATGATGCCGTCCGGTTCGGGAGGGAGTGCAGGGAACCGCTTCTCGTGACACCCGCCGGAAAAGACCGGCGCCCCGTCCGGGAACTGTTCCGGCTCGAACCGGCGGGCGTGGTGACGGAATCTGTCCGGCCGGTGGAGGGGGGCTGGCTGATCTATCTGTACAATCCGGCGGCGGATTCCGCCCTGGTCCGGATCCGCTGGAACACAAAAAGTCAGATGAAATTTTCCCGGAGCGGCCCCGACGGTATGCCGGGCGGTCAGCCGGGGAACGGGTTCCTCCTGCCCGGATACGGCAGTGCATATGTGCGGGTGGAGCGGGACTGAGAAGGGAGCAGTTCAGCCGCCGTAGCGGAGCGCTTCGGACGGTTTGTTCCAGCGGAGATAGAGTGCCCGGAGGCGCCCGGCCGCGCGGAGTGTGCGGGGATTCTCCTTACCCTGTGACGCCGTGAGATCGCGGTAGGAAGTCAGGAGGAGCGATTCGGCTTCCTCGTACTTTCCCTCCGAGGCAAGGCATTCCCCGAGAGCTCCCTGCGCTATCGAGGTGAAGGGGTGTCCTTTCGGGAGCGATTCGGTTCTGAGCCGGAGCGCCATCCGCAGGAGCGTATCGGCTTCGTGCTGTCTGCCGCAGGCGTTCAGGGCGAGGCCCCTGATCATGAGGGCGGTGGGGTAGTGATCGTAATGGGGACCGAAGCTGGAAAGATAGATCCCGATCGCCTCGTCGGCCGCGGTCAACGCCCGGGGATAATTTCCTTCCGCATAGAACAGGGCCGCCTGATTCCTGATATTATCGCCGAACCAGAGATGGGTGGGTCCGACCGATCGCCGGAAGATCGATTCCGCCCTGCGGAGGAGAACGCCGGCCGAATCGTACGCGCCCGTCTCGGTGAGAAATCCGCCCAGAACCGTCATCATGAAACCGAAATCGGGAAGGGTGGTATCCCCGCTCCGGGCATATTCGGCGACGGCGTCGCGGGAGGTTCGGAGCGCCTCGTCAAATTTTCCCTGGTCCGCGAGGGTGGAGGCGAGTGTGCATTTCGTCAGGCCGGGCATGAACCGCGACTCCGGGGAGAAGGCGGGTGTGAGTGAGAGGACCTCCCTGAACGCCGTTTCGGCTTCGTGCGAATCGCCCTGGGTGCGGCGGAGGTAGCCGAAATTGTTGAGGGCGGTGGTGAGAACCTCGGCCCGGATGTTTCCTTCCTGAAATGCGGTGCGCATCCGGGGGATGAGGTCCCGGAATTCCGTCTCCGCTTCGCTCATTTTCCCCTGTGCGAACAGATCGGCGGCCCAGAGGCCGAGGGCATCGAGGGAACGCGGGTCGTTTTTCCCGTACATCCCTTCCTGAAGGGTGATGTAGATCCGCAGATGCTGATACATGAGATCGTACCGTCCCAGTCCGCCGTAGCTTTCGCTCAGGGTCCGTTCCAGTTCGGCCCTGATTTCCGGCTTTATCGATCCGCCCTGCGCGGCGATGTGGCGTGCGGCGTCGTCGAGCATTTCCTTCATGGTTGTCTCATGCCCGGTGTCGGATGGGAGGTGTTTTCGCGGATTCGTATAGTTGAGGATCTGCCGGAGGAAGGTGTTGATATGTTCGGTGGTGAGTTTTTCCTCCTCGGCCCGTCTGGCCTGGTAGATGGTTGCGGTGAGTCCGCCGACCAGGATGAGGAAGAGAAGGGCGGCGGCTGTGACGCCGATCGCGTTCCGGCGGATGAACCGGGAGGCGCGATAGGCGAAGGTGTTGTCGCGGGCGGAGACGGGCATCCCGTCGAGGTACCGCCGCAGGTCGTCGGCGAACTGTTCCACCGACCTGTATCTGAGCTCCGGTTCCTTCCGCAGTGCCGTCAGGATGATGAGACCGAGGTCGCCGGAGAGGATCTGACGGATCCGGTCCGGACCGTCCGCCGAACTGATCAGGAGGTCGCGCGCGGCGGGACGGACAGGGTCGGTCGCCAACATCGCGGCGGAAAGTTCACGGGGGAGCGATCCCCGGACGTCGTGCGGTTTCTGACCGGTGCAGAGTTTGTAGAGGAGGACGCCGAGCGAATAGACGTCGCTGGAGGTCGTGACCCGTTCTCCGCGGAGCTGTTCGGGGCTGGCGTATTCCGGCGTCAGAGGGGCGGGGCCGGTCCGGGTGGCGTCGTCCTCGCCGGGGGATGCATCGGTGCCCAGGAGTTTTGCGATCCCGAAATCGAGCAGTTTCGGCACACCGTCGGAGGTTACCAGGATGTTGCCGGGTTTCAGATCGCGGTGCACGACGAGATTCTGATGGGCATACTGCACTGCATCGCAGACCTTGAGGAAGAGGTGAAGGCGGCCGGCGATGGTGAGTCGGCCGTGGTCGCAGAATTCGTCGATCCGTTCGCCGTCGATGTATTCGATGACGAGATAGGGAATTCCGTCGGGGAGGGTTCCCGCATCGAGGAGCCGGGCGATGTTCGGATGCTCGAAGCGGGCGAGGGTCATCCGTTCGAGGGCGAACCTGCGCTGGAGTTCGGCAGGACTCATGCCGTAACGCATCAGTTTGATCGCCACGACCCTGTCGAAGGCGCCGTCGTTGCGGACGCCCTGGTACAATTCCCCCATACCGCCGCGTGCGATGAGGCGTGCGATGCGGTAAGGTCCCGCGGAAGTGCCGGTCCTGGGATCGGGGAGGGCATCGGACTGGGACGGGTAGAGGGGGGCGAGGAAATCGCCGGCCCGGTCATGGGCGCCGAGGAGCGAGAGAAGTTCGGCGGCGACGGCCGGATCCTTCACACGGATGTCCGCGATCAGGCGCTCCCGGCCGGCGGCATCCATTCCGACCGCGTCGGCAAAAAAGTTCTTGAGCCGTTCGGTCTGCTCGTTCATGAGCGGGCCGGTTCGTTCAGGTTCCGGAACAGCCAGGCGCGGGCGAATTCCCAGTCGCGCTTGACCGTTCTGGCCGAAAGGGCGAGGATCTCCGCGATTTCGTCGTTTGTGAGTCCTCCGAAAAATCTGAGTTCGACGATACGGGCGGCGCGGGCGTCCGTTTTTTCGAGCTCCCGCATCGCCTCGTCGAGCGCCGCAATGTCGTCCAGAGATTCGGTCCGGACGGGAAGGGAGGTGTCGAGCTGAACGCGCGTGAGTCTGCCGCCCCGTTTCTCGGAACGGCGCGCCCGCGCGTGGTCGACCAGGATCTGCCGCATCGAGGAGGCCGCGATGTTGAAGAAATGAAGCCGGCTCTCCCACCTCAGGCTCCGGCTCCCGGTCAGCTTGAGGAACGATTCGTGCACCAGATCGGTTGTGAACATTGTCTGCGCCGGACCGGAGCGGTGGAGATTTACCGCCGCGATCCGACGGAGCTCGTCGTAGACCAGCGGGATGATCTCGTGCAGAGCGGATTCGTTCCCGAGCCTCGCCTCCTCCAGGAGACGGGTGATGTCGGGGGTCTCTTCGCGGTCGCTCACGATGCGCACCCGCCCGCAGATTTCTTCCTGCCGCAGGGATGGTCGGTCGCGCGCGCAGTCGGGGGTACCGCGACGGGGCGCGGGACCGTTATGATGGAATATGGAGGAGCCATGAACATGTATGGGCCGAACACGGTCAGCGGACAGCTTCAGTTGTGCACGGGGCCGATCCGCCGCTCCCGCAAACCAGGGGCGGGGGGATGCATTCCCCCTGAAAAGCGGATGACCTGAATGGGCGATTCCGTCGTTTCAATGCAGAATCAGCAGGGAAAGGGGTGCACACCGGAAAGAACGATCGAACGAAGGATGATCTTAAGATAGGCTTTTCCGGGCAATGATTCAACAGCGGGCCGATATTCCTCCTGGCGGAGGGGGAACGAGGGAGCTCTTCCCCGGTATATTTTTACCCGGGTCCCCGTCTCATGAGGGGGAAATTTTCAGAATTACGGGAGCAGATCGGTCTGTATCGTTGATCGGAGGAATCCGAACGGAATAACGACGGAGTTCTCAAAAACCTGTTTCCGGCGGGAATTCATTCTTCTTTCTCATGGTCGCTCACTGGGTGTACCTTTTTTTGTGACGTGGATCCTTGTTTTTTTTGCCTGTTTTCACTATCTTGAAAGTCTTCTTTCACGGTGTCCATAGTTCAGTTGGTTAGAACGCCAGGTTGTGGCCCTGGAGGTCGTGGGTTCAAGTCCCACTGGACACCCCAGAAAATTGTAAATTTGAAAATGTAAATTGTAAAATTAGCGATATTCAGCGGTTTGGGGGATATTGTGAATTCCGGAATACTGCGGGATCGGACCGGGGCTTTTGCGGTTGATGTATTAAAGGTTATGGAGAAACTGCCGCGAACATAGGCGGCGGAAATTCTGACGAAACAGTTCCTCGGGTCGGCGATCTCGATCGATGCGAATTATCGGGCAGCATGCAGATCGCGATCGAAAGCGGAGTTCGTATCGAAGATACATATTGTTCTGGAAGAAGCAGACGAAACAGAGTACTGGCTTGAACTGCTTCGTGGTGCAGGTGTACTATCCGATGGGGTTCGTAAGCGACTCCTTCGGAGGCGTCCGGACTCACTGCAATATTCACCGCGACTGAAACGACTTCGCGGCTTCGTATGATGCAGGTACGCCATCTCCACCCGCCCGTTTAATTTACCATTTTCAATGTATCCGCCCCCATCGTCTAGAGGCCTAGGACACGAGCTTTTCAAGCTTGTAACACCGGTTCGAATCCGGTTGGGGGCACAAGAGAAGTGACGATCGCCACCAGCTGAAAGGGGATTCCATGCGTGCCATCATTCCGGTTGCCGGATTCGGTAGCCGGCTCCGGCCCCACACCTTCACGATTCCGAAGGTTCTCCTGAATGTGGCGGGGAAACCGATCATCGCGCACATTCTCGACAAGATCATCGCCGACGGATTCGATGAAGCGACCATCATCATCGGCCATCTTGGTGACAAGATCGAGGAATATGTCCGCAGGCATTACAGGATCGACGTCGAGTTTGTCGAACAGAAGGAACCGCTCGGTCTCGCGCATGCGATTTCGCTGAGCCGGGAGTCGTTCACGGACGATCCGATCCTCATCATCCTCGGGGATACGATTTTTGATGTGAACCTCCGTCCGGTG
>Ga0335069_10003850_pt1 | contig 22493 bp, 18 predicted proteins | sample Lox_Sample_11_FD_206714 | JGI IMG/M metagenome (GOLD analysis project Ga0335069, IMG submission 206714) | Soil microbial communities from Loxahatchee National Wildlife Refuge, Florida, United States - Lox_Sample_1.1 | ecosystem: Environmental > Terrestrial > Soil > Wetlands | place: USA... | reverse complement strand
CGCTCACCTGTGGATACAGGGTCTTCGTTTGCTCGAATATGGCGTTCAGCGGGGACTTCACGCCGGTCCTCGCGAAGCATTCGAAGTCTCTGAATCTCGTCGATTCCATCTCGGTCGGTGTCGATCGGATGCAACGCAACTTTGCTCCCATGCAGAAACAGGTGGAGTCCTGGCAAAGCATGGAACTGAGCAACGTCTCAGCGAAGATGATCGTCTACGAGGCGTTTATCGAAAGCGAACTCGAAGTTCCGAAGCACCTCGCCCGGCGCGTGCATGACTTGTACTTCGAGCCGCAGTATGAAGATTTTCGGCCGCGGACCCTGTGGAGCCTATCCAATGCTTTCACGTCCGCGTTCAAAGAACTCGATCCGATACCCCAATTCAAGGCCACTGCGAAGCTGGGTGCGTTTCTTGAAGAGCGGCTCGCACGGAAGTTCTGAAACGGCAACGGTGGCAGCAGGTTGGTCGAGCCTGCCGCCACCGGACTGAATGTGAATGACGCAATTCGATCGAAGGAGGAACCGCCATGGCTTGTCCGGATTGCGGCTCGCCAGCCGGAGACTTGCGCTTCGCGACGTCCGTCGAGACTCACGGTCTGGATTGCGGGCCGTACGAGAGATTCGACGAGGAATTCATTGTCTGTGGTGGATGTGGCGGGAGATTTGACGTCTGCGATTGGGACTGCACACCAGAGCTTCAGTTTGAGGTCGACGTTGCAGCGGAGCATCAAGGCTGCGTCGATCCCGGCGGAACCACTTCCCGGCCGGTTGATTCGCCCGGCGTCTTATGGGAACGGCCGACCCGACTGTGAGAGTGGAAAGCAGCCGGCCTCGTATCGCGGCAACACGATGGAGATCCAGCCGTGAGCTATTTTAATTTCGAATTCAATCCGAAAATGGCAACTTCGCTCGTCCATTGCCTGAACCAGCGGTACAAGGGTGCCCGGAAATTTCCGGTTACAGCTCCGGACGCGCAAGGCACCCTCATCGTATGGGCGCGCGATCGGCAGGAGTGCCATGAACACCTTTTGAACGCGTTATTCGACCTGATCTTCGCGAGGAATCGAGTCGGCGCCGCGGTCACCAACCCGGCGTGCATCTTCTGCGGCGGAAGAACGCAAAGTAGAGGACGCAACAGTTCGGGTACCCGAGGGTGGCGGTGCGTAAATCCGGACTGCCAACGAAGTTTCGTTTTAGACCGCAGCTTCCGTGGTGGAATCAACCACCCAACGCAGTCGAAGAAGCCGGAATTCCGCCGCCTCGTCTTTGTCGAAGGCAAGACGATTCGTGAAGCCTGCGATGCGCTCGGGCTGTCTCCGAGCGCCGCCGATAACTGGTTCAGGAAGATGGTGGCCCTTGGACAGCGGGTCGATCACAAATGTCCGTGTGGAAAAGATGTGCGGCATCGGGGATCCTGCCGGTTCCGAAGAGCATATAGGACCGAAAAAGAAAACCCGGGTTACGACGATCGAACGGCTCATGCCACCGGAAGCATCGCGGCCAACAAGAGTGCGAGGTTGTAGACGGCGTGCATCACCGTCGCTGCCGCTGTGGAATCCGACTGGGCCCGCATCCAACCAAACGCAACGCCGGTCAGGATTGTCGCGTAGAGGCGTGGGCCGTGCCGGTCATTGTGAGAGAACGCGAAGGCGAGCGCGGTGAGGAAAACAGTAACGCAGATGGCCAGCCTCAATGAAACACCCGCTCGCCTCAGGACCTCAAAGATCAGCCAGTAGATTAGGCCGCGGAACAGCAACTCTTCGATCATTGGTCCAGAGGAACTGGCCAGGAGGACCCGATGCGCGGGAGGAAGTCCCCCCAGCGATTGGTGGAGAACCCGGGCAAACCACCAAACTCCGCCTGCAGCGGCAATGCCGGCGATGAAGCTGTAAGCCCAGAATCCTTGACGTGGCGATACCCAGCCGACGCGCCGCAGCCACTCGGTCTTCCCAAGCACACGAAACGCGTAAATCAGCAGGAGTGCAGTAAACAAAACGGCGCATATCAGCACCGATGTTTTCGCCCCAACCGCGGTCAACTGCCAAACAAAAAGGCATCCGACAGGCAGGAAAAGTTCCGGATTACTCGCGATGGCGTCCCGGAAACTTCTCACGCAGCGGAACAGTGCCGCGTTCAATCCGTGTCGATATCTACTTCGCAGACTGCTCAACGTAGACCTTCCCCGCAGACCTCACGGAAGCCGCAAGAGCGGCACTTGCCCGGGGAATTGTGATTGATGTGAAGCTCCCCGAGATGTTTGGCGGCTCGCATTTCCGCAAGGAGGTTCAGCAAGTCCTCGCGCAACGAGGACGTGTATTCAACGGGGATGCTGCGATCCTCGTATTCGAGTACGCCGAAGGGGACGTACGCTTGGCAGACATCTTCCACCAAGAGGCAGTATGCCGCCAGCTGAAGCAAGTGCCCATCGTATGGTCTGCCGGATCGGGGAGCCCTCCCCGACTTCAATTCGACCGGTGCGATGCCGTTCTCGACGCGAACCAGATAATCAGGCCTGCCGATGAGTCCGTACCGCGCTGAAGCAAGGGCTGGTTGCTGGAAGACATTGCCGAGGTCCGCACATCGAATCTTCAGCGCCAAGCTTGATTGCGGAAATCGGCAGCGCCCGAGCAGCCAGGCCACGGCCGCCGCAATGATCGCAGTGAGAAACAGCATAGGAGTACTTCAGCCTGCGTGTAATGTGAGCCAAAAGCCGACCACCAGCAGCAGCAAGAGGAGAACAAGTTCCCGGGCGTTGATCTCTCGCCTCGGCTGGACGGTGGCGCGGCCATGGCGCTCATGATAGGCGGTGCCGGCCTGTCTTCTCTCGACCTGCAAAAGGGACGGCCGAGTCTTCAGGTTCGCCAAATACCAGGCTCTTCGGCAGAAGCACCAATCCCCGATCTCGGATGCGCGAATTGAGTCTCGATTCGACATGCTGGGACCCCCGGTCAACCTGCCGGGATAATGCTATTTTCAGCGAAAACGCCCCGGGGTGTCGGCATTCACGAAATCTAATCGGCGACAGCCCTGCTCTTGGATTCGCCTTTTATTCGCCATGCGCGCTATACTGCTTTCCGTGGGCAGATGGTGTACCGTGAGCGTCACCGACCCGGATGGGCGCCGCCACAGTCGGATGTACTGGCAGATTCAACGTACGATGCTGCTCATCTGTTAGTCGTGGAAGCGAAGGTGGAAGCGAAGAAGGAACGTGCGGTCGGGCTACCCAGGCCCACGTTGGCGACCGTCTTCGAAGTCGTGGCAAACGGCAAGGTTTACCGCGTAGCCGGCGCGGCCCTGCAGCGGTGCAGCGGGCCGAGGCTACGTGTTCCGCAAACGCCCGGGGCTGGAATAGGGTTAATTCGGTCACGTTGATATCAAGCGAGTGGCCTTACACGTTCCGCAGGGTCACATTCGAGCACAGTCGGCCTCCATTTTGGGCAAAGGAATCTCAACCCGCCCGAGTGATGCCGTTTTGGCCCCATTTGAGACCTCAGCCAACAACTGAATAAGGCACCGAAGCATGGCGTTGCGAATGGCATTGCGCGGCGTAGCCGGATCTTTCCGCGCGGCCTACAAAATTGGAACTAATTGATAATAAATAAGTTAAAGTTATTTACACCAAACGATAATAGCGTTATCATTATGACAACGAATGTGACGCACACTTGATAACAGCGTTGGCGGGCGTCCAGCGGCAGAAAGTGAATGAACGCGAACTTCCCGTTGACAGGAAATGAGATTGACTTGGGAGAAGAGCAGCAGGGCGTACTGGACCGATACCTGGCGACCGGCCATCTGATTTTAGATGGTTACCTCGCCGCGACTCCCGTCACGGTGGTGGTGACGCCCTATGCTCAGGACAGGATGAGGCAGCGGGACATCGACGACGCGGACCTAGTGACGGCGCTCTCGAGCTGCCGTAGTTCGCATGGCAAGGGAAAAACGGAGGGTAGGTTTGAGGTGGCGGCGACGACCGATCGCGGACAAGTCCGCGTCATCTATGAGCACCCCTGTCCCGACATCGTCCTCGTAATAACGACGTACCCGGAACCGACATAAAAGATGCTATCAATTGTTGAAATCGATCGTGAACACGATGTGGCGTACATCCTCCTTCGCCCAGAACTACGCGACCGACGTCGCGGAGGGCAATCGTTGCGAGTCGCCGACGACATAGTACTTGATCTCGACGCGAGCGGACAGCTAATCGGCATCGAGTTGCTGAACGCTTCATCGCGGCTCGATCTCAGCACTGCGGGAGAGACTAGTGACCTCATTGTCGGAGTCAAGGAGGCGGCTTCGATTCTTGGTGTGGAGAAGCCGAACTTCATCAGGGATTTTGCGAACAAACCCCAATTCCCGGCGCCCATCGCAGAGTTGGCAAGCGGGCGCTTCTGGCTCCGCTCGGACATCGAGCGCTACGTCCGGGCTCAAACTGAAGATCAACGCCGAAAACCGCTGTTTGAGGTGGGCGAACTCGTCGCCCTTCAGTCGGAGCCAAGCGTGCTCATGCCGGTCATCGAGGTGATTTCTGCCGGTGCGGAGTATCGATACCGCGTTTTCCACAATAACTCGAAGGCAATCTATTACGAAAGCCAGTTGCAAAAGGCTGCCGTTCCCGCGGACGACCACAAGGCCGTCACTGTCCAGCAGTTGCACGCACATCTCACAAGTCTTCAGGTCCTATCGCCCTCCACCGAAAAGCTCTTCTCTTTGCGCTCCGGCCGGGTCCAGTTCGTCCCCTATCAGTATCTCCCTGTCCTGAAACTCATTCGCGCCGATCGCCCCCGTCTGCTCATAGCCGACGAGGTCGGCATCGGGAAGACGATCGAAGCGGGTCTCATCATCAAGGAGCTCCGCGCAAGGATGGATATCTCGTCAGTGCTCGTGATCTGCCCCAAGGCACTGGTTGCGGAGCGGAAGTGGTTTACGGAGATGAAGCGCTTCGATGAACAGTTCATATCACTAGACGGACCGCTGTTGCGCCATTGCGTTAAAGAGACGGACCTGGAAGGCGAATGGCCGGAGCAGTACAGCAAAGCCATCCTGCCTTTCTCTCTCTTCGATTCAGATCTCGTGTTCGGCCAGAAGAACGGTCGGAGCGTGAAGCGCGGCGGCCTCCTCGATCTCAATCCTCCACCTAAGTTCGACCTAGTGATCGTCGACGAGGCCCATCACATCCGCAACCCTGAGACATTGCTTCATCAAGGCATACGGTACTTCTGCGACAACGCCCACGCGGTGATTTTGTTGAGCGCAACTCCCGTTCAGCTCGGCAGTGACGATCTGTTCACACTCCTGAACGTGCTCCGTCCCGATCTCATCATCGATGACGCCAGCTTCGAACAGATGGCGGCGCCGAATCGGTACATCAATGCGGCAATCCAGCACTGTCGGACGGCAGGCCCGAATTGGCAGGAGCAAGCCCGAGAGAGCCTGCATGAGGCCGCCCACACCGATTGGGGGCGCCTCTTCCTGCGCGATGCTCCCGCGTTCCGGGACGCTTGCGAACGGCTTCAGCGAAACTCACTGGACCACCCGGGGCGCATCGCACTGACGCGCTCGATTGAAGACTTGTACACGTTCCGGCCGCTCATCAACCGAACACGGCGAAGGGATATCGGGGAATTTACCACGCGAAAGCCCGAAACCCTGACGGTTGAGTTTACTCCGAAGCAAAAGCAGTTCCATGACCGGCTCCTCGGTGTTATCGCGAGGATTCTGATGCTGCTGAACGGCCCCCAGAACGTGAAATTCATGATGACAACGATCCGCCGGCAAGCCGCGAGTTGTCTGTATGGTCTGGCACCTCTCCTGTCGGACATCTTGAACCGCAAGCTGGACCGATTGGAATTGATGGAAACGAGCGACGCAGAAGAGGAGGTTGAGTTCGGATTCACGGATGAGATCAAGCGCGACATAGAAGCGTTACTCGAAGAGGCCCGTGAACTCGACTCGGACGACCCAAAGGTGGCTACGTTGATCCAGGTCTTGGTGGACAAGAACAAGAGCCCGAACAACAAGGCGCTCGTCTTTAGCACGTTCAGGCACACGCTTGCGTACCTCGACACGCACACCCGCGAAGCAGGGCTTCGAGTCGCCACAATCCACGGAGGCGTGCCTGATGAAGAGCGGGCGAGCCTGAGAGCCCGTTTCGCTTTGCCCAACGATGACCCTGACGCCATCGATATCCTGTTGTCGTCTGAAGTGGGATGCGAAGGCTTGGATTTCCAGTTCTGCGATTTTCTTGTGAACTACGATCTCCCGTGGAATCCGATGCGAATCGAGCAGCGAATCGGCCGTATCGATCGCTATGGTCAGCGCAGTGAAACCGTCGCGATTCTTAACTTCATCACTCCTGGAACCGTCGATGCCGAAATCTACGACCGCTGTCTCTGGCGGATTGGGGTGTTCCGGCACGCCGTCGGCGGCAACGAAGAAATTCTCGGTGAAATCACGCGCGAGTTGCACGCGATCGAGGAGAGCTTCGCTTTGTCGCCCGATGAACGAGCCCGTCGGCTCCAGCAACTCGCCGATAATGCCGTCCGACAAGCGAGCGAAGAACAGGAACTCGAATCGCGGCAATCGGAGTTGTTCGGGCTGCATGTGCCACCTAAGACGTGGCGTGACGAGATCCGCGATTTCGAAACGTTTTGGCTGTCGAGCGCCGCGATCCATGGCAGCATAAACACGTATCTCAGCGCCCGATTGGGCAACGGTCGGGATTATATTTTGGGGGACAAGCCCCTCAAGACCTTGCGCCTCAATCAAGAGGCTAGAGGCGTTCTGCTCGACGACTACAGACTGCTGCCTCGTTCCATCGACCCGGTCGCGCGCGAGTGGGAAAAATGGCTGCGAGGCGCGCTGCCGACGCTTTCGATCACGTTCGAACAACAAACCGCCGCGGAGAATCCGAAAGTCGTGTACCTATCAGTGCTTCACCCTCTGGTGCGACAGGCGGCACGGTACTTGGAGATCACGGACCCAAAGTATTGCGCGCTCGCGGCGGTGAACGGTGACATATCGCCGGGAGTCTATCCCTTTGCGCTCTACCGATGGGTCAAACACGGCGTCCGACCGGATGAGACATTGATGCCCGTCTCTACGAATCCTGAGATCGAATGCTCGTTGTTGAATCTCTTACGGTCGGCGCGCGATTCCGGCCCGGCGCCGCCGGAGCACTTCGATGAGCTCGACGCCCTCGATTCCCGCCACTATAGCAAATGGACCGAAGCGCGGGCGGGCCACATGGCGGGCAATCGGCAGCTCGTGGAACATCGGATCCAGAGCTTGACCGTGAGCCATCGGGCTCGTTGCAAGGCGATCGAAGATCAGGTTGCCCGTGCCACGAACGAGAAGATCCGCTTAATGAAAGAGAGCGAGCTCGTCCGAGCGAATGCGGACTTTGCTCGCAGGATGGAAGAACTGCAGGCTGCCGCAAAGAGTGGTGATATCCGGGCAACCCCGGTGGTCTTTGGAACGCTGACGATCACGCCAGCGGGCGTATGAATACATTTCTCGATGAAGTCCGTACAAAACGGCAGAAACTCGCCGCCGTGCTCAAGGACGAGGAGTATTCCGGCATCCGGGAGATCGTCGAAGAGCTGTATCCCGACCGGGCTCACTTCATCTACGAGCTCCTTCAAAACGCCGAGGACCAAGGGGCGACCGCGGCATACTTCGACCTTGAGGAGGATCGGCTCACGTTCGAGCACAACGGCCGGCCATTTGATCGGAACGATGTCCTCGGGATTACCAACATCGGCAAGGGCAACAAGTACCACCGCGAAGACAAGATCGGACGCTTTGGCGTGGGGTTTAAGGCGGTCTTCGCCTATTCCGAAACGCCGCACATCTGGTCCTCCACATTTTCCTTCAAAATCACAGACCTCGTCTTGCCTACGGCGCTGGACACGCTCCCGAACATCGGCGAGAGAACCCGTTTTGAATTTCCGCTGAACAATCCGAAGAAAACTCGCGAGACCGGGTACGCAGAGATCGAAGCCGGGTTAAACGAACTAGACGAGACGACGCTCTTGTTCCTGCCCAACCTCGAAGTGATCGAATGGCGCATCGGAGCGGATGCGTCCGGTGAAGTTCGACGGATTCAGCACTCCAAGTTTCACGTTGAGGTCCTGAAGCGCGGGTCCGGAAGGAAAGCGACGTCGCATTTCCTGAAATTCGACCGTCCCGTGGAGGGCCTCGACAAACAACGAATCGCAGTCGCATTCGCGCTGGAGCCCCTGCCGAACGTGGCCGGGTTCGATCCCGCCGAGGCTCTCGGAAAACAAATGAAGATAGCGCCAGCGGCGGGAAGAGTGGCGGTATTTTTTCCGGCGGAGAAGGAAACGTCGGGCTTACGGTTTCACTTGCACGGGCCATTCGTTCCGGAACTGAGCCGCGCCAGCATCAAAGAGACCCCCGCCAACGACCCTCTGTATCGGCAACTCGCCTCGCTCGCGGCCGAGGCGTTGCACCATATTCGCGACGAAGGGCTGCTCACCGTGGATTTTCTGAGCGTACTGCCGAACCCGCAAGAACTGATTCCCTCTCGCTACCAGGGCATTCGGAAGGCGATCATCGATGAGATGAACTGTCAGCCGCTAACGCCGACCCACCGAAGGTCGCACGCGGCAGCCCGGCATCTTTTCCATGCGAGCGCGGCGCTCAAGGACCTCCTCACGGACCAAGACCTGGCGTTTCTTGTGGACGACGCGGAAAGGCGGCAATGGGCGGCCGGAGCCACGCAGCGGCATAGCGACGCCGACCGGTTTCTTTCCGGGCTCGAAATAGAGAAATGGGATGTAGATGAATTCGTGGACCTCCTGCGCGAAAAGACTCTCAAAGGGCGGCGATATACTTCTACTCCGCCGTATTTCGTTGAGGGTCCCGACCAGACCTTCGTGGAATGGTTGTCAGGTAAGAGCCCTGATTGGCATCAGAAGCTCTATTCCCTGCTGTTCGCCGAGCTCGGCCCGAATGGGCGCTGGCATCGCTTGAAGGGCGCCGGAATCGTCCGGCTGAGCGATGGATCGTACGACGTTGGGACCAGCTGCTTCTTCCCGGCCGATGGCGTCGAGATGGATGGCGTAATGCCCCGAGTCGATGCCCGTGTCTACACTTCTGGCAGGGCCAAAGCGCAGCAGGAGAATGCCCGCAAACTGTTGGAGCAGATCGGCGTCCGTCAGGTCGGCGAGGCGGAAGAGATTGAAGTGATTCTAAAGCGGAGGTATACACAAGCGGAATTCAAGCCCCAGAAGCAGGATCTCAAGCGCTTTGTTGCCTTGACCGAAAAAGACACGACGAAAGCGAACTTGTTTGGAGAATACTTCATCCTCGAGGGCGCCGATGGCCAATGGCGCAAACCCGAGGGAATCTATCTGGATGAACCATTTCTCGACACGGGTCTCCGTGCGTATTTCGAGGCGCTGGGGAAGCACCCGGGACGTGTCCTCCCTGCAGCTCGGTACACGGATGCCGGCGTCAGTCTCAAGCGATTTGTCACGTTTGCTCAGGCAGTCGGTGTGCAGACGCGTCTTCAGATCGTTGAGGTCCGTTGCGACGGCAACCCACAATACGGGTACCTTCGCGGCGTCGGCGGTGAGCGGTACACGTCGTCCATAAACAGGGACTACAGCATCCTTGGCCTTGACCGAATTCTCACAACGCCGACGGTACCAATTTGCCAGGTAATTTGGCGGACGATGTCGTCGCTTCCCGCGCAGACGCCATACCTGCAAGCTACCTTTCAGAAAAGCGAAAGGTGGGGATCTCGGCACGCTGACTCGCAACTTGTGCACCAATTAAGGACGGCCGCCTGGGTGCCACAAGGCGAGTCCGTGTTTGTGCGACCGAAGGACGCGTCACGCGACCTGCTTCCCAAGGGGTTCCCGTTTGATCCGGGCTGGCGGTGGCTGAGCGTGATCGGCTTCGGAGAAGAGGTAGCCAAGAAATCGGAAGAGCAGCGTCAAAGAGAGGTTGTGGCGAGGGAAATGGGTTTTGCTGACAACGCCAGCTTGGAGAGGGCCAGGCGGTTCGCAGCATTACCACCGGAAGAACAAGAGCGCCTCCTCGCGAGCCGCCGGGAGACGCCAGTGACTGGTTTGCCAGAGAACGTACCTAACAACCCGGACCGGCGCGCTGAACGCGTGGGAACCAGGGCAGCGGAAGCACCTGAACGACAGACCGAGGCACGGACGAGGTCCGTTTCCATTGGGATCGACGAGGTAAAACAAGAAGCCGCGCAATACCTTCGCCAGCAATACACCAATCTTGACGGAGATATGATTTGCCAGGTTTGCAAGACGGTTCTGCCGTTCAAGCTCGATGACGGAACGGACTATTTCGAAAAGGTGGAGTTCCTTCCCGAACTAGAGCGACGTCATTATCAAAACTACTTGGCGCTGTGCCCAAATCATGCAGCCATGTTCCAGTATGCGAACGGATCGAGTAACTCACTCCTGGAATCCGTAGCTGCCTTTGCGGAGAACGAACTCCCGGTTGTGCTCGCGGAGCGGGAAACCACAATCTACTTTACTCAAACTCATCTCGCCGATTTGAAAGAAGTCATCAAAGTAGACGGTGAGATGCTTAACCCGCCAAGCTCGGCCTGAGTCAGGGTGTATCGTTGCGCGTTGCCGCGCCATTGTTGTTCTGACCTAGACGTGGTGCTAGTCGTAGCCGGCTGGGACAGGAGGGCGAATGGTCACGGCAGGATGGCCTGGAACTCTTGTTTCGACAGGGCCAATATGGTGTAGTCAGCGTTCGAGAGGAAAACATATGGGAGTAGTCCGGAATCTTTCCGTGCGGGTTCCATGGCACGATCGAGCCTGGGATGGGCACGTGTGCGATGACCCACTTGGTAACAGCTCATGCCTCGCGTTGAAGTTGATCTCCGAAAAGCGCCGGGATGACATCGAAGAGGGCGTGAAGAGCGAGGCGTTTGAGTCGCTTACTCCCGATCAGACGCCACCTTGCCTGCGAGCTTCCGCGAGTTTCTTGAGCGCCCACGCCTATTCGTACGAGAGCGTCATGTCGTATTCGACATGGAGCAAGGATCACAACCACATCCAGCCCCGGCCGGTTCATATACCTGCCTGGGGCGCTCTCACCATTCCGTACCGGTGGATGCTGAAGGAGAGCGGCTTTCAGATCGCACAGGACCTGGAACTGGACGCCGCGCCGGAGCGCGAACCCGTTAACCCGAACTGGCTCGCGCGCACGAGTTGGATTCAGGGTTTCTCAAATCAGGCAGCGTTGCTGGAAGCCTTTGCGAAACCGCTCATCGAAGAGGAAAGTCTGGTGCTGCTCTATGCCACCCGCACGCCGCTCTGCGATGACGAACGACGCGTCGTGCTGGGCGGGGCGCTGCTGAACAAGAAGCACGATCTTGTCGAATACCCTTACAAAAACGGGCAGGACTCCGCTCTAAAAGCAATGGTGTGGGAACGTCCAATACAGCACAGCCTGAGGCCCGCGCGGGCCGGGGGGTTCACCGGCGGATTCGTCATGCCGTACCACGCGTTATTGACGGAACTGGAACGCCGACCGGAACTAGAGCCTCGCGATTACATCGCCTTCGCGCCCGACGATGCGCGCATTCAATTCTCATACGGAAGCGAGCATGTCACACACGGCGCGGCGGCGGCGGCCCTGATTTCGGCGCGCAACGCACTGGAGCGATCAACTGGCGTGCTGACCGGACCGTTGGACAGATATATCCGCTGGATAGATGAGCGGCTGAGCCGGCTGTGGAAGCTCCAAGGTCCAGCCCCCGGTCTTGGCGTGGTCCTCTCGGCTCTCCACTCCGGGTTCAACGGCACCCTGTTCGCGATGGCGCTCGCGGACGAACTGGAGCCGAACGCCGATCCTTGGCCGGTCATCGACGGCATTTTCTCGGGGAAACGAAAAGCGCCGTCAGGCGCGCCCGCGGTAACGATGCTGCTGCGCAAGCGCTGGGAACGGCTGAAATCTGATTCGGCGCAGATGGATTTCATCAAGCTGCTCGCGCGCGTCGAACTGACTCAGGATCAGGCGTCTCGCGCGATCGCAATGGAGGCGCCCGCGATTCTTTCGAATCCGTACCTGCTGTTCGAGGGCGACCGCACGGCGAATGATCCGATCTCGTTCGGCGTTGTGGATCGCGGGCTCTACCCCGGCAAGGAGATCGCTGCTGCTCATCCTTTGCCTGTGATGTGTAATCCTGCGCTGACGGAGTACGACAATCAACATCGCCTGCGCGCAGCCTGCGTTGACATTCTTGAAGAGAGCACCCATGACGGCCATACCTTCCTGCCGATTGGGAAAGTGACAGAACTTGCGGCTGAGTTGTCGCCTGTCCACAAGCTCCCGCTTGACGCCAATACGGTTGACATCTGTCGCGATGATTTCGGGCCGGCAGTCTCGGTTACCGGCAAAGGGAAAGACATCACGATACAACTCGATCGGTATGTCGCCATTGGAAAGCTGCTGACGCAGGCCGTCACTGGCCGTTTGGTGAATGCGCCTGAGCCTGTGGACGTAAAATGGCGCGAGCTCGTCAACAATAAGTTCGGCAGGATGGACAGCAAGGACGCCGACGAGGAGCGCGCGCGCGGGGAAAAGGCCGCGGCGCTCCAGCGCCTTGCGAATGACCGGATTGGCGTTCTCATCGGACCGGCGGGAACGGGCAAGACGACCGTCATTCAGTTGCTGCTCACGCGCACGGATATAGTCGGCACGCGGATTGTCCTTTTGGCTCCTACGGGAAAGGCCCGCGTCCGGCTCGGGCAGGAGACCGAGCAATCCAGCAATGCGCAGACCGTTGCGCAGTTCCTGCTGGGAACACGTTTTGATCCCGACACGGGGCGGTATTACGTCAACCACGAGGCACCAAAGACGGAAGCGACGACATGTATTGTCGATGAGGCATCGATGTTGACGGAGGACATGCTCGCAGCCATCGTGGATGCCCTGCCGGTAAACTGCCGGCTTATCCTGGTTGGCGATCCCTACCAGCTTCCGCCGATCGGGGCTGGCTGTCCATTCGTTGACATTATCGAGCATCTTAAACGCGCGCATAAAGGCAGGGGTGTCGCGGAACTCAATACGCCGCGCCGTCAGGAAGACACATCCGGAAGCAAGTCAAAACCGACGCCCGTGCTCTCGCGGTCGGACGTTCAGCTCGCAGCCATCTTTTCTGGTCGTGAACTGCCGCCCGGCGAGGATGAAATCATCGTGTCCGCTATCGAAGGCAAGGACGACGAGACCGTCAGATACCGCCGCTGGGAAAATACGGCGGACTTACCGGAACTGATCGAGTCCGCGCTCAGCGAAGAGTTCGGGTGCAGCAAGGGCGATCTGGTGGCCGAAATCGAAGTGTCGCTCGGGGCAACCCGGAATGCCAAGGGCTACCTGAACTTCGAGCGGCAATGCTCTCAGGCGACGGCCAACTGGCAAATCCTGAGCGTCACCCGTAACGGGCCGGGCGGTTCGATCTTCTTAAACCGCCGGGTCAAGGACCGTCTGCGGAGCCAGCGCCTGCGCGACGCTGTCGAATCGAACAAGGTTCCGCATTACCGGGACTGGATGCGATTCATTAAGCCGCGCGGCGCGGAGCAGATCGTTTATGGCGACAAGGTCATCTGCGTGCGCAATCACCGGCGCAAGCCCTACATCTATGCCGACGGAGTTAGTGAGAGAGAATACCTCGCCAATGGCGAAATCGGGATGGTGACGGGCCAGATGCAGTGGGGAAAGAGCAACCCGTCGTTTACGCATGTCGAATTCGCGGGACGTGAGGACCGGAACTTCTCGTTCGCGCGATCCGCCTTTTCCGAGGATGGTCAGCCTTACCTTGAGCTCGCTTATGCCATCACAGTCCACAAGGCACAGGGCAGCGAGTTCGGCGTCGTAGTACTAATCCTGCCGTCGTATAGCCGGCTTGTCTCCCGCGAGATGTTGTACACTGCGCTCACGCGGCAGAAGCGGCGCATCTGGATTCTGCACCAGGGCTCGTTCGAAAAATTCCTGTCATTGCGACAGTACATCTTTTCGGATATTGCGGGCAGGTTCACGAACCTGCTGCATACGCCAGACCTTCAGATTCCGCGCATCGCGGCCGAGATCCCGGTAGGCCTGAAAGGCGCGCAGCGCGGCTTCCTGGAGGAGAAGCTCATGCACCGCACCTTGCGCGGTGAGATGGTGAGCTCGAAAAACGAGGTGGTCATCGCGAATATACTCTTCGCACTCGAAAAGGAAGGGCGCCTGCAATACCAGGTCGAGCCGCGCTTGCCGTTCGACGATGGGAGAGGCCGATGGGCCGATTTCCTGGTCGAAGCAAATGGAAAGAGCTGGTATTGGGAGCATTGTGGAAGACTCGACGATGAACAGTACCGTCGCCGATGGGAGCGCAAGCGCAAACTTTACGCGGCGAATGGCTTCAAGGAGTATTCCTCGGACACCCCGCACGGACGGCTTATCGTGACGAAAGATGGCCCTGAATACGGCCTCGACTCACAGGAGATCGAAAGTCTGGCGCTAAAGATCTTTTTCGCCTGAGGTAATGCATAATGTTGCCGGGCGTCGGAACGAACGACAGGAGCGCCGTGATCCCGGCGATGGTCCGTAGGCCTATCCATCTGAGCCTTTGGAAGAGCGTGCGCTCCGTCCTGCGCGACCAAGCCACGAAAGAACTACTGAAACGCATTGGCGCAGTGCTCGCCGCGATGCTGCTTTATCGGCTTCCGCAACGCCTTACTGATGCAGATGGGGACGCATCAAAGCGCCGATGCGTTCGTTCCGTTGGCGGGCGTATTAGGTTGAATCTTCTGAATCTCGCTTAGCGCTAAATCCGTGAGCGCGTCATTCAGCGGCACGTAATCCAGAAGCTTGGCGCGGTCGCGTCCGTCCGGACCCACAGCCCAGCTCAGGAAGTCCTTAATCAACTCGCCGGACCGAGCACTAGGGCTGAGCGGAGCAAGAACCCAGGTCAGAGAAACAATCGGATACGCGTCCTCCACATTCGTCTCGAAGATGGCCCGGGCGATCTCCTGCGGATTGGGCGGCAGAGTCTTCGGCAGGGCTTTGTTCACGCTTTCGATTCCCGCGAGGACCGGCTGATCCATCAGGTTTCTCACGCGGCCGAACCGGAGCGCGCGGAGATCCGCGGCAAACGAGAATTCGACATAGCCGATAGCGTTGGGAGTCGACGCCACCAGTTCGGCAACGCCCGAGCTGTGCGTAGCCGGCATGGTGAAGCTCGGCCATTGGACTCTAAAGCCTGTTCCCAGGCGCCAGGCTGTGCGCCGAGCTTTGAAGAATGACGTGAGGGCGTAGGTGGTGCCGCTCCCATCGTCCCGGCGAACCACTTTGATTTCGGACTTCGGCAGGCGTACACCTGCGTTTTCCCGCGCAATTGCTGGATCGTCCCAACGGCGGATGTCCCCCTGGAAGATCGCCGCGAGTATATCGGGACTGAATTGCAACAGCGGCGTTGTGTCCTCGAACCTGTAGATCGGCGCCACAGCGCCTGCCACCGAGGGAACGTAGATATGTGGACGACGGGCCGCCGCGCCAGGGACCAGCGCGTCCTCTTCGTCTGGCGTGAGCCTCCAATCACAACCCGCGAAATCAGTGTGACCCCGCAGAAAATTCCGCACGCCCTCCTCGCTGCCCACGGGGTCATAGGTGAGCTTTGCGTGGGGATTGCCTTTCAGGTACTCCGTAATCAAATCCTGATAAACAAGGTCAGGAAAGGTTGCACCGCTGCCGTGCGCAGCCTCCTTCAGTGGCATGGTCGGGGTCCCCGGCGTTTTTAATGCTAGAACCGGGCCGCGATTCTTGATCGAACAGGATGCGGTGAAAAAGGCCGGAAGGACTGCGATGGCGCGACGCCGGGTCAAAGTCACGAGCGTCATTATCTTTCTCCTTTCAATTTTCGGTTGATCGATTCCACGCTGTTCTGCAAGCCCAATTCGCCGGTGCACGCTTCGGTACTCTTCATGTCGTCGGTGAGACCCGCCTTGATGAAGGAGTACGTCCACAGTGACCGCCCGGGCAGGGCCGAGCGCGCCCGCGCCGGCAGGTCGAAAGTGGCATTGAGCTGAATCGGGATACGGCCGTTCGCGGCGCTGCATTGCGGGCAGGACAGCACCGCATCGGCTTCATCGCGACGCGAGACAACAGCGTAAGGTTGTTGAGACAGACAGGAGTCGGCGATAAGGCGGAACAAGCTGAGTTCGGGTTCGAGCCCGAACGGCTTCTCCACGAATATCCGCAAAGGTACATCAACGCGCACTTCGAACTCGGCGGAGGCGATGGAAGGCCCCATCGCCTTGACCAGGATTTTGTACGTGCCAAACGCTGTCGGCGTGCCCTGCAACCGGTGGTTTGCAGTGTCGTAAGAGAGGAAGCGCGGCAGGCCAGAGACAGTGATGTTTGGCGCGGGAGCGTCTGCAACCTGGAGCTCTTCCGAAAACAGCTGACCCAATCTGGCTTGAAAGGCTGAGGTAAGGAGCCGCGTCGGCACGCCCCGTACCATCAAAAGCAGTGGCACGCTGGCTGTGCGGCCGTGGGCATCCTCGACCTGTATCAAGAAATTGTAGGTCCCCGGTGCGGCTGGTGTGCCGGAGAGCTTTCCTTCCGCGCCGAGGTGAAGACCGGGAGGAAGATTCGACCGGGATGACCACCGATAGTGCCCTTCACCGCCGGACGCCGTGAATGTAACATCCAAAATACGGCGGCCGGCCATGGCGTCAGGCAACGCCGCCAGAGGAGCGATCGCTACGGGCGGGCGAATGGTGACATCAACCGGAGCAGATGCACTCGATCCCGCGGAATCAACGGCGCTGACCGAGAGGGTAAAGCGGCCCGCCGCGCCCGGTATGCCTTCGAGTCTTCCGGCGGCGCCGTCGAAATGGAGCCCGGGCACGACACGATCAAGGCTGAAAGAGTATTTTCCCGTTCCCCCAGTGGCCATGAAGTTTTGCGCATATGGAACACCCACGGTCCCTTCGAGCGGAGAGTTTTCGATGACAACCGCGAGCGGCTGCCGGATCGCGATGTTGAACTCCGCCGAAGTTGTGTGGCCCTTGCCATCTTTCATGCGGACCGAAAACCTGTAATCACCGGCCGCACGCGGAACACCTGTAATCGCGCCGGAACGAGGGTCCAGGCGAAGACCAGGTATGAAGCGGCCGCTCGTGCTCCAGTGAAGGGGCGATCGGATTCGCGCATTGGCGGGCTCTTCCAGCCGGTAACTGTACGCAGTGCCGACGACGCCTGGCGGCAGATCGCCGCCGTCCAGGACCAGTGAGGAGGACTCGCCGCCTCCCGCCGCCGCGGGACGGGCAGGCGTTGCCGGCTTATCCGGTTTGCTGGCACCACCATCCTGCGCGGTTTTCTCGGGCGGCAACGTGATCGCCGATTTATGCAGCATCTGGCGGAGTGCGAGAGCACCACCAGTCACCAGCGCGAACACCAGGCAACTGGCCAAGACGATACGAAGAGACATCTTCTTGGTCCGGACATGGATGGATGCGAAGAGCCCAGCGGCTTGGGGAGCCACCGGAGGCGCACGATGCGGGCTGCGACCGACCGTCAAAATGTGCAGGCGATCGAGAATGAGCCCGGCAATTTCGTCGGGACCGCGGCCCGCCGCATCGACATATCCATCGATCGAAAAACTGCCCGTGACGTCACCGTCATCGAGGCGGATCGGCATGATGGAGCTGTCCTTCCTCTTTTTAAGAAGGTCTCGCACCGCCCGCCACTCGAGTCCGGGCCATTCCTTGCGCTCGTAATCGCGGCCCAGAAACACGACGACGAGTTCAGATTCATTGTGATAGAGGTTTTGCAGATAGGTGTCGAGGTTCGGCCGAGCGAATTCAGCTTCGAAGAACCTGTCGTACAGCGTGCGTTCGCGGCCGATTTCGATTTCAAGACAATATGCGACCTGCGAAACGAAGTTCCGGCGTTCGCCAGGAAATGACAGCGCGACCAGAAACCGCTTGTTCGAAGAGATCGCCTGCGATCGATCCTGCGTGGGCGGGAGATGGGGTGTTTCGTCGTGAAGTTCAACCCCGGGGGAGGCGTCCGGCTCTTTGGTAGACAGCATGGTTTAGAATCGCAGCGCACTGTTACAACACTACGAAGCCCACCAGCGCGGCCTGAAAAATTACGGGATGCCTGGCGGATGCTTGGGATGGTCGTCCAGGTCCTTATGAAGACGCTTTGTGGAAACTTTGAAGTTTCTTCGATACAATCCGGTTACATCGTGCCCGTCGCCAAAGCTCCTGCCTTCCTGCGGCCCGAGCATATCGCTATTCTCGTGGCGCTCTGGGAAGATCTCCACCAGGGCAAAAAGCGCGGCCTTGGCCGCCGTGAACTCAAGCTGCGGCTCGTGCGCAACAAAGACTCGGTCACGGTTGATGAAGCCGCTGTTTCAAAGCTCAGCCCGGTTCAATCAGTAACGCCAATCTTCGAGTCGGCAGGGACGCTATATGCCCAAATCGGCCATCTCAAACAGCTCAAGAGTCTCGTTGAAACGAACACCGCCTATAGCGGCGGAAAGCCGTCCGACGTGTACACGATTGCGCTGGAGAAGGCCGTGACTTGGCCGACGACGGCAAGAATACTGGTGGAGATCTATGACGCCGACGATCTGACAATCGAAGAGGACGTTCTCGTCACCCGGATCAGGAAAATGAGGCTCAAGCGATCCGCCGATGGTTCAGAGCTGAGCGAGGGCGGCATCAAGAACGCCATTGCCTGGGTGGCCGAAGACAAGCGGGACCCGCCGTACATTCGGCGCGAAGGGGATCTTCTCACCGCGCGACCGCGCCTCAAGTTTGAGATTGATTATCTGAGAACGATCGCCGCGCGCGCCGCCAGAGTCGTAAAATAAGCAGGCACGTTCCAATAGGATCATTTTCAAATTGAGCCATCAAATGACCAGATCGTGACTGGCGCTGTTGGAAGTTGTTCGGCGGCGCTTGTCGTAAATCTGAGTGGTGGTGACCTGTCTGTGGCCCAGCAGTTCCTGCACCTTGCGGATGTCGGTATTGCCGTCGAGCAGCAGTGTGGCGTTGGTCACGCGCAGCGCGTGCACGGTGTGAGAGTCAGCGCATCTGCGGCTTGCCATCCTTGCCCGTGATTTCCTTCATCGCGCCAGGCAGGCGCACCAGGTAATCGAGAATCGCCCGGTACATCGTCACTTCGCCCATCGGGCGTTCCGCGAGATCGTGGAACCGGGAGCACGGCGGGGGGCGGAAGAGGGGGCTAGAGGTCAATGCGGCGCGGTGGATATACTCCTCGATCGCCCGGCCGGCGACAGGATCGAGCCCGATCGTGCGGTGCTTGTTGACCGGACCGATTCAAGAGTTGCTCACTTGGCGATGATTTCGGACGCCGCGGTTCCGCCTTCACGGGTGTGACCCTCACTCAACCACACTGTGCTAATGCTTGATGCCTGCCGAGAAGAGCCGCTGGAGGCCGCAGTGGGGAGTTCCAACGCTTCGTCAGACTGCCGCCCGACCCTCTGATCAAACAAGGCAAGCCTCGCACAGACGCACGGTCTGCAGTCTCCCCAAAGCATTCGCTCTCGGCGGTTCCGGAATGGCGTCGACGAGTGGGCACCTGGACTCGGAGTGGCTCGACGAATTCCGGGGACGCGAGCCGCTTGCAAGTCAAGCCATTGAAAACATGGAGCGGGAGACGGACTCGAACCGCGACGTCCAGCGTGGAAAGCTGGTTCTCGAAAGCAAATCCGTACGCTGCCCGCCAAAAGCGCGGGTGTAAAGACGCTTGGCTTTGTACGCATAATGTTGCCAAAGCGGCAACTTAATGGGTGCAGTCACAATCACCACCACCACCCCGTCAGTTTCAGGAGTCTTCATGTCCCGCCTCGCCGCCAAAGTTCGCTGCAATTATTACCCCTTGCCGCTCAGGGAAGCGGAAAGAATCCGGCACCTCGTGCAGTTTCCCGTCGAGCCGTTCTCCGCTTTGGACCCGTGCGTCGGCGAAGGCATCGCGTTTGCCGCCATCACCAGGGATTCGAGCGCCCGGCGCTACGGCATTGAGCTGGACGCTTACCGCGCTGAGCAAGCAGCGCCGATGCTGACTAAGCTCATTCAGGGCAATTGCCTTGAAACCCATTGCCCAGTTGAATCCTTTTCACTCGTCTACGAAAATCCGCCCTACGATTGGGCGCTTTCACCAAATGCTCGGGAACGGTTGGAGGCGGTCTTCCTGAATCACACGTTTCGGTGGCTCATTCCCGGCGGCGTGCTGCTCCTCGTTATTCCGGCAGAGCGGGCGGCGGACTGTGCCCAGGTTCTGGCCTCCCATTTCAAGCGTTGCCGGATTTTTCGTCTCGGCAGTCCGGAATCGGTCCGTTATCGCCAGGTCCTGATTGCTGGCGTCCGTCGCACTCGCCGCGAGCGCGAACAACTCCGCGATCGCGACATCAGCGAAGGCCGCTCTCTCTTCACCACGCTCGGACGTGAATACGAACGTCTTGCAGAGCTGCCCGAGTCCTACGACGATCCATATGCCGTTCCGCCAACCGGGCCGGCGACACTGACGTTCAAAGGACTGCCGCTCGACGAAATAGAGGACTTGATTCCGACGTCGCTGGCGTCCCGTCAAGCCGCAAGAATTCTGGCGCCAGAACCCACTGTAATCGGCGGACGACCTCTTACGCCGTTGCACGCCGGTCAGGTGGGCCTGGTCGCTTGTTCCGGCCTCATCAACGGCATCTTTGGCTCAGGCGAAGAACGTCACATCGCGGCGTGGAAAAGCAAAAAGGTCACAACGAAGTTCACTGAAGAAGAGGCGGACGGGACGACCATCCTCCGCGAGCGGGAGCGCTTCGTTCAGGAACTCTCCGTCGTGTTCGCTACCGGCGAGACGGGCACCCTTGAATGAAGCTCAACCCTCGGACGGATGCGGGCTGAGCCCACGCCGACCGTCGCCGTTATGAGGGAATCGGAGGGCGATACCAATGAAGAACGCTCACGAACGCTTTGGCTGGTTGGAGTTCGAAAAGCAGCTCAGGGATACGAGGACGAAGATTCGCGTCGCGCTGGATCGTTTCATCGGGGAGCCATCTGATAGCAAGGAAGTGTCCGGGATCTGCCATCTCGTTTCGGTGTTTGGAAACGATGTAGATATCGGAGCCATCTGGGCGGCGATCGCGGGCCAAGACTGGCTGACGGTCTGCGGTCCCGGCGTTGCCGAACGCAGGGTGTCGTTAGGAAAAGATCCCCGGGTGTATCGCGGAACGCTAACCGTCGCCAGCAGAAGCCGAAGCGTGCGCCACCTGGTAGCACTCTCAGCGCAGATGGCCGACGACACCGATGTCGGGAGGATCATCTTGAGCCGAGGCAATCCCGAATTTGTTCTATACCGAATTTCACAGCGGCTCGGACTACCGGTTCATCCTGCTTGGGCCAGTTGGTTTTGGAGCGCGTTGGTTCAGCAGGGACGGATACAGCCGTTGAACGGCTTGGGATATCGTCCCCTGGCGGTGGCCGGGACGAAGGACGAATTCTTGAAGTGGATCGGAATGGCGGTAAAGGAGAAGGAGATCGAGATTCCTGAGGACGGCACCTCGGTCCATTGGAAGCCATTTCCTGCAAACCCTCTCGATTGAAGAAACCACAACGGGGGTTTAAGCCCTGATCTTTGTGGATGCCCACAGACGTCTCCTTCGTTGTCGGCACGGATTTTATCCTCGCGGCATCCTCCGTCATTCTGGGCTTCCTTCGCCGACTGATTTGATCCCAAAGTCGTCAAGAGGTCGGTGAGCGAGGCCGGGCACCGCTCCTCTTTTGTGCGTGGCGGCTCGGAAGATTGCCGCGTATCGGCCCGCGTACCGCAGAGTACAGATCCCTCACCCATGAAAGGGCCAGCTATGAATATTCCGTCAACAATCGCAGACTATTTGCGGCGCTGTTCGCAGGAGTTGGGTGAACGAATCCTGCATGACTATCCGGCACTACAGGCACCTGGCGATCCCATCTCGGATCGGTTCAATAGCCTGCTGCGGACTCCCTTTGCCGCACAACGCCTCGCGGTGATGGGAATCGTAAAGCGCTGGAACCGCGCCAAGGCCGCAGCGGTGATTGCGGAATGTGGAACCGGCAAGACGCTCATGGCCCTTTCCGCGCTTCACGTTCATTCTACCGGCCGGCCGTACACGGCTCTGGTGATGGCGCCACCGAACATTGTCGGGAAGTGGTGCCGGGAGGTTCTGATTACGATCCCGGGCGCACGAGTCTTCATGATTGACGGCTTACGAACTCCCGGGACGGCGAACGCCGTACCGCATGGTGTGAACGAAGTGCGCTACTGGAACGGTCGGATCGTTCGGGAGGGGATTCACACCACACTAACCGATCTCCGACTGCGGAAGAACTCGAAGTCAGCACGCGAACGCTGGCAGAAGATCTGCCCCGGTCCGTCCTTCTGGATCGTTGGCAGGGATCGGGCGAAGCTGTCCTATTTCTGGAAGCA